>Ga0247839_1002320_pt1 | contig 28987 bp, 22 predicted proteins | sample LaCruzMarch2015__6_FD_192405 | JGI IMG/M metagenome (GOLD analysis project Ga0247839, IMG submission 192405) | Freshwater microbial communities from meromictic Lake La Cruz, Castile-La Mancha, Spain - LaCruzMarch2015_16m | ecosystem: Environmental > Aquatic > Freshwater > Lake | place: Spain... | reverse complement strand
AATGCGGGTTCGAACACTGCCGCGGCAACATCATGGCCGGCAATCCGAGCTGGTGCCTGAGCGCGGACGAATGGCAGCGGCGCTTCGGCGACTGGCTGGCGGAACCCGATCCCAAGGCCCTGCTGCATGGGACCATCTTCTTCGACTTCCGTCCGCTTTACGGGACTTTCGAGCCTGCGGATCAGTTGCGCACCTGGCTGATCGGCGCGGCCCGCACCCAGGGCCGCTTCCTGCATAACCTGGCGGAACAGGCACTCGCGATCACCCCGCCGCTGGGCTTCGCCGGCCGGTTCCGTTTCGACCGCAACCGCGACTTTCCTCACACCATCGACCTCAAGCTCCAGGGCGCCCGGCTCTTCACCGACATGGCGCGCGTCTGGGCACTCCAGTACGGCATCTGGGCGACCAATACCGCCGAGCGGCTGCGCGCAGCGGGGACTTGTCAGGAACGCTCCGACGCCGACCTCGTCGCAGAGGCCGAAGCCTTTCACCTGATCCAGCGCTTTCGCATCCAGCAGCAACTGCGCACCGCGGACCCGGACGGCGTCAATCGCGTGGACCCCAACGACCTCAACCAACTCCATCGGTTGATGCTGAAAGAGGCGTTCAAGCAGGTCAAGCGAATGCAATCACGCTTGCGTCAGCAGCGGGGACTCTAGTGGACCGGTCCGTCGACCTCGACCTGAACCGACCCGCGGCCTCGGGTGCGACCCTCCTGATCATCGATGACCAGCCGGAAAACCTCGCGGTCTTGGCGGATCTGCTGGGCGGACACTATCCGATTCGCGCCGCCCGCTCCGGCGTTCAGGCCTTGCGGATCAGCGGGTCGGCCCCCCGGCCGGACCTGATCCTGCTGGACATCATGATGCCCGAGATGGACGGCTTCGAGGTCCTGCACCGACTGCGGGCCAACCCGGCCACCCGCGAGATCCCGGTGATCTTCGTCACTGCACTGGACGACCGGCAGGCCGAGGTCCAGGGTCTGGAAGCCGGGGCCGTCGATTTCATCAGTAAGCCCTTCCTCCCGTCGATCGTCCTGGCGCGGGTCGCGACCCAGTTGGAACTGAAACGCGCGCGCGACCGACTCCGCGATGAGAATATCTGGCTGGAGCAGGAGGTCAACCGGCGCATGGAAGAGAACGCCCTGATCCAGGAGGTGAGCATCCGGGCGCTGGCCCATCTCGCCGAAATCCGCGATCTGGAGACCGGCAATCACCTCTTGCGGACCCAGGGCTATGTGCGCGCCCTGGCCGGCCGCCTGCGCCATCATCCGCGCTTCGCGGCAATCCTGACCGATCGCTATATCGAGGTGCTGGTCCGCTCCGCGCCGTTGCACGACATCGGCAAGGTCGGCATCCCCGACCAGATCCTGCTGAAACCGGGGCGCCTCACCCCGGATGAATGGGACATCATGAAGACCCACGCCGCGCTGGGCAGCGACGCCATCGCCTGGGCCGAACGCAGTACCCCGCGCCGCCTCGAGTTTCTCGCCTTGGCGCGGGAAATCGCCCGCTGGCATCACGAACGCTGGGATGGAACGGGCTATCCCGACGGGCTCAACGGCGAACAAATTCCGGCGTCCGCCCGCCTCATGGCCCTGGCCGATGTCTTCGATGCCCTGGTCTCGGTGCGCGTTTACAAGGACGCCATCCCCTACCCGCAGGCACGCGCCATCATTGACCAGGGGCGGGGCACCCATTTCGATCCGGACGTGGTCGACGCCTTCACGGCCGGGTTCGAGACCTTCACCGCCATTGCCGAGCGCTTTCGGGATACGCATGGGCCTCTCGGTGAGCCCATGCCGGCGGCGTGAAGGGTGACCCGGGCCCCCCGTTGTCGTTGTCGTTGTCGTACGAAAAAGCGCTTCAATTTGGTCATGAGCACCCCGCTGTCGATCGGGATTCGATGACGACAACGACAACGACAACGACCGGGACGCCAAAGGCGTTCCCTGATCGCTGAACCTCACAGCAATGCACGCACCGGCCCGAAGGTCCGGCGATGCTCAGGACAGGGACCGAACTGCCGCAGCGCCGCCCGATGGCATTGCGTCGGATATCCCTTGTGCAACGCGAAGCCATACCCCGGATACGCCTGATCCAATTGGCACATCAGCCGATCGCGCGCGACTTTCGCGAGGATCGACGCGGCGCCGATCACCGGCACGCTCGCATCCCCACGCACGATGGTCTGCACCGGACAGGCGCAGACCGGCGGCCGGTTCCCATCGACCAGCACCAGTTCCGGCCGGCGGGCGAGCCCCTCCACCGCCCGGCGCATCGCCAGCAGACTCGCCTGCAGGATATTGATCGCATCGATCTCCGCGGCACTCGCGTAAGCGACCGACCAGGCCAGGCACTGCGCTTTGATCAGCACCTCCAGGGCCTCGCGCCGCAACGGGCTGATCTTCTTGGAGTCCCCAACACCAGGGATGACCAGGTCCGGGTCCAGGATCACCGCTGCGGCGAACACCGGCCCGGCCAGCGGTCCGCGGCCGGCTTCGTCGACCCCGGCGATCAAGCGCGGCTCGGCGGCCGTCATGGTCACGCTGGTCATGAGCACCGCCCGAGCGCGCTGATGGTGCTTTTCGGCATGTTACCCTTTACAGTCAAACGCAGCCCCCGTGGGAGCAAGTCCCGACGCGGAAGACAAAACGCAGTGAGGATACACTATGGCAAGCGGCTTCGTTATTCCCAGGTTCACCGTGCGCACCAGACAGGGCTCACGATTTGGCGAGTTGGCGGATCTGACGCGCGGACACTTCAAGGGGTCGGTTGGCGCGGGCGGCCAGAACCGGCGCGAAGACGTCGGCCTGATCCAGAAGATGTTGAACGCCGCAGCTGTCCCAGTCGGTCTTGGTGCGCTATCGCTCAAGGTCGATGGTCGCTGCGGCGCACTGACGATTGCGGCGATCAATGCCTATCAGCAGGCCCGGTTCAACACCAGCGATGGCCGGATCGACCCAGGCCGGGCAACGATTCGCTGGCTCGCGCTCGATGCCAAGCAGGGATCATCATTGCTTGATGACAATACGACTCCAATTTTGCAGTCGCAACGGATTGGCGCGGTCCCAAGCGATCCGAACTGGGACCCTTGGGCAAAGTCACCCTTGCCGGTACCGGTCGCGGCCACAAACAAAGAGCAGGCGCGCGCCAATAGGGCGTTCCGGCTCTTGCCGACGATACGCCGACAGGCGCTGACGGCACGGCGAGTGCTCGATGTTGCACTTGGCAGCGGGCCGGATACCCCGCTCAAGCGCACGGCCATCGCGCTGGTCATCAAACACTTCGCGAGTGCTCGCCAAGTCGATCCGCTGAATACGATACGATTACATCAAGGCAGCATCAATCAAATCTACACGCTGATTGTCGCCAACGTGATGCTGCGGGCCACACTGCCGCAATTACGCGGTTGCTTTGTTGGTGTCGATAAGCTGCATGATCATCCCGACCCGAGCTACTTGGCAGAGGCGCCGCCTGGCGGCGCCTACTTGGGTTTGTCGGTCGTTTGGCTAGGGGCGACATTGGACACGGTCGTGGATGACGAGGCATGGAGCGGCATGATTCTGCATGAATTGGCACATTTTGTCGGATCACCACCAGGTGGAGAGACGTTTGTGCAGAGCATCGGCGATCTCTATGCCAATAATCCAGCATACCGTCACGCCGAAACCGCCCAACGCATCGTGAGTGCGACGCCATTTGAACTGTTCGCCGTCGAAGCCATGGGCGGCACTCAGAAGCTAAGGTTTCATATCGATGCCGGCGGCGAGTTCGATCGGCCGCCAATCCTGGCGCAAGGGCTTCAGGTCTAAACGCGGGCCAAGACCTTGATCATCGTTCCGGCCGGCCGCGTGGCCGGAACCGTGATCAAGGGCGCGCGCGCCACTCTGAGAATTTGCCGATGCGCCCGGTCACCAGGATCCGGCCATCTGACGAACGGTCTTGACACAAGATTTTTCCCCATGATAAAAATTGTTGTCGGGGAGGTTTTAGTATGTAAATCCAATATTAGGGGGAATCGATATGCCGCTCTACTCAAACATCAGCGCAGCAACCTTGACCGCCATGGCAGCCACGCTCCTGCCCGCCGCGGCGCTGGCGGCCACACCCGCGGCCATGCTGGAAAAGAGCATGTCCTACGCGATCGGCAACGAAGTGAAAGCATTTCGTGTGCCAACGCAGAACAGTGCAGGGACGATCAAGTATTACGACGTGACCGTCGAACTCACGGTCAACAACGACGGCACACTGAACCCGCTGGCCGACGTGACCGCAGCACTGTCGCCCTCCGTCACGACCGGCGTGATTCCTCCCGGCACTTACAAGGCTCCCGATGGCGCGACCTGCAGTGTGACCAATATGACTTTGACCAACGGACGAATTCAGAGCTTTTTCACGTGTACCAGAACTAATAGCAACCGGTTTGAGATGTCTGTGGCAACCGGTGGCGTTACTGCCGGGCACCCTTATTTGGCACTGCTTCAGGCCAGTGGCATCGACAAGCTAGGGGATGCTTCAACCTATACTTGGGGAACCATCACCAATGGTGATTTCAATGTTGGGTCCTGCGGCAACTTTGGCACCGCATTCCGGGTAGGAGCGAAAACAAACGGCAACCAGCTAATACTCTCCGTCTTTAACTCGAATGCGCCTGCGACCTTCCGTTGCAGTGCCACCTTCACGAAAAGCTAGCGCCGGTTTTCGTCTGGCTCCCACGCTCCAGCGTCGCATGACGCGCCGCTGGAGCGGCCGCACGGCATTCCCACGCCGGAGCGTGGGAACGAGAAGACGAGAAGAAAAGAAGAAGTCCTCTCACAAAGACACAAAGGCACAAAGATAAAGAAGACTTTTATGGCTTCTTTTCTTCTCTTCTTCGTGTCTTTGTGTCTTTGTGAGAGAATTTTCTTTCTCTTCTTTTCTCTTCTTTTCTCTTCTTTTCTCTTCTTTTCTCTTCTTTTCTCTTCCGTGCCTCCGTGAGAGATCAATGCCCATTTTCTCGTCCCCGGAGAGCGTGGGAACGAGAAAACCGCCTTGCCATCGATACCCGCCAACGTCCTATGACCTGCCGGGCACCAGCGCGTCGTAATCAGACACGAATCCGGCGGCCAGCAACCGCTCGCGCAAGGGCGATTCAAGGGCCGGTCGGCCGTCGATGCGCTGGATCAGCAGGCGTCGCTGGCCAGTGCCCGGCGAGCGGCACAGGGCGCTCAGCGCCAGATCCAGTTCATTGCCTTCGGACGTGAGCGACGCGGGGAAGGTGGTCAGGGTGCGCCCGCTGGTTCCCAGATACAGCACCGGCTTGCCGGCCACCAGGTACACCCAGGCGCCGCTGACCCGGCGCGGCGCCGTCGCGGTGGACTCGGTGTCCAGGGCGCCGGTTGCCGGCCAGGGTAGCAAGGCACCATAGGGATTGGCCGGGTCCAGCGCGGCCAGCACCCGGCAATCCGCGTCCGTGAAGCCGTCGATCGGCGGCTCTTCCAGACGGGCGGCACGCAGCCGGTCGAGCGCGCCGGCCAGGGCGAACTGAGCACCGGAGAGTCCCTCGACGAAGTAGCCCCGGCGCACCTGGCCGCCCTCCTCCATCTGTTTCAAGACCCGATACAGTGGGCCGAAACCACCCGGCAGCCCCTCGACCTGGACCGCCTCCCGGCTCACCACACCGTAACGATCGAGCAGCATCCGCGCCTGCGCCAACAGCCGCTCGGTCGGTGTCGGCGCCGCCGCCACGCGCCCGGCGAGATCGGCGACCAGTGACCAGCGCCCGCCGGCCAGGGCCGCTTCCCGCCCATGACGCCGGGTCCGGGCGCCGCCGCCGAGGTGCCGTAACGGGGCGAAGGTGTCGTTCGTAATCAGCCCGGCCCACACCAGGTCCCAGAGCGCGGACTCGAAGGTCTCCCGGTCCGGCCGCAGCCCGGCGCGTTCGGCCGCCGTCTGAAGTTCCATCAGGAAGCAGGCGCCGCGCTCGTGCAGATGCTGGAGCAGACAGTGATGCAGCGGTGTCTGCCAATCATCGATGGTGGACGCCTCGCCGCGCTCCGTCCGCCAAGCCCCGCTCGCCCGCGGATAAAGCGCCACCTTGCCGTCTTTCGGCCCCAGAGCGCCCTGCCCCACCCAGACCACCTGACCGGTCGCGGCCAGCAGGTCCAGGTCCGCCGGGCGATACCCCGGCACCCGCGCCGGCAGCAGCACCCGGTCGAGTTGCGACCAGGGCAGCACCAATCCGGTCAACTGCGCAACCGCCTCCAGCAGCCGGTCCGGCCCCCGGAGGTCCTCGCCGATGCCATGCCAGGCGGGCAGGAAGCGACCCAGGGCGGCGCCGTCCACCGGGGCCACGGCGTCGCGCGCCTGGGCCAGGGTGCGGCGGCGCAGGCGGCGCAGCACCTCCGTGTCGCACCAGTCCGGCTCGGCACCGCCGGGACGGATCTCGCCGCGCACCAGACTGCCTTGCGACTCCAAGAGTCGCAGTACCGGCTCGACCTGGGCCGGCTGCAGACCCAGGCGGGCGGCCGGTTCGCGGGTGAGGAAGGGACCGTGGGTGGCAGCATAGCGCCGCAGCAATGACTCCAGCGGAGCCTCGACGGCAGCGAGACAGGTTTCGGGCAGGCCGGGGGGCGGCACCGCGCCCAAGGCATCGCGATAGCAGCCGGCATCGTCCGCGGCGATCCAACGGCGTTCGCCGGCCACGGGGATTTGGACGGCGCGGCGTTGTCGGGTCAGGACGGCGAGCCAGGCAGCCGCGGCGGAGGGGGCCGGATGCGCTTCGCACGCGACTGGTTCCGCCGCGGCGAGGGAATCGCGGCGGGACGCCGCTTCCACGGGGGGCGGGGCTTCGCAGCGAAAGGCGATTTCGGACTCGGTGAGGTCGCCGAGCCGCCGCAGCAGGTCGTGCAGTTCGTCGGGGTCGCGCGCCTGACGGCCGGCGGACAGGTGCTGCAACTCGGCTTCCAGCTCGGCGAGCACGGCGGAGTCGATCAGCTCGCGCAGCTCGGCCTGGCCCAGCAGTTCGGCGAGCAGCCCGCGATCCAGGGTCAGCGCCTGGGCGCGGCGCTCCGCCAGGGGTGCATCCTGCTCGTAGAGATAGGCCGCGACATAGGCGAAGACCAGCGAACGGGCGAAGGGAGAGGCCTGAGTCGTCTCGACCTCATGGACGCGGATGGTCCGGTTGCGGATCGCGGTCAGTATCTCCTGCAAGCCGGGCAGGTCGAAGACATCGCCCAGCGCTTGCCGGTAGGTCTCGATCACGATGGGGAAAGCCGGGTAACGGCGCACCGCGGCCAGCAGGCTCTGGGCCCGCAGCCGCTGCGCCCATAGGGGTTGGCGGCCCGCGGCACGGCGGCGCGGGAGCAACAACGCGCGGCCCGCGTTCTCGCGGAACAGGCTGGCGAAGAGCGCGGTGTCGGCAAGCTGTTCGGTGACCTGATCCTCGACCTCGGCCGGATCGGGCAGCAGGTCGGTGAGTGACGGCAGATCCTCGCCATCGGCCAGACGCAGCACGATCCCGTCGTCGGTCGACATCACCTGCACCTCGAAGCCCTCGCGTCGGCTCAGGCGCCATTGCAGGGCCATGGCCCAGGGGGCATGGATGGGCGCACCGAAGGGGCTGAGAATACAGACCCGCCAGTCGCCCAACTCGTCGCGGAAGCGCTCGATGACGATGGTACGGTCGCTCGGGACCTGGCCGGTGGCCTCGCGCTGATCGCGCAGATAAGCCGCCAGATTGGTCGCCGCCAGGTCGTCCAGGGGGGTGTGGACACGCAGCCATTCAAGCGCACGCTCGCCCTTGAGCCCGGCCAGTTCGCGGCAGAAGGCGCCGACCGCCCGCCCCAAGGCGACCGGCCGACCGGGGCCGTCGCCGCGCCAGAACGGCAGCTTGCCGGGCTCACCGGGAGCCGGCGCGACCTGCACCCGATCGCGGGTGATCCGCTCGACCCGCCAGGTGGAGGCGCCGAGCAGAATGCAGTCGCCGGCCTTGGTCTCGAACACCATTTCCTCGTCCAGCTCGCCCACGCGCGGGCCGTCGGCGCCCAGATGGACGGCGTAGTGACCGCGGTCGGGGATAGTGCCGGCGTTGAGCCGGGTGATGAGTGCCGTGCCGCGCCGGGCGCTCAGGGTGTCGGTTGCCCGATCCCAGACAAGCAGCGGCTTGAGTTCGGCGAAATCGCTGGATGGATAGCGGCCGGAGAGCATGTCGAGCACCGCCTCCAGGGCCGCCCGCGACAGCTCCCGATAAGGACCGGCACGCGTCACCAGGGCATGCAGTTGCGCCACCGTGCAGGGCGTTGCCGAACACATGGCGGCCAGTTGCTGGGCCAGCACGTCGAGCGCGTTGCGCGGCATCCGGAAGGGTTCCAGTTCGCCCTTGAGCATGCGCTGCGCGATCACCGCGCACTCCAGCAGGTCTCCGCGAAACTTGGGGTACAGGCGCCCGGTGCTCACCTCGCCCACGCCGTGCCCGGCGCGCCCGACCCGTTGCAGACCGCGGGCGACCGATCCCGGCGACTCCACCAACAGCACCTGATCGAGCGCACCCATGTCGATGCCCAGTTCCAGCGAACTGGTGGCGACGATGGCCTTGAGCTCGCCGCGCTTGAGCGACTCTTCGATCTGCGCGCGTTGCTCGTGGCTGACACTGCCGTGATGCGCCCGCACCAGTTCCGGGACCGGCTCCGGACCCTGATCGGCGTCCAGTGCCGCCAGCTCGTTCAGCCGTTGACACAGACGCTCGCACAGGCCGCGGCTGTTGACGAACACCAGGGTCGAGCGATGGGCACGGATAGCCGCCAGCAACGCCGGATAGACCGCGGACCACAGGCCGGTCTCCGCGGCCGGGCGGCCGGTCTGACGGGCATAGAGCGCCCCCAGGATCGAACCGCTGGGCAGTTCCGCCGAGGCCGGCGGCGGCGGACGCTCCATCTCGGGCACCGGAACACAGACCCGCAGATCCAGACGCGGCGGGGCGGCGGCATCCACGATTTCCACCAGCCGATCGCCGCCCAAAAAGCGCGCCGCTTCAGCCAACGGCTGCACCGTGGCCGAGAGCCCGATGCGCTGCGGGTCACGCGCGCAGCCGGCGGCCAGGCGCTCCAGCGACAAGGCCAGATGGGCCCCGCGCTTGGTCGGCGCCAACGCATGGACCTCATCGACGATCACGGTATGCACCGAGCGCAGATGCACCGCCGCCCCCGAGCCGAGCAGCAGATACAGCGACTCCGGCGTCGTAACCAGGATCTCGGATGGCTCCAGCAATTGGCGCCGCCGTTCCGGCGCCGGGGTATCCCCGGTGCGGATCGCCACCCGCGGCACCCTTACCGCCTGCCCCAACCGCTCCGCCGCCCGCGCGACCCCGGCCAGCGGCGCACGCAGATTCCGTTCGATGTCGTAGACCAGCGCCTTCAGGGGCGAGAGATAAAGCACCCGCGTGGCGCGGGCTTCCAGCCCGCACGCAAGCTCAGTATCCCCCGAGAAGCCCGCCCCGGCACACATCAACCGGTCGATGGCCCAGAGAAAGGCGGCCAGGGTCTTGCCGCTCCCGGTCGGCGCCGTGATCAGGGCGTGATGGCCGGCGGCGATCACCGGCCAGCCGCGCGCCTGCACTTGCGTGGGTGCGGCAAAGTTCTGCGCGAACCAGAGACGGGCGGCGGGGCTGAAACATTCCATCCGCTTACGATAGCGCCTGCGGTGGATCAGCGCAGCACTTCCGCCGACAGCCTGCTGTCGTCTGCACACCTTGGCACCACGCACCACAAGGCGTACTGTTCGCCAAGCCGATCCACTCAGCGCTTTGCAATGACCCTAAGCACGCCCGATACGGCACCGCGAACCGCCCACTTCACTCCCGGCGAACGACACCTGCTGGCGACCTTCGTCGAGCGGACACTTGCGACCCTGGGCACCGCGGGGATCGAGCGTATCCTGGTTTTCGGCAGCCGCGCCCGCGGCGGCGGCCATGCCGACTCCGACCTCGACGTGGCGGTTTTCGCATCCGCGACCGCGCCGGCTGCCACCCTGGGGCAACTGGCGGATCTGGCTGCTGAGGCACAGGCGGAGTTCGAGGATCTCCCGCACCTGCGGCCGCTCCTGCTCCGGGCAGGGGAACCCGCCAATCCGGCGCTGCTGCGCGCCATCACTCGTGAGGGCGTTGAGTTATGGGCGAAGAAGAACGCCTGAGTGCAGCGCGTAGGATGGGCAGAGCGAGAACGATGCCCATCCGGCTACCGCGACGCTTGAGGATGGGCATCGCTCTCGCTCTGCCCATCCTACCGAAAGGCCCGGCCCAAACAAACCAGATCGCTTCCGATCGCCGCTCAGCGCGTCACGGTCGTACTCACGCTAGCCGTGTTGTTGGACGGATCGGCATCCGCCGCGGTGGTCGTGACCGTGGCGCTGGCCGGCAGCAGGCCGCGGGCACGCGGCTGCACCCTGAGCGACAGGGTGGCGGCAGCACCCGGGGCGATCACGCCAAGGTAGCAGTTCACCGTGCGGGAGCCGTAGCAACTCCCCTGCGATGGTGCCGAACCAACCCAAGTCACGTTGGTCGGCAGTACCTGCTGATACTTGACGCCGGTTGCCGGTGCCGTACCCCGGTTACGCAGGGTCGCCGTGTAAACGAGTTCACCGCGCACCTTGACCGGGTCCGGCGCATCGACCAGCGTCAGCGCCAGATCGGCCTGCGGCGGTGGTGGTGGCAGGTCCTGGTCCAGTCGCGCGGTCACACCGCCGGTCACATAGACCTGGCCGACGCTGCCCAAGGCGATGCTGCTGGCATAGCCGCTGCCGGGGATCAGCGCGGTCCAGTCGGCGACACCGTCGGCGCGCACCTTGGTCACCCCCATCGCGGTCATGGCCCCGGCCGCCAGATAGGCGCTGCCGCTGGTGTCCATCAGCAACTGTGCATGTGCCAGCAATCCCACGCTGGGACCGTCGGCGTCCTGGTTCTCCCAGAGTAACTCACCGCTCGGCGTGTACTTGATGAAGGCTGCCCCCCCCAGACCGGTCGCGGGGAACCCGCTGACGACCGGGGCGCCGTCGGGACCGACTTCGACGAAGAAGCCGGACATCGGGTGCGTCCGCTCCCACAGCACGACCCCGGTCGGCGAGACCTTGCGCAGCACACTGCCGGTGCCGGCCGTGTAGTTGCCGTTGATCAGATAGCTGTTGCCGTCCGCGTCGCCCGCCGCGTCGCCCGCGGTCAGGCTGAGCACCCCGGCGGCGCTCCAGATCGGCTGGCCGGCGGTGCTGACCTTGGCGTAACCGTTCACGCTGCCATAGATGCCGCGTCCGCTGATCAGCAGTTGACCGTCAGGGGTCAGCTTGAAAAGCAGCGGCGCACCGATGCCGGCGGTGTCGAACCAGGACCAGAGCGTCGTGCCGTCAGGCGCAAACTTTTTCACCGTGCTGACCATGCCGGCCGGACCGCTCCCCAGGCCCAGCACGTAGACAGCATTCTGCGCGTCGACCAACACGCGCTTCGTCGATGAACCATCGAAAAAGCCTTCGTAGACCCGCCGCCACAGCAGTTGGCCGGTGGGGCTGAATTTCATCAGGATGCTGTTCGCATTCACCGGACTTGAATAACCCGAGCGCAGTGTGCCCGACACCAGGACGTTGCCCGCGCTGTCGGCAGCCACCCAGGTGGCCACCTCATGTTTGGTGGTATCGGTGTTGTCGTAACGCACCTCCCATTGCAAAACGCCGCTCGAATTGCGTTTCGCCACCAAGATGTCACCGGCGGGGTTGTAGTCCCAGGTCGCGGTCAAGACGTTGTCGGCCGCGTCGCGCGCGACCGCAACGCCGCCGGGAGGGTTCACCCAGGCGGTTTGAACCCCGGCTTGAGCGAGACCGGCAGCACAGAGGCAGATGAAGAGTAAGGTGCGTTTCATAAGAAGTATCCGGTAGCGAACAACGTTGGACAGAGGGATGCAGGCGGTTCCTGCATCTGCGCTAACACCCGGCAAGCACCTTTTATTCCATCCGCTGACCGCGGCGTTCAGATCGCAGTCTGCTGGTAGATCGCCTCGGCCAGGGCCAGGAGGCCGCCGCGGTCCAGTTCACCGGCCACCGCGTAGGACAGTGGCCCCTCCAGCCAATGAAAGACCGAAACGCCCTCCTCCTGCCCGAAGCGGAAGGCGCTATCCCGCTCGTGGTCTTCGTTCAGACAGGCGTAGAGCACGACGCGCTGCCCTTGGGCGTTCTCATACATCAAGAGCGCCCCTGGACCATCGTCACTCGCGAGCAAACGCCCGCCGACCAGGCCGAAGCCCAGGGTGTCGAGTTGCGGGGCCTGGACCGGCACGCCCATGCGCTTGCTGAGCCAACTCACCAGGTGCTGTGCCTGGTCGCCGGGGACTTCCACCGGGTGGCGGACCTCAGGGGTGTAAACGGCGTAGGCCATGGCCGCCTCGCGCACGATCGATGGTGTGCCCGCCAGCGGCGCCGTCAGGTGACCGCGCTCCATCTGCACGCCGATGAACCCGCCGGCGACCAGCAGCATCAGACTCGCGGCCATCGTCGCTAAGGGACGCTGCCACTGCCGGAATCGCGGTTTCCGCAGCAGTCGCGGCGGCACGGGTTCCTGCGCGACCGGACCATAAAGCGCGCGCAGACCATCCCGCAGTGCGGTGTAGTCGTCCACCTGGCGCTGCGCCCGGGGGTCCGCGGCGAGTCGTGCCGTCACCCGCCGACGTGCCTGGGTGGTCAACTGACCATCGACATAGGCATGCAAGTCCTCAAGTTCGGGAGAGAGCCGCTCGTTCATCATTTCACCGCCTTCAGAACAGGCTTCGCGTTGGGCGTCGAACCGGGCCGCCGCTCATCCGCCATGAACCCACGCATCCGCTCACGCGCCCGATGCAGGCGCGACATGACGGTGCCGATGGGTACCCCGGTCACCGCGGCCACCTGCTCGTAGGTCATGTCCTCCAGACACACCAGCAACAACACCTCGCGTTGTTCCGGGGAGAGCAGTGCCAGTCCCTGTTCGAGATCCCGCAACGCCAAGGCGTTGTCCGCGCCGGAGGTCTTGGGATCCGCATAGTCGGTATGCTCCATGGCCTCGGTCTCAGGTCGCTTGCGACGTGCTGCATTGATATGAACGTTGTGCATCAGAGTAAAAAGCCAGGCGCGCAGGTCGGTCCCGACTTCCCAGTGGTGGGCCTTGCGCCAGGCCCGCTCCAGACAGTCCTGTACCAGATCGTCCGCCGTCTGCACGTTTCTGGTCAGGGCGCGAGCATAACGCCGTAGCCGCGGTATCTGCTCGGCGAGTAACCGGCCGTCGATTCCCTGGGTCATCGCGTCCCCGTCTATATTTTTGTAGATTGTGGTGTCATCGGCAGAACCGTGTATGAATTCAGCGGTTACGCCTGTGCCGGTCAGCGCGTTACCTGAGTCAACACGCGCAGCCGGTCGATTATTCCATGTCCAGCGTCTGTCGACAGCGCCCATGACCGCGATCCGGTCCGCCGGAAGCGCTGTCGAGAAAAATTCTGTCCCAGTGGAATAAGGGCGTTGCCTGGGTGTTTACCAACCATGAAACGCCCGTTTCAACGACAACCGCCCATCGACGAAAAGGGGGACTAAGATGAAGAAGACCGCCATGCTCGCTTGCGCCTTGCCACTGCTGGCACCCCTGGCGCTGGCCGACAACCTGGGCTTCGACGGCAAGATCGTCGAGCCCGACTGCGACGCCATGGGCGCCTGGTTCAATTGCCGTAAGATCGGCACGGCTCCGGCTGCGGTACGCCGCGGCTATGAGTACATTCACCATACCAGCAAGACGCTCGGCCCCGACGGCAACAAGAAATACCCTGACGGGACGCCCTACTCCACTACGACCATCGCCTGTTCGAGCTGCCACTTCACCGGAGGGCATGTTCCCTTCGGTACGCCCATGTACCAGTCCCCCGCCAAGTACGCCGGGCTGCCCTACTTCCGGCCGCTCAACTACCGGCGCGACCTGGAGGACTCGATCCTCGACTGCTTTCGCAACTGCATGAATGCCGACCGCACCCCCACCAAGACCGACCCCGTCATGCGTGACATGGTGGCCTATATCCGGTGGTTGGCCGACGGTGTGACCGACCCCAACATGCAGGGACCCGGCTGGGTCAATCTGCCGGGCAACGGACTGCCGGTGGTCGACCCCGACGTGGCCGACATGAGCGGCGATCCCCTGGCCGGGCGCAGCCTCTTCAACGCCGAGTGCGCACAGTGTCACAGCAAGGATGGCCCCGGCCGTGGCGAGTATCGCCGCGGCGAAAACCGCCCGCGAGTCCCCGCGCTCTGGGGCAAGGACGGTTACTCCCGCGGGGCCGCCTTTTACAACAGCCAGAATCTGGCGGGTTACATCAAGGCGCACATGCCCTTGGGAGACCCGCTGACCCTAAGCGCGCAGGACGCCCTGGACATGGCCGTTTACATCAATGACCAGCCGCGGCCGGGCGGCATGGCTGACCAGATGTTCTGCCACACTGAAACCGACGGCATCCCCGGCCCCCTGCGCAAACCCGCATCCTGGCTGGTGGGCTGCACGTATCCCGGCGAGCCCTTCACCGACCAGGACATCCTCTACGGACCCTGGGCACCCATTACCGCCTGGCGCAACGCGGAGATCAACCGTCTCAAAGGATTGAACTGACCAGCCGCCCGACAGGTGCAGCACATTGACCCAGAGAAAACGCATGATGAGTCGTACCCTATTCAACTTCACCCTCGCCGCGGCGGCCCTGTGGTTGCCGGCCGCCGCCTTACGGGCCGCCGGACCGAACGGGTTGATCGCCTTCAGCGCGATCGATATGGCCGGCGATGGCTTCGAAGAGATTTTCACCGTCGCGCCTGACGGCAACGGACTGACAAACCTGACGGCGGCGCTGCCGGGTCATGCGAGCCAACCGGTCTGGTCGCCCGACGGAACCAGGATCCTGTTCAACGACAGCTATTTCGAGTTCGGCTACGCGTTCTCAAACCTGTGGGTCATGGATGCCGATGGCGGCAACGCCACCCAACTCACCTTCGAGTCCGATCCGAACGGCCTGGGGTATCTGTGGCAGAACTTCTCACCCACCTGGGCGCCGGACGGCTCCGAGATCCTGTGGACGACCGTCCGTGAGGGCGATTCCGATATCTATCGGGCCAATGCCGACGGGTCGAATCCGCGTCCATTCATCGTGAACGAACCGACGGCCGAGACCCCATTCGGAACCGTCCCGGCAAGTCAGTACAACCCGGCGTGGTCTCCCGATGGAGGCCGGGTGGCATTCGTGGAACTGCTGACGCTCAATGCCATGGCACTGATCGACGCCTCCGGTGAGGGGCCGATCACCTACGTGGAAGGCCCGACCGGAGAATTCAGTTTCCAGAGCCCATCCTGGTCGCCGGATGGGACGCGACTGACCTACCTGCGCCAAACCGGCGGCTCGTGGGGGATCATCGTCGCGAATGCCGACGGCAGCGCGCTGGTCGACATCACACCCGAGGGCTTGGCCGATTTCACCGACCCCGGCTTCTCCCCCGACGGCACCCAAATCCTGGTCAGCGCCTACGCGTTCGACACTGGCGAACGCGGCCTCTATGCGATGCCGGTGCCGGCCCAAGCGCCAACCCCGCTGGCGGCTGCACCGACCACCAATGCCGCCCGAACCGCTCCGGCCGCGCCGACGCTTGCCGCCGCAGCGGTGGCCACACCGCTGGCAAGCACGGTCGGTGCCTTCAGCGCCGACTGGGCGGTTGCGTTCGATCCGGTGTGTACCATCACGGGAACCGAGGGCCGCGACCGGCTCATCGGGACTTCCGGAAACGATGTGATCTGCGGTCGGGGAGGCAACGATGTGATCGACGGTCGAGGCGGGGACGACGTGCTCTTCGGTGATGCCGGGAATGACAGGCTCGTCGGCGGCCCCGGCAACGATATCTTCTACGGCGGCGACGGTGCCGACGTGCTGATGGGTGAAACTGGTGACGACACCCTCGCGGGTGACTCCGGTCGCGATCGACTGGACGGCGGGGCCGGTGCGGATCGGATGGAAGGCGGGGCCGGTGTGGACGTACTGATCGGCATCGATCGAGTGCGGGGAAATGATCGTCTCGACGGCGGCGGCGCACGAGATGAGTGTGCAGGTGATCACCGTGACGTCGTCGTGGACTGCTGAGCGATAAGTGCGGAGTGGGTTCGAGCGGCATATGAAGGCGAAATTGGCGGGCATCGCCGCTCACACAGGTGTGAGCCGGATGTTCCGCTGGAGAATCGTTCACTAATAAGCGCCTTTGGCGTCCCGGTCGTTGTCGTTGTCGTTGTCGTAATCGGAAAAGCGATTCAATGTGGGCATGAGCAGCCCGCTGTCGAACGGGATTTGACTCGCTACTTCGCCTGCGCGTACAAAGCCACCAAGCGTTTGAAAGGTTTCGATCGCCAAGCACGGGATTAACGCATCGTTGCGATGAGCGCTCGGACAAAAAAACGACGGGTGCGTGCGTATCCTCGCGGGTAGCATAAACTCGATTACGACAACGACAACGACAACGACAACGATTGTGTTTAACTTGTTCTTGACTCGTTACCGGCTGGGCTCGAACCCCCAGGGCCGGCATGTTCAGGCGATGTGCGCCTGAATGACGTCACATCAACCGAGGCCCAACGTTTCAACCGGCCCCGGCCGGCCAAATGCATAGCCTTGAAAAGCGCGGCAGCCGCTCGCGAACAGAAAGTCCCGCTGCTCCTGCGTTTCCACCCCCTCGGCGATGACCGCCAGGCCGAGGGTATTCCCCAGCGCGACAATGGTGCGGGCAATCGCTGCATCATTAGGGTTGCTGAGCACGTCCCGGACAAAGGACTGATCGATCTTCAACTGATCCAAGGGCAAGCGCTGGAGATAGGCCAGCGAAGAATAGCCGGTGCCGAAATCATCGAGCGCAAAACCAATACCCAACGCTTTAAGCGCGGTCATTTTCGCGATGGTATCGGCGATGTCGTCCAATAGCAGGCTCTCGGTCAGTTCCAGCTCCAACCGACGCGGATCGGCACCCTGCTGTTCAAGCACGCCACGCACCTGCTCTGTGAATCCAGGGTCCCGGAACTGGCGAGCGCTGACATTGACGGCCAAGGTCAGGTGGGCGGTCTGCGGTGCGCGTGCCCATACGGCCAATTGCGAACAGGCAGTCGCCAGTACCCATTGACCCAGCGGCAAGATCAAGCCGGTCTGCTCGGCCAACGGGATAAACTCGGCTGGGGAAACCAGCCCACGTTGTGGATGTTGCCAACGCAGCAGTGCTTCGGCCCCGGTCAGACTCCCGTCGGCATCCACCTGGGCCTGGTAATAAAGCAGGAACTGGCCATCCCGCAACGCGACACGCAACTGGCTCTCCAGGGCAGTGCGCGCCTCCAGGACGGCTTGCATCTCCGGATCGAAGAAACGCAGGGTGTTGCGCCCCGCCGCCTTTGCCTGGTACATAGCGAGATCGGCTCGCTTCAATAGATCCTCAACAGTCGCCTGGTGGTCGCTGATCAGAGTGGCGCCGATGCTTGGAGTACTGCGGCAGTGGTGACCGGCGATCTCGTAGGACCGCGTGAGCGCGGCCTGAATCGTCGCGCCCACCTGCAGCGCGTTCGCGGCGGCCTCGTCGGTCTGCTCGCTGAGGTCCTGCAGGATCACGACGAACTCATCGCCGCCCAGGCGGGCCACGGTATCGGCCTCGCGCACCGACGCAAGCAACCGTTGGGCGGCCTGCTGGAGCAAAAGGTCGCCGATGTCATGACCCAGGCTGTCGTTCAGTTCCTTGAAATTATCCAAGTCGATGAACAGGAGTGCCCCTTGTCGGCGGCCGTGCCCGCAGCCCGCCAGGGTCTGACGAAGCCGGTCCTGAAACAACCGCCGATTGGGCAGTCGGGTCAGGGGGTCGTAGAAAGCGAGCTGCTCGATCTGGTCCTCGGCGGCCTTGCGCTGGGTGATATCCTGATTGACGACGACTGCGCCGGCGATCCGGCCGTCGCCATCACGAATGGGCACGGCCGAGTTGAGGATGATCTTGTGTGTGCCGTCGAAACACGCGATCTCAATCTCCTCTTCAATCGATGTCTCACCCCGCTCGATCGCCCGCGCCGCACCCCATTCGTGGGGAGCGAGCAGCCGCTTCGTGTCGGACCACCACGCCTTGTACTGCCCGAACGCCGCGATGCCGACATAGTGCGCCCCCGCCCAGATTCGTTGGCCGGCGGCATTGCCAAAGACGATGTCGCCCTGTGCATTCAAGAACCAGACGCCAACGGGCAGGAACTCCAGGATGGACCTCAAACGCTGTTCGTTCTCCCGTACGGCCGCCTCCGCCCGTTCCCGCCGGGTGATGTCGTTCAGCGTGACAACGCTGCCGAGTCGCTCGCCTTGGTGCCCCATCAAGGGCCCAATGCTGACCAAAAGATTGGCGACCGACTCCGGGCGGATCAGCCGGGCCTCCAACCGGCACCGCTCGCCGGCCTGCACGATCGCATCCAGGGAAAACGCCGTACCATCGGCCTGCTGCAAAGGAAACGCCCGCGCGAACGGTTGGCCGAGCGGATTCCCACCGGCCAGGGCATGCGCCACCTCGCTGGCACGGATGATCTGTGTTGCGTTATCGCACACCACGATCGCCTCGGCCGCCTGGTCAAGAATCGACCGCGCCAATCGTTCAGCGGCAACCATCGCCTCGCTGCGTTTCTGTTCAGTCAGATCGGTGGCGACCAGACAAAAGCAGCCCTGGATCTCGGCGACTTGCAGGACCGTGAACGAGAGATAACAGGGAACCGTGGTACCGTCACCGGCGATCAGGCTGAGTTCCCGATAGTGACTCCGCGGGTCGTCACTGTGCAGCAAGGCCCAAAACACCGCCTGATCACCGGGGGAAATCCAGTGTTCGAACCGCGCGCCGATGACCTGTTCGAGCGGCGTCTTCAACATGTCGGCCAACCGCCGGTTCGCGTAAAAAATCACCCCTTCCATGGTCAGCGTGAGCGCCCCCTCGCTCATCTCTTCGACCAACACCCGATACGGATAGTCGGCACCCTGAAGGGTAAACACCTGCTCACCGTTGACGCCCGACACCACGAGGGCGTCGACCTCGCCGGCCCGGATCGCCCGCAAGGTCTCCTCGGCCTCCGCCAGACGGGCACTCAGGTCTCGGTTCTCGGCGATCAACTCGTTCATGAAGAACGGCTCCCTATCCGTTTCGGCGCACATCCAACCCCACAAGAACGCGCTCGGTGCTCGACATATCACCGATGATCCGCCGCAAGGGGAGCGGTAGTTCCTTGATGAGCGTGGGTGCGACGACGATTTGTTGACCTTGGGCGAGTTGAGGCTGCTGATAGAGGTCAATCACCTCCAGCACGTAGCGCCCTTCCAGGTGTTCCTCGCAGATGGTCTTGATGTTGGCAATCGCGCGCGCCGACTTCGCGGTCACACCGGTCACGTAAAGCCGCAACAGATAGGTTTCCGGCGACGGACTGGTCAGCGCGGCCGGCGTCGGGATCGTATCGGGTCGGGGTTCGGTCGACATGCCATCACTCCTCGGTTGCAATTCGCCTTGGAGCCGACAGGCTTGGGCTCGGCGCCTGACTAAGTCCGCGGCAATAAATCCAATCCAATCAATACCCGATCCGTATTCGATAGGTCTCCAATGATCTTGCGCACCGGCGGCGGGAGTTGCCGCACCAGCGTCGGGATCGCCAGGATCTGGTCACCGCGCGCCAGTTGCGGGTGCTCCAGCAGGTCGACCACCTCGATCTGGTAGCAGCCGGCCAGGTGTTCCTCGCAAATGCGCGTGAGGTTAGCAAAGGCGGCGATGGATTTCGGCGTCTGCCCGGCGACATAGAGCCGCAGCGTCCAGATCTCTGAGGCATCGTGCCCGGCCGGGGTTGCATTCGGAATCACGTCCGACGGTTCGGCGTCTGAGTCGGAGGGTTGCGTGGTCATGCCGGGTCTCCGGTCGCTGTCGGGATGTCCGCCTTGCGGCTCCAGGCCATGTCCACCCGTTCCCGCGCCAACTGCGCCTCACGCGCCTGCTGGCGTTCGATCAGCGCATGGGTGTCGGCCTGCTGTGCATCAAACTCGAGGCGCAGAGCGGCAATCTGTCCGTCGAGCGCGACACGCTTACGCTCCAGTGCACGTTCCTGACGCTCGATCTCCTGGCGCAGTGCCAACTGCTGCGCGCGTTCTTCGGCCTCTTGGGCGAGACGCGCCGATCCGGTCAAGACGCCGCCCGCACCGGTATAGACATCGCACAACTGCACACCATCGGCTGTAATCAGGAACTCGCGCATCTGATTCGAGTGCGCCATGCCGCGCGACTTGAGGATGCTCAGGACCCGATTGCGTTCACCGCCCGACTCGATGGCCAACAGCAGCAGCCAGGTGTCGATCAGTGATGAAATGGCGGCGTCGGTATGATCGGGGGCGCTGCCGCCCGCGGTCAAACTGGTAAAGAATCCGGTGATCTGACTGAGCTTCAGGTAATCCACCAGCCGCATCAGCATGGCCTTGACCTCGGACTCATTGCCCGCGCTGATGAAGCTGTTCAATGGATCGACGACGACGATGCGCGGTTTGAATATCTCAATCGCTTTGTGCATGAGCGTCAAGTGCAACTCCAGCCCGGCAAAGGTCGGGCGGGCGGCCCGAAACTGGAGCAGACCTTGCTCAACCCATGGCTGCAGAGCGATCCCCACTGAACCGAGGTTGCGCATGATCTGGCTGGCCGACTCCTCGAAGGCAAAGTAAAGCACGCGCTCACCGCGGCGGCAGGCGGCATCGGCAAAATGGCCGGCGAGACTGCTCTTGCCGGTCCCGGCAGTCCCCGAAATCAGGACGCTGCTGCCGCAGTAGTAACCCGCACCGCCCAGCATGGCGTCGAGCCGGGAGATACCGGTCGAGACCCGCTCTTCCGAAGCACGATGCTGCAGACCCAGCGAGGTGATGGGCAGCACCGAAATGCCGTCCTCATCAATGAGAAAGGGATACTCGTTGGTCCCGTGGGCAGAACCGCGGTACTTGACCACGCGCAATCGCCGGGTGGAGATCAGCTCGTTCACACGCTGGTCGAGCACGATGACGCAGTCGGAGACGTACTCCTCCAGACCGTGGCGAGTCAACAGGCCCTCACCGCGCTCGCCGGTGATGATGGCGGTCATCCCCTGGTCTTTCAGCCACCGAAAGAGACGGCGCAGCTCCGCGCGCAGGATCATCGGATTGGGCAGCCCGGCAAAGAGCGTTTCCACCGTATCGAGCACCACCCGCTTGGCACCGATACTGTCAATGGCGTAACCGAGCCGGACAAACAACCCTTCGAGGTCGAACTCCCCGGTCTCCTCGATCTCGCTGCGCTCGATGAACACGAAATCCAGGGCCAACCGGCGCTGCGCGATCAGTGTCTCCAGGTCGAAACCGAGCGATGCGACGTTCGCCGTCAGCTCCGGAACGGTTTCCTCGAACGCCATGAAAACTCCCGGCTCATTGAACTGGGTCGCCCCTCGCACCAGGAACTCCATGGCAAGCAGTGTCTTGCCACAGCCCGCACTGCCGCAGACCAGGGTCGGCCGCCCGCTGGGCAGCCCGCCGCCGGTGATTTCGTCCAGCCCGGCGATCCCGGTCGGCGTCTTGGGGAGTGATCGTCTCTCTGAGTCCATGGTGCTCTCGCCATTGTCACGGGTCATCGCGTCATGCCGGGTGTTGACAGCCTGACATTCATCATAGCGCTGGAGTGCGCTCACTGGCGGTTTTTCCCGATAGCAGCCGCCTATCGGCTCAAACTGAGCCACAGCGGCAAGGTGATCATCGACAGCAGCGTGGTCACCGCCACCTGGGCGGCGATGATCCGGCCGTCCCCACCCATGCGATTGGCCAGAACATAGGCCACCGTGGAGACCGGCAGCGCGGCCAGGAGGATCGCGGTCTGAAACCAAATCCCGGTCAGACCGAACACCAGCGACAGACCCCAAGCGACCGCGGGCAGGACCAGCAGCTTCACCGTCACCCCATACCAGAGATGACCGCGGGCGCGGTCCAAAGCGTCCAGGCGCAGACCTGCTCCCACGGCGATCAGACCCAGTGGGAGCGAGGCTCTTGACAACAGTTCCAGGGTGGTTCCGGCCAGTTCAGGGACCTCCAGACCCGTCAGACTGAACGCGAGGCCGGCAGCCGTGGCGATGATGAGCGGGTTGCCGATCAGTTCGCGTAGCCAGCGTCCCTCCCCATGACGTGCCAACACGGCGACCGCGGCCAGATTGGCCATGGGAACCAGCACGCCCATGAGCAGCCCGAGGGCGGCGATCCCGGCCTGGCCGTGCAGCGCCTCGGCCACCGCCAGACCGACGAAACTGTTGAAGCGGAAGGAGCACTGAAAGGCCGCGGCATAGACCGGCAACGGGTCCTGAAAGAGGTTCTTGCTGAGCCGGCCGAGACCCATGCCGGTCAGGGTGAAGAGCACCCCCACCACCACCATCGGCCACGCGGCCAGCAGATCGAGGCGTGCGTGCGCCAGTGAGTGAAACAGCAGCGCGGGAAAGAAGATGAAATAGATCAGCCGCTCCAGGTCGCACCGGAAGCCCTCGGCCAGACCGCCGTAGCGGCGGATCGCCCATCCCAGCAGGATGAGCGTGAAGATGGGGATGATGATGGCGACGATGGGCATGGACTTGGCCGCGCGCGGCGCCGGGTGATCCGGACCGGTGGGAGCGGCCTGCGGCCGCGCTGCGGTGCCGCAACCACCCGCGAACCCCGTCGCGGCCGCAGCCCGCTCCCACGGGTGGCTTTCGTGTTCCGGGTGCCTTACCCTTCGCGGTGATAAGCGAGAATGCGCTCCACTTCGTTACGCGAACCCAGGATCACCGGCACCCGCTGATGCAGGTTCTCGGGCTGCAACTCCATGATCCGTTGGGTTCCGGTGATGGAGCCGCCGCCGGCCTGTTCAACGATGAAAGACATCGGGTTGGCTTCGTAGAGCAGACGCAGCTTCCCGCCCGCCGCCTTGGCCTTCATCTTGGAATCCATCGGATACATGAAGACGCCGCCGCGGGTCAGGATGCGATGCACCTCGGCCACCATGGAGGCGATCCAGCGCATGTTGAAGTCGTCGCCGCGGGGACCTTCCTTGCCGTCCAGACACTCCTGCACATAGCGCCGTACCGGCGGCTCCCAGAAGCGCATGTTCGACATATTGATCGCGAACTCGCGGGTATCCACCGGGATCTGCATCTTGGGATGGGTGAGAATGAACTCGCCGATGTTCTGGTCCAGGGTGAAGCCATTGACGCCGTTGCCGGTGGTCAGGACCATCATGGTCGAGGGGCCGTAGAGCGCATAGCCGGCCGCCACCTGCTGGGCACCAGCCTGCAGGAAGTCGCGCTCGGTCGGCTCCTGGCAGCCGCCGGAACAGCGCAGAATCGAGAAGATGGTGCCGACCGAGACATTGACGTCGATGTTGGACGAGCCATCCAGCGGATCGAAGGTCAGCAGGTACTTGCCGCGCGGCTTGCCGGCCGGGATGGGGTAGATCTCATCCATCTCCTCCGACGCCATGGCCGCCAGGTGCCCGGCCCACTCGTTGGACTTGATGAAGACCTCGTTGGAGAGGACGTCCATCTTCTTCTGGGTCTCACCCTGCACATTCTCGCTGCCCGCGCTGCCCAGCACACCGACCAGTGCGCCGTGGTTGACATAGTTGCTGATGACCTTGCAGGCCGTGACGATGTCGTTGAGCAGAGAGGTGAAATCACCAGTGGCCCCGGCGATGCGCCGCTGCTCTTCGATGATGAACTGAGTGATTGTCGTGCCGTTATGCATGGGTACTCCTCGTGTGAGACAGGGGTGTGAGACAGGTACAGCGATTCCCGAAAGTCGCGACTGGCCCAGCCCGACAGTATAGCGTTCGCAACTGATATCCAGACAGACCTTCGTGTAGGGGCCAGCAATTCCAAATTTGAGGGTCCGCTGCGGCCCATGGTGGATGCGGCGCGCGCGAGCGCTGTGCCGGGTTCTTGACAGCGAACGGCGCACCTTATCCACCCTACAGCGGAGCCGGTTTTGTAGGGTGGATAAGCGCAGCGCATCCACCGGCGGCCGGCGGCTACTTCGCCGCCTGATTGGCAACCCCATGCGGCACATGACCGGTCGCGACATGGCGTCTGGCCTCGTCGCAGTGGATCTCCTGATCATCGAAAAAGATGTCGGCGTCGAAGGCTTCGAGGAAGCTGGACTTGGCGAGCCCACCCAGGAACAACGCCTCGTCGATCCGGATATCCCAAGCGCGCAGGGTGCGCACGACCCGCTCGTGGGAGGGGGCACCGCGGGCGGTCACCAGCGCCGTGCGCAAGGGCGCGGCCTCAGCGGGAAAGAGATTTTGCAACTGGTGGATCGCGACCAGGAACCCCTTGAAGGGACCGCCCGGCAACGGCTCGTAAGCGGACGCCGTCTCGCTGGCGTTGAACACCGCGAGCCCCTCCTCCCGATACAGCCGCTCGGCATCATCCGAGAACAGCACCGCATCCCCGTCGAAGGCGATCCGCACCTGCGGGTCACCCACGGCCGCGGCAGTCGAAGCGGCCGACAGGACGGTGGCGGCGGCGCACCCGGCGCTGAGCGCCAGGCGCACGTCGTTGGGGTCGGCGGACAGGAACAGATGCGCGCCGAAGGCCGCGACGTAGCGATAGGGACTGGCCCCGCCCGTAAAGGCGGCACGGGTGATGTCCAGACCGTGGCGATGGGCGGAGGTGAGCACCCGCAGCCCGGTATCGGAACTATTACGCGAGAGCAGGATGACCTCGACCCGTCCGCGCTCGCCAAGTGCCGTATTGAGGCTGATGAGTTTGCGCACCAGCGGGAAGGCGACGCCGGGCTCCAGGATGTCGTTTTCGTGCTCGACCTGGTAGGCACGGTAGGCGTCGACCCCTTCAGTCTCGAACACCCGATGCGACTCGCTCAGATCAAAGAGGGCGCGCGAGGAAATGGCGACGATCAGGCGGACGGCTTTGGGTTGTGCGCCGGTCATGGGTGCTGTACGGGTCAGCTGTCGATCGGCCGCCGCCCGATGGCGGCAGTCGGGGTTGCCGACACACTGCGACCTACCAGGGCAGGAAACCGTTCATGAATTGCATGGGCCGACTGATGCTGCGGTTCATGGTCGACATATCGTCACGCATGGTGGAGGTGTTGAACGTCATGTGCTGCACCGCCCGATCGAGGTTCTGCATGCTGGTGAGCATCGGTTCCAGGGTGCTCACGTCCCGCGCCATCGAGTCCACCCCCACCGACATGCTGCGGACATTGGCACTGATCTGTCCCATGTTGTCCGAAATCGACTGCATGTTACTGGCGAGCACGGTCATGTTGGAGTCCACACTGATCGCCAGATAGTGAACGTCTTTGGCAAGACTGAATACCAGGTAGAACCCGTAGGCCGCCAGGATGATGAAGGCGAACAGACTCGGATAGACGATCAGTTCCCAACGCTTGGCGCTGGTCTCAAAGGCCTGGGAAAGCCGGTCGATGGCAAAGGCATTCGTCTGCGCATCGGTGACATCGGACTCCGGGCCACCCACGCCCGCTCCGGCAGCGGGTCCGTTTTCTCGCTGGACTGGTGGGGTGGACGCGCTCTGGGGTTGCTCAGTTGCCGCCATGTTTGGATGACCAAAAACTCTCTGGATTGATCGGATTCACTCGTGGAGATTTACGCTTGGAGCTTAACAGAAAACGGCCACTGGACAAGGCCGCCGCGTTGGCCGCTCCCCGGCATCCCGCCGACCGGTCGTGCCGCTGCTGTCAGCTCACCAGATTCGCATAGAGGACGGCTGCCAGCGCCAGAAACTCCCGCGCCGCTTTCCCCTTCGACTCGAGTTCGAAGACCGCGAGCCCCTCGCTGAACGAACGCCTGAAGACCGTCCGCTGGGACAGGCGCGGCTTGATGAAACGGATGCCGGGCAGGGACACCAGCGCGGCGGCCGCCTCGTTGGTCTCACGCACCGCGTGATGGGTGTCCCCGCGGTTGATGAAGCCCAACACCTCAGGCGGCTGCGCCCGTTCCACCGAAGACACCAGATGCACGAAGCGCTGCACCGACCAGATGTCCGCCTGCGACGGCTGCACCGGGACTATGACCCGATCGCACAGCGACAGGGCGAGCCGCAGACTCTCCATGTCAGCGGTGCCGACGTCGATCAGGGTCTCGTCCGCGACGCGCAACTGCTCGCGGCTCAACAGTTGCCGATCGCCCACCCGGAGCGGCGGATCGAAACGCTCCTCCTGGCGCACATCGGTCACGTCGGTCAGGGTCGCCTGGGGATCAATGTCCACCAGTTGAACCTTAACATTCGCCATGGCCAGCCAGACCCCGAGATTGAAGGTCACCGTGCTCTTACCCGAGCCCCCTTTCAGACTGCCGACCAGCGTGATCATACTGCGCCTGCTACTCCGCTTTTGCGTTCGACGATCGGTGGAACCTCATTGAGCGCCCGGCTGGGGTGTCGGACCAGGCGCCGGCGCGGCTTTGCGCGCGAAACCCGCCGGCACCGCGAACAGGTCATCCGGCTGCGGACCCACCCGAATATTCTTCAGCTCACTCACATAGCCGCCGGGGAACTCCTCCCGCACCGCGAGCTTCAGTTCCGGGTCGTACCATTGGAAGGTCGCCATCGGCTGTTGCTTGGGCGCCGTGGTGGTCATCTCCCATTTCTCCGCAGACCGTCCGTCGATCTTCTCGATTCCGATCAGCTTCAGCTCCACGATCTGGCCATTCGGCATCAGATGTTTCAGCGGCAGGCCGCGTTCCACGTCCAGCCACTGGGCGCCGGTCAGCGTCTGACCTTGATCGGTCGCGGACATCTCCCACTTCACCGCGGCCCGACCGTTGACATCCTCGATGCCGATCCGACGACAGGTCAGACCCGGCACACCGGCACAGGGGTCGGCCTCCGCGCTGGGCGCCACCGCGGGCGCCGGCTTCACGGCTTCGGCGCCCGCGGGACGCGCGCCCCGCTCCAGATAATTCTTGTCGGCCGGAAACAGCATCCATTCCATGCCGCGCTGCTGATCGCTGATCCGCACCACTTCACGACCCTGCTGAGTCATCTCCATCCGGGTCCGGCCATCACCCACGAACATCTTGCCCGAGGTGACCTGACCGTCCGGACCCCGGCGTACCATGTCCGCCGAGAACTGGACGCCTGCCGTGTCGGCCCAAGCCGACCCTGTGGCCACGGCAGCCAGCAATGCCGCCGCAATCATCCGCATGTGCAATGTCATCATGCCTCGTCTCCCGCTCGTTGTCGTGATATTGATCGGTTCTGTTCCGCCAAGCGTCTAAGGGGACTGCCAAGGGGGCTCCAACCCCGGAGCCGTATCCGCTGACCCGCCCGGCGCCGGACCGGGCGAGCGGCCTTGCCCCCGACCCGTGGGGGCCGGACGCCAACCCTGAGACTGCTCCTGGCGCCCCCGTTCCTGCTCCGACAAGGGGCGGAACTGATAACGGCCGTCAGGGGCCTGGGTCCGCCAGCCACCGCCCGCGTTCGGCGGATCCCCGCGGAATCGATAACCGGCGTCGACCGCGGCGTCCGGCGCGTCCGCCGCATCGTCCGGACCCGCCCGGCGCCCGGCGTCGGCGCGCCCGTCCCCAGGGTCCTCACGAAACTGCAATCCGGGATCATGGTCGTCCGCCTGCTGCCGACGCTCCCCCCAATCCCATTCCGCAGCGGACGACCCATCGCGGAACCGGGTCGGCGCCTGGTCAGGTGGCCGCGCACTATAGCGACGGCCGTCTTCGATGGACGACCCGTCAGCGTCCCAGGTACCCGGCCGATCGTCTGTCCACTCGGACTCCGGGGCCTGCCGGACCACCGTACCGGGATAAGACACATCACCCGGTCCCGCCGCCGCGCCCGGTCGGGGATCGTCATCGCCGAGGCCCCAGGGATTACCCGCGGCGGCACCCAATTGGATCGCCAACCCGGCGATCATGAGCGGCCAGACCCGGATCCAGGTCGGCGGCCTGACGCTTGTACCGGCGCGCGCCATTGGAGCCTGCCACGCGGGGCAAAGCCGGTCGGCCCTGCGGTCGAACCTCACGGATACTCTCGCGATCCGCCGCAGGTCAATGCCCTTCCCCATCGAGATCGTCATCGATCTTCAGCCGGATGCCGCGTCGCGGCGATTTCTTCTGCACCGATTGCGGCGTCTGATTGTCGGTCTTCGACGGGGCGGTCTTGGCAGGGGCCGTCGCCTTGGCCGGGGTCGCCTTCACCGTTGCTTTCTTGCCGCCCGCCGCCTTGGGTGCGGCCCCGGACATCGGCTTCAGGGGCGGTGCGGGCATCACCTGGGGTGCCGCCGCGGGCGCGGTCGGTTCCGGCGGTGGTGTCGGCCTGGCCGCCGCGGTCATCACCAGGGCCGAGCGCACCGGCGGCGGCGCGGACCCGTCGCCCCCCCCCGCCTGAGCGACCGCCGCCGGCGTGGATGGCGCCGGTGCAGCCGCCGGGACCGCACCCGGTACCGGGGCCGCGCTGCCGCCCATCCCGCCACCCGCGGGCTGGGGCGCCGGCTGACGCGGCGGCCGGGGACGCGGCGGCGGCTTCGGCTTGAAGGCGTTCTTCACCAGGTCGATGACCAGCAAGAGGATGCCGCGCAGACCGTAGAAGACCAGTGTCAACACCTCCCACACCTTGGCCAGGACACCGACCAAGCCGCCACCCGACCGACCCTCGCTGCGGGCGGTCGACGACGGCGCCGTCTCGCTCTGGCACGGCAGTCCGGCCGCCGGAAGGTGGGTCGCCGAGGCGGCGGCGACTTCGCACATGTCACGACTCGCGGCCACGCACCCCAAGGGGATGACGATCAGGGTCAACACCGTGGAGACCACGGTACCGGCCAGCAGCGAGATCGCCATGCCCTGGAAAATCGGATCGGTGATGATCACGCTGGAACCGGCGACCAGGGCCAGTGCGGTAATCAGGATCGGCCGCGTCCGGATCTTGCAGGCACGGA
>Ga0247839_1002318_pt1 | contig 29011 bp, 26 predicted proteins | sample LaCruzMarch2015__6_FD_192405 | JGI IMG/M metagenome (GOLD analysis project Ga0247839, IMG submission 192405) | Freshwater microbial communities from meromictic Lake La Cruz, Castile-La Mancha, Spain - LaCruzMarch2015_16m | ecosystem: Environmental > Aquatic > Freshwater > Lake | place: Spain... | reverse complement strand
CCAGACCCTGAACAATATCTCAGTGGCCGGGCTCGACCGGCTGCCGCGGGACCGCTACGAGGTGGCCTCCGAGATCACGCACCCGGATGCCATCCTGGTGCGCTCGGCCAAGATGCACGATCTGGTCATCCCGGACTCGGTCCAGGCCATCGGCCGTGCCGGCGCGGGCACCAACAACATTCCGGTTCCCGCCATGACCGCGCGGGGTATCGTGGTGTTCAATGCGCCCGGTGCCAACGCGAATGCGGTGAAGGAACTGGTGATTGCCGGGATGCTGATCGCGGCCCGGAATATCGGTCAGGCCTGGCACTTCGCCCGTGGACTTCAGGGCGACGATACGGCCATCAATCAGGCAGTCGAGGCGGGGAAGAAGCAGTTCGTCGGTTTCGAACTGCCTGGTCGGACGTTGGGTGTCATCGGGCTCGGGGCCATCGGGGTCAAGGTTGCCAATGCCGCGCGCGCGCTCGGCATGAAGGTGGTGGGTTACGACCCGACCATCACCGTCCAGCGTGCCTGGCAGTTGGCGAGCGACGTCCAGCCGGCGCTCAGCATCGATGACTTGCTGTCCCGCTCCGATTTTGTGACCTTCCATGTGCCGCTCACCAACGAGACCCGACACATGATCACCGCCGAGCGGCTCAAGATTCTCAAGAAGGGCGCGGTGCTGCTCAATTTCTCCCGTGACGGTATCCTGGACGACGACGCGGTGGTCACCGCGCTGGACCAGGGTCACCTGTATGCTTATTGTTGCGATTTCCCGAGCAACCTGTTGAAGGACCATCCGCGGGTCGTTACCCTGCCGCATCTGGGGGCCTCCACCGCCGAGGCGGAAGACAACTGTGCCATCATGGTCGCGGATCAGGTACGCGACTACCTGGAAGACGGGACCGTGGCCAACTCGGTGAATTTCCCTGAGATCAACCTGCCGCGCAATAGTGGATACCGGATGGCGATCGTCAACAGCAACGTGCCCAACATGGTGGGTCAAATCTCCACGGATCTGGCCGCGGCCGGGCTCAATATCATGGATATGCTCAATCGCTCCCGCGGTAATGTGGCGGTGACCCTGATCGACGTCAATGACCGTTGTCCGGACGCGACTGTCGCCCAACTCCGCGGCATCGAGGGGGTACTCTCGGTGCGCTGTCTCGGAAACTGAGGCCGGCTGACCACCCATGAGCACCGTCGGCAACAGCGGGGACGAACTGCGACAGGTGCGCGAGCGCATTGATGCCGTCGATATGGAGATCTTGCGCCTGATCAGCGAACGTGCCCGTTGCGCCCAAGAGGTCGGGCGGATCAAGAATGCCGTGGTCGGCACCGGCGAGGAGGGTTCGGTCCAATACTATCGTCCGGAACGGGAGGCGGCGATCCTGCGGCGGATCAAGGAGCGCAACCCCGGCCCCCTGGACGGTGAGGAGGTGGCGCGGCTCTTTCGCGAGATCATGTCGGCCTGTCTGGCGTTGGAGCAGCCGGTCAAGGCCGCCTACCTGGGGCCCGAGGGCACCTTCACCCAGGCCGCCGCGCTCAAGCAGTTCGGCCGCTCGGTGCGCACCATCGCCATGCCGACCATCAGCGAGATCTTCCGCGAGGTCGAGGCGGGTTCCTGCGACTATGGCGTGGTGCCGGTGGAAAATTCCACCGAGGGGGTGATCAGTCACACCTTGGATATGTTCTTGTCCTCGCCGCTGTTGATCACCGGCGAGGTCAGCCTGCGGATCCATCATCACCTGATGAGTCTGGAGGCCGACATCAGCGCTATCCGCACCCTCTATTCGCACCAGCAGTCACTGGCCCAGTGCCGGGGTTGGCTGGATCGCCACCTACCCCACGCGGAGCGCGTCGCGGTGGGCAGTAACGCGGAGGCGGCGCGCCTGGCAAGCCAGCAGGCCGGCAGCGCCGCGGTGGCCGGACTGCCGGCCGCCGAGATCTACGGTTTGGCCGTGCTGGCGGAACGCATCGAGGATGAGCCGGGCAACACGACCCGTTTTCTGGTCGTCGGCGCCAAAGATGCGCCGCCCAGCGGCCAGGATAAGACCAGTCTCCTGCTCTCCTGCCGCAATGAGTCCGGCGGTCTGCACGGCCTCCTGTCGCCGTTTGTCGAGCACGGGATCAGTATGACCCGGATCGAGTCCCGGCCGTCCCGCCGGGGGATTTGGGACTATGTGTTCTTCATCGATATCATGGGCCATCAGCACGACCCCAAGGTCGCTGCCGCCCTGGAAGCCCTCAAGCGCAGCGCGCTGCTGTTCAAGGTGCTGGGGTCCTATCCGGTGGCCGTACTTTAGGAATTATTGTCCGCAAGTGAACGCACTATGACTTATCCAGACGACCCTTTTCTCGCGATCGCCGCGCCCGGTATCGCCGGTTTGACCCCCTATGTCCCCGGCAAGCCGGTCTCTGAGCTTGAGCGGGAACTGGGTATCACGAATTCCATCAAGCTCGCCTCCAACGAAAACCCGCTGGGCCCCGGTCCGCGCGCGCGCGCGGCCATCGCGGCGGCCTTGGGCGAACTCGGACGCTATCCGGATGGCGGCGGCTTCGCGTTGCGGCGCGCGATCGCGGATCACCACGGGGTTTCCCCGATGGCGGTCACCATCGGTAACGGGTCCAACGATGTGCTCGACATGGTGGCGCGGGTCTTTCTGCAACCGGGAACCGAGTCCCTGTTCTCCGAGCACGCCTTCGCCGTCTATCCCATCGCCACCCAAGCGGTTGGTGCCACCGCCCGGGTGGCCCCGGCGCGCGACTACGGTCACGATCTGGAGGCCATGGCCGCCATGGTCACGGATCGAACGCGTGTCGTGTGGATTGCCAATCCCAATAACCCGACCGGGACCTGGCTTGCGGCCGACCCGCTGCGCACCTTCATCGACGGACTGCCCAAGACCTGCGTGGTCGTCCTCGACGAGGCCTACACCGAATATGTCACCGAGCCGGACTTCCCGGATGCCAGCCAATGGCTCGAGACGCATCCCAACCTGATCGTCACGCGCACCTTCTCCAAGACCCACGGGCTGGCCGCGTTGCGGGTGGGCTACGCACTGTGCGATACCCGGCTGGCCGACCTCCTGAACCGGGTACGCCAGCCGTTCAATGTCAACAGCCTGGCGCAAGCCGCCGCGACCGCGGCGCTCGGCGACCAGGAGCACGTGCGCGCGTCCGTGGCGCTGAATCGCAGCGGTATGGACCAGCTCACGGCCGCCTGCGAGCGGCTTGGTCTCGGCTACATTCCCTCGGTCGGCAACTTCATCACGCTGGACTGCGGCCGGCCGGCTGGCCCGATCAACGAGGCCCTGTTGCGGCGGGGTGTGATCGTGCGGCCGGTCGCCAACTACGGCTTGCCCAACCATCTGCGGGTGAGCATCGGGCTGGCCGAGGAAAATGCCCGCTTCATCGCCGAACTGACCGATCTCCTGAAATAATGATCGAACGACTCGCCATTATCGGGGTTGGCCTGATCGGTGGTTCGCTGGCGCGGGCTTTGCGCGCGGCCGGCGCGGTGGGCGAGGTCGTTGGTTGCGGGCGTGCGCTGCCCAATCTGGAGCGGGCGGTCGAACTGGGCGTCATCGACCGCTTCGATCAGGATCCGGCCGCTGCGGTGGCGGGGGCGGATATGGTCTTCCTCGCGGTGCCGCTGGGCGCGATGCGCGATGTGCTCGCGTCCACGCGTGCGTCCTTGGGTCCGGATGCCGTCGTTACCGATGGGGGCAGCGTAAAAGGCAGCGTCGTGGCAGATGTCACGGCGGTCTGTGGCCAGATGCCGCCCTGGTTCGTCCCTGGGCACCCCATTGCCGGAACTGAGCGCAGCGGAGTGGATGCCTCCTTCGCTGATCTCTATCGCAACCGTCGGGTGATCCTCACCCCGGTCGTGGAGACTGACCCGGCGGCGGTCGAGCGGGTGGAGTGGATGTGGCGGATCTGCGGGGCCGAGGTCAGCCGCATGAGCGTCGCCCACCACGATGAGGTGCTGGCCGCCACCAGCCATCTGCCGCACATGCTCGCTTTTGGGCTGGTTGACGCCTTGGCGCGCATGGACGAAACTGAAGAAATATTCCGCTATGCTGCGGGTGGTTTTCGGGATTTTACCCGCATCGCCTCGTCGAACCCGGTCATGTGGCGCGACATCTGTATTGCCAACCGCGAATCACTGTCCGCCATGCTCGCCCGCTTTGGCGTCGAACTGACTGACCTGGCTCAGGCCATCCGGTTCGGCGACGGGCAGTATCTGCTTGAAGTCTTCGAGCGCGCCAAGGCGGCGCGCGATCGGCACCTGGAGGGGTGAATGCCATGTCGGTGAAGCCGCCACTCGTCCGGTCTGTCGTCACCGCGGCACTGGCCCTGCTGTTGTTGGGTTGTGCGGGCGGGCTCATTGGCTACCTGCCCGCGGTGACCCAACCGCGTCAGGCGTCCGATGTGACCGTTTTCCGGGATGGCTCGCTGCCGGGGTTCGTCGGTCCGATCACGCTGCGGATCGATGGCCGGAAAATCCTCCGGGTCTGGCGGAATGAACAGATCAGCTTTCAGCTTGATCCCGGCGAGTATCTCTTCTATTTCACCATTGGTCTCAATGAATGTCGGCGTATCGCCCACATCCAACCCCGCCGCACGTACCGCTTCCGCTTAGCGCCGAACTGTGACCGTTTCGATGGGCCCTTCTGACGGCTGATCCGTCGCGTCCATCGACGGCAGCAGCCGCCAGTCCGCGAAGGTCGCTGCCTGACCCAGCAACCGCCCTTGCTGATCCAGCAGATTCCACACACAGGCACCTTCGATCAGGAAGCGGCGTCCGCGCGCGCTGATCCGCACCCCGCGGTAGTCATCGACAAAGCCATGCACTCTGACCTCATGCAGCAACCGCTGCCGCTCCGCGCGATCGGGTGACTCCGCCGTGTAGCGGGATGGCATCCGCGTGAGCTGATCCCAGGTGACAGCGAAGAGGCCGAGCACCGTTCGATTCCCGTAGGTCAGGATCGGATCGGCCTGAGCGTCGTGGGAGAGCAGGGCGAAGGGGGCATCGAACAGTGCTCTAGCGGCATCCGCGTCGCCGAGTGACGGATCGATCAGGTCCCGTCCGGTCAGGCGGCGATAGCTGTCCCGCAATAGCCGGAGATGATCCGCCAGGAAGTCGTTGGACTTGGCCGGAGCGGGGAAGGGCGGTGGGTGATCGGTCATGACTGCGATTATCCGGGAAAAAGCCGCCGGCCGACCAGCCCAGGCACGTCTCCACGTCTCCCGTGGGAGCGGCCTCCGGCCGCGATGGGGCCTGGCGGGATCCTGATCATCGCGATTCACCACGGCACCGCATCGGTCGTTGTCGTTGTTTAACTGATTTCTGACTCGTAACTTAGGTGATTTCCGGGAAAGGATCTACCGCCGTGTAGGGGCGAATTCATTCGCCCCTACAACCCAACAGGCTTTCTGCGCATGCGCAGTCGGCATGCCTATTCACGGAAATCGCCTTAGTGTCTTTGTTTGAGAACGTCGCCCCCATCATCACCGGCGTGACCGCTTTCAGTGGCTTCTCTTGTACGCGCTGGGTGGTGATCGTCATCACGAAATGTTCTACCGGAGTCCCTAATCCCTATGGCGAATTTCTCTACGCACCTCAAGATCGGCGTCTTCGTCAGCGGCGGGGCCGTGCTGGCGTTGGATGGATTGGGCCTGGTTGCGCCGGACCACACCTTCGCCTTGTTCGGTCTCGGGGTACTGGGCAGTCTGTTGCCGGACATCGACGCGGATGCCTCGTCCCCGGTGCGCGCCATCTTTGGACTCCTGGGTGCCGCGCTGGCCTTCGGCTGGACTCTGCCGATGGTGGGACGCTACCCGCCACTTGAATTGGCCCTGGTTTGGGGCGGGCTCTTCGTGGCGACACGCTATCTGTTGCTCATCGCCTTTGCCCGCTTCACGGTCCATCGGGGTATCTGGCATTCGTGGCTGGCGGCCGCCTTTGTTGCGCTGGCGACGGTCAATCTGGCGCATTGGGTCCTGCATCAACCGTCAAAACCGGCCTGGGTCGCCGGCCTGATGGTCGGTCTGGGTTATCTCACCCATCTGGCCCTGGACGAGATCTACAGTGTCGACATCTTCAACAGCCGCTTGCGCCGCTCATTCGGCACGGCGTTGAAACCCTTGAGCTTTTCCGACCCCAAGAGCAGCTTCCTGATGGCCGCCGCGGTGGCGCTGCTGTTCTGGCTGACTCCCACGGCGGAATTCGGTCCGCTCCCGGCCTGGTCCAGCGCGACAGCCTGGGCTGAACAGACCTTGGAACGGCTGGCCGACTGGTCCGGGACCAGCGTCGCGGTGGCGCGCGTTTGGTTTGAACAGCATCTGTCTATGTAACAGCACGTTGCATCAATAATTTTGCATTCTGAAAGAATGCGAGCCGTGCCCCTTTTGGCCCACAATTGACCCTGGCATCGCCTGCGAGATTGGGCAAGTATTCGTTGTAGGTTGGGCTGAGGAACGAAGCCCAACCTGCGCGCGAACGCAAGGCGCTGAAATGTTGGGGTTCGTTCCTCACCCCAGCCTACGGGATTGCGTTGATTTCGCGCCCGGGCGGAATACTTGCCCAATCTCCTGCGGCCTGCTCCAGGCGGTGTCGGGGCGCCTGTAGGGGCGACTTCAGTCGCCCCTACAGTCGCCCCTAAGAGTCGGCCATCGGCCTCACCAGCAAGGCGCCAGAACACTCGACATCATGCCCATGGCATCACCCGGCAGCGGCATGGGCATGCCGCCCCAACCGCCGCCGGACTTCAGGCGGATCACATACTCGGCCCACTGCAGCGGCCGCGGCAGGTAGCCGGTCTGAGCGGCGAGCTGGTGCAGTTCGCCGACGAAGGCGCGGTCACAGGCGGTTTCGGGAAAGGGTCCGGCGGTGCAGTAGTCGTGGCGCATGCAGGCGGCGTCGAAAACATCGACCGGCGGCAGAGCTGCCCCGGACGGGTGACCGGGTCCGCACCAGTTGCCGTAAATGGGCAGGCACTTGAAGGCGTGCGCCTCTCCCACGGGGAGCAGCAAGGCTCCAAGTAAGGGCAGGAGCGCGGCGGTCGGCGGGATAACCCCGGTGACTTTGCTCATGGGTCTGTATCCTGAGGTTGGGTTGGGCTATTGTGCCGCACTGGCGCGCGACGGCAAGTCCGTCAGCGACCGTCCGACATCCCCCAAAGTCTCGATGATACTACTGCGGCTATGGATCTGAACTTTCTTGATTTCGAACAACCCATCGCCGAGCTCGAGGCGAAGATCGAAGAGTTGCGCCTGGTCGGGCACGACAATGAGATCAACATCCAGGAGGAGATCGAGCGGCTCCAGAAAAAGAGCCGGGCACTGACCGAGTCGGTCTTTGCCGGCCTCTCGCCCTGGCAAATCTCGCAGCTCTCGCGTCACCCGCAGCGTCCCTACCTGCTGGACTACGTGCGGCGCCTGTTCGACGAGTTCTACGAATTGCACGGGGACCGCGCCTACGCCGATGACCCGGCCATCATCGGCGGCCTGGCGCGCATGGACGGCCGCCCGGTGATGGTGATCGGACATCAGAAGGGGCGCGACACCAAGGAGAAAATCTACCGCAATTTCGGCATGCCCCGCCCCGAGGGCTATCGTAAGGCTTTACGGTTGATGGGGATGGCGGAGCGGTTCCGGCTCCCGATCCTCACCTTCATCGACACGCCGGGCGCGTATCCGGGGGTGGGCGCAGAGGAGCGTGGTCAAAGCGAGGCGATTGCGCGCAATCTTCAGGTGATGTCGCGATTGCGCACGCCGATCCTGTGCACCGTGGTGGGCGAGGGCGGCTCCGGCGGGGCGCTGGCCATCGGCGTGGGCGATCGGCTGCTGATGCTGCAATACAGTACCTATTCGGTGATCTCGCCGGAGGGCTGTGCCTCCATCCTGTGGAAGAGCGCCGACAAGGCGCAGTTGGCGGCCGAGGCCATGGCCATCACGTCCGAGAAGCTCAAGGAACAGGGGCTGGTCGATCTGGTGATCCCGGAGCCCTTGGGCGGTGCGCACCGCGACCCGGATGCCGTCGCCGTGGCCCTCAGAACGGCCCTCCTGGAGCTACTGGATATCCTCCAGCCAATGGACCTGGACGTCCTCGTTGCCGAGCGCTACGCGCGCCTGATGGGCTTCGGCAAGTTCAAAGAGTAACCCGAATCCGGTGGCTTGGTTCAGTCTGGGGGAGGGCACATGGCGGTTTTCGATCCCGAGTCCTTGGCGGCGGCGCTCGCCGGCTACGCTCCGGTCGGGCGTGTGTGGATTGCCTACAGCGGCGGGCTCGACTCGACCGCGTTGCTGCGTGCGGCGGCCGCGGTGCGCGAGCGACTCCCCGGTGCCCTCTGGGCTGTGCATATCGATCACGGCCTGCATCCGGAATCCCGGCACTGGAGCGAGCATTGCCGGGCGACCTGCGAGAGTCTGGCCATCCCCTTTCTGAGCCGTCGGCTGGATCTCGGCCCCACGCCGGGAGAGAGTCCTGAAGCGGTTGCCCGGGTCGCGCGCTACGGCGAGTTTTCCGTCCTGCTGGCGCCGGGCGATCTGCTGCTGACCGCCCACCATCAGGATGATCAAGCCGAGACGCTGTTGCTGGCCTTGATCCGCGGTAGCGGTGTCCACGGGCTGGCCGCCATGCCCGTAGCGGCCGAGCTGGGGCTGGGCCGTCTGATCCGCCCGCTGCTGGACCGCACGCGGGCCGACCTGGAGCACTATGTCCGCACCCTCGGCATGACCTGGGTCGAGGACCCGACCAACGGCGAACCTTCCATGGATCGCACCTATCTGCGCAATCTGGTCATGCCGTTGATGCGCGAACGCTGGCCCGCGGTCTCGGCCACCCTGGCGCGCAGTGCCGGACACTGTGCCGAGACGGCGGTGTTGGTGGACCTGGTCGCCGGGCACGAACTGGCCGGCTTGACCGGTGAGCGGCCGGGGACCCTGTCGGTCGCGGCGCTCAAACGCGTGGAGCCCGTGCTGCGCAAGGCGGTGCTGCGGCTGTGGTTGCGGCGGCGGGGGTTCCGGTTGCCCGATACCGTCCACTTGGGGCGTATCGTCAACGAGGTCCTGACGGCGCGACCGGACGCCGATCCGCTGGTGGCCTGGCCGGGGTGCGAGGTGCGCCGCTACCGTCAGGACCTGTTCGCACTCCGTCCGCTGCCCCCGGCGCCGGTCGATCTGGCGTGCCGTTGGGAGGGGCCGGTGCTCGAACTGCCCGCGGGTCTGGGAATCTTGGAACGGTTTCCGGATGACGGCGAGGCGGACTGGCCCGATGCTCAACCCGAGCCCCTGCTGGTCCGCTTCGGGGTTACTGAACTGACGTGTCGGCCAGGCGACAGCGCCCACAACCGGCCGCTCAAGAAACTCTTCCAGGAGGCCGGTATCCCGTCCTGGCTGCGGGCTTACGTTCCTCTGCTGTTCGCCGGCGACCAGTTGTTGGCGGTCCTGGGGGTATGCCGCTGCGAGCCAGTCGGCGCGGTGCAGCAACCCGGGATCGTATCAGCGGATAGCGTCCCCCCCGTGCGCGTCGCGCCGCCCCCGCGGGTGCGCTGGAGCGGTCACCCCTGGGAATCCCTGGGCTTCTTTCGGTGACGATCGGCGTCACCATCAAACGGATCGCGCTGGTGACCGACTTTGGTGCCGGCATCTATGTGGGTCAGGTGATCGCGCGGCTCAGCGATGGCGTGCCGGGGCTGCCCATCATCGACCTGATCCATGATCTGCCGCCATTCCGGCCCGATCTGGCCGCCTATCTGCTGCCCGCCCTAGTCCGCGATCTGCCGCGCGGCACTCTCTATCTTTGCGTGGTCGATCCCGGCGTGGGCGGTGATCGGCAGGGGTTGGTGCTGGAGGCCGGCGGAGACCTGTTCGTCGGTCCGGACAACGGGCTCTTGAGTCGGGTCGCGCGACGCACGCCGGGCGCGCGCGCGTGCCGGATCGACTGGCAGCCGCCCGGTCAGTCACCCAGCTTCCAGGGCCGCGATTGGTTCGCGCCGGTGGCCGCGGCCCTGTGCCGTGGTGAACCCCCGGCACTACGCCAGGTCGCCATCGAGCGCCTGAGCGGCGCGGACTGGCCGGACGCCCTGTCGGTCGTGGTCTATGTCGATACCTACGGCAACCTGATGTGCGGTCTGCAAGCCGCGCATTTTCCCGCGGATGCGCGCATGCAGGTGGCCGAGCGCAGTCTGCGCCGCGTGCGGACCTTCTGCGAGGCGCTGCCGGGCGAAGCTTTCTGGTATGAGAACGCCTTGGGCCTGGTGGAGCTTGCGGTCAATCAGGGCCGTGCCGATCGGGTGCTGGGGCTGGCCCCGGGCGATCGGGTGGCGCCGCCGGGGGCGGTGTCGGCGGATTCCGCGGGCTGACCGCGCGCGTCGGCGCGGGAATTATTTCCGGTTCCCGGCCGCTGGAAATCCGCTGACACGAGCGCCATGTTTCCGCGCGGGCCGGGACAGCGATCTCTGGTCCGCGAAGGTCCTGACCGGGCCTCACCGAATCACCACACGAGAGCGAAGCGGAGCAACCCATGGCCAATCTGAGCGACACACTCGGTACCTTCATGCAGAACATGATGTCCCAGTCCGGTGAGAACCGGGTCGGGAATGTGCTCAAAGACCTTCAGGCGAACCTCGGCAACATGGTCAACAGTCAGGGCGGCGCCTCCGGCATCCTGGCGAACGTCATGGACAAGGCCAAGAGTACCCTGGGCAGCGCCGCCCAGAACCCGGCTCAGGCCGCGGGTCTCGGGGCCGTGCTGGGATCACTGCTCGGCGGGGGCAGCAGTTCCGTCTCGGGAGCCGTCAAAGGCGGTGCCATGGCGCTGCTGGCCGGTGTCGCCTACAAGGCGTTCACCGAGGCGGGCAAAGGCCCCGCGGTCGCGCAAGCGGGCGTCCCGCAGTTCACCGGCGGTGCCGTGCCGGTCGGGATGAAGACGCCGGAGACCCCGGCCGAGGCGCAGGTCCTGGCGAACAACGCCGAGTTGATCATGCGGGGCATGATCAATGCCGCCAAGGCCGACGGCGAGGTGAGCGCGGAGGAAATCATGCGGATCGTCGGCAAGCTGAAAGAAGCGGGCATGGACGGTGATGCCGAGGCCTGGATCATGAAGGAACTGCGTCAGCCGCTCGATCTCGATGCCTTCGTCGCGCAGATCCCCAACCAGGAAGCGGCGGCGCAGATCTATGCCGCATCGCTGCTGGCGATCGAAGTCGATACCCCCCAGGAGCAGGCCTACCTGGCGGACCTGGCCAAGAAGACCGGGCTCGATGCCGCGGTGGTGGCGAACATTCAGCAGACGTTGGGGGTCAAGGTCTGATCTGGTAGTGGTTAGTGGTTAGTGGCCACTGGCCACTGGCCACTGGCCACTTCCAACATCAATGACTCGCGCAAAGGCTTCCGCCGCGCGACAATGCACGGCTTTGTGATCCCCTTCACGGCCGCCTGAGACCTGCCCCATGAACCTAAACCCGCGCCTCCTGACCACCCTCTCCGCGCCCCTGCGCCTGCTGCCGACCCTGGCCCACAGTCAAGCCCTCGCGGTCGCGCTCAATCAGGTGATGAAAGATGCGATCACCGATGGCGAGCTCGATTTCCTCAAGGGCCGCACCGTCGGTATCGAGATCAGTGACCTGGGTATCCGCTATCGCCTCGGGTTCGGCGCCGGGCGCATCCGCGGTTTCGGCGAAGGCGCGCCCGCGGATGCCAGCATCTCCGGCGGGCTCCACGAGTTCCTGTTGCTGGCCGCGCGGCGGGAGGACGCGGACACCCTTTTCTTCCAGCGGCGGCTGCGGATGTCGGGCGATACCGAGTTGGGACTCTATCTCAAGAACTTCCTCGACGCGTTCGAACCGCCGGCGCGGGTCGCGCCCCTGATTCGCGGGCTGGATCGGCTGCTGGGGCGATGAGCCGGTGGGCCTGGGTCATCAACCGTCATGAGCGAATACCAATACTACGAATTTCTGGCCCTTGACCAACCCCTGACCAACGCGCAGATGGCCGAACTGCGCCGCTGTTCCACCCGCGCCGAGATCAGCTCCACCCGCTTCTTTAACGAGTATCACTGGGGCGATTTGAAGGGCGATCCCAAGCGCTGGATGGAGCAATATTTCGACGCCTTCCTCTATTTCGCCAACTGGGGCTCGCACTGGCTCATGCTGCGTCTGCCGGCCGCGCTCTTGCCCCCGCATCAGATCCGTGACTACGCCTCGGAAGAGGCGCTGGGGATCCGGCAGGCGGGCGATCACACCATCCTCTCCTTCACGTCGGAGATCGAGGAGCCCGACTGGGAGGGCGAGTCCTACGCGCTCGGCTCACTCGCAGCGCTGCGCTCGGCGCTGATTGCGGGCGATCGGCGCAGTCTTTACCTCGGCTGGCTGAGCGGCATCCATGATGCGGAGGACCTGAGCCCGGAGCCTCCAGTCCCGCCCGGTCTCGCGGAACTCGATGCGTCGCATCGCGCGCTGGCGGATTTCCTGCGCATCGGGCCGGACCTGCTCGCCGTCGCGGCCGAGCGCAGTGCCCCGCTTCAGGACGCCATGCCGGACCAGGCCGCTTTCGCCGGCTGGGTCCAGGCCCTGTCGCCGACCCACAAGGATGCCTTGCTCACCGAGCTGCTGGTTTCCGCCGGTCCCTACCCCCTCGCCGCGCTGAGACAGCGGGCCGAGCGGGAACTGGGCGCGGCCAACCCCGCCCACTCCGGACAGTTTGAGCGCCGCACCGCCGCCGCCCTGTGGCGCCGCGCTAAACAGCTCGCCGGTAAACGCCGCGCGCATGAGGCCCGCGAGCGCGCCGCTGCCGAGGCCCGCCAAGAGGCCGAGGAGGCGGCACGCCGCCGACTCTACCTCCAAGCTCTGCGTGGCCGTGAGGACGCGCTGTGGCAGACGATCGAGACCCTGATCGAGACCCGGCAGGCCAGCACCTACGGACAGGCGGTCGCCAAGCTGCAGGACCTGCGTGACCTGGCCGCTCTGGACCAGCAGACCGCCGCGTTCAGGGAACGCATGACCGCGCTGTCCGCCAGGCACGCGAAAAAACAGACGCTGATCCGCCGTTTCCGCGAGGCCAAACTTTTCGATTGAGGCTCCAAGCACCATTGACGACGCCTGGACCAGCGCCGCCGCCATTGTTCAGGGCTGATGCAGGGCTTGGAAGTCGCGTCGCGTTTACCGTGAAAGGTCAAACAGACGCTGATCCCAAACCACGGACTGGGGAGCACCGGCATCAACCAGGTTGAAGTCGGGGTGTCCAGGATTGATCAGGACATTGAACTCCCGCCGCGTCACCACGGACGGGACGAACAAGACGGCGCTACGCCCCCTGCGCAGCCAGGCATCACCGGCGCCGCGCGGCACGGACCAGTCATCCCCATCCCATCCGGGTAGTCCATCCGGCGCGATGCATTCCCATGCGACACCGGACGGAATGCGGATGGCAATCCACTGAAAATGCCGCGGCACGCGACCGCTGCCGGCCCGCACCAGGACCTCCAGCATGGCTCCCGCGTAGGTCGTCGCCGCGTAGATCACCGGTCTCCCCGGTGAATTCCAGCGTGCGCCATGCAGGGCGGCGCCCGTGCTATCGAACAGCGGGTGGCGTCCGTCGGCGATGCGGTAGGCGGTCAGCGGCAGTTCAGGCCGGGAGTCCATGGAACAAACGCCACAGGAGATCCTCCACCCGCCGGGCACCCAACTCGGTGAGCGCAAGGTCGAGCGGTGCGCGGCCCTCGAGCATCGGATGCGGCTCGTGCAGGAAGCGCCGGGCCGCGTCCGTGTCATCCCAGACATAGTCCGCGGTCGCCACCACGCGCGCCAGCCGCTCGGTCCGCTCGCTTTCCTGTGGACTCAGGACCCGGCGGCGTTTGTAGGTCGCTTCAGAGATAATCCCGTGCAGCAGCCGACGGCGTTCGCCGGGGTCCGCCACCGCGCGCGCGACGACCTGTGTCAAAGCGGCCTTGGGCAGCCCCCGATGCACGGCCGCCTCCAGCAGGCTCAGCGAGCCAATGGCCTGCCCGAGCACCGCTGCCCCACCCATGGCCTCGGCAATGCGTTGTGTTTCGATCATTTCGTCATGTCGGTATCAATTGATCCCAAGGATAGCACCAACTGCACCTTGCAGCCCATTCCGTAACACCTTGAGGGAGGTCCCATCGTTCTCGTTCCACCATGTCTGTTCGCGCTCTGTCGCGCGGGCTGGATCAACCATGTGCGTTACGCTGATTCCTGGGGACTGCGGAAGCCTGTCCTCAGCCGGTTCGCCTGGTGACGGCGGTCCGTCGGCCGCCGAGCTGACGGGCGACCTGTGGATAAATAAATCGCGCGACCGCGCTCCGCGTGGTCAGAGTGAACAGGGAATCAGTGTCCAGTGATCAGTGAATTGGGGAGGCGCACACCAAACGGAAACCGATGTTGCTGCCCCGGTAGCGCGGATGGAGGCGGTTACGGTAGGCCGCGCGCGCGAAGGACTGGTCGTAATCCCAGGACCCGCCGCGCACCACGCGCGACGCGTCGCCACCCCGGTCGGTGACCTCCGGCCGGTCATAGCAGTTCAGGCACCATTCCCAGACATTCCCGGCCAGGTCCATCGCCCCCTGCCGGGAGGCGCCCTCCGGATAGAGTCCCACCGCGGTCAGACGGCCAAGGTTGCTCTCGCTCGAGTTAGCGCGCCTGTCCGACCAGTCGCGGTCCCATGGATACTGCCGGCCCGGCTCGCCGCCGCCGGCCGCCTGCTGCCATTCCCACTCGGTGGGGAGGCGGATGCCGTCGGCGGCGGCCTGACCCAGCCGGTGGGTGAGCCATTGACAGTAGGCCATCGCCTCCACCCAGGTGACGTTAACCGCCGGGTGGTTGTCGCCCCCGACCTGACGGTCCGGTGCGGCCCCGTAGGGCGTGCGGATCAGCGCATCGAAGCCGCCCGGATCGTCCAGAAAGGCCTGCCACTGGCGGACCGTGATCGGGTATTTAGCCAGGCGGAAGGCGGCGACGGCACGGCGCGGGCGGCTCCGGCGGCGCAGCCTGGACCAGAACCCCTTCTCCGCAGTTTCGATCGCTAATTCCACCGTGCCCGCCGGGATATCGCACCACTGGATGTCCGGCACGCCATCGGGGCGCAGTCCGGTCCCGGGGCGGGGGTCGCCGCCCGGCAGGAGGTTCAACCGGTCGCCGATCCGGGCACGGTCGCCATGGTCGGTGGAGGGGTCGGCGAGGCGGGCGAGCAGGTCGTCCGGGGTCATGGGTCCGAGAAAAGCGCGCTCCCTCTCGCCCAGTGGAAAACGGACCGCGATCCGGGCGAGCGCCGGGGCGGCCTCCATCACCCTGGAGTCCGGCCAGCGGTGGTCGGCGGCGCGGCCCTTGTCCGCCCAGACGGCCGCGGCGCGTTCGATCTGGGTGAGGCGCAGCCCGTCGCGCGCGTCCGTCAGCCAGCCGCGCAGGCGCGGCCAGGTGCGGATCAGGGCCTCGTGAGCGACCTCCAGGGTCTGCTCGCCCGCGGCGTCACGGCCGGTGACCAGCAGGCGGGCGTCGGCCAGATGGGTCACCAGCGGCCAGGCGGACGCGCCGACCTCCGCCAGGGTGGCCCGGCGGCGGGTGTCGGGGGCGGCCTCATCGAGCTGGACGAGCCGCAGGAAGAGGTCGCGCGCTCGCTCGCGGTCGGTCTCGGGGAGAGCGTCGATGACCGCGTCCGCGTGCTGGACGATGGCGCCGCCGACGGCGCCGATGGCCTGATAGGCCGCATGGGACAGGCACCCCTCCTGGCGTCTGGCCCAGAGTCGGGACAGACAGAATTCCAGCAGCGGGAGTTGCCCCGGTTCCCGACCCGCATCATCGAGGATGCGCTCGACCAGTCCGCCCTCAAAGTCGAGACCCACCGCGCGGGCGGGGCCGACGATGGCCTGCTCCAGTTCGTCGCGGGTCATGGGGCTCAATGAGACCAGACCGGCGCCGCGAATGGCGTCGACCAGGGGCCGATGGGCCAGCAGCAGATGGTAGAAGTCCGCACGCAGGGTGAGGACGACGCGCAGCGGGGTGGCCGCGGCGGCGGCGATCAGGCTATCGGCGAACCGATTGGCGGCGGCGAGGCCGTCGCGACCGGCCGCGCGGGTCGGTGTCACCCCCTGGTGGGTGTAGTGTTCCTCCCACTGATCCACCACCAGGAGCACCTGCTCCCGCTGCCGCTGCTTGCAGATGAGGCGAATGAGGTCCGGCAGGCTGAGTCCGGAGGGCGGTTCGGCCGCCAGATCCGCTGCCAGCGTTTTGACGGTGCGTTGACGCGCCAGGGTGTCCGGATAGCTGTCTCCCAGCAGGTCCACCAGACAGTCGCCCAGATTGCCCCAGGGATCGTCTCCCGGCCTGAGGATGCCGATCGCCCAGCCGCCGCGCTGCCGCAGCACCGGGACCAGGCCGGCCTGGACCACGGAGGACTTGCCGCTGCCCGAGGGGCCGACCACCGCGACCAGGGGGCTCACGTCCACCGCGGTCACGAGGTCTTGGATGAAGGTCTCGCGCCCGTAAAACAGGTGCGCGTCCTGCTCCCGGAAGGCGCGCAGGTCGCGGTACGGGCAGTCGGTCGCGTCCGGGAGTCGGTCGCAGAGCGCATCCAGGTCGTGGGTCAGGTCGGTAATCGCGGGTTGCCGGTCGGTGCCGGTCTGGGTCTTGATCTGATCGAGCAGGAACGCGAGGGCATGCCGACCATTGAGACAGCCGCGGTCCGCCAGGTAGTCGACCAGCGCCACCGCGGCATGATGGGGGCCGTGGTTCAGATCCGGGCGGCGATCGATGAGGGGTTCGGCCCCCGCGACTCCGCCAAAGGCGGCCTGGACGAGGGCGAGGCGGCCGTCCTCGGTATCGAAGTCGCGCTGCGCGCACAGCAGTTCGACGGCGCGGCTGCGCTGGGTGTGGCTGGGGTGACCTGGTGCCCTGCTATTCGTCATCAGAAGCGCAGTTCTCGCACAAAGACACAGCGATCGCAACGATTTTCAACCCGCTCCGGTCGCGCACGTAGGATGCGGTGAGTACTCGAACCGCATCACCCACCCGAACCCAAGGACGGGGGAGCGTTGGGGTTCGCTCCCGCTCACCCCCACCTACGGTTTATCGGGCGAACCCGACCGACACGGATGCCGAGGCGTGCACAGCGCCGGAACGTCACCGGCGACGCCCGCCGGTGCCGATCCCGTCCGCTTCGTGCTAGGCTTGATTCCTGCCCTTCCAAGACCGGACGCCTGCCGCCCATGTCCCCCAGCGCTGCCACTGAACTCGCACCCGCGCCGCAGGTCCCGGCCCCGCCGCCCCGACGCCTGCCCGCGGCGGGTTCCGCGGACGGTCTCCTGGTCTCGGAGGCGGTCTACTGGACTGAGTATTACCTGGAGTCGGACCACCATTACGAGTGGAACAACGGCCGCCTGGAGGAGAAACCGGTGTCCGATTACGAGACCTTTCTGGTCTATGCCTGGTTTTCCGAGCTGGTGCGGCACTTCCTGCGCACCTATCCCTGCGCGCAGATGGTCGGCCTGGAGATGGGCTTCCGGCTGCCGCTGCCGAGCGGCACCGTCATCCGCAAGCCCGATTTAGGCGTGGGGCGCAACGGTAATCCCCAGCCGCTGCTGCCCCTGGACTGCTCCTACCACGGCATCTTCGACCTCTGTATCGAAGCCCTGTCCGACCTGGAACGCCGCGGCATCGAACGCGATACCGTCATCAAGAAGGCCGAATACGCTGCCGGGGGCGTGCCCGAGTATTACATCCTGCACCAGCATCCCGACCACCAGGCCTTCTACACCCGCACCCCCGCCGGATTCTATACGCCCATCGCACCGCAGTCCGGGGTCATCTGCTCGCGGGTGCTGCCGGGGCTGCAATTCCGCCCGACCGACCTGGCGCGCCGACCGGAGCTGGAGGCGCTGCGTGATGATCCGGTCTATGCCGGCTTCGTCCTCCCCGGTTGGCGCGCGGATCGGGAGCGCGCGGCGGCCGAGGCGCAGGCCAAACGCGAGGCCGTGAACCGGGCCAACGCCGAGGCGCGGCGGGCCAACGCCGAGGCGCGGCGGGCTAAAGCCGAGGCACGGCGGGCCGATGCCGAAGCGCAGGCCAAACGCGAGGCCGTGAACCGGGCTGATGCCGAAGCGCAGCGGGCGGTCGAGCAGACCCGGCGGGCCGACGCCGAGGCCCAGGCACGGCAGCGCCTGGAGCAGGACCTGGCGGCTCTGCGGGCACGCCTCGCACAGGGTAGGAAGCGGTGAGGAACGGACACTGGTGGCGAATTCGCTAACCCATTGAAGCTCAGTGTCTTATGAACATGCTTTCAATGGGTTACGGGGCTCTCCGGGCATTTCACCACTAGGGGGAGCCGTTGGGGTTCGCTCACCCTAACCTACTGGCTTACACCGACTTACGGGCCTTCAGCCTTGGCCTGTGCCGATCAAAGGCTGAAGCCTTGGACTCCAGTCGGCGGGCGCTTCGGCTGGCCCGAAGCATGACGATGGCTCACCAAATGCACCTTGCAGCGGGCGTCGGAACGCTCAGTCCGCGATGCGCTCGACTTCCGATTGGATCGAGAGGGTCATCAGTTCCCCCCTGGGGATTTGGATAGACGGATCAACGCGATAGTGCCCGATCCGGGCGGTCGGGTCATCCGCGATCGGTCGGCTGACCCGGAAAACCTCAGCCGATTCCGGCGGCGACGGCGGTCCGACCGCCGACGTGCGGATAACGATGCAAAAAAAGTCGCGCGACCGCGCTGCGCGCGGTCGTAGTGAACAGGGAATCAGTGTCCAGTGATCAGCAATCCAGGGATCAGTGAATGAGGAACGTGCACACCAAACGGAAGCCGATGCTGTAGTACCGGTGGCGCGGAGGGTAGTGGAGGCGGTAGGCCGCGCGCGCGTAGGACTGGTTGAGACCCCAAGAACCGCCGCGCACCCCGCGCGACGCGCCATCTTCCGGGCCTTGCGGGTTGGTGTCGGGGCTACGGGCATAGTAACCCGCGTCATACCAGTCCTGGACCCATTCCCAGACGTTGCCTGCCATGTCGTGGCAGCCGCAGGGGCTCAGGCCCTCCGGGTAAGCCCCGACTGGGCTGGTGCCGCGCCCGTTCACATTGCATCTGGTGCCATCCCACCGATTGCCCCAGGGATAGCGCCGTCCGTCGGTGCCCCGCGCCGCCCGCTCCCACTCGGCCTCGGTGGGCAGGCGCTTGCCGCACCAGGCGGCATAGGCACGGGCGTCCTCCCAGGAACAGTAGACCACCGGGTGATCCTCCTTACCTGGCGCCAGACTGTCCTGCCATTTGCGGCCTGGATGCCGGGTCTCGCGGGCGAAGTCGGCAAACTGCCGGTTTGTCACCGGGTAGCGGTCGATCCAGTACTCATCGAGCCTCACCCGGTGGCGGGGACGCTCGTCGTAATTGTCTTGATCACTGCCCATCCAGAACGCGGCGGCGGGTACGTGGCAGAGGGGATGACCCAGGGCCTCCAGTACGGCCAGGACGCGCGGCCGCAACGCCGGCCTGACCTGGGGCAGTTCGGCGTGGAGCAGCCGCAGCAGGGAGCCAAGTCCGCCCGGTAAGCAGGCCGCGAGGGTCGACTCCGCCCCCGGCGCCAGGGCGAGCAGCGCCGCGAGAGCGACCGTTGGATCGGTGTCGGCCGCGGCGAACCGTTCCTCCAATAAGCCACGGGCGCCCCAGTCGCTGACCTCGGCGAGAGCGTCGGCCGCCGCCTGGCGCTGGTCCGGATCCCCGATCAGCAGTTGTCGGAGCGCCGCTACGATGGCCCGTGCAAGCGATTCGCTGCCCGGTGCCCGGGCATCGGCCAGACAGCCGGCCGCGAGCAGGGGGTCGACGGTCAACAGGGTCTCCAGCAGGCCCGCGGCATTGCCGGTGAGGCCGGCATAGAGTCGGATCACCTCCCGCCACCAGGCGTCCCCGGCACGGGCGAGCAAGCCTGCTTCCTCGCCGTGTTCGAGCAGGGCCTGGGCGGTGAGGAATTCCTGAAAGGTGAGGTGCACGAAGTCGTAGGACGTGCGGGATTTACGCCTCAGCAAACCGGTGTCGGCCAGGATGGCGGCGAGCACGGTCTCGGTGGCGGCCGTGATCCCGCAACGCGCCAGGCAGCCCTCGACCAAGGCGGTGAGGCGCTGGCGCTCGATCACCCGCAGGCCCGCCTCGTGCATCCGGCAGGCCACTTCGGTCAGGATACAGCGCAGCGTCGCGCTGGGAAGGCCGGTGCGTGCCCGGCCTTTGAGTGCGCTCCAGCGCTCCGTGAGCAAATCCAGTGCCTCGTCGTAGAGCTCGGCCCGCCGCTCGGGTAGGCCCCAGTCGGACTCGTAAAGGAGTGCGATCAGGGCGAGCAGCAGCGGACTGGCGGCCAGTCCTTGCAGACGCGGGGTGCGGGCCAGGGCGCACAACAGGCCTTCCACCTGCCGCGTTCGATCCTGCGGAGTGGGGCTGTCCGCGAACCAGTGGCGCACGAAGTCGGCGATCTGGGGGGGCTGGAAGGGCTGTACCTCCAGGGTCCGGTAACCGTCAAGACGGTAGCCGTAGCCCGCCAGGCGTGAGGTGACGATGATCTGATTGCCGTCGCCATAGGCATAGCGCAGCCGATTGATCTCGCGGAGTACGGATTCCTGGGCGCGTGGGTCGGTCACCTCGTTCAGGGCGTCCAGCAGCAGCAGACAGGCCCCGGCCCGCAGTCGCCGCATCAAGAGCGCTTGTCCGTGGACCAGACCGTCGGCGGCCAGGGCCGCGGCGGCCTGCGCTTCCAGCGTCCGGCCGTCGCCCACGAGGTTGTTCAGGGTCAGCAGGATGGGCAGGGGGTAGTCGGTACGGCGCCGCACCCCGGCCCGGAGCAGCGCCAGCGGTGCCCGTACCCAATAGGGGAAGAGCAGACCCGCGACGCCGAGCGCGGTGATCCCCGCGGTGGGTAGCCAAAGGGGTTGGGTCAGGGCATAGGTGAGCACTCCCAGCGCCAGGGCCGCGCCGGTTGGGACCCACCACGGCTTGAACTTTATCCACAGCATGACGCCGGCGACGGCCCAGATCAGACCGACGGCGAGGGTCAGGACAGGGGTGTCCGAGCGGAAGGCCGCCACCGCCCAGGCGATCAGTGCGACCAGGCCGACCAGCAAGTTTGGGACGATCAGGTTGGTCCCGGCCAGGATGCGGCGCAACCATTCCAGTAGGGTGGCCAACCGATTCGGCAGGAGGTTACGGGCAAAGGGACCGAGGCGGGGTTCGCGATGCGCCATGGCCAGCACCAGGTACTTGAGCAGTGTGGTCTTGCCGGAGCCGGCCTCGCCCAGGATCAGGAGGCGCCGCGACAATGAAAGGGCCTCGGGAACCTCCAGGGTGCGCCCTGTCTGCGACTGGAGCGGTCCGTCCAGGACTTGGCCAGGCGGGGTGTGGTCGGCAACCTTGAGGCCGACATAGATATCCTCCAGACGCAGCGGCTTGGCCCGGCCAAGAAAACTGAAGTCGCGGTGCCGCAGTGCCAGGATCTCGAGGTAGCGGCGGGTCGCACGCCGGGCGAACAGGGTCGCGGTGAGCCATTCTCGCACCGGGTGGCGCGGTGCCGCCAGCCGCGGAATGGTCTCCGGTGGGTCCGAGTGCCGGACGGTGCTCTCGGTGGGTGGCCGCCACCCAGGCAGGGGGTTCAATTCGGCCATCAGGTCCAGGTAGACCTGCTGCTGGTCGTCCCCGACTCCGGTTCGCGCCTCATCCAACAACAGGGTGAGGGCGTGGCGCCCGCCCAAGCTACCGAAGTTCGACAGGTAGTCGACCAGGGCCACCGCGGCATGACGGGGGCTGCGGTTCAGATCCGGGCGGCGTTCGAGAAGGGGTTCGGCTCCCGCGACCCCGCCAAAGGCGGCCTGGAAGAGGGCGAGGCGGCCGTCCTCGGTATTGAACTCGGGTTGTGCGCACAGCAGTTCGACGGCCTGGCGGCGCTGGGTGTTGCTTGGGTTACCTGGTGCCCTGCTGTTCGTCATAAGAAGGGTAGTTCTCGCACAAAGACACAAAGATCGCAAAGATTTTCAACGCGATCTGCCGGTCGAGCGGAGCTCCGTGCAGTGATCGGCCCGAAGCGCTCAATAATCTGTTTTTCTTGGTGTTCTTTGTGTCTTTGTGTGAGCAATTGCCGGATTTAGGGTCATCCACACTCCGGGAATTGCTGACGCCAAGACACCAAGTCCAAACTCACAGGTCGACCGTATAGCGCGGCAGCGGGTCCTGCCCCGGCCCCTGGGGCCAGCAGGCATCCGGTTGCCAGGCGCCGTTGAGTGCCGCCCGGCGGCGGGTCGCGACGGTGAGCCGACGGCCGGCACCGGCCGGGGTCAGGCGCAGCAGTTGGTATTGCAGCGGATAGCCCGGCACCCAGTCGCGGCTGAGGGCGCCGAAGGTGCCGGCGGCGAGGAGGTCGAGCCGCCGCCCGCCGGCGGACTGATCGTAGCTGTATTGATCACGCTCGGCCCGGTGGATGTGGCCGTGCAGGCCGAGCCGGAACCCGGCCAGGGCCAGGCGTTCGAGAAAGCCGTGATCGGTGATGCGGCTCGGCTCGCCGCTGTTCAGCGGATGGTGCCAGACGGCGATCTTGAGACAGCCGCCCCAGTCCGGGCGCGTGCGCAATGTATCCAGCGCCTGGCTGATGGCCTCCGGGTGGATGCCGGCACGGTCGCGGTGGTGGTGGTCGATCGCCCAGGCGGAGTTGAGTCCGAGCACCAGCAGGTCGAGGTCCGCCCAGTGGTGGAAGCTGAATTGCTCGGGGTAGTCGCCCGGATACGGAGTCCCCTGCATCGGTTGGTAGCAGCGGGCGGAGAACAGGTCGAAGCGTTGGCGGTAGCGGGCCTCGTCGCGCACCTGACAGACCGCGCCATCCACCATCCAGCGCTGTTTCTCGTCGTCATCGGCGGCGGCCCAGACGGCGGGGTCGCCGGGCGCGTAGGCGGCCTTGGCCAGGTCCCAGTTCAGGTCGTGGTTGCCGGGAACCAGGACGACCCGCTCGGGCGTCAGGCCGAATGCATCCTTGAGCCGGGTGAGAAACGCGACCGCGGCGGCGTAGTCCGCGTCGGTGCTGTAGGTCGCCAGGTCGCCGGAGCAGATGAGTCCATCGAGTCGGTCGCAGTCCAATTCGCGCCGGAGGTCCTCGGCGAGCTGGCTGTGCCAGTTGCGGGCGTCCGCCGGTGTGCCGAAGTGCAGGTCGGAGAGGTGCAGGATGGTGCCGTGGCGCTGGCCTGGGATGGTGGTGCGCTGCCCATCGAGCACGGCGATGAGTCGGTCCAAGTCCGGGTGCAGATCGGCGCTGCTGTCGGCGCGAATCACTTCCATGACCAGGGCGAGGCTGTGGCGGTCGCCCAGTCGTCCGAAGCTGTCGAGCCGGGTGACCAGCGCGGTGGCCGCCTGGCCGGTCGCGCCCGCCAGGTTCAGCCCGCGACGGGCGGCCGATCCGCGTTCGACCGCACCGAACGCCCGGTCGATCAGGCTCCAGCGTCCCTGCTCGGTCCGGAATTCGGGATGGTTTTCGACGATCTCGATCAGGCGCAGAAAATCCGGTCGCGTGAGTGTTGACGGCATTGATCTGTCTCCCTATGGCGGCCTGATCATAACCCGGACGGCGGCTGAATCGCTGCGGCTGGTCGCAAACCTGTGCTCACTGAACCATCCGGCGACGGTCGCATCCTGCCATTGGTCGCCTCTCCAGCGGGTGTAATCGATCGGATCCGCAACGACGATGCGATCGTCGCCTTGCATCTTGCGGATCAGCTTTATATGGGCGAAACCCACCCCGTCGTCCTCCACACTCAGCCTGAGCCCCGCGGCGTCGGTCGCGAGCCCGATGGCCCCGCGGCGCGCCTGGGCACGCTTGATGAGGTTGTAGACCAGCTCACGGGCGGACTGAAACTGGATCACCGACCGCTCGCGACCCAGCGCGGGCGGGGGTCCCGTCAGGGTGTAGGTCATGGGGATGCCCCAGCGCGCCTGGGTGCGCTCGCCCAGGCGGCGCTCCAGGCCGCGCGACAGGGCGGCCAGGGCGAGGTGGGTGCGGACCCGGGCCAACAGGATGCGCGGCTCGAAGGGTTTGACCACAGAGTCCGCGGCAGCGGCCTGGAAGGCCTCGATGATGCCGGGTTCGTCATCGCGCCCGGTGAGGAAGACCACCGGAATGGCGCGGGTGGCGGGCTGATCTTTCAAGGCGCGGCAGGTGGCGATGCCGGCCTTGATCATCGTTCCGGCCGTAGGGTGGACAAGCGCTAGCGCAGTCCACCGAATCCCGCGCCGCCGCTGGTGGACTGCGCTGCGCTTGTCCACCCTACGAGGCCGCGTGGCCGGTACCATGATCAAGGCCGCGATGCCCTCCATCCGGGGCAGCCCGATGTCGAGCAGGATCAGGTCCGGCGGCGGGTGGTGGCGAGCGCCAGGGCCTGGGCGCCGTCGCCGGCCTCCAGCGGCTCGCCGGGCAGCGCGCCCAGGATCTCCTTGAGCAGGGCGCGGGTGGGGGCGCTGTCATCGACGATCAGGATGCGGACCGGGGTCGGTGCCGGGTCCGGTGCCGATCCCGGTGCCGCGGGCAGCTCGGCCAGGGTCGGCCCGCGCTCCATGACCGCCGCCGCGGCCGGCAGCTCGATCACGAAGGTGCTGCCGCCGCCCGGCGCGCCCTGCACCTGGAGGTTGCCGCCCATGGCGAGCGCCAGGCGCCGGCTGATGGCCAGGCCCAGGCCCGCACCGCCGGCCCCCGCGGCGCCCTCGGCCAGGCGCGCCGCGGCGCCCTGTGTAAAGGGCTCGAAGATTCGCTCCCGCTCGGCCGGCGCAATGCCGGGGCCCGAGTCCGTGACGGCGAGGCGCAGCCGCGGTCCCACGTCGGCCAACGGCGCCACCGAGGCGCTGACCTCAATGGCACCGGTCGAGGTGAACTTGACCGCGTTACCGACCAGATTCACCAGCACCTGGCGCACCCGGGCCGCGTCCAGACGCAGGACGGCGGGGAACCGCGGGTCGATCGCCACCCGCAGCGCCAGCCCCTGGTGCGCCGCCCGCTGGCTGAACATTGCCGCCACCTCCCCGAGCAGCCCGTGCAGGTCCACCGGGCCGAGTCTGATCCGCAGCGCGCCGGCCTCGCCGCGGGCCAGGTCGAGCAGATCGTCGATCTGGTGCGCCAGGGCCTTGCCCGTGGCGCCGATGGACGCGATCCAGCCGCGCTCGCGCGCGCCGTGGGGCAGGTCCTGCAGCAGCGCGGCAAAGCCCAGGACCAGGTTCAAGGGGGTGCGCAGCTCGTGGCTGATGCTGGTCAGGAAGGTCCCGTTGGCCCGATTGGCCGCTACCAGCGCCACCTCGCGAGACAGGCGCAGCGCCCACCAGCCGATCAGGGTGGTGAGCAGGGCCGCGGCCGCGAGTGAGCGCCACAGGAGGCCCAGGTCGGTCTCATGGCGGTAACGGATGGAGACCCAGTTGTGCTAGATCGCATCGCGGTCGTGGCGCGGGATGGCGTCCAGGTCCTTTTGCAGGATCGCCCGCAGCACCGGCGCGTCGCGCTGCACCGCCATCCCCAGGCGATACACGAACGGAGTCTCCCCGAGGACCTTGATGTCGGTGAGGCCGGCGGCGCCGATGTAATCGCTGGTGGTTGCGAGATTGCCGACGAAGGCGAAGGCCTCGCCGCGGGTGACTGTTGACGGCTGTCTAAACCTGCGTTTAAACGGTGCGCATCCGACGGCCAAGTAGGCCGTATAGTCGGCGCCACAATACGTCTCAGAACGGAACGTCGTTGCCGCGGGTAACGAGGTCCAGTGAGCGCTGGGCGTGGTCGTACTGCTCCGCCTCACGGGCGGCGCGCTAGTGCGCTCGCAATGGCTCTTGATAGCGTTCCCAGAGGCCGTCGAGCAGGGTGGCGAGGAAACTTTGGACGGCGGCAGCTTGCTCGGCGGACCAGTCATCCGGGATGGTGGGTGGGGGATACATTGGGACCTCCGGCGGTGGGTGAGTCAGCGGTGGGGGGTGTGGTTACCTGAGGTGCGGCACGTTGTCGGCGGCGCTGCTCGGCGTGTTCCTTGGCCTCCTTGAGGCGATAGGACTCACCCTCAATGGCGATGATCTCGGCGTGATGCACCAAGCGGTCGATCAGGGAGACGACGACGGCCGCACGTTCAACGCGCTTCGGCCAGGTCCAGTCAAAGTCGGCCAAGGGCTTGAAGCGGTCCAGGTGGGCATCCAGATCCTGCCAGGTGCGGGCGGCAAAAAACGCTTCACGAACATAGCGAATGGCCCTTTCCACGCGACCTTTTTCATTGCCGCGGGCGACCGCGACCGGGCGCGGTTCTAAGCGGTAATGGGCGGCCAGGGCCAACAAGGTGGGGTGAAAACGGATCGCGTCACCCTGGCGCTCGAGCACGGCGCTTTTCAAATTGTCGTAAAGCAGCACGCGCGCCACCCCGTTCCAGGCGTCAAAGGCGGCCACATGGCCAGGCAGGAAATTGGCCATCTGGGCGTCCAAGCAGAAGCGTGAGGCAAGACCTGGCGTGAGTAGCTCAGTACCATCACGAAGGCCATCAGGGAGCGGGTGGCGCGCCCGATGGTGACCTGACCGAAGTGGGCCCACTATGCCGACCCCCGAACTATGCCGAGTCCTGATACCTGTGGCGTCGGTTTGCGCCCGTGGTGTGGTATCAGTGGTCCCCTTGGACGTGGGCGACTCGGCATAGTCTCGGTCGGCTTAGAGGCCCTTGAGGAAGGCGAGTAACGCATCATCCGGCTGGTAGACGGTAGGGCAGCCTTCATGGGGGTTGGTTTTGGCTAGGATCTGTTCTTTCATCGCCAAATCCGCTTCCAGATAGATGTGTGTGGTCTCAACCGACTCATGGCCCAGCCAGAGTGCAATCACCGTCGGGTCGACGCCCGCTTGCAATAATTCCATGGCGGCCGTGTGCCTCAACACATGAGGCGACACGCGCTTACTGCGCAGTGAGGGGCAGCTGTTACTCGCGCTGGCAACATGTTGCGCCAACAAATATTGGGCGCCATCGTTGCTCAAGCGACCGCCGCGGCGATTGGGGAACAGCACCTGATTGGGACCGTCTGCCGGTTCGCTCAGCCACGCGCGCAGAACGCTCGCCGTTTCCTTCGTCAGCGGCGTGCAACGTTCCTTGCGACCCTTGCCGAGCACGTGCACCGAGGGGCTGGGGCCGAGTTGGGTGTCCGCGCGCGTCAGCGCGGTCCACTCCGATACGCGTAGCCCCGTCTGCACGGCCAGCAGCAGCCAGGCGTGATCGCGGCGACCAGACCAGGTGCGCTGGTCTGGAGCCGCCAGCAACGCGTCGATTTCTTGCCGTGGGCCTTGATCATCGTTCCGGCCGTAGGGTGGATAAGCGCTAGCGCAGTCCACCGAACCCCGCGCCGCCGCTGGTGGACTGCGCTGCGCTTGTCCACCCTACGATGTCCCGTGGCCGGAACCGTGATCAAGGCCTTGCCGTGACAGGTAAGGAACCAGCGCACGTGGGTAGCGCTTGGCGGGGATCGCCAACACCCGCTGGACGTGCTCGGCTTGTTCGGGCACCTCGAACGCGGCGTAGCTGAAAAAAGAGCGGATCGCCGTCAGTCGCAGATTTCGGGTGCGTGCCCCAATGCCTCGACGTTCCTGCAGGTCATCGAGAAAGGCCGTGATCAGCGGCGCGTCCAGCTCTTCCCAAGCGAGACGGGATGGTTCCTTGCCGAGCCGGCTCTTGGCAAATTGGAGCAGCAGTCGAAACGTATCGCGGTAGGAACAGATCGTATGGGGGCTGGCTTGACGCTGCTGCATCAGCCGTTGGCTGAAGAAGCGTGTCAGCAACACGGCGAAGGTGGTGCTGGGCGTCATGCTGTTTGCTCCCAATGCCGCTCCAGGCGCGCGGTAGCCGCGTCCAGCAACGTGGGGCAAGCCGAGAGGTACCAATAGGTGTCGCTGACCTCGGTATGGCCGAGGAACGCCGATAGCACTGGTAGTTGCCGCTGGACATCCTGCCCGGTGCGGTACCACTGCACGAGCGTGGTCAACGCAAAGCGGTGTCGTAGATCATGCAGCCGCGGTCGCGCGCGCCCCGGTTGGTTGGGCAGTTCAGCCGTCAGGGTACGGAACACACGGCGGACCTCGTCGTAACCCAGGCGTTCGCCACGGACGTTGACAAACCAAGGCACGACCTGACGCTCGGCGAGGAATTGCGTCCGACGCCTGCGATAATCGGTCAACACGGTGACCGTGGAGGGATGCAGCGGGACCAGACGGTTCTTGCCAAATTTGGTGGCGCGGATCGTCAACAGACCAGCGTCGAGATCGACATCCTCCAGACTGAGGCGAAGCGCTTCGCCAATGCGCAAGCCCGATACGCTGAGCAAGCCGAACAGGCAGTAATAGGTGTGGTTCGCCAGCCCCTGCTGCGCCGGCCATTGCAACGCTCCTTGCAACAGCTGATTCACATCATCGTCCGTATAGAAATAGGGGCTGGGACGACGATACGCGAAGGGCAACAGGGCCGCAGAAGGAACCTCCGTGCGCGGGTCGATGGCGCTGCAATAGCCGGCGAAGCCGCGCACGAAGCGCAACCGTGCGGCCCACCGGGCCGGCGGTACCTGGATCGGTTGTTTGGCCCAAGCCAATGCTAAGTCCGTGGTGATCACCTCGGCCGGCACCTGCTCCATAAACCTGACGAACGACGCCAGGGCGGCACCGTCTGAAGTTAGCTTGAAGCCCAAGCCACGTCGCATGACCAGATAATCCTCCAGCAATTCGCGTAAGGTCCTCATTGCACACCGCCTGGCCACGGCAGGCTGAGTGGGCGCAGGGCGGCGAAATCCACTTTGGCGTAAATGCTGGTCGTTTTGGCCTGATGATGCCGCAACACGCTGCCGATTTCGCTCAGGCTCGCACCGTGCCGGAGAAGATCGGTGGCCAGTGCATTGCGAATCCGACGCCCGCGAGCACGCAACTTACAAATCAATTAACTAGCGCATTCGGCCCCACCGGTGCGTGACATGAAAGGACAGCACCGGACAGGCTCGGACTCGCGTGCGTCACGAATCC
>Ga0247839_1002314_pt1 | contig 29054 bp, 28 predicted proteins | sample LaCruzMarch2015__6_FD_192405 | JGI IMG/M metagenome (GOLD analysis project Ga0247839, IMG submission 192405) | Freshwater microbial communities from meromictic Lake La Cruz, Castile-La Mancha, Spain - LaCruzMarch2015_16m | ecosystem: Environmental > Aquatic > Freshwater > Lake | place: Spain... | reverse complement strand
GAAAAAATGGTAGGAGAATTTAATGATGATGATAAAATCATGGACAACGTAGGACCACATGCATTATAAATTCTTGATTTTCCATATCTGAACAATTTGGATGCGACAGCATCACCGGAAGGAATTATATAAGAATAATAATCCAGTCCCTGTCCCAACCATGCATAAGGAGAATCCTTGAAGTAATAAGGATTATCGAAAACTCTAACAGATGCTGTAAGGGCTACATTTTCAAGAGTATTATCACTTACAAAATATCCGGCATAAAATCCTCCAGTTCGTGTGACATTTTTTATATTTGTATTTTCATAAAAATGAATATTTGAAATAACTTTTTGTGTTGATAAAGAAATAAGATCACAAGTAATATCAAAAAAATTATTTGTTCTGTTAAAATTAAGTTTAGGATAATGTTTTGTAGAATAATTAAAGGAATCTTTTAATTTTATAAAGAAAGAAATTGGATAATTTTGCCATTTTATTGGATTTATGATAAATGAATCATCTTCATTTCCTTCTCCATCAATCCCATTAGAAGAAATTTTTAATGAAGTAGCAGCGTTATAACGTATCTTTACAGGTATTTCTAATGATGAAAAATTTTCAATAGGTAAATTAATAAAATCTTTTTGAGTCTCATTCAAAACATTATTTTTTGTGGGAAACTTTGATATGTCTAATTGAGTGAATAGTATTACAGGTTGTTCTGAAGTTAAATTTTTTGGTTTTTGATCGACATAATTCACAATTGCAATTCCACTAGTTCCGGCCAACACTGAACCATCAACCGCAATCGAACTTTCAACTAAAGATCCATTTGATAAAGAAACGTAAATCGGTTCAATTGTTGTTTTTGCAGAGCTTAAGATTTCAAAACGATTGTTTTCTTTTTTTACAAAAAAGAAATAAGATTGAAGATGCGCCCAAGGATCTTTTGAATATTCATCTAAATCCAAATAATCTGAATTGCTTCCACTTGCATAAAAATAAAGTGTATAACCATCTGCTGAAAGGGCAGGATATGACTGCCAAGAATTGAATCTTGATATGATAATGTCATCTGTTGGTTGTCCAGAAGGATATGATGCGATTTGATCATCTCCTAAATAGGATGTTTTTATAAAATTACCAATATAGTTATATGCTGAAACCTTAAATGTTTGGCATGCTTGTATTGAATCGCCTGCGCTTGTATATGCAAAAAAAGAAACATCATATATTCCGGGCCACTTATATGCGTGTTTTGTTGATAGAGATTCAGAATATGAACCGTCCCCAAAATTCCATAATCCTCTTCTATCGCTTAAAAAGGTGCTACTAGATGATAATGTCGCAATAAAAGTCAGGGGTGTTATATCCAATGTGTAGGTTGAAGCAACCTGAGTATTGGTATAATTTGTGACAGATAAATTTACGTATGTACATGCCATTTTTAAATTGTTTCGGATATTATTTCAATTCTTTGTAAGAAGTTTTCTTTATCATAAAGATAAGGAAATTGAAAATAAGCGAGATTATAATTTTGGGTTGTTACAATGATATCTTCTTTGTCGTAAACTGGATTCCAAATCAAAACACTTAAACCATCTGTTGTAAGAATTCTTCCGTCTTCTGTAGTTCTTTGAGTATAAAAGCTTTTAACACCTTTTGTTTCACCTATCGAATTGTTAAGTTCCGTTAAACTTATGTTTTGACCCAATACACAATTTTTTGAATCAAAATAATTTTCAAAAATTCTAATGATAGAACCTTTAATTTCATCATCATTGATTCTAGAATCTGCTCTTTTTACTATAACAATTTTTGTTTGTTGATAAATATCTTTATCTAATGTTTCAATTGGTAACGAAATTCCAAGATTAAATGCCATATAAACAGGATCCATATAAATAACTTCAGAGGTTGTTAATTTTATGCTGTCTACAAAACTATCAATATATTGTTTTTGAGAATCTGTTGTGAAATTATTGTTAACTTTAATAGAATTGGCTTCGTATATGCGGGGAACAAGATAAACATATATATTGTTAAAATTGCATGTATCGGCAAATGTTATCTGATTTGCTAAAAGACGGCTTTCCAATGAAGGTGCTTTCAAACCTATTTCATACAGATACTTTATGTGTGTATTCAAATAATCCTGATTATTCACAACCTGAATATCTTGAATAATATTTCTGAAATTGGTAAAAATATAGCTTTTAAAATCTTCTGCAGTGATAAGACGATATTGACGTTTAAATGTGTTCGGTGCGTTCTTTCGGATATCATTTACTGTTTCAGGATCTCCGAAAATAGTGGAAGGTTTGTCGTTAGTGAAGCTTAACAATTGAATCTGTGAGGGGCTTAAATATGCAAGATTATCACTCTTGGTATCATTCACAACAGCAGAATAATTGGTGCTAGAGAAAAGGAATAGACTGTTACCATCCAAAATATTTGGACTTATTTGACCTGATGTTCCATCACTTCTTAGATAATAAATTAAAACTTGATCACTAGGATTTAATTGTCTTCCGGTAATATTATTTCCGAATTTAACTTCATAGTGACCATTTTCATTGAATCTCAATTCATAAACAGAATCTTGATTATTGCTTAAAAATAAATTAGGAACACGATTCCACATGGTCCATACTGAAGTTCTATTGTCTTTGACATACACATCAAAAGCAAAATTATCCACAAATGGAGAATTGCCGTTTTGATCTTTTAAAACAAGTCTAACAACTTCAAATGCTTCTCCTGTGGCAAAATAAATTGGATATTCAACAAATGATCCTTGATACAAAAGATTGTTATTGCTCAACTGATCCAAGGAAACAGTACCAGACAATGATTTTGTAAATGTTATATCCTCTTTGAAAGAATAGTTAATTCCATTAACAATAAAATACGAGTAACGAGGTATGGTATATGTGCCTACAGGAAGCTGCTGGTTTGCGATAGAATTAAATGAAAGAACACAAGTTTGATATCCTAATGGCTTATAATCAATCAATTTAACAATTCTATTCATGTTTTCAAAAATTTGAGATTGGGTGAACATGCTTTCAGAAGATGTTTGATTCAAATAAAACAAAAGAGTGTGATAGCTATAAGCAATAACATCCAATAAACTATTGAAATTGCTTCCTTCAAATATTTGATCGGTGAATACACCTCCCCGATTCAATTGATCCAACATCAATGATTTTAAGCTTTGGGCATCAAAAGCAACATATGCATTTTGATTCAAAGGAAAATCTGTTTTGCTAATTTCGTTTGACATATATTTTATATAAAGTAATATCCACTATCCTTAAGTACTCCTTTAAGAGAAACACTGTCTAGATTTAGTGAGGGTACTGAAATTCGCAAATTTATATCATATTGGCTTTCGTCGAAATTAACAATCACACTTATATTTAAAATGGAGACCCTAGGTTCGAATATTTTTACACCTTGCAGAATAGTTTGGGCCATTAAACGTGCATTATTTTCAGTTAAATTTGTAAAAACATATTGCATTAAATTCAATCCATACGGAGGATTCAGAATTTTTTGACCTGGAAGAGTTGTGAAAAGATTAAACAAGCTATTTTTTATGGCTTCCAAGTCATAATCAGGTTTTAAGTCTTTGATTTCACGTATGTTACGTAATTGAAGACCTTGGGTATAATTTTTTTCTAAATCTAGTTGAATATCTTTATAGATATGGTCACTAACAAGTTTACCTCTTTTTAAAAATTCAAGACTAGGAGTTGCCATATTTTTAAAATATTTATTATAAAAGTTTGTTTTTCAGGGTAAATAATCTAAATGAGAAAATTTACAAGCTTATATGAATCTTTTATTAGCAGATATACACGGGGTGGTTTTTTGACTGGAGATATTGTCAAATTAAAAGATAATGCATTAAAGAGTGATTGGTTTAAAAAACAAGGATCTGCCATTCTTGAAAAAGCAAAACAGTTCGCTGAAAGTGGTCTTTTAATGAGAATAAGTGCTGTAAAAACGAACCGCCCAAGCACTCAACCAGGATTTGTTGAAGCAAACAATGCTGATGATTTTTATTGTGATATTACCCTGGAACTGGCCCCGGGGTGTTATAAAGATTTTATAACCTTGCCTGCTGATATTCTTGAGTATAAGGATTATTATCCAAATCTACCCGAAGTTCCAGAGGGGTTAAAGAGACCCAATAATAGCAATATCAAACCAAAAGAAATTGAAGAAGAAAAAAGCAACGACCCTCAATATGCAAATCCTGCTTATCAAACTTCAAATACTGATCGTGGTAATGGAAAGAATACTGCTTCTGAAGTTGAGTTAAAGAACACCAATATCAAGATACCTTCCAGTCCAGCTGAAGGTAACAAGAATCCTAGCGTGGCTTCTTATACCTACGCTTATCTTCCTAAGTCTTAATTATATCCTGTAATTTACACATACAGGAACTGAAATTAATTTCCTGATCAGAGGTATTTTTGCTACGATAAATTGCTTCTGACAATTCCACAAAGCATTTTTTTATCTTTTCTATACCTATATCTGAATAGAAAATAATTTCACACATTTTTCTTAAAACGGAATAATAATTAGAATCAAAATTCTTTTCATTTTCAATTATATATTTTCTTAGTTCAACAAAATCACTGGATTTGATTTTGTTTAAAAGATTAGCTGAAAACGAATCAACATTTTCAATACTATCGTTTAAATTGATGGAAAGATCTAATGAAGTTTGAAGTTCAAATATTATTTTGCGTATATCTGGATAAAATGTTTTAACTTTTTTGGAAATTATATTTTTATTTTCTTCGTTTAAAGCTATCTTTTCATTTTTTAATATAAAGACACATCTTTCCACACACTTTTTGATAGGAGGATTTGTTATGTTTATTTCATAAACCCGACTGCGTATTGGTTCGATAATACGATTAATGTCATTACATGTAAAAATAAAACGGTTTGTTTCTGAATATTCTTCCAGCATATTTCGCAATGCCCGCATAGCATCTGGTGTAAAACCATCAAACTCATCAAGAATAACTACCTGGATGCTTCCGTTACTTGGCATAAGCTGAACAAAATTTTTGATTTCATCTCGAACAGTATCTATACCTCGTGTATCGGATGCATTGATATAAAGATGGTCACAATCAAGTTCTTTAACTATGATTTTTGCAAGTGATGTTTTACCCATTCCTTGTTTTCCGTGCAGCAAAAGGTGGGTAATAGTTTTTTTATCTAGACATTTTTTTACAAAGTCTTTTGTTTTTTCATCCAAAATAATATCATCCAAACATGCTGGACGATACTTTTCAACCCATAGATTGTTTGCAATAGTCATTTATTAACCTAAATATATATGATATGGATCAAAAAATAGAAGTCAAGAGTCTTTTAGACCAATTGCATGAAGTACAGGCATTGGCTAGTCCTGCAGTGGTTGAAGATAAAAAACTTAAAAAGGAAGAAGTTGAAGAATTTGTTATACAACAATCTGCAAGATTAATACGGGAAACAAATAATCTCATATTGGCCATGAAGGACTATATATCCCACAGCCCAGAAAGCAAAGAAATAGTAGCTTTTTCTGAATTGGTTAAAGCAAGTACTTCTGCTATAGATACTTTAAATAAAATAAATCTGGCGGAACAGAAAAATAAAACAGCCAAAGAGATTAAAATCATGGATATCGAATCCAAAAAAGAACTTAAAAATACAGAATCAGAACATCGGGTTACGTTTACTCGGGAAGATATTCTGAAGAAACTTATGGAATCTTCTGTGTCTATAGAATCTGTTACAATAGATTCAAATATTAAGAAATCGGAGTAACATCTAAAGCTCTTTGATTGGTAAACGAAGTTAAAATATCAGTTGCTCTTGATCTCAATTGTGTTTGATATTGAGGATTACCTTCAATTAGAGTTGTAATAACTGTGGGCGGAACCACCTGAATATTACTTTGAGGATCTGATGCATTATAAGATGCATAAAATTCTAGAACTCTATAAAAGTCTTTATATTCCTGGCGTATTTTTTGAGTTAAATTATTAACTGCATTCATCATTCTTTCATAATGATTATAATCTGGAATTAAATTTTGGCCGTGTGCAAGAGTGTTGTTCGATATTTTTTCTTGTATATTAAAACAAGAATACCGAAACAAAGTGTTTGTAGACTTTGACAAGGATGCATTAACAACTTTTGCATTTGGACTGACTTTACTATCTAATGTGGATCCATACAAAACTGGAGTGGGTAGGTTTTTAATATCACGATCTGAAAGCAACTCTGTAGAAGAATCTGCGTAATTGGTCATTCTTGTTAGTAAACCTACGCAATCAGAAGTATTTCTGAAATAAACACCATTTCCACCAATTTCAAATTTTAATTTATCCTGTACTTCGGTCAAAGATGTTTTGTATTGATCCAACCAAAAAACCACAAAATCAGTTTTTAATTTTGCAAAACCTTCTTTTTCCAGATTTTTAAAAAAATTAGTTTTTGAGGTAATTGGATCATTTGCCATATATGTTTTTTGCCAATTGATTGAAACATCCAATTCATTTTGAAAATTTCCAATAACATCAAGATAATTTGATGCTGATTTGTAAAAATCCTTTTTAAAGAAAAGATTTAAAGAAACCATTTCTGGATCTATGGTTTTTATATTGTTCATAATCCTTCTTTTGTTAACTTGAGATCATTAAAATTGTAGGTTTTGATTGCAAGTATTTCCGTGTCATAGGTAGTATCAGTGAAAAGGTGATTGCATTTAACTATCAGATATATTCCCAGATACTTATCGTCAAAAGGATTGTTAGGAACGGGATTGTTTCTTTGGATGTTGATAAATTTAGCGGCTTGACGAATGGTATTTCCTTTTGTTTTAAATTTTATGCAATTGTTTAAAAACAAAGAAGACTTTAAAATTTGGTTTCTTCCAAATGAAAATCTTTGATTTTGACTTTCGCTACTTACAGAAAAAATATTTTTAATGTTCTTTTGTTGTTCTCTATATTTGTTTAAAGTTAAGTTACTTGCTGGTGATTTTCCGTTTTGTCCTTTCATGTTTTGGACATAATTTTGATAATATATCTCCTGCGCCTTTTCTATATTATTATTTGTAAAATCTATGCGAAATGTATGATCTGCGAAATTATGACTATGAACAAGGTGGGATATGATGTCATTTTGCGAATCCATTCCTGACATGGTGGTGAATTCATATCGATCAAGAATACTGGAATTGTTAAAAGTGACAAGATTATTTTGAAATTCAGGTATTCTTGTTTCAACGTCTTTAGGTGAGGAATTATCGCTGGGAAATGCCAAATAAAAGGTTTCTATCATGTCTGGACCACCCAACCCTGTAATGCCTTCATTTTGTAAAAATGATGAGGATTGATATGCCCTTTTGAAAAGATCACTATAACTAGTTAAACTCCATTCATCTGTATATCGTTGTATTCTTAAAAAACAATTATCATAATTAGATTCCACTGTGCTGACATGGTAATCCAAAAGATATTGCAAATCGTCTATGGCTTTTGATTGAGCAGGACTACTGTAAAAAAGTGAACTACCGCCTTCATCCCATATATCTGAAAATTTTATATTATAATTTTCATTCGGTGTAAATGTTTTTTTCAATAATTCTTTAATAGCTATTCCGGTTTGTGCGCCTCGATCTTGGTTGTTGAGCAGTATGATTTGATCATTTTTTATCAAATCTGAAGTTGAAAAATAAACCTGCTTTTCATTCATGATTTGATAGCTGATGTCGTGAAAATAAAGCTTTTTATATTTTAATTCAGGACTATCACCTAAAACATCTTCAGTATTATAAATTGAAAAAGCAAATTTTAAATTAAAAGTACGCTTATCCTGTTCATCAAAATTGCCTTGTAGTACTGATGTTCCTTTACCTTTAACATCAGGCATAATATCAATAAAAAGAAAATCTCGACAATCTCCCCTGAATCTATAACCCACAAAAGAATCATTTTTATTTTGTGAAAAATACTCATTTTTATCTGACCCTGGATTGGCAATTGCATTAATAGATTCCAAAACATCGAAACGATTTTCATAAATCAAATATCCCTCATGATAAAAATTACTGATCGTGTCTTCCAAAACCAAAGCTTTTATTGCGGATTGTTTAATCCGAACTACATCTCCGTCCGGATTAAAAAGAACAATATTATAATAATAAAGACCGTCATCATTTATTTTTACAACTTTATCAAAATGATCATCAATATTTGTAATCGTTGATGGAAGCATGCTCATAATGTAATAGTATTTTTAATATTGTTTAAAATTAAAGGAACAAATTCTTGTCGTATTATCTTAAGCTCTTTGCCTGGTTCTGCAAATTCTATAGGATTTTTTATATTATTTATTAAACAAATAAGCCACCATAAATCGATATTCTGATATTGTTCATAACTTATGGTTGTCCATGGTACTCGGCGGTTAACAATAACCACATAATAATAAGTTTTATCTATTTCTTCAGGTATGTTTATGGAGTTTAATATATTATAAAAATAATTATTATTACCGTCAAGATATAATTTAAAAATATTTTCATAACGAGAAGGTGATAATGATCCTAGTTTTGTTATGTCGTTCTGATATTTTCCTAGATCAATCATAAAATATTATCTTCCTTGTCCAGGGTTTGGTACGTTAGGTGTATTTGGGTTTTGAAATGGATTAGAAGTGGGTGAAAATAGTTGTCCGTTTTGTTGGCTTTTTATGTCTATGGAAGTATTTAAAGATGCAAAGTCAAAGTTTCTGCTATCACCAACCAATCCTTGAAAATCTATATCAATAAGATATCCATCAGGAATGATTGTAGTTATTGTTTTTGAGGATTGTCCCAAACCCGATTCATCAATGTAAGGAATATCCATTATTCGACGAGATCCTAAAAATTGAACTTCCAGTTTAGAAATATATGCAAAAGGCATATATTTTTGACCAGGTAGTTCCAATTCATAAATGACGGGAGGTTCGATCAAATCACGTGTAAACCTAGAAGGACGGTTTTGATAAATCATAAGAAACACAAATTGCCAATTTCTTATAACATCATCAAATGTTGCATGGCCTGTGTTGATTAAAGGAAATTTAACATTAAATGTTTCTCCATTACTTGGAAATTGGTAAAATTTAGGACGTTCAATAAAGGTTCCCGGTTCAAACATATTAATTGCACCGGCAGCTCCTTTTGTTGCTTCTGCCATTCCTTCCACAAGATCTGAAGCTCCTAATGATAAAGAACCTTGTCCTATACCTTGGTTTTCGTCTGAAAAATTATTAGAGATTCCGGTATGGCGATCTTGAAAATATGGAAATTTATAATTCCATCCTGTAGGTTCTGTGATATATATTCCATTATATACTTTCAATACTTGATCTGAAGAATTTAATATACTAGAATTTCCTGCTGTTTGTAAAAAATTTGTTTGATCTTTTTGAGCATTAGATAGTGTACCTCCTAATTTAGAAAAAAGATTTTCAAAATTACCCAAACTGTTTTGCAATTTTTTTGTTATATCATCTAAAAAGTTTATTCCGAAATTTTGGGCAACATTTTGACCGGCATTAACTGCTCTGCTTAAAATACCACCTTGAAATCCAACTGTGGCAGCACTATAAAATGCTTGAGCAACCAAAGCATTTGTCATTAATCGTTTCTCAGAAAGATATAAAACTGGAACTTCTTCTCGTTTTCCGAAAGGAGTATGTGTCCAATAAAGATCATTTATAACATCTACCATTCCTGTATTTGAATTAATACCAAGACTACGTATGGGATTTACTTTGCTTCCATCTTTAGGTGAAGTTGAAGACCCTATAGATGAAAATTTAGCAGGAACCAAGATGGGTGGAGCACTTGAACCTTGTGAAATATTATCAGAAGTGTTCTTTGTAAATTTCCAAATATTTCCTATTAGATCAGGCATAAAATATTATTCTCTGAATGAGCTTCTGAAACTATTTATTGTGGAGGGTTGAAGGAATGAATTAACAGAACTGTTTCTCACATTATTAACAACCATGGCTCTACTTGATGTTAGTTGTGCAACAAGTTGTTCCATTTTCTTGTTTAATTCTTTTATTTCACGCAATTGATCAACTGCTATCTTTGAATTTACAGATGAATTTTTGTTTAAATTTTCCATTCCTGTTTTAACATCTCCGAAACCTTCAGGTGAAGATGATTTCTTTTCCATGGAGAATAATTTGCTGGTTTCATTTAGTCGATTTATTTCAGGAACCTGAAACATGGATTGTGTTTGAAAATCTTGGTTTTCTGGTGATTGAAAATCTTGGTTTTCTGGTGATTGAAACGATTGTATGAATTGACTTGGTTGTTCTTCTGACATTTCAAAAGGATTTTGTACTAAAGGTATTTTTTCTTTTTTATTTTCTACATACGTCTCTTGTTTATCTTCCGTATTTTCAAAAAGTTTTCCAATTAACGGAATATTTTTGGCTTTGTCTTTTATAAAATTGAAAATTTTTGATAGCAGATCACCTATAAAACCGAAAATGCTATCGAATTTATCTTTTACGAAAGTAAAAAAGTTTTTAATTTTACCGAAAGTGTCGCCAAAGAAACTTTTAATATTTTCTGAATTATTAATTAACATTCCTATTGGGGTATAATTGAAAAATTGTTTAATACTATTAAGAATACCATCTATACTAAAATTACTAAAAGCTTCCTTAATATAATCGATACTTTCTAAAAGCATTCCTACTGGAGTGTACTTGAAGAAGGTTTTGATACCATTAATAACAGAATCCAAACTAAAATTACTAAAAGCTTCCTTAATATAATCGATACTTTCTAAAAGCATTCCTACTGGAGTGTACTTGAAGAAGGTTTTGATACCATTAACAATACTATCCATATTAAATTCGTTTCCAAACATACTTATAAGTTTTTTGGCTCCCTTCATTAAAAGACCTATAGGGGAATATTCAAAAATTTTGTTTATATTTTCAAAAATTTTGGATATAAATCCGTCACCTTCGCCACTAAAAAAGTTTTTAATTTTACTCAAAACATTTCCAAACATGTTTGGAACAAACATTATTATGTCTTTTATAGTTTCAAAAAGATTAAAATTTCTAAAATAATCTGTTACTTTTTTACCTAAATCTTTACTAAACCAACCAACTACCCATCCAAGTATTTTTCCTGGAATTGCAAGAAAAAATGAAACAGTTTGATTGAGTATTTGGCCAATTCCTTGTATCCATTTACCTTCTTGAAATGGTTTGAATATTTTGTCTATTCGATCTCGTATTTCATCAAAGTTAAAAAATTCCAAACCAAAAATCGAAAATATATCTAAAAATCCTCCAATACCAGCCACAACACCAGTAATTAATTTTTGTATGAAAGATTTATTTGATAATTTTTCATCTGAAAATGCTTTAAATAACCCCGAAAAAAGCTCCAAAACAACTGCTAAAGGTATGAGCAATTTTCCAAAAAGTCTACCTACTTTTAAACCTAGCTGCAAACCTTTAAATATTATTTTTAAAGGACCTTCTACTATAAATTTTAAAAATTCTGGTATAGGTTTCAATAGTTTTTCCATGAAAAGAAGAGGTCCTTTTCCCTTTTCTATGATGTTAAGAATTCTTCCAAAGCTGGAGAAAAATTCACCAATTGATTTGAAAATACCCAAAAATTTAGATTGAATTATTGAAAACAACTGAGGAATTACGTTGGTTATTTTTATTTCCCGAACACTTTTAACTAAGCCACCAAGTTTTGTACTTATTCCTTCAAATATACCAATTACAAAGCTACCTAATTTAGATTCACTTAATGCTTTGGATATTCCAGACAAACTAGTTTTAATATTTTGGAATATACCAATTACAAAGCTACCTAATTTAGATTCACTTAATGCTTTGGATATTCCAGACAAACTAGTTTTAATATTTTGGAATAGATTTTTTACTATTTGAACTAAATTTGAGTTTTTTGCAGTTTCTATAGCTTTTAAAATATTTGTTTTTAAAGATTCAAAAAATTGCGTAACTACTTTAGAAACTTTAGAATTTTTAATATTTTCTATTAAGTTTAAAAAATTTGTTTTTAGCTGTTTGAAAATACCTTCTACAAATTTTCCAACTTTAGATTCCCTTATAATTTTTAATAGCTCCAAAAATTTTGTTTTAAGATTTTCAAAAATTTTTGAAAAAAATTGAAATGTTTTTGAATTTTTAACACCTTCAATTAGTTTTAAAAAATTAGTTTTTAACAATTCAAAAAGCTGCAAAACATATTTTCCAAATTTAGAATTTTTCAATTGACGCAAAAGATTCAAAAATATTTCTGGGTTTAACAAAGCTTTTATAGCAGAAAAAATTTTTCTTAATTGTTTTATGGTTTCTGTGATAACTCCCAAAACAAATCCAGATAAAAACGCTAAAGCACCCAATAATTTTTTAAAGAAACTTGTTTTTTTCTTTTCTAATTTTTCATTTTCAATAAATTCCAGATCTTGAATCTCTTTTCCAATTCCTTTTTCCCGTGTTACTTTTTGACGACCTTCAAGGATTTTTTTGAAAGCTGTTGCCAGAATAGTACCTATGTTTTCCCATCGTTTTCTTTCAGTCGATGTTAAATTTTCAGCAACTTTAGGTGCTTTTTCTTGTAGATTTAGCTTATTTTGCTTTTTGGCTTCTTTTTCAATTTCTGCCAACATTTTTAAATTTTGAGAAGGTTCAGAAATTTTTATTTCTTTTCTTTGAAATCTTCCCTTTCCATCCCGAGCTATTTCTTTGCCATCTTTTCCTGATGGATTTTTTTCCTTGGCTTTACGATCCTTTTCAGATGCTTCCTCTTGTCTGAGCTTCACCTCCAAAAAGGCAGAAGCTAGCTGGTCAAGCTTTTGTGCGGTTTTGCCTAAAAATAGGATGCTCTCCTCACTGGTCATCCCAAATATTTATCAAAATAAATCAATTATGAACCTGAAAAGAATGATGTATCTAAGTTTATATCAACAGTTTCATCACCAATCTTTTGTGAAGTAAGTTTGTTTTCCACTTGCTTGGATTTTGAAACAAATTCAATAGCTTTTTGTACAAGATTGGCCGTGATAGATTCAACTGCCTTGATTTTTTGAAGAATATTCAAGGTTTTCAAATCTATAGTTGCAGATTCAGTATCCTTTATCACTATAGTGTCTATATATTTTACAATTTCCAAAATATACACATCACTTATGATTTTTTGAAGTTTTGATTCGTTTTCAAAATCAGAACCAAAAGATTTTAAAAATCCATCAATGATTTGATTCTCATAATCCAATGAAGGAATCACACAGTTTATTGTAATTCCTCCTTGAGAAAATGAATCCTGTTTATTAAAAGCTACAGTGGATGGATCAAATTCATTAAGTATCTTTTGCAGATCCAATTCATATGTTTTGCCTTCTTTTTCAATCTTATGAACAGGACCGAAAGAATTAACTTTCAACTCCATAAGAATAAGAGACCGGTCGCTTGTTAAAATATTTTTTTCTTCAGAGTTTTCCAGAATGATGCTGTTAACTACTTTAGGATAGAGGAAAGCGGCTTTGGGTCCGGATGAAGCAGCTTCAATTAGATCCTTTTGTTGCTTTGCTGTAATGGGTTTAAATGGTACTTTGCTGTTCTTGGATAAAACTTGTACGGGTATACGCTCTGATGATGAAATTTCTTTTAATTTGGATAGTACATTATCTAGATTTGTTTGACTCATATAGATTAATTATCAGGACTAATACCTTTTGCAACACCTGATTTGTTATTTTGTTCCTCCATAGATTTTAATTCTTTTTTATATAAATTAAGATGCAATTCAGCTTCATTCAGAGATATATTTTCCAAATCTAAAAGAGAAAATTTAAGCTTTCTTATCAATAAGTATTCTATTTCATACAAACTCATCAAATCATAGTTGAAAATGATTTTTAGATATTCTATAAATGAATTATTATAAGGGTTTAATGTAATATTTTCAAAACTCTTAATGTTTATTTTTTCAAAAAATTCATAATTTGACAAAAATTTTACGTTTTCTTGTATATAATCCATTATTTTATTTGAAAAATCTGCAGTTAACAAATTCAATACAGATTCTTTTTCATTTTTTGTTAAATTTGAGAACGGAACTTTGTCTGACTCAATACTAATATATTTTATATTTTGAGAAATCATGTCCGAATCGTCTAATATCATCAAATGACTTGGCAAATCCAATTTAATTTCAATATTTTTATGGTGTATTACAGTTTCAAATGATTTTTTAAACAATTCTTCAAATTCAATAACCCTTTGCACATTGTGTTTGAATGAAATTTTTGCATTATTTTCATTTTTTAAGTTAAAAGCTATTACATTACCATAACAATAACTGCGTAACTGACAAAGAATACTAAGAAGGTCCAGTATATTAAAATTTATGTTTTTATTATAGCAATTATCCTTTACAACAGTTTCCAAAAATAGAGCTAAACCTTTTAAATCATTGTTTTGAATGAACTTGGATATGCTTTTGGATGCAACAAAATTTATTTCTTTAAAATATTCGTATGTTCCTGTTGAAGGAACGAATATCCTACAGTAAAAATTGTTCATGAATTAAAAAATCTCTTTTATTTTTGAATCCATCCATTTTCTTATAAAATTCTTAATAAAAGTGTGATTTCGAATCATCTTAGCAAACGATGCACCAAATGCAATGTACAAATGCATGAACCATTTTGGTGATTTGGTGAGCATCCATTCACGGAACATGAGCCATTTTGGATTATCCTGACCATAAACCTCTCGAGCAACCCAGCATCCGAAAGCACCGGGCAATCCTGTCTTGGGTAAATTCTGGTTGGTAAAGTTGTTTCCATTTTGGAAAGGAGAAATGTTTGGAATTACACCATTACTGATTCGATTGATAATATCAGGTAACGGCAAATACAAATTAGAATGTACAGTGTAATTACTATAAATCCATTGTGTAGAATATTTCTCATATTCTGTATCTGGACTGTATGTTATGCTTTGATTATCCACAAAATAAGGAACACAATTATAGAAAGTCCAAACTTTTCTGGGAATTTGACTAACTTTTTGATAAGAACGAGTGTATTGCATAATTGTAAGATTACATTTTATATGACGCAAATCACCTGTACCACCAGGACGAGCCACATATCCGTAATGGCTTGCCAAAATTACCCAGGGACGTATAACCATATCTAAAAATGAAGTATTTGTTTCAAGAAATTCTATTTTTAAAAACTTATTAGTATAAGCAGTTCGTTTTGAAGCAAGAATTCCAGGTATAAATCCCCTGTTATTGTCTATGGGTGCACTTTCCACTTCATAATCATCTTGAGGAAGATTGACTCCTTGAGCAAAAATACATCCGACTACCTTTTGATAAAAATGACTGGTTAGTATTTGAGCAGGGCGAGTTATGTTCCAACCTTGTTTGGATCCGTCTGTATATTCTAAACCTTGAATAATTTCACTTGATATAGATCTAGGATAATTGTCTATTAAAATTACCCACTGACTATTCAAAGGAACAGTTGAAAACCAACTTTCCATTTGAGCAAGAAAATATTCTTGTGGACTTATTAAAGGTACACCAGGGATATTGAATCCGTATGCGTTTGTAATTTGTGGGGCAAAAGGAGGATTTGCGCCTGTTGTTAACCCTCGTAGATTATTGCTTAATCCCCGAATTGCATCTGTGATTGGATCGTTAATTGTTCTATCTCCTTCTAATATTATTTAGAAGGAAAACCCAATTATGGGTTGCTAAATCTAGCGTTTACGGGAGGAGTTGTTCCGCCATTTTGGAATGTGCGGCGGAAATAGTGATAAGCGATAGTGGCTGTGAAGGTAACGAATTCTCCTCCGTTTGTTGTATCATATTCAAGAGGTCCAACACTTCGAGGGCTTACTCCAACCAATTGATACTGAGCAATACGGTTTAATTGATTGTCGAGTTGAACCATATCAATTGTTGATGTTTGTTTGGGAGAAAAATAATTTCCTGTGCTTGTGATATCATCAAACACATCACGACTCCAATCTTCAAATTTCTGACGGATTTTGCTGTTGCTGTCACAGTAAAATTCCATGCTATAAGCTTCAGAACCAGGATATTTAACTGTGCCTGGAATGTGAAAATCTAGACCCATGTAAGGAACTGTCACTTCAGTTATTTCACGGGCAGGAAGTTGGGCAGTACGAACATAAACCAAATCATTTTCGTCATAACTTACATTTGTGGCATCTCCCGGATCAATTGATAATATACGGAAGTTGAATTTACGAGCGAAATCACGCTCAGTTGCGATTTGATAAAAACTTTGAATTGTTTGTGTTGTATCAGCCATAATAATATTTATTCTTAAGTTATGTTTTTTTTGATTTTTTTTACTCTAAAGTCAACAAATATTTAAGTTTATTCAAATCTGCAACAATCTCTTCCACAATGTTTTGTGCATCTGAATCTTTAGGATCTAGTAATGAACAAGGTTGAACTGTTAATATTTGTAAATACTGGTTTATTTTTGAAAGAACATTTTCATTAGAATGGGGTAGAATTTCAAAATTCAAAGATTTATATTCATATTGCCTATAACGCCCAAGTAAAGTTTCTATCAAACTATCAAAAGCTTTAGCCAAATCTTTTCCTATCTTATCAAAAGCTTCGTGTTGAGCAAAACTGAAAGTTTGCCAATGAAAAAGTTTTAATTGTGCTGAACATTCAAGAGCTAATTTTATGACAATTGTTGGATCATAAACTGGTTGTTCCTGGTATAATTTAACAACTTTTATGGTTGGCATATGATTATTTATCATAATATTTCAAAAATACCATGTTTCCACAGTCCCAAACCCTACGATAATCGTTTTTGAACATATTTTGAGATTCTGAAAAATTTTCATCAAATCCTTCTTTTAGAAGTTTTTTAAGTTTTTTCTTTTGTGCTGCATATCTTCGAATTATACGATTACCTTTAAAATAAAAGTAATTTGGATCAGATTGATGTGACATTTTAAATCCTAATTTAAAATATAAATTTCCATCACTACGTCTCAAATCAGCATATGAAATAATTCCTTTTGGTTTGTAATTATTTTCAAAATAATTAAGCAATTTACTTGCACCTCCGATGACTGTTGTATCTTTTTTATTACAAAAGCGAATCAATTCATAATTCAATTTTTCATTTTTAGTGAATCGGGGTTTATTGAATGTCATAACAGAAACAAGATTATCGTCGTGATAAAGACCTAAACAAATGTTAGAATGATCAATTCCTTGAATATGATTATAAAACATGAAATCATTTTTTGTTTTTTGATCTACTAATCGTATTTGGCATTTTCTGGCAAAAATTTTATTGGAAGTTTTCAAAATGTTATTAATTACAGACTTCCATATTTCTTGTGTATTTTTATTCTGCCATTCATTGGAAAAAATGTGATATACTCGTATTCCATGTTGTTTAAAAAAATCTTTTTTTTCTAAAAGATGATATCTTTTATTATTTTCCTCCTGTATGTTACAAGGAAAACATGACCCAAATGAATGCCAAATCAAACCATTATATTCAAATCCAATATTTTTATCTGGCAAAAAAATGTCCAATTCTTTTCCTTCTAAAATATAATTTTCAACAATTTCCCCAGTATAAATTGTTCGCAAATATTCGGATATTTCTTTTTCTTGACGGCTGCTATTGGGATCCCCGTAACAGGTGTGACAAAACACACTCTGCCATTTGCCATCACTAAGGTCTTTAATTTCTGTATTCTTACATCTTAAACAACATATTTTTATTTTTTGCTTATTCAAATTTTTAAGATCATCTATACATTCTACTTGAAAATTTAGATGTTTTAGATATTCATCAACCTTTATATAATGATCGTTCCATCCTCTGATGGGTGGTTGGTTTGTTATGTTGTTGTTTTTTGTGTATTTGTGTCGATACCCTACATTTATATTCTCGTAAAAAGCTAATTCTTCTGGATAATACTTGTTGGCAACTGGTTCACTTAGATTATTGAGAATATGATAAAATCTTTCACTCCAATTGATTGGGGAATTGACCTTGAGATAGTCTGTTCGTGTCAAAATACTGCACAGCATATCTTTGTTTTCCCTATAATCATTGGAATAGATGTAGGTGGCGGATTTCCGTCCAATTCTTTCCTCTATCCACTTCTTTTGGAGAGATTCTTCCACATGCGTATAGGTTTTATCCTGCCAACATTCCAACAATTCAGTTATCTCACGGGTGGATTTTTCTTTTTTAACAGAACTGGAGCTTTTCCACGTTATTATCTTTCGGGCGCATTTGTTACTGCAAAATCTTTCATATCCTGTTTGAAATGTTTTGAAACGGAGGGGAGTATGAAGACATCCCTCGCATTTTGGAGGAGTTTCTAGATCATTTACAATGCAATAGATGCGTTCTGATAGTGTTCCTTGGACGTTTGGGGTATTTTCAATGATATCTTGATGCGTTTTACCCTTTAAGAACGTTTCTCTTCGTATTATTGCGGTATTGATTTTACCTGTTTTTGTAAACAGATTATTTTTTATATAATCTTTTATGTGCATAAAAATAACTTACCAATATTTATAGTATTGGCAAGTTATTTTATTACAGATTATTGATTAGTCGTGATACTTTATGCCAGAAGCTCTTGGAAATCTTGACCGGTACGAGTGGCATAGAAATTAACCAAGATGAATTCTGCGGCACGAACAGGTTTGATATAGATGTCAACAACCAGTTCATTTTGATCGATAACGTCAGGGGTATTGTTCCTTTCGTCACAGATAATTAAGTAGTCGTAGACACCTTGTGTATTCTTAGCCAGATCAAAGATCGGGGTTAGAACATTCACAACCTGAGTACGTGTGAAGAGTGTGTTTGGCTCGAACACAAAGTACTTGACTGTGTTGCGTGTGGCTGTTTCCAGATACAGGAACAAGCGACGAACGTTTACACGATCAAATGCGCTGGGTTTCTTGAGCAAGGTCTTCTGACCGAAGATTACAAATCCTTCAGCCGGGAAGAATGCGACAGGGTTGATATTGATCTTATAAAGTGTATCCCTTTGTTTTTGAACAGGATAGATCGGAAGATCATTTACACCGAGCAACACACCGCGAGTAAATCCTGCAGGTGCGAACCAAGGTTGGAAGTTATCATCGGTATTTGCATAAGCTGCAGCTGCGAATCCCGAAAACGGAACCCATGTTTGCCTGCTTAGACCATCATCAAATACCCGAGCACATGTGCCATAAGTTGCAGCATAGCTTGTGTTAATCAATGAGAAGTTATGGCGGAGTGGCCAGTATATGTGTTGATTGAAGTTTTTGTTTGGATCATCAATGATCTTGCTGTTTTCACCTTGAACAAAGATGTTGCGTAGAGGATCTGCAATAAAGATGTGATCTTTACGAACATTTTGCGCGAAGTTGATGAATGTGCTGGCAACGGCATTGTAATTTTCACGGATAGTCAACGCATTACCATTGAGGGATTCATTGTTTGTCACATAGAATCCACTCATATCCAAAGGAATTGTATCGTCAAAGATGTTTGCACCGCTCAATACGTCTGAATTATATTCAGCAGCAGCAAAAATGGTTCCTAGCCCAGCTTCAACAGTGATGCTGATGTTGTAAAGATCTACATTTTCAACAAGATCAAACACACGTTGCAGTTTGGCGGGTATGCTTCCGATAAGCTTGGTGTCAACGACTGTGCTATCGAATGCACCAAAGCTGTATAGTGAATCAGCTCTTTTTACAATTCCATTTTGAAGAATTGCACTTACAGTTGCGCTAGGAGCACCTACACGTGTTTCGTAAGTTACATTGCTATCAACAAATCCATTGCCGTTGTAAGGAATTGCCAAATTAGGATTCAATATACGGACTTTCTTTGTGGGAAAGCCTGCACTGTTGATCCATGTTTGAGTGTTGCGATTGGTGATAAACGGATTGATCAACAATGAAAGATTGGGACTATCATCTTCACGGGATCCCAAGTAGAATGAGATAGGTAATCCACCGTTCACATCATTGATTTGTCTCCAATAATCAAGAGAACCAACATAACTTTCAGAAAGGATATAATCAAGAGTTAATGTATCTGTGCCAAACGTGCTTTGGCGAAGTTTGAATAGACCGACCATCAATGTATCGTCAAATTGACGAGTGCTAATATTGAAGGTTGGAAGATTTTCCATAATTTCACTGACGCTGTTTCCAATTCCAAACTCAGTTGCACTGAGAGGGAAGTTAAGACGTGTACGAGGAATTGAAAGGAAGTTGAATGTGGATCCGGCCTTGCTATCAATTGTTTTGATAGTATTAATACCATCGAATTGAGTAGCAGGATTCAGGTTTGTATTGTCAATTACACCTAAATAATATCCTTCAAACTTGTTATTAATGCTGGTTTGAGCTTTATTCAACACGATAATTCCTGCATTTGCCAATTGTGTCAGCTTGCTGGCACCAGTGCTGGTAAATGTGAATTGTGTTGGAACATTATTCCATGCAGAAAATGCACTTCCATTTAAAATATCTTGATACTCTTGAGAATTCAGTTCAATTTGAGTGGGTTGACCCAAGAAATATGTGTTTGCACCGCTAAGACCAAATCCTCCAGTAGCAGGTACTGTTCCTTCATCAGTCACGTAAGCACCGTTATAGCTGGTTACAGGATAAACAAGGGCACTGTAAGAATCGGTGAAACCTGCTCCACTTCCGCTACCATATGGCATACGAGTAATAAGAATTTCATTTTGAGATTGGAAAGCTGCTTTTACGGTATGATAAAAATAACGTTCAGGTGCATTAACAGGTTTGCCATAAATATTTTCAAATTCACTCAGACTTGAAGGTTGGATAATTTCATCCAAAGGTCCTTGCGGTGAGAAACCTGCAATTAAGGTAGTTGTGGGAACATTAATTACAGGACGTAAAGAAAGATCAACTTCGTTAATTTCAACTCCGGGACTTTGTATTGTACGTTTAGACATATAAATTATTTATTCTATTCCGAATAACTTTTTAACTTTTTTTATAAAAGATTTACAATAAGTTGAAAAAAACCAAATTCAAAACTACTTTCAAGTTCTCCACTGTCTCTGTAGTTATAACTTATTGCTCCTAGTTTTATAGGTTTTGCTTGGTGAAATTCGAATTTTATTTTATTTTTATTGTATTCATCTAATCCATAGATAGTTATGGTGGTTGAATAATCATCCAATAAAGGAGGATAACTGTTTTTATTTGGAATAGCTATTTTATCATCATTTAAAAGATTCATCCAACTGTAAATGTACCAGTAATTATTGTAATTATTATCCACAGTAAATTTAACATTAACATTATTAAAAGAAGGTCGGGAATAACTTGTAACTTTTAAGACTTGCGCACCATAACTGGCTTCAACTTGAGGTATGGTTATATCTGGAACATCAATACCAAACACTGAAAATTGAAAACTATCCAAATTTATAGTGTCGTTTCCTCTTTCCAAATTGCTGATTTTATCTCTTAAAAATTTGGAAGGTGTTAAAACCATCAAAAACTTGTCTTTCCGTGCCTTATTAAGCATGGATTGGTTGTATGTGGCTGCCATGGTATTATTTAATTAAAGGGGTTTCCAGCCTTGATTGGAATAATAATCCATTTCAATCTGCATTTCATCCTTATCATTAGAAGACATGATCACAGGCATGCCGGAAAATCCATCTTCATTGGCTCCAAATTTGAATGTTAATCCATCATTCTTTTTAAAAGGAATTATGGAACTGGGCCGATTGTTTTTGTCTCTTCCAGTTACTTCATAATATTTTTCCACAAGATCATCAGTTAAAATGAGAAGAGCCATGGCCATGCTCATGACACAATCATCAAAATTGTTATTTCCTTTTCGTGCAGCCCATGTGCCATTCGGATATCGTATGAATGTTTTCAATTCATTTAATGTTACAATATCCCGAAAAATTATGGATCGAAGTTCATTGATCCAATATCGCATGTTAATGACTGCATGGTATTTGGTGTTGGTATTGGTGAATATTCCAGGTTTATCAAATGTTTTTCCGTGACTGTAACTGATCATTGGATCATAACTATAATTTTCAAAAAGAGCATCTGCAATCTGACCTCCGCAATTGTTTCTTTCAATCAACAATGGAGGATTTCCCCATTGAGCAAGAATATCCACAAGTTTTATTGTGAAGTTATAAGGAGTAATCGTATTGTCCCTGTACATGGCAACCTGACGAATGCTGCTTAAATCAGCCAAATCAAATATTTGAATTACACTGCTTGCTTGTCCTACCCCTTCAGCCACATCTACACCTGCAACATATACTCCGTTTTTATGTGGTTGTTCCCATATTTTATATTTCCCATCATCAAAAATAAAAAGAGGATCACTGCATGCTGCTTTATATTTTTCATAGTCATCTCCGTTTAATACTGTTTCGCCCTCTTGAAGAAAACAATTGCCAAACTCTTGGTCAAACAATTCTCGACTGCCCAGACTTTTGATTGTATTATCCTTCCACTTTTCGTCTCGACCAGGAATTTCCCACCAATCTACCCGTTCAGTTTTCCAATTATTTGTTCCTTCCATTCCGTCTGTGTATAATTGATAAAAAAGATTTCCAGTTCCATTGGGTGTACTGGCCACAAAAATTTTACTTTTCTTACTGGATGAAATGATGGGATAAACGGCAGACCAAAATGTTTCCACCATGCTGTTGTCAATGTGAGCCAACTCGTCAATGACCAAAACATTAACGGAACTTCCACGACCTGCATCAGATGATGTGGTGCTGATACTGATTCGACTGCCGTTGGCAAGACCCATGGCAGTTTTTCCATATTCTGTCACACCCGGTTTTAAAAAGTTTGGAAGATTTTCATAAGCCAATCGAATACGTGCAAAAATTTCCTTGGCAGTTTCTTCTTTATTTGCCACAAGAAGAATTCTTTGATCATTTTGAAAACATGCCAGCCAAAGACAATAAATGGTCATGACTGTTGTTTTTCCTGCCTGACGACTTGATAGCAAACAAACAAATCGGTTGTCCCGCAAACTTCTTAAAATTTTTTTTTGATAATTGTGCAGTTTTATCTTTACTCGACCCACATCCAAATTAACAATGAAAAAATGATTTTCTGCAAAATGAAGAATATTGGCTTTGCATTTGCTCATTTCCTTGATCATCTCTGGCGTATACTCAAACTCGGCAACTGGGGTGGGCAGATTTGGATTTCCCAAATATCTATCATTTGATTTCATCAAGTATAAATACTTAACGTATGAACCAAAAGAGTAAATATATTAAGAAATACGGTATGCCTAAAAGTAACGCAAACACATTATTGGACATTGGAGCAGTTTATCATAAAATGCTTCTGGAAAATGCTGCACATCAACAAGATGAACTTGTTTTAGAAAAGAAAAGCAAGAAAACAACTGATGCTAAAGCCAAATTCGGCACAAAACCAGGAAAAGGTGGAGTGCAAGCTTTTGAATTGGTTAAAGATAAGAAAACTGTTTCCGAACCCAAACTTAAAGATTTTGCTCATAAGGACAGCGGTCCTGATACTGAACAATTGGCTGAACCTATTGATGCTAAAAATAAAAAATTTAAAAAAGACAACTATTTTGAACCAGAAAACCTCAGTAGTGCAAACGAAAGCGTAATTAACACAAAAAATGTCACTTTGATCATAAATGAACTTGTAAAAGATGATAAGCATGAAGCTTTTACACGTCTTAGTGAATATAAGACAATATGGGGCAAAAGAAACTTCGTGAATCTGTTGACTGTGGCTGCAGTCAATGGTCATACCGAAGCACTTGAAGAATTTTTTAGTTTTGTAAATAAAAATACAAAAAATAGAAAGGATAACAATAAATAATCTATATGAGTAACTTCGACAAACTATATGAAGCTGTGATGTCCGAGGACGACGTTGAACTTGGTATCACTGACGCTCAACCCGGCACCGCCGATGTCGCCCCGGCAGCCACTAGTGAAGAAACAGAGCTGACTCCTAAAGAGCATCTCGCCAAAGCAATTGAACTTTTGCAAAAGCTTCAAAGCCTTGATTTGATCCCCGATGATGTCGGTGGTGATGAATCTGCTTCTGACGAAGACTATGAAATGTCATCTTCAGATGAAGATGGTGAAGAAACTGATGACAGCGAAGATGAAGATGGAGAAATGGCCACTGAAGAGATCGAAGCTGAAGATCTCGGTCATGCTCTTGTTAATGCTAAAAAAGGTCAAGAACTATCAAAAGTTTCTTCTGGCAGCAACAAAGTTGCCAGCACAGTAACCAGCCTTGCCAAGAACGGCAAGGGTGGTGATTCCAAAGTAACTGACAAGGTTGGAACCGAAGGCGAACGGGGCCATGCTCTTGTTGGATCTGGAGTCAGAGGTGGTGCACCCACAAGCACAAAAGGAAAAGCCAACGTCGTTTCCTCAGTGATCAAAGGTGGTGGAAAAGGTGATCAAGACCTGTTCCAAGCCAACTGATAAAAATATATAATAAAAAACCCCCGTCTAATCAACGGGGGTTTTTTTTTGACTAAATAACTATATGGCGTTTGAATATCATAAAGATCTAAATTCAAAGTTTTGGACTGACAAAGGATTTGATAAAAAAGTCAGAAACAATCTTGTGGATATGGCTTTGGATTTTTACAGCAATTTGCAAACAAATGCTCCTTTGGAAGATATTCAAATTACTGGAAGCATAACCAATTATACATACACAAAAAACAGCGATATTGATTTGCATCTGCGCATAGACTTTAAAAAAGCAAGTAAAAACGATAAATTGGTTTTCATGGCATTTGATGGCGAAGCTTACAAATGGCGTTTAAAACACGATATAACCCTGAAAAACCATCCCGTGGAAATTTTTGTGGAAGATACGTACATTCAACCCCATAAAACAAAAAGCATTTACAGCATATTAAGAAATAAATGGATCAAACAACCTGTTTATGATCCTCCGGAAATTGATGAACAAAATGTGAATAAAAAATATCAATTTTATAAAAAAGAAATAGATTTTCTCATTAAAGAAAAAAACAAAAATAATAGCCACACTATTCTAAAATCTATATTAAAAAGAGCAAAAAATATTAAAAACAAATTGAGTGAATCCCGTCGAGAATGTATGAAAAGTGAAATTGGTTTTGATTTTTGTATTGAAAATCTTGTTTTCAAAAAATTAAGGGATGCAGGATATCTGGATAAACTAAATGATTTGAAATCAGAAACCTATGACAAAATTTACACAGAACAAACATGGAACAGCGGTATTCCTAATCTTTTTGTGAGTGATTTGATGGGAACCAAAAAACAAACATCCCAAATGTTTGATAAAAAGAAACGGGGAGCCCGTCATGAAAAGCCCTTCATCCGGGATCCTGGATTGCGTAAACATTCCCGAACAGTTCCGCTCATGCATCAAAATACAGACACATTTCCTGAAGTTGGAGTTTTGAAAAAAAGCAAAGGAAGAAGAATAATCAGCGAACCTCGGGCCATGCAAATTGCAACTTTTTACAATGTCAATTTAAGTGAAAAGCCCGTAAAGTTGGGTCGTTCATCCGTAAGTATAAGAAAACAAAATAATATATATGTATTGGAGAGTGAATGAGCGTTGATCGGTATCTAGGACCTGGTTGTGTTTCTGTGTATCCTTTTAATTACACAGCCAGTGTTCTTCGTTTTACTGACAAAGAAAACAATGAATGTGAACGGGATGTGATCGGCAACTATTGGCGAGAACAGATAGATCTTTATGGTCAAAAGATAAATTATTGGAGAAATCCTTATAGCACATTGAGTGCCGACAACATTTATGGTGAAGATCCAATCACAAACTGGCCCGCCCCTAGCCAGATTGTGATGGCCATCACGCTGGATGAAGACAATCTTACTTTAAATAAATTCGGATTTGATGGTCAGGATTATATTACTGCATTTGTACACATCAGCAGCTTTTATAGTGTTTTCGGTCAAAATCAAGAACCAAAAAGTGGAGACGTTGTTAAACTTCTGGAGTATGGAAATGACAGACCCGGAGATCGGGATGGAAAATTGTTTGAAATAACGCAAAGATTGGACAGCGAAAACAGCAAAATCAATGCATTGGCCGGACATTATGTATGGTTGCTGAAAATGAAGAGATTTGATTATTCACAAGAAGTAAATTTGCCCAATGAAAAGGGTAATCAACAAGTCATGGACAACACTGGTTATGGCACACTCAGTGCAACTGTCAGTGGAAATGTTCCGACCAATCCTCGTTCGAACCAAATTCAGAACAGTGCTCCTGCAGTTGTAAATAAATTTGTTTTTGATTATGAAGGTTCTGGACAAGATGAAGTGTATGGAACTTATGATGTGCGGGATAGTTGATTCAATTGAATTTCAGGCAAATCAACTTCTTCTTCTTCTTTTTGACATTCATCTTCCTGATATTTCTTTCTTTTTAAAATATCAAGATTTGCTTTTTTAGTATCAATTCCAAATTCGTGATGATTCACTTCATCCAACATTGTTTCAAAACGACTGTCTATGTATTTCTGAATGGCAATCGGTTGTATCCAAAAATCATCTGACATGTTCACGTTGAATTCACCGCATTTCTTTTCAATAAGATCAATACTTTCCACCAAACAAAGCCAACGAGCCATCTCGCTTTTGCTCATTTCAACACGGGCCGGACGGTTTTGATGATTCATTTGCATGACCACATTATCAGAAATTCTTTTGGGATTATCGTCACTCAATTCCATAATAATTTCACATAAAATTTTTAATTCTTTTTCGGAAAGACTCAGCTGTGCTCTGCGACCATAAAACATCATGTTTAAATAAATATTTTCTTTGATTTTCTCAAGATGAGGATTTTTCAATGTGCGAGCAACTTTATCTGAAATGTTCCGCCATTCATCAGCGCTCATCTCGATCTTTGCATTTTTATTATTGATCGGGATGTATAAAATTATTTTTTGGTTATTGTTGTTTTCGGTTTGTGTTTTGATCGTGAATGTATTGTTGAACATATGCAGCCAAAATACAGAAAAGCAGGGGAACGTCAAGCTTTATCTTCAATTCAGTCATGATGCTGAACGCTGCATTGACCGATTCATAAATTTTATGCACCACAAAACTTTTTCGGTCGATACCTTCTGGATTTTTTATGCTTAATTTTTTATATTCTTGAAAAATTTCATCAAAAAAGTCCAAAATAATACGTTCACTGTCGTTGAAATTTTTCTTTTTGGTTCGAAATATTTTATATAAATTATAATATTCTGGACCTTTTTTAACAAAGAAATCACTTAGTTCCTGGTCAAATTCCTGTGCCCAATTTTCATTTTTTACAGTGGAAACAGGCACAACTGCTGTGCTATTAACACTTTTGGCTATTTGGTATAATAAATTACTCATTCAGATTCATGGGCAGAGCTTCCAAAGATTGCACCACCACTGGTTCAGTTTCAAGTGCGGTACCCAATTTGACATAAACGGATATTTGTTTGTTACATTGAAGGCATTTATAGCTGGTTCCTTGATTCAGATCAATTGGCACAAAGCATTTGCTCTTCTCTGCACAAGGACATGTCAGTTCCACTCCTCGTTTATTATACTCTTTTTCAATCTGCAAATTGGTTTCTTTGATACGCAAACCATATCTTACTATGGCAAACTTATGAAAAGCAAAATCCATGGCATATTGCAGTCCCACTGTGAAACAAGATGTGAAAAAATATGTCCAAAAATTGCTTACATTAAGGGAATATAAAATTCCAATACTGGTCAAAGGAAGACTTATAAATAATATTGTTCTGAATAGCATTTTAACCCTCTAAAATCTTATTTAGAGGGTTTACAGTTTCTTCAAGTATCTTTTGTGCCTGATTGATTTTGTCGATAACCTGTTCCAATTGTTCTAATTTCTCTTTCTTGTTGCCAATAAGAGGGTTATTCTTGCTCATTTCACACAACATCTTGCTGTTGCTTAATTTTACAAAATTATCCGCCAAACTTTCAAAAATCTTGTCCAGAGGATAAGGAAGATTTTTAGGAGCCAGTGTGCTTCCTTGGGGGGAGTATTTTTGAATTAAATCATCAACTGTAAGTGTTTGACCCTTAAGGTCTCGACTGGCTATGCCACTAACCCAGCGATTATAAATCATTTGGGTATCTTCATTAAACATATATATTTTATTTACCTTTATAATAAATAATAATATGGCAATATTTAACAAATTCTTTTCAAATATTATAAAAGAACAGGACGAACCTGAACTGGAAGTGCCTGCTGTTAGACCTTCAGAAGACAGGACCAGTATGGAAGCTGAATTGGATAAAGGTACAGTACCTCAAGAATTTGATGTTAAAGCAATTACCCGGGAGCAAATGGCCAGTCGTCAAACCAATTCTGCTCAAGCAATTGAATTGCAAACATGGGTAAGAAATATAGATAAGTTTTTACAATATCTAAACAGTCCCGACATTAATTCAGTTCAAACTCAATTGCATATGGCTCCTTGCGACACGCTTTTTGAAAAAGTTGCCAAGAGTGAAACTAAAAAAATTGCCCGTGTTTGCGTTGAATTGAGTGGTCTTAGCGAACGTCTCAAAGCATATCTTATCGCCAGCAAGAGCGAAAAATAATCAGATCATCATTTTTGCCCGGGCTTTATGTCCTTGAAAAGTGTTTTGTAAAACAAAATTCACATCCACTTTGTTTTGTTTCAACCCCATGCACATTTCATTAAAATCTTTATAAATTATATTTTTGGGCCAAACAAACACTTTCTGACCAGTTTCAATAATTTGTTTCATTTTTTCCCGGGCTGTAGTATCCTTGTTTTGATTGTCCAGTACCCATATTTGTTGATGCAAAGGAAAGTTGCTGAGTTGCT
>Ga0247839_1002310_pt1 | contig 29090 bp, 25 predicted proteins | sample LaCruzMarch2015__6_FD_192405 | JGI IMG/M metagenome (GOLD analysis project Ga0247839, IMG submission 192405) | Freshwater microbial communities from meromictic Lake La Cruz, Castile-La Mancha, Spain - LaCruzMarch2015_16m | ecosystem: Environmental > Aquatic > Freshwater > Lake | place: Spain... | reverse complement strand
CCAGGGGCGGCAACTGCGCCAACACCCTGGCCGTATTGGCTGACCTCGGCCATGCGTGCGCCTGGGCCGGGACGCTGGCCGAGGACGCGGGCGGCGCCTTTCTCCAGGCCGATCTCAGCGCCCGCGGTATCGACTGTCGCCATGCCGTGCGTGTCCCCGACGGTATCAGCCCCACCTCCTATGTGGCCCTGAGCCAGGCGACCGGCAGCCGCACCATCGTGCACTACCGCGATCTTCCGGAACTGGACGCCGCCGCCTTCGCACGCATTCCCTTGGACGGCTGGCACTGGATTCACTTCGAGGGGCGCAATCCGCATGAGACGCGGCAGATGTTGGCGCGCTGTCGTCGCGCCTTACCGCGGATCCCTCTGTCGGTCGAGCTTGAAAAGCCCAGATCCGGAATTGAATCCCTGTTACGCGGTCCGGACGTGCTGCTGATCGCACGGGGCTTCGCTCTGGCGGACGGCGGTCCGGGGGTTGCTGCTGATCCCCGTGTCTATCTCACGGAGCTCGCGAAACGGACGACTGCCGACATCCTGGTGCTCGGCTGGGGTGATGCGGGGGCTTGGCTGCTGGTGCGCGATACCGCGCCGCTGCATCTCCCCGCTTGTGCACCCGAGCGGGTCGTCGACACCCTGGGTGCCGGGGACGTATTGAATGCCGGGATCATCGATGGGTTGCTGCGCGGCGCGTCCCCTGCCGATGCTTTGACCCGCGCGATCGTTCTGGCCGGTCTCAAATGCGGACGGCCAGGTTTCGACGGACTGGCAGCAGCGATACGGCGAGACGAAGCGGGTGACGATCAGGGTCAAGCGGGACCGGATCGCTAGTGCTTACGTGCGGCTGGTGCCGCGGGGCGGGCGACTTCGGTCGGGACTGTGGCGGGGGTTGCGATCGGCCCCGGGCCGTCCTCCTGAAACCAGCGACGCGCCAGGTGTCGGAAGACCCCGCTCTCATCCAAGGCAGCAACCGCGGCGTCCAGGCGGGCGAGCAGGTCCGGGGCATCCGGGCGTACCGCGACACCAGGTCCGTCGCCGGACAAGCGCGGGTCGGCGGGCGGCTGACCGACGAAGGCGAAGCCCCGGCCCTGTGCCTTGCGCAGAAAGCCCTGGTCCAACAGCAACTGTCCCCCGAACACCAGGTCCAGACGTCCCAGCAGCAGGTCCAGCAAGGCGTCGTCGGTGGTACTGTAGCGCACCAGCCGCACCTGATCCGGGTAGGTCTTCACGAGATAGTCGTCGGCGGCGGTGCCGCGCCGCACGCCGATGCGCTTGCCCTTGAGTGCGTCCGCATCGATCTGTCCGAACCGATCGGCGCGTGCCACGAAGCGCTCCGGGCTGCGGTGGTAAGGTCGGGTGAATCCGATTTGGGCCTGCGGTGCGGCGGTGACCGACAGGGAGGCGACGGCCGCGTCGAGTGAGCCGTTCTGGACCTTCGGGAGCAGGCTGTCCCGATCCACGGGAACGAGCTCACACTGCACGCGCAGGTGCGCGCACAGCGCCTGCGCCACGTCGTGGTCGAAACCCCGCAGCGCGCCGCGGGCTTCGATGAAATTCTGCGGCGCCTCCCGGCCGACCACGCCGATGCGCAGGCGCTCGGGTGCGGCCCCGGCCGAGCATCCGAGCAGGGTAAGGAGCAGCCAGGTGGCGAGCCGGGTTTGGGTCACCAGGCCGTCCCGTTCTGACTCAGGGCGTCGAGCGTACGTTGCAGCCCCGCCAGCGCCGCGTCCGGTGCCGCATCGCCGCGCAGCACCGCGCGCACGGCGGCGGCAAAGGTCGCGCTCACCTCCGGGTACTGGGCGCCGGTTGGCGTCGATGGGCGCGCGATCAGGTTGGGCAGGACCGGGGTCAAATCCGCAAGCAGTGGCCGGGCCGCGATCAGTTCCGGGTCCGTGTAGAGGTCCGCCCGCGTCGGGTTGAAGCCGGCGTCCAGCGCGCGGCGCCGCTGGACCGCGGCACCGGTGAGGTACCGCACCAGGCGCGCGGCCTCCGTGGGGTGGCGACTGTAGCGGGAGACCGCCAACTGACCACCGCCCAGGACGGACGCCGGTACACCCGAGCCCCTAGGCAGCGGGGCCACCGCGACGCGCTCGGCGACCGGAGTCGGTTGGTCTTGCAGGGATGCCCAGGCCGTGGACCAGTTGCGCATCAAACCGGCCGCACCCGTCCGGAAACCGTCCAGGTTGTCTTGCGGCGTAGCCGTGAGGGCGGCCGCCGGGGTAATGCCGCGGATCCAATCCGCCGCCCGTTGCAGGGCGAACTGGGCCCTGGGGTTGTTCACCGAGACCCGGCCGTCCGGCTCGACCAGTGTCCCCCCGCCTTGGCTGCTGATCCATTCGATGGCGGTCGCGGTGAGCGCCTCGTCGTCGCCGCCGGGCCAGACGAAACCCCAGAAGGTGGTGTTACCCAAGAGCCGTTGGGCCTCCTGGATGCGCAGAGCGGCATCCTCGACTTCACTCCAGGTGCGGGGGACCTGAAGGTTATAGCGGGCGAGCAGATCGGAGCGGTAGTAGAGGAGGCCGAGCTCCAGGTACCACGGCAGGGCGACCAGGCGTTCACCCAGGGTCGCGTTGCGGATCAGTGGATCCAGGAAGTCGGACGCGGCCTTGTCGGGATCTCCCCCGTTGTGATCCGCCCCATTGGGATCGGCCCCATTGGGATCGGCCCCATTGGGATCGGCCCCATTGGGATCGGCCCCATTGGGATCGGCGATGAGGGGTTTCAGATCGGCCAGGTGCGCGCTGAGCAGCCCACACCAGAGGGCGTCGATCTCCAGCACGTCCAGTTCCGTAGCGCGGACCTGGAGCAGGTCCAGATAGCGGGCCAGCCGCTGCGCATCATCGGTCGGCGCGGTGATCACCTGCACCTGATGACCTGTCTTGGCCGCCCACTCGTCTACGGCCTCCTTGCACAGGGCGGTTTCCTGGACGGTGCGTCCACAGGCGATGGTTAGGTCCAGGGCACGGGTGACGCCCGGCCCAACTGCCAGTATGCAGGCCGCGGTGAGGACTGGAAACAGGCGGGTCAAGCTCAAGTCTCCCTTGAGCGCTGGTCAGTCATGGTGAGGGTGCATCGTGGTCGAGCCTCCGGTTGGGGCGGGGTGACGTTTAGAATAAGCGAGTGACCTGGTTCCTGTCCGCAATCCGCTGCGATAACGATCGATATGAATGCCGCCTTCCTCAATCACCGACTGCGCCTCGCCGCCCGTGTCATCGCCAACGGGGGGGTGATCGCCTACCCGACCGAGGCGGTCTTCGGATTGGGGTGCGACCCCTGGGACCCTGCGGCGGTGGCGCGCATTCTCGCGATCAAGCGCCGTGACCCGGCCAAGGGCCTCATTCTGATCGCCGCCGAGCCGATCCAGTTGCTGCCGTTCGTGGTCGATCTGCCGCCCGCGCGGATGGCCGAGATCCTGGCCTCGTGGCCGGGCCCCAACACCTGGCTGATGCCGGTACGGCCCCGGACACCGGGCTGGCTCACCGGCCGGTTCGACACTCTGGCGGTGCGGGTCACTGCCCATCCGCTGGCCGCCGGGCTGTGTCGCGCCTACGGCGGAGCCATCGTCTCCACCAGTGCGAACGTCGCTGATCGCCCGCCGGCCCGCTCGGCCCTGGGTGTGCGGCTGGCCCTGCCCGACGGACCGGACCTGATCCTCGGCGGCACCTGCGTTGGGGCCGGCCGGCCGTCCACGATCCGCGACGGGTGTACCGGGCGGGTCCTGCGGGCCTGATCGCCGGGAAGGGCTTGGCATTCCGCGTTGGCGGCAATACCTTGGTTGATTATGAGGTATCCAGTCAATCAGGGGGACGCAGAGATGTTCGACGCAACCGCAACGGCAATCCGCTGGGTGGAACAGGGCGTCGTGCCCGATGGGGTGACGCGTGGCGGAATTCGCGCGCTGCTGCGTCAACGGCTTGCCACACTCCCGACACAGGATTGCGAAGCGGCTGCCCATGCCGTGCGTGATTTCGTCGCTTGGATGGATGCCGCGCCGATCGCCGCGGTTCCGGAACTGGCCAACGCCCAGCATTACGAACTGCCGCCTGAGTTTTTCGTCGAGGTCCTGGGACCGCGGCGCAAGTACAGTTCCTGCCTGTGGCCGCCGGGGGTCGACACCCTGGCTCAAGCGGAGGATGCGTCCTTGCGGGTCACGGCGGAGCGCGCCGGCATCCAGGACGGCATGGAGGTCCTCGAAATGGGCTGCGGTTGGGGTGCTTTCAGCCTCTACGTGGCCGAGCGCTTCCCCCATTGCCGGGTGACCGGGGTCTCCAACTCGCAGGGGCAACGCGGCTTCATCGAGGCGCAGGCGCGCGCGCGCGGGATCGGCAATCTGACCATCATCACCGCGGATATGAATCAGTTCCAGGCGCCGGGGCGCTATGACCGCGTGGTCTCGATCGAAATGTTCGAGCACATGCGCAACCACCGGCAGTTGTTCGCCCGCGTGCATGACTGGCTCAAGCCCGGCGGGCGCTTCCTGATGCATATCTTCGTTCACCGCGCCCACCCCTATGCCTTCGAGGATCAGGGACCAAGCGACTGGATGAGCAAGTATTTTTTCTCCGGTGGAATCATGCCGAATGACGACTTGCCGCTGCACTTCCAGGACCACCTGCGGTTTCTCTCGCGTTGGCGCTGGGATGGCCGCCATTATGAACGCACGCTCAACACCTGGCTGGCGCAGATGGACGCTGCCCGCCCTCGGGTCTGGCCGATTCTGGAGCAGACCTATGGGGCCGCTCAGGCGGGCGTCTGGTGGGTGCGCTGGCGGCTGTTTTTCATGGCTTGCGCCGAACTCTTCGGTTATCGCGACGGACAGGAGTGGTGGGTCAGTCACTATCTGTTCGAGCGGCCGGTTTGACACGACCAGGGTGACAGCAAACACTCCTTAAGAAACGCCTTTGGCGTCTCGGTCGTTGTCGTTGTCGTTGTCGTAATCGAAGACGCGATGGGCATGAGCAGCATCCTCGTGGGTATCATAAGCTCGACAACGACAAAGACAACGATTGTGTATCACTTATTCTTGCTCGTTACTGAGATTCTTTACGATGCCGGAAGACCCAGGGCGTCTGCTGCGCACCGGGCTTGGACCAGATGCCGAGACCGGCCTTGCGTGCCCCGCGCTCCGCCCGCGTGAAGGCCGGGTCTGAGCAATAGTGTTTGTAGACCGCCGCCTGACCGCTGGCGACCTGCGCCAGGTTCAGGAAGCGGCGGTTGGGTTCGGTCGTGTAGATCTCCCCGACAGTTCGTCCGAACTGGTCGATTTCGATGGTCTTGAGTTCCACCTTTCTGGGTGTGATCTCACGCAGGTGGCGGCGGGACTGCTTGCCCCAGGGGATTTGCTCATATTCCGGGGCATCAATGCAGTGCAGCCGGACTTCGACTGACTTGCCCTTGCAAGTCAAACGCATGGAGTCGCCGTCGAGCACCTGGTCCAGGGTGCAGATCCGGCTGGGCGGTGGTGTCGGCCAACCCATGGCCCGGGGTAGCAGCGGTGGCAGGCCACCGGCGCTGCCGAGGATGAGGGCGGTGGCCAGGCGGCACAGTGCGTTCAGGGCGGGACTCCTTGCCGTGTCTCGCCTACGTCGCTTGCGGTTATCGTGCACGGTGACTATGTTTCACTTTGAAGATCCTCATGGTCTCGGCAATCTCTGGATTTTCCTGCTTTGACAGCGACGCACCGTTGGCCAGGAGCATATTCCGCGCCCGTCGAGCGACCACGTGCGCAGTCGAATGTGTGCGGATCAATGCCTCCACGGCAGCGCGTTCGGTGGCCAATAAATTGATCCGGAACTGTGGGTGTGCCATGCGAGGACGGGCTCATGCAAACCACGTTTTCCGCATGTTAAGAGATTTCTCTTTCCTTGTTAATGAGATTTCGGCGCTACTGTACTAGGATCAGCGCACGATCCGGCTCGGCTGGTTGAATTTTCTACCCAACAATGTTGACGAAAGACGCTTTTGTTGCTCTGCTCAACGACAAAACACCCCTTCTTGCCAAAGCATCTGGTGTTCGCCGGATCGGCCTGTTCGATCCCTTTGCCACAGGGCAGGCAACTGAGGCCAGCGATATCGACCTCGCCGTGGAGTACGATACCCCGATCGAGCTAGGTTCCGTCGATCTGGTCGAGGGCCTGGGATGGGTCCCCGGACGCACGGTGGACCTGATGACCCCAGCTGGAGTTCAGGGTATCAGTCGCTGCCTGCCGTCATCGACATAGACGGTCCTCGATAGCTCCCGCGACCTCGGCCTGAGATCCGCCAACATACTAAGCAACAGATTGTTGTTATCGAATTAGCAAGGAGTTCGCACCATGATTGAGCGAGATGCGGCCCGGAAACTTCTCAGGCAAGCACTTGGTGATGCGGACAAGGATTTTCGTCCCGGACAATGGGAGGCCATTGACAGCATAGTCAATCACCGCCGAAAACTGCTCATCGTCGAACGCACGGGCTGGGGCAAGAGCGCCGTCTATTTCATTGCTACGCGCATCCTGCGGGATCGTGGCGCTGGCCCGACGCTCATCGTCTCACCCCTACTGGCACTGATGCGCAACCAAATTGAGGCTGCAGGGCGATTAGGCATCCGCGCGCTCACCATCAACTCGACCAATCGGGAGGATTGGCCCGCGCTGACCGCGTCGATACTTGCGAATGCCGCTGACGCGCTGTTGATCTCCCCGGAAAGGCTGGCGAACGAGGACTTCGTGAAAGATGTCTTGTTGCCGCTAGCCAACCGCATCGGCCTCCTAGTCGTTGATGAGGCCCATTGTATCTCAGACTGGGGCCACGACTTCCGGCCCGATTACCGTCGCCTGGCGAATGTGCTCCAACGGATGCCAGCCAATATGCCCGTATTAGGTGCTACCGCCACCGCCAACAACCGGGTCGTGCGAGACGTTTGCGCACAATTCGGCGATATCGCGATTCAGCGCGGTCCATTAATACGTGAGACCCTTGCCCTTCAAACCCTGCGCCTACCCGATCAATCCGCTCGCCTTGCCTGGCTGTTAGAGCATGTGCCGCAATTGCCGGGCACCGGTATCATCTACACCCTAACCAAGCGCGATGCCGAACAAGTGACGGGATGGTTACGCAGGAACGGAATCGCCGCGGAAGCTTATCACAGCAAAGTGCAGGGCCATGCTTTCCCGGACTCTGATACCTACCGTCAGCACCTCGAAGACTTATTGCTTAGCAATCAGATCAAAGCACTGGTGGCAACCACGGCCCTCGGAATGGGGTACGATAAACCGGACCTCGGTTTCGTCATCCATTACCAGGCCCCCGGCTCCATCATTGCTTACTACCAGCAGGTCGGTAGAGCAGGGCGCGCCATCGATTATGCCGTTGGCATATTGCTCTCCGGCCAGGAGGATGTGGAGATTCAAGAGTATTTCCGCGTGAACGCCTTTCCGGACGAAGCTCATGTCCGCGCTATTCTGCATGCATTGGCTGACTGCGACGGATTGACCATCAGACAGCTTGAAGAGACGGTCAACTTGCGGTACAGGCAGATCGAGAAGGTGCTGAAGTTTCTATCGGTCGAAAATCCCGCACCAGTGATTAAGGATGGCGGCAGGTGGCTGAGAACCCCAGTGGAGTACAGCATGGATCATGCCCATATCCTGCGCCTGACCCGACAACGAGCGCAGGAGTGGCAGGATGTACAGGGCTACATTGACAGTACGCGATGTCTGATGGTCTACCTGGCACATGCCCTGGATGACGAGTATACCCAGCCCTGTGGAAAATGCGCCAACTGTCTGGGACGTCCTGTCGTTTCTGAATCCTTCTCACATCGGCGGGCCGCAGCCGCTGCGCTGTATCTCAAGCGCTCCGAACTGCCACTCGAGTGCAATAAGCAGGTCGCAAGCGGCGCGTTCCCGCACTATGGTTTCAAGGGCAATTTGCCTGAAAACATCCGCGCGGAGACCGGGCGTATCCTTTCCCGCTGGGGCGATGCCGGCTGGGGCCGTCTGATTTCAGACGATAAACATTCCGGCCATTTCAGGGACGACCTGGTGGAGGCGGTCGCCGAGATGCTGGAGGCACGTTGGAACCCCGACCCGGCTCCTACTTGGCTGAGTTGCATTCCTTCCCAGAACCATCCTGAACTGGTGCCGGATTTCAGCCGCCGTCTGGCGCTGCGACTGGGTTTGCCATTTCTGGAGGTAGTAAGGAAGATCCGGCCCAACGAACCTCAGAAGATGCAAGCAAACCGCTATCACCAATGCTTTAACTTGGACGGCGTTTTCGCTGTTACGGACGACATTCCAGACGGTCCTGTGCTCCTTGTGGATGACATCGTCGATTCCGCCTGGACCTTGACCGTGGTGGCCGCTCTGCTGCGACAAGCCGGCAGTGGTCCGGTCTGGCCGGTGGCGCTTGCGACCACGAATACCGGAGATTGAAATGAATGTCACCGTACAAACTCAGGCGGTGCTGTTGCTGACCGCCTGGTTCTCCAAGCCGGGAAAGAACGACCCCAGACCCCTTACGCCTAAGGAGTGGGGTCGCTTCGCGCGCTGGCTGAAGGATAACGAATTAGCGCCGGAAGCGCTGATCACCAACAATGACCCACTGCGTTTGTTGAATGGCTGGTCGGATCGCAGCATCACGCCTGAGCGTATCGTTTGCCTGTTGCAGCGTGCTGGTGCCCTGGGTTTTGTACTTGAAAAATGGCAGCGCGCTGGACTCTGGGTGGTGACGCGCTCCGATGTCGACTACCCCAGTCGCCTCAAAAAGCGCCTCAAGTTTGATTCCCCGCCGATACTGTTTGGCTGTGGTAATCGTCAGTTGCTCGACCGTGGCGGTATCGCAGTGATCGGCTCTCGCGATGCAACCGAAGCTGACCTGGCCTTTACTACCAGGCTCGGCGGTGAAATTGCGTTGGATGGCCGTTCCGTTATCTCTGGTGGAGCGCGGGGTGTTGATGAAACCGCCATGTTGGCCGCTTTGGGAAAGGAAGGTACGGTGGTTGGCATACTTGCCGACAGTCTCCTGCGTTCGGCAACTTCCGCTAAATACCGTAACGGACTGATGGCGAAGAATCTGTTACTGATCTCCCCGTTCAGTCCAGAAGCAGGGTTTGACGTTGGCAACGCCATGGCCCGCAACAAATACATCTACTGTCTGGCCGACGCCGCCGTGGTCGTCGCGACCGGGAAAGACAAAGGAGGCACTTGGACCGGCGCTGTCGAAAACCTCAAACAGGGTTGGGTGCCCTTGTGGGTCAAGCCGCATCCTGATGCCCAATCCGGCAATGCAGCCTTAATGGAGCGTGGCGCATGTAGTCTGCCCGAAGGCATATTGGAGATCGGCAACCTGATCACACCCAACCAATTGACCGCGTTGCCACAAACCAACCCGCTGAATACCTCAATACCGTTCAACAGTGCTCAAGCCGACATCCCCAAGCCCGCACCCTATCTCGTCTCTGTCGCTGGTGATCGGGCAGGTGCTGAGAGTCCAGGGCTGGAGTCTCGAACCCCTGCGGAAGGTTCGACAGAAGCGATCCAGGCTGACTCTTTGAGCCTCTATGACATGTTCCTTGTCAAACTGGCCGTGTCTACCCGCACCGAACCGATGACCCCAGAAGTCTTGACGAAACGCCTGGAGGTCAATAAGGCGCAGTTGAACGACTGGCTCAAACGTGCGTTGGCCGACGGCAAGGTCACCAAACTCAACAAGCCTGTTCGCTATCAAACCGCCGAGGCAGGCCAGTGCAGCCTAGCCCTCTGATCCATAGCCTGTTTCGCTGACCGCTCCCACTAACGCCGCCGTGATCGCCGTAGCGGCCGGTCGCAACCCTACGCGTGACTCGGGTGTCGACCATCATCGCGGGGTCGAGACCGCGCCTTGGGTACGTTACCATCGCACGCAGTTGCGCGTGCCCTGAGCGCAGGACCCCAGGCCAATCGAAAAGGTCTTCGAACAGATGTTCTTTGGCGGTACTTTGGCCTGATCATTGATGGGTCTGGATGGCGGTCGCACTCTTTCCACTCCGATAGCTCTGAGGAGTCCGATGTCGATGTTCTATCCCCGCGCGCAATTGTCCTTCGCCGGACCTTGGCTGGCTTGGCTGGTGTTGCTGCTCGCCGGGTCGTTCGGCAGCCCCCTGATCGGTGCGCCTCAGGTCGAAGTCGCGCAGGAGTTGGAGCGGCTCATGGCGGTACATGGCTTCACGATGAAGCCCGCGGACCTGGACGCGACCCGTGAAAAGCAGGGGCGGGCCGAGGACACGGACCTGTTGCCGCATCTGCGCGTGCTCTTGGAAGGGTTCGACCATGTGATCGTCCAGTCGCCCGAAGGTGGGGTTGAGCGGATCCTGATCCTGGGGGAGAAGGTTCCCTATGTCCCACCGCCGCCGGTGGCGGCCACGCCAGGGGCGGCGCCCGCGGATGGCGAGGAGTCCGCGGGTGAGACCGTTCTGGAAACCCAGCGGGTCGGTGCCTCTCACGCGGTGACCCTGACCCTGGAGGGTGCGAACGGCCGGCGGGTCCAGCGGTTGCTGCTGGTGGATACCGGGGCGGATTATGTGGTGCTCCCCAGTTCGCTGATCGGCCAACTGGGCCTCGCCCCCGAGGGGCTGCGTCAGCAACAGGTGCAGACCGCCAACGGACCAACCGACGCGGCCTTGGGCACCCTCCCGGCGGTATGGCTGAAGGATCAGCGCGTCGCCGGGGTTGAGGTCGCCTTTATCGAGGACGGCCGGCTCGGCGGGAACGCCCTGCTCGGGATGAGCCTGCTGGGCCGTTTTCGGCTCACCATCGACGACGAGCAGGGTCGGCTGGTGTTGGGGGGGCAATAACCAGCAGGCGCGCGGGCCATTGGCTGACCAAGCGCGGACAGCGAAGCATCGAGGTGTGAGAGCGTCCGGGGGCTACGATAAACTCGACAACGACAACGACATGAAACCGCGTCTCCACCGAGGTTGGTGACATCCCCAAGGCCGAACACACCATGAAAATTACGCATTACTCGCTGGACGCGGTTTAGCATGAACGACACTCAGTTACTGCGTTACAGCCGGCAGATCATGCTCCCGGGCTTCGGCATCGAGGGTCAGGAGCGGTTGCGCCAGGCGCGGGTGCTGGTGGTTGGGCTCGGCGGACTTGGGTCGCCGGTGGCGATGTATCTGGCCGCGGCCGGGGTCGGGCGTCTGGTGCTGGCTGACTGCGATGCCGTGGACCTGTCCAATCTCCAGCGTCAGATCCTCCACACCACGGACCGGATCGGCATGGCGAAAGCGGATTCGGCACGGCTGGCACTACGCGCGTTGAATCCCGATGTCGAACTGGAGACCGTCAAGCGCAGCCTCAGCGCGGAGACCCTGCCCGCGTTGCTTGCGGACCTGGATCTGGTGGTGGATGGGAGTGATAACTTTGCCACCCGCTTTGCTGTGAATGCCGCCTGTGTTGCGGCGCGTCGTCCTTTGGTCAGTGGGGCGGCCATGCGGATGGAGGGACAGGTCGCGACCTTCTCAGGCCAACCGGGCGGGCCTTGCTACCAGTGTCTCTACCCCAAGCTTGGTGCTGACGACGACACCTGCACTGCCAACGGGATCCTGGCGCCGGTGGTGGGCATCATCGGCAGCATCCAGGCGGTCGAGGCGATCAAGGTGCTGACTGGCCTGGGTGAACCCTTGTTCGGGCGCTTGTTGTTGCTCGATGCCGCCGCGATGGTGTGGCGGCAGGTGCGCCTGACCGCGGACCCCGAATGTCCGGTCTGCGGGGGGCTTCGGCTCGCTGACCGCAATGTTCCGGCTGGACAGGTTCGTCCTCATGCCCGATAGCCAGACCGAGCCAGGGTAAGGCGAGCAGGACCATGAACAGGGCCGCATTCGCCGGGATGTGCAAATTGGCGTCGGCCGTGGAGTGGATCAGGATCGCGGTGACGCCCATCAGACTCGCGAACGCCATGCCGCGCGACAAGGCGTCGCGCCGACTCCAGAGGACGCGCAGTGCCGCGCCCAGGGAGAGCACGACACCGGCGACCAGCGGCAGCATGCCGATGATTCCGTATTCGAGCTGCAGTTCCAGCAAGTCATTCTCCGCGTGCGCGAAATGCAGCGGGATCGACTCCGCGTTCCGGTAGGCCGGATAGACACTGGAGAAGCTGCCGCCGCCGCTCCCCAGCCAGGGGTAGTCCTCCAGATAGCGGGTCGCACGCACGCCGATCTGGTAGCGTGCATCCTCGGTCCATACGGTCTGTTCCAAACGCTCGCGCACGCGGTCGAGTCCGAACCAACTCCCCAGGATCAACAAATCCACTAAGACCAGGCTGAACAGCAAGATCAGCACCGGCCGCGGTGAGCGGCGAAAGCTCATGACGCCGATGAGCCCGGCGATCGCCAGACTACTGAAAAACGCGGTGTTGCCCATTCGCGAGGCCGTCATCACCAGCGTGCTCACCAGGATCGCGAGATAGATGCGCAGCCGCGCCTTGGGTCCTAGCAGGGTTCTGGTCCAGGCGCGTAGGCGCTGCCGCCAGGTCATGCGTCGATTTGGTTGAGCGAGGTCCGCGATCAGCAGGCCGATACCCAAGGCGATGCTCATCTCCAGGAAACCGGCCAAGTGATTGGGGTTGGCGAAGGTCCCGTGGGCCCGTCCGATGGCAGCGATGAACAGGAAAGGCTCGCCCGCGAGCGTGAGCCAGCCGGCGAGCATCGCCTGCACCACGGCGGCCAGCACCAGCGTGCTCGCCAGGATGCGCAGGCGTCGGCGGCTGCGGACCAGCACCAGGATCAGCACGAACAGGCTGATCAGGGCCAGGCCGAGTCGCCACGAGACCAGCGAGGCGTGGGGGTCAAGGCTCAGTGTCGCGTAGGTTGGCGGCGGACCGCCGGTCAGGGCCAGCGCCGTCTCCAGCCACTGTTGCGCCGCCTTCGGCGAGAGCACTGTCAGCCAGGCGAAGGGCAACGGCAGGACTTGCAGGAGCCCGTACAGGAGCCAGCCGATCAGGGCGATCAGTGGCCAGCGGGCGTGCGACCAGGCGGCGGTCGGTCCCACTCGGCCGCGCAGGGCAAGTCCCAGCCAGAGACCGGCCAGCGCAAAGATCCCCAACTCCATAAGGGCTTGTGACCAGGGGCGATTGCTGCCGAGCGGCAGCGGCACCCAGACGAGTAAGGCGACCAGGGCATAGAAGAGCCGGCGGTCGCTGGATCCAAGGTCGGGTGTCTGGTGGCTTGCCGCCGTGTTCATCGGCCGGACGTCGACCGGTTGCGGATGCTCAGGTAGAGGCGTTGAAGATCGGTGTCGGTGGCGATCAATGGTGCCACGACCGCTGCCTGGCGGAGCGCGAGCGCACGCTCAAGGACCGCGTGGGGCTGAACCTGCAGCCCGTGGCGCAGGAGATCCCGGACGGCGAGCCGCCCCTCGGGATCGAGTAAGGGCCAGGAAATCAGGCCCAGGTCCACCAGCGCGCGCAACGCGGCAGGCTCGTAGCGGCCCAGGTCGGCCGCGCGGCGGTAGAGTCGCGTGAATTCATGACCTGACCGGCCGAGCTTGAAGCGGGTGCGCAAGACCGACGTCAGCCCCAGGGGCCAGGTGGGGCGCTGCTCCACGGTCTGGACATGCAGGTGCTCCGCCTCGCTCAAGCGCTCGCTCTCGACCGGTCCTCGGGGCTGGGTCTGCAACGCCAGACGTTCCAGATGCAGCGCGAGTTGTCCGCGATAGCCGGCGTTGCTGGGGTCCATCCGTTGCGCAAGCATCAGCGATCGGCGAATGGCCTGGTCGTCAACTCCCCCGGCCGGCACCCCGAGCCCAGGCGCAAGCGCGCCGATCCGGTCCGCCTGCCAAGCGAATACGCTCGCCGCGCCGGCGAGCAAGCTCCAGAACCCAGCGGCCGAGATCAGGATCAACAGCGAAATCAGCGCGGTGCGGCTCACCGGCACGATCGCTGGTCAACGTGTGCTCGAGCGCGGCCTGTCGCCCCGATGGCCGGTCGACCCGCGCCACCCCTTGGGCACCGGGTACGCCCGATGACGCTTTTACACATTTCGCGAGTTTTCACGGTCGTACTGAGTGTAGCCGCTATACGCATAGGAATACTTGCGGTAACGCCCATAGCCGACGCGCTTGGCGTTGTCGAACTGATTCAAGACGACGCCGATCAGCGGAGCGTCCACGCGGTGTAGCCTCTTGATGGCGAGTTGCACCAACTGACGCGGCGTGGCATCCGCGCGAACGACGAAGACCACAGCATTGCACAGCCGGGAAAGGACCAGGGCATCGCTCACCGCCTGGGCTGGGGCGGAATCCAGCACGATACGGTCGTAACGCTGCTCAAGATCCTCGAGGGTCTGTTGAAAGCGCTGGGAGGACAGGAGTTCAAGCGGATTGGGCGGCAGCAATCCAGCCGGCAGGAGATGCAGCTTGGTCCCCTCCACGGGGTGAATGCACTCGTCCAGCGTCGCCGTGCCGGCGACCAGATTGGACAGGCCGGGGGCCTCGGCCGGCAGACCGAGGCGCTGTGCGACCGAGGAGCGCCGCATATCGGCGTCGATCAGCAGGACCCGCTCCAACTGACCGAGGGCCGCCGCGAGATTGATCGCGATCGTCGTCTTACCCTCGCCGGGTACCGTTGACGTGACCAGGACCACCCGGTGGGGGTCATCGAGGCCGGAGAGCACCACCGCGGTTCTGACCGTGCGGATCGCCTCGGCGAAATCGCTTTTGGGCCAATCGAAAAAGACCCGCTCGGGTGGCGCGTTACGTATCCCCCGCCGGTTCAGGAGCGGCACGGTTCCCAGGGTTGCGAGCTGGGTGTGATTCTCGACCTCCTCAGCGTCCTTCAGGGTGTTGTCCAGGTGGTCTTCGAGGACCGCCAAGCCGACACCGATGAGGAGGGCAAGCACGACGGCGACCACGATAATGCGGGTCTTGCGTGGTCTGATTGGCGTCGTGGGGACCAGCGCGGCATCGATGACCCGTGCATTGGTGGACTCGACGTCCGCGCCCAAGTCGGTCTCTTTGAAGCGCGTCAGGAACATGTCGTAAATCTGCCGGTTGCTCTCCACTTCACGATCCAGCGAGCGCAGGGTGAATTCTTTGCGGTTGACATCCTGTACGCGCGCCTTCATGGCGTCAAATTCCCGTTGCAATTGATCGGTACGGGACTTGGCGATGTCGTATTCTTTCTTGACCGCCGCGATGGTGTTATCGATCTCGGCGCGCAGCTTGGCGCGGATCGTATTCAGGTCGGAGCGCGCGGATACCAGCTTCGGATGTTGGGCGCCATAACGTCCCGCCAATTCCGAGGCATTCCGCTCGGCGCGCACCTCCTCGGTCTTGAGTGTCTGAATAATGGGATTACGGGTCACCACCGCATTGGAGCTCAACTCCGTGCTGTCGAGATCCCGCAACTTCCGCACCTGATCGAACTCATTGCCCAGGCCTTCTTTTCTTGCGCGGGCCTCCACCAGTCGTTGTGCGAGGTCATTCAGTTCCCGATCAGTCAGGTCCAGATCGCCCTTCACGTCGATCAACCCCTGCTGTTCCCGGTAGCTTTGCAGCTTGCGCTCTGAGGTGTCGACCTGTGACCGCATCCCATCGAGACGCTTGGTCAACCAGCTCGCCGCCTTCTTCACTGTCTCCAAACGCGTTTCCAGCCCGAACTCGATATAGGCGTCAGCGTAAGCCGCCGCCACGCTGGCCGCGAGTTCCGGATCATGGGCATCGAACGAGACGCGAACCATATCCGAGTCCGGCAAGACCTCAGCCTTGATATTTCCGCTCAAGGCGGCGACCACGCTGCGGCGGACGTCCGCTTCGGGGATGACGGTTTCAACACCCGGTCCCGCTGCCCAATTGGGGAGGATGCCGCTGAGATTGAGTTGGAAGCGTGCCCGACGCGGCGCCTGCTGACGGGGATCGAATTCCGGATTGGTCCACAGATTCAAGCGATCGGCGACACTGGCCGCGAGCGCTTGCGATTGCAGCAGCAGGATCTGAGTCTGCAGATAGCTCTGGGTGGAGAGAAACGAGTACCAACCGTTCACCGCGTCATCCTGCACCGGACTGAACCCGCGGCGGCTTGTGTCGATCAGGATGGTGGTCGACGACTGGTAAACCGGCTCCAGCGACTGAGCGATCAAGCCGGCGAGTAGACCGACAGCGAGCGCCAGCCCGAGAATATGCGCCCAATACCGTCGTATGATCCGCCAGTAGGTCTCCACATTGAGTGTCGCCACTGTTGTTGTCGCGGCGACTGCATCGCGTTCTGGTGCCGATCCGGTGACGACTGCATCGAAAACGGATTCGCGGCGATTCATCAGAAGAAGCTTTCCTTGACGATGATGGTGTCTCCGGGACCGAGTGGATCGTCTTGGCCCACCTTACGTTCCTGCCTGGAATTCCCCTCCGTCACGACGAAAATTTTACTGCGTGAAGCCCGCTCCGTATAGCCGCCGGCAATCGACACCGCTTTACGTACCGTCAGGCCAGGCAGGTAGGCATAGCTTCCGGGCCTGTTCACCTGCCCCATGACGAAGAACTGCCGATACTCCTCGATACTCACGCTGACTCGCGGGTCGACCAGATAGGGTCCACGCAGGCGCGAGGCGACCAGTTCTTCGAGGTCACCCGGCGTGAGGTCCGCAACCTTCAGTTCGCCGAGTAATGGAAAGGAGATCGTACCGCGGGCACTGACCCGGCTGGTCACGGTCAGGTCGTCCTCACCGAAAACGGCGATTCGTACCTTGTCTCCCGCACTCAGTCGGTAGCCCTGAAGGGCATCACTGCCGTGTCCGGGCCCCCAAGGGAGAAACAGCACCAACCACCCGGCTAGGGCGGCGATCAGCCGCCACGAGTGTCCAGGGGGTCGACAATAATTTGGTGAGGAAGCCGCTATATTCATGTGACCGGAAAACTAATAAGCCGTGCGTACCGAGAACAAGAAAACATTATCCGTGTATTCGGCTAAAGATTGGTCCGATGTTCGCGATTCATAGGTGTAGTCGAGCCCGAGTTCAAGCCATCGGCGCATCTGGTAGAATATCCCCCCGGCGACATTATAGCGATGATCCGTGCGCGGCTCACCCACGTAGTCGTCGTTTGCCCCCAGCAGGCCGAAGCGCGTGTGGATGGCAGGCTTCCAGTAGTGCACCCAATCCAGATTCACTGAACTGACCACCACCGCATCCGCCAAACCCGTCGTGGACTCCTCGGGGGCGCGGACAGTCGCCAGGTTGAAGGTGGAGTAAGGTTTGGGCCGGTATTGGGCCGTTGCTGACCATCCCAGGTCGCTGATGTTGCCGCGCTCTTCGGCAGCGAAGTTCTTGCCGAGCCAACCCAGTTTCAGGGTACCACTGGTTTTCGCGGTCGCGTCCCAGGTGATACCGCCATAAGCAAGCAGTTGCTCGCTGTCGAGCGTCTCCGCGCCGGCTTGTTGATTGGTGTATTCAATATTCTCCCAGCCCAGTTCGAACAGTAAGGATACCTTGGGTCTGACGCGCGCGTAGACGGTGGCACCGAGCGGCGTGCGGTTATTGTTTCGGGCTTCTTGATCGTTATTGATGTAGTCGCGGGTCAGGAAGCCGGCTGACAGGTCCAGTCGGCCGCGCGCGCCTGGGGCGCCGTAGCTATATCCCAGTCTGGCACGATTGGAGTTCCAGAGGTCGGGTGAATCCGAGAAGTTGGCACGCGAACCATCCACCGGTGAGCCGGTGCCGCGCCGATCATGCCAGTGCCAGAATTGATAATCGGTCGTTGCGCGATGGCGCAGACCCAGATCCCAATTTGCCGTCGCGCTGGCCTGATGATCGACGAAGTCATCGGCGGAGCTTTCGAACACGGTGCCGATGCGCGCAAAATATGCCAGATTATATGAGTCCGGGCCTTTCAGGGCAGTCAAGCGAATGCCGGGCTCGACGGTGATCTCAAAGGTGCTCATAACCCCGAGATAGCCGAGATCCTCGATCTGATTATTGCTGTGATAATAGTTGGTCTCGTAGCCTGAGAGCAGATTGAGCCAGGGGTAGGCACGAAACCCTCCCAGATCGAACCCGCTGCCGACCGGTTGGGCCGTGGACAGCGTAGGGACCAGGATGCCCCAGAGCATCCCCGCGGCGATGAGGTGTCGTTGACCGTGCATCGGTATTTCGCTCGGAATAGTGATAGGCGTCGATTGGAATTCGGCAACCAACTGTGCGTTTACCGGACGCTGGCGTCGCCGCCGGAGTCTTCGGTTACGTCCAGCCAATTGTCATAGCCGCCGCCGCCCACCAGGCCGATGGTGAACAAGTTGTTGTATACGTTCGCATACCAGTCGGCAGCGGGATCCGCTGGCGGGGTCATCGTTTCGGCCAAGGCGCGCCGGTCGTCGACGTAATCCCGATACTCGTCGCCGATCAGCCCCTTTTCCATCATACGCCGCAGGCGTTCTTTTTCCAGGGCGCGCTGTCGTGTTGGCCCGGCGCTCTCCGGTGCGACCACCGCGACGCTCGTTGTCGCGGATTGTCGCTGGCGCTCCGCGATCTCCGCGGCCGCTTCCAGAACGGCGGCATCGATCAGATAACGCGGTGCTGCCCCTCTGAGAAAGAACGCCCGGCGCGCTGCTGCCGCCGCGACGCCCGGGCCGGTCTCGGCGGCCGCACAGACCAGGATCGTCTCATAGACAGCAGTGAAGAGATCGTGACCCGCGACCAAGAGGGCCTCGGTGATGTCTCCCGCATCCTCAGCGGACGGGCATTCCGCGCCAATGCGTTGCTTGAGCGCGGCGCGCGGGTCGTCAGTGCGCGCTGAACGCGCCGCGGTCTCTGCGGTGGTGTCAACCGCAGCCACGGGAGGGCCCAAGCGCCCGGCCATCGCCCGCACTTCGGGAGAAATCATCGCGGACATCTCGATCGGTGACTGCGCCGCGAGACTGCACGCCATTCCGCTCAAGGCAATCCCCAGAAGACCGATGCGTAACTTGAGGCTCATGTGCGTTACTCTTGCTTAGGAAACGACGTTCATCGCACGCCGCTCGGCGGGTCACCTCATGCGCTCCGGAGGGAGTGGATTCGTCACTCAGTCTGATCTTAGCACTAGTTGCCGAAAATGCTACTGTCGCATTTTTGTCAAAAAAAGACCTGGGACCTACCCTGGGCGATGTTGATCCGGCCGCAGATGTGGGGTGAAATATACATCTGCATCCTCGAGTTCTACGCCCTGTCCTGCATTGTCGACCAAGGGTTGCTCGAAGTCGTTCCAGCCCCGCAGCCCGGTCCGGAGCGAGGCAACATTTTCATATCCCAGCAGCAACATGGAGTTGGCGGCTAACACGCTGCGATAGCCGGACCGACACACAACGACGATTTCCCTCTGCCTTGCCTGTACCAGTTCCGGTACGGTTTCCTCGTAGTCCCACTCGCAGGCGGATTCCAGAATGCCGCGCGGGACGTTCAGCGCGCCGCTGATATGCATCGCGGCGAACTCATCCGGCTCGCGGACATCCACGATCATGATGTTCGGGTTCTCGTGCCGTCGCTCCGCCAGGTCCCAGGGCATGATCTCGCGGATGTCGACCAGGCATCCTCTGACCAGTTCGAGAAAATTTTTCATCGGATCTCCTGTGGAGAATGGGGTTGCAAAGCGGCCGTGTTTACGGTTCGTCATCTTTCTGGGGTCGTGCACAGAGGCAGCGCTCAACGGCGATGACCGCTGCTTCGACGCGTGAGTGGACTTCGAGTTTACGCAGGATCGACTTGACGTGGAGTTTCACGGTGCCGTCCGTGATCCCCAGCAGCCGACCAATCGTCTTGTTGCTCTGCCCCTCCGCCAAGTGGCAGAGGATCTCTTGCTCGCGCGGGGTCAAGTCGGCATGGCGTTGGTGGTGCTGGTCGCCGGTTGCGTCGCCCTGGACCGCTCGTGCCAGAATGCCGATCAGTTCCGGGGCGACCACGGTGCGGCCGCGGACCACCTCACCCAAGGCCGCAATCAGCGCATCCGGTTCCATGTCCTTGAGCAGGTATCCCTGAGCCCCCGCCTGGAGACTGGCAATCACGTCGCGCTCGTCCGCGCTCGTGGTCAGCATGGCGATCGGCATGCGCGGATGGGCTCTGCGCAGTTCACGTAAGACTTCGACCCCGCCATGTTCAGGCATGCGCAGGTCCAGCAGGACCACGTCCGGCAAGGTCTCGGCCACCCTTGCCGCACCGGCCGCGCCGTCGCGCAGCGCGGCGACGACCTCGATGCCTCTGCGTTCAAGCAGCTCTTGCAGGCCCAATCGGAACAGCGCGTGGTCGTCGATCAGCAGGACGCGCATCAGGGTCCCACCCACCGCGGACGCGCCTCGGCACGCTGCACCTCGAGTGTCAGCTCCACGCGCGTGCCTTCGCCCGGTTCGCTCTCGATCCGCAACTCGGCGCCGATGCGCCGCGCCCGCTCAGCCATGATGGCAAGTCCGATATGGTCGCCGGAGCCTTCCCCGGTGGTCGGGGTACGGAAACCAACACCGTCGTCCTCGATCAGTACGCGATAGGCGCCGTCCGGTTGGCGCGTCAGCAGCAGGCGCACGGTATGGGCGTGCGCGTGCTTGCGGATGTTGGTCAAGGACTCCTGAACGATGCGCAGAACCTGCAGTTCCTGTGTGGCCGAGAGATCGAAGGGGCGACAGTCGTTCTGAAACAGCACATGCGCGCCGGTTTCCTGGCCGAGGCTCAGCATCAGTTTCTCCAGGGCGGGCACCAGGCCGCGCCGGTCCAGGGGGGAGCGGACGCTGGCCAGCAATTCACGCAGTTCGGTATGCGCCTCGTCCAGGCCGACACGCACTCTGACCAGGTCGTTGCGGGCGGCGGTGGGGATCGGCGTATCGCCCAGCGCGTCCTCGAACATCCGCACCTGAAAACGCAGGCTCGCCAACGTTTGGGCGAGTGAGTCATGCAGTTCATGGGCAAGCGCATTGCGTTCCTCAAGGATCGACAACCGGCGCGCCTCGGCATCCGAGCGGTGTTTGGCAATCGCCACACCCAAGTGATGCCCAACGGTCAACAAAATGTCCATGATATCTTCCCGCGCCCGCACCCCGGGCTGGTCGACGAAGATCGTGTAAACGCCCAGGAGTTCGTCGCGATGCTCCAGGGGGACAGTCACCACCTCCAACTCGTTCGACCCGAACATCCGCCGACCATCGATCCGGGAGCAGTAACGGGCGTCCCGATCACACAGGATATCGCCGGGTGCGAGCACGCTGCCGCACCGGCACAGGTCGACCGGGGCCCTGTCCTGCTCTTGTACCAGATCGTCGTCCAGTCCGATCGAACCGACCAGGCGGCGGGTTCCGTCCGCCAGGACCAGCCGCACGGTCGCGGCGCGGCCGTTGACCATCTCCTTGAGGACGCGCAAGAAGCGCAACAGCAGTGCCTCCAGGGAATCGGCCTGGTGAATGCTCGCGGCAACGTCGTAGAGGATCTTGAGTGAGGCGGTTTTTTGCGCCAGGCGCTTGGTCTGGCGGGCGACCCGGCTATCCATGTCCTCATAGAGGTCGGTGAGCTCGGCATTGAGGCCGCCGATATCCCGGGCCATGCGGTCCAGGACGCCCGCGTCGTGCAGGGTCTCGCTGGCGCCCGGCTCGCCCTGATTGATGCGGGCGACCGAGTCCTCCAAACGCACCAGCGGGAGCAGCAGCCGGCACCGCAGGCGCTGCCAGGTCGCCGCGCAGCCGCTGACCCCGGCGAGCAGAAAGATCAGACACACCACGGGGGGCCAGGCCAGCCCCGGTTGGGTCGAATGCAGCAGCAGCATCGACAAGGCGGCGCCCAGGGTGGTCCCCACCAGGATCAGTGGACCGCTGAGCCCGGCAGTGCGCAGCATCTCGCGGATGCGGGCCGCGTCGCGGCCTGAATCGGCGGCGGGGCCATGTGCACCAGGTTGGTCGGCGGCGGGGATCTTCCGGGTTTCAGTCATCCGCCGCGGCGGCGCCGCGTCGGCATCGGCCGTCGGTGCCGGGTGTGTGTGCGGTCCGGGCCAGAGGCCCGAGTGGGCGTTCATGCGCCGACCTCCGGTGCCGTGCTGCTTTCGCGCTGCTGCAAATCCCACATCGCCGCATAGTGCCCGCCGGCGTCGAGGAGTTGGCGATGTGTCCCCTGCTCGCGGATGCGCCCCTGCGCCATCACCAGGATGCGGTCCGCATCCACCACGGTGGACAGACGATGCGCGATCACCAGGGTGGTGTGATCCTCCGCCACTTCGGCCAGGGTTTGCTGTATCGCCTGTTCGGTATGGCTGTCGAGCGATGAGGTGGCCTCGTCGAAGATCAGGATGCGCGGGCGCTTCAGGATGGCGCGGGCGATGGCCACCCGCTGTTTTTCCCCGCCCGAGAGTTTCAACCCCCGCTCACCCACGACCGTGTTCCAGCCGTCCGGCAGACGTTCGACGAAGGCGCGGATGTGCGCCATCTCGGCCGCGCGCTCGACCTCCGCGCGGGTCGCTTGCGGGCGTCCATACAGCAAGTTGTAGTAGATGCTCTCGTTGAACAGGACCGTGTCCTGGGGAACGATCCCGATGGCGGCGCGCAGACTGGCCTGGGTCAGGTCGCGCAGGTCCTGTCCGTCGATCAGGATCTGCCCGCCGCTGACCTCATAGAAGCGGAACAGCAGTCGCGCCAGGGTCGACTTGCCGGCCCCGCTGTGACCGACCACGGCCAGGGTCTGTCCGGGTTCGATGCGGAAGTCCAAGTCTTTGAGTATCGGCCGTTCCGGTTGATAGTGGAAGTCGACATGCGCGAAACGGATGCCGCCCTTACCCGGCATGAGCGGTTTGGCCGCGGGCCGATCCGCAATCTCGGGGCGCCGTTCCAGCAGCTTGAACACCAGATCCATGTCGGCCAGGGCGTACTTGATCTGACGATAGACGACCCCGAGAAAGCCGAGCGGGATAAAGAGCTGTAGCAGCAGCGCATTGACGAGCACCAAGTCGCCGACGCTGAGTTCCCCGGCGACCACACCCTGGGCGGCGAACACCATCAGCAGCGTCACCCCCAGCGCGATGATGGCGCCTTGACCGAAATTCAGCACGGACATGGAGGTCTGACTCTTGACCGCCATCTCCTCCCAGCCGGCCAGGGTGGCATCGTAGCGGTCGATTTCCATGCGCTCGTTGCCGAAATATTTCACCGTTTCGTAGTTGAGCAGACTGTCGAACGCCTGGGCATTCCCCAGGGAGTCCAGGCGGTTCATCTCATGACGGTAGTCCATGCGCCATTCAGTGATGGCCAGGGTGAAGGCGACATAGACCGCGACCGTGCCGAAGGTCACCAGGGCGAAAATCGGGGCATAGCGCCCGAGCATGACCGCTGCCACCAGACCGAACTCCACCAGCACCGGCAGTACGCTGAACGCCATATAATTGAGGATGGTGGAGACCGAGCGGGTCCCGCGCTCCAGATCCCGGCTCACCGCCCCGCTGCGCCGCTCCAGGTGATAGCGCAGCGACAGGGCGTGCAGATGCTCCAGGACCCGCGTCGAGAGTCGGCGCATGGCGCGGTAGCGCACGCGCGCGAACACCACATCGCGCAGCTCGTTGAAGAGGGCGTTGCTGAGCTTGAGTGCGCCATAGACCAGCAGCAACGAGAGCGGCAACACCAAGACCTGGCCCTTGGTTCCGTCGAAGGCATCGACGATTCCCTTGAGTGTCAGCGGGATGCCGACGGTCGCGACCTTGGCCATCACCAGGCACACCAGCGCGACCGCGGCGCGGCCGCGGAACTCCCACAGATAGGGCAGCATCCCGCGCAGGTTGTGCCAGTCCCGGCGATCTCCGTGGACACGCTCGGTTGCGATGATTCGTGGTTGCATGGCGATCTGGTTGCTTTCTTGCGGCGCGGGTGCCACCTTGCCTCCCGGCAGCGCGGCGTGCGCACCGCTCAGCGACCCGGCAGACGAACAACGCTCTAGATGAGGACGAATGATGGCAGATCCCACCCTCGACAGCACCGGTTGCGCCCTGCACGAGCCTTACGCGCTCCAGGTACTTGGCGACCAGATGGAGCCCGAATTCCCGGCCGGCTGCATCGTGATCATCGAACCGACCGATACCTGCCGCAACGGGTCCTATATCTTCGTCGAGGTCGAGGGGGTGCGCTGGTTTCGCAAATATGTCAAAGACGCGGATGGCGCCGAGTCCTTGCTCGCGGAGAACCCCGTCTATCCGGAGATCAATCTCAGGGGGCTCGAATGGACCGTGCTTGGAGTCATCATTCAGCGTAATATTCGGCGGAAGATCAAGCACTACGACTATTCACACGGGTCCGATGCGGTACTTGACCCGAGCCGGCGGGCGCCCGCCGGTGATTGCCTGTCCCAGTAAGACCCATGGCCCGCCGCGACCGTGCGGCCGCGCACCCGATCAGCGACCAGAGTCCATGAACATCGAGAACATCTATCCCGCCGTGGAACGTGTGCGCGAACACCGCTTCGGGGCAAGTTCCAGAGAGGCGAGTTTTCTGCGCGCCTATCCGGCGTTGGTGGCGGCGGCGCGGGTGGATGCGGACGATCCCCTGGAGCCCTTTCTGCGAACCGCTGCCCTGGCCTACGCCTGGATGCCCAAGGCGCTGAAGATCGATGAGGATTTCCTGCTTGCCGCGGCCGCGTCATTCGCCTCGGTCAAGGCGAATGGAGTGACCATCAGCCGCGATCTGATCGACCCGATCGCCGCCTGCCTGGGTTCGCTGGTGGGCGCATCCACGGTGCTGCATCTGGCCAATCCGGCGGTGTTCCCGATGTGGAACAAGCGGATCGAGCGCTTTCGTTTGTGCGAGACCCCGTCGTCCTTTCACATGGGCCAGACCCGCAACTACCTGGGGTTCATCGAGGACGTGTGGGGCATCACCTCCCACCCGATGTTTCTGACCTTCCACCACGAGTTTTGCACCGCCTATCAGGAGCGCCTGCAGCGGCTGCATATCGCCGCTTATCCGCTGACCGAGCCGGGGGTCGTGCAATGTGCGACGGCCGAGTTGGCGCGGGGTTGATGTAGGGGCTTGCATCGCTGCTCCGGCAGGAATCGTCAGTTCATGGACCAGGCCCAGCATAACCGGCTCGTCAGCTTCATCTGGGGGATTGCCGACGATGTGCTGCGCGACGTTTACCAGCGCGGCAAGTACCGCGACTGCATCCTGCCCATGGTCGTCATCCAAAGAGCTTGCGCAGGACTTTCAGCGCCGGGCTCTTCTTCCAGTCCACCCCATCAGTGACGCCCCGGCGTGCAGTTGCGCATGAACAATGCGAGACTTGCACAAACGCGAAGAACAAGGACGCAGCACCCGACGATGCGGCTCGAACAACTCCAGACCAATGCGGCCATCCGCGGCATCCTCCCCGATGCACTGGTGACAGTCGTCAGCGTCCAGTGGTTCGGCTCGGAGGCGCTGGAGTTGACCTACAAGACCCCAACCGGCAAGGTCGCCAACGAGCTGCTCTACCGCCACGATGAGCCCCGTCTGGAGCTGGTTGAGCAAGGCCGTCCCTGGAGCTTCGACGGAGACGGCGCCCTGTTCCGCCTGGTGTCGGAGGCGCACCGCATTCGCCTCGCCCACCTGTTCGACCCGGTGCTGGCGGTGCATACCTCCATGGTCGACCCGCTGCCGCACCAGATCACCGCCGTCTACGAGGCCATGTTGCCGCGCCAGCCGTTGCGCTTCCTGCTGGCCGACGACCCCGGCGCCGGCAAAACCATCATGGCGGGCCTGCTCATCAAGGAACTGGTCGCCCGCGGCGACCTGCAACGCTGCCTCATCGTCTGTCCCGGCAGCCTGGCCGAGCAGTGGCAGGACGAACTGTATCGCCGCTTCCACCTGCCCTTCGAGATCCTCACCAACGATAAGCTGGAGGCCGCACGCACCGGCAACTGGTTCCTGGAGACCAACCTCGCCATCGCGCGTCTCGATAAGCTCTCGCGCAATGAGGACGTGCAGCAGAAGCTTCAGGCCCCGGATTGTCGCTGGGACCTGGTGGTCTGCGACGAGGCCCACAAGCTATCAGCCACGGTGTTCGGCGGTGAGGTCAAATACACCAAGCGCTATAAGCTCGGGCAACTGCTCTCGACCCTGACCCGGCACTTCCTGTTGATGTCGGCCACGCCGCATAACGGCAAGGAAGCGGACTTCCAGCTCTTCATGGCGCTCCTGGATGGAGATCGCTTCGAGGGACGCTTCCGCGACGGCGTGCACACCGCGGATGTCTCTGACCTGATGCGTCGAATGGTCAAAGAGAGCCTGCTCAAGTTCGACGGCACCCCGCTGTTCCCCGAGCGCATCGCCTACACCGTGCCCTACAAGCTCTCGGACCCCGAGGCCGCGCTCTACCAGGCAGTCACCGAGTACGTGCGCGAGGAGTTCAACCGCGCCGAGGCCCTGGAGAACGACAAGCGCGCCGGCACCGTCGGCTTTGCCCTGACCATCCTGCAACGGCGTCTCGCCTCCTCGCCCGAGGCCATCTACCAGTCCCTGCGCCGTCGCCGCGAACGGCTGGAAAGTCGGCTGCGCGAGCTTGATGTGCTCCATCGGAGCGGGGGCGTCCCGCCCCCGACTGCGGCACTGGACGCCGACGACCTCGAGGACCTCGAAGACGCCCCCGAGGACGAGGTCGCGACAGCCGAAGAGGCCATCCTTGACCAGGCCACCGCAGCCCGTTCGATGGCCGAGCTGCGCATGGAGATCGACACCCTCCGCCGGCTTGAAGCCCAGGCCCTGACGGTGCGCCGCAGCGGCAATGACACCAAATGGATGGAGCTTTCGAGTTTGCTTGGCGCGGTCTTCACCCCTGCCGCGTTGGGCGACCGCATCGAAGAACCCAAGGCACCTTACGGAGCGGGATCGATCCCGCCGCCCACGCCTTCGCCGCACCAGAAGCTGGTCATCTTCACCGAGCACCGCGACACGCTGAACGACCTGGAGGGCCGCATCACCACCTTGCTCGGACGCAAGGAGGCCGTGGTCATCATCCACGGCGGCATCGGTCGGGAGGCCCGCCTCAAGGTCCAGGAGTCCTTCAAGCACGACCCCGAGGTCCAGGTCCTGCTGGCCACCGACGCCGCGGGCGAGGGCATCAACCTCCAGCGTGCCCACCTGATGGTCAACTACGACCTGCCCTGGAACCCCAACCGCCTGGAGCAACGCTTCGGGCGCATCCACCGTATCGGCCAGACCGAAGTCTGCCACCTATGGAACCTGGTGGCGGACGACACCCGCGAGGGCGATGTCTACCGCAAGCTCTTGGAGAAGCTCGAACAGGCGCGCCAGGCCCTGGGCGGCCAGGTCTTCGACGTACTCGGCAAGCTCCAGTTTCAGGGCAAGTCACTGCGCGAACTGCTGATCGAAGCGATCCGCCACGGCGAACGGCCCGAGGTCAAAGCCTTCCTCACCACGGTGCTCGACATCACGCTCGATCGGAGCCACCTGGAAGATCTGATCGATGAGCGCGTCCTCGCCCATGACGCCATGGACGCGAGCGGGGTCCGGCGCATCCGCGAAGACATGGAGCGCGCGGACGCCCGCCGCCTGCAACCGCACTACATCGAGTCCTTTTTCCATGAGGCATTCAAGCGACTCGGCGGGACCGCCAAACAGCGCGAGCCCCGCCGCTACGAGATCAGCCACGTCCCCGCCCCGGTGCGCAACCGCGACCGACTCATCGGCATCGGCGAACCGGTACTGCCGCGCTACGAGCGCATCGCCTTCGATAAGGTCCTGGTGGCGCCCCAGGGCCAGCCGCTCGCCGCCTTCGTTTGCCCCGGCCATCCGCTGTTGGATGCCGTCATCGACCTTACCCTGGAGCGCAACCGCGATTTGCTCAAGCGCGGTACCGTCCTGGTGGACGAGCGCGATCTGGGCACACAACCGCGGGTGCTCTTCTACCTGGAGCACGCCATCCAGGACGCCGGCCTGACCCGCGCGGGTGAGCGCCGGGTCGTCTCCAAGCGGATGCTCTATGTCGAGCAAGATGCCGACGGCACCACGCGCCACGTCCATTACGCCCCCTATCTCGACTACCGTCCCCTGGCGGCGGATGAGCCTGGCGTCGATGCGATTCTCGACCGGCCCGAGTGCCAGTGGATCGATCGCGAACTGGAGAAAAAGGCGCAGGGTTACGCCATCGCCCAGGTCGTGCCGGAGCACCTGGCCGAAGTCAAAAGCCGCAAGCTCGACCTCATCGCCAAGACCGAGGCGGCGGTCAAGGATCGCCTCACCAAGGAGATCACCTACTGGGACCACCGTGCCGAGGAGCTGAAGCTCCAGGAGGCGGCCGGCAAACCCAACGCTAGACTCAACTCCGGCGAGGCGCGCAAACGGGCCGACCTGCTGCAAGGGCGGCTGCAAAAACGGCTGGAAGACCTGAAGCTCGAAGCCCAACTCTCGCCCCTGCCGCCGGTGGTGCTGGGCGGACTGCTGGTGGTGCCGATCGGCTTGATCAAGGCCATAACCGGGCAGGCACCGGCCGCGCCGACTGTGCCTGTGGATACCCAGATCAGCGCCGCTCGTGCCCGCGCAATCGTCATGGACATCGAGCGCCGCCTTGGCTTCGACCCCACCGACCGGGAGTTCGACAAGCTCGGCTACGACATCGAGAGCCGCGTCCCCGGCACCGGCAAGCTGCGCTTCATTGAGGTGAAGGGCCGCGTCTCGGGTGCCCCAACTATCACCTTGACCCGCAATGAGATTCTGTACTCTCTGAACAAGCCGGATGACTTTATCCTCGCCATCGTCGAGTTCCATGACGACGACGCACACCGGGTCCACTACCTGCGCCGGCCGTTCCTTCGCGAGCCGGATTTCGGGGTCACCAGCGTGAACTACGATTTTGCCGAGCTGCTTGCGCGTGCCGAGACACCGCGTTGAGACTTCGCCCGATTGATGCAGCAGTAGGGTTCGAACGGGGGGCGAGCACGCGTCCAAGCGATTTCCCCCCTGCGAAATATTATGTTGCATTTTTTGCGTGCCAAGGTGGAAAATCGAACTAAGATATATTTTCCCGCCGTCTCTATTATGCTTATCCAGTTCAGCGTCAAGAATTATCGCTCCATTCTCGGTCAGCAGACCTTGAGCATGTCTGCATCGAAATATTTCAAAGAGTTAGAGCCCGAGAATACCTTTGAAACGGGCGCTGTCGAG
>Ga0247839_1002307_pt1 | contig 29100 bp, 24 predicted proteins | sample LaCruzMarch2015__6_FD_192405 | JGI IMG/M metagenome (GOLD analysis project Ga0247839, IMG submission 192405) | Freshwater microbial communities from meromictic Lake La Cruz, Castile-La Mancha, Spain - LaCruzMarch2015_16m | ecosystem: Environmental > Aquatic > Freshwater > Lake | place: Spain... | reverse complement strand
TAAATCTAAAATTGGAACAGAGCAAACTGTATTAGTTGATAGTATCAGCGAAAATGAAATTATTGCCCGCAGCATGAGTGATGCGCCTGAAATTGATGGTTTGGTTTATTTACCAATTAAAGAAGGGATTAAAGTCGGCGATTTTCTTGATGTAACTATTAAAGATAGTGATGATTATGATTTATTTGGTGAATAGCTTATCACTAATAGCCAAAACATTAGCGTAATGCTCTTTTATATCATCAACATAATTTTTTAATAACTGTTGATGAAGAGCTAAATGAAAATAACAATATGCTGATTTAAGTTTATTAAATTGTTCTTGGCTTATTACTTTAATTTTTAGTAAAAGCCGTAATTGTGAAAGTGTTTTAGTATTTTCTATTATTAAAGCATTAGGATTTGCTAATAAAAGATATTGAACTAAAAACTCAAGATCTAACAATCCTCCAGCATTATGCTTAATTGGATTAACGTCAATATTTTTTTCTATTTTTAAGCGCATAGCCTTTACTTCATCGCGTAATTTATTTATATCACGCGGTTTAAACATAATATTATGCTTTAAAGTATTTATAGCTAACTTTATATCATCATTCGCGCATAATGCACGCGCACGTAAAAAAGCTTGATGCTCCCAAGTCCAAGCATTATTTTCCTGATAATTAATAAATGCATTAATATGGCTTACTAAAAGACCTGCCGCCCCTGACGGGCGCAATCTGGTATCCACTGAATATAAAATTCCAGATTGGAGACGCATAGTTAATAGATGTAAAATTTTTTGAGAAAGTCTTGTAGCTATGCCCTCTGATTCTTGAGGCAAAGAATATAAAAAAACCAAATCTAAATCAGAATCATAATTTAATTCACGACTACCTAATTTGCCATAAGCAATAATAGCAAAATTAGCTTTTAGATTATTAAGTTCAGGATTGTGCGTACTTAATTGCTTAATTCCTCTTTCTAAAACATATGCCACAATAACTTCTGCAACATCAGCTAAATATTTTCCAATTTTTATCGCTTTAATTTGCTTATATATTTCGGCACGTGCAGCCTGTAGCCAGCAAGTTAATTTAAATTGACGCAATAGATCGTCGATTATTTCCTCATCTTCACAAAGAGCTAATTTTTGATCTAATAATTTGGTTAATTCAATTTTAGTTAAAGGCTTAAAATCACGATTTGGATCAATAAGTAGCTCAAGCAGAAATGGATGATTAACTAATAATTTTCTAATAAATGGACTATTAGAAAATAAATACAGTAGCTCTTCTATAACAACAGGATTTTCCGTAAGCAAGGCTAAATAAGCACTTCTCGATACAATATTTTCAAGTAAACGTATAATTTCAGCGAGAACTATATCGTTATTTGGTATAGCTTTTAAAAGATCTAATAATACCACCATAAATCTTTCAAGACGCATACGAGAGGCTTGACTCAAACGCCGACAGCGAGGTGAATTATGAAAAACATTTATCATTTCATAACAAAGTTCCGGATTTTTAAATTTAAGACTAGCTAAAAAATTTATAGCCATTTTAGTTTCAATATTTCCCTGCCATAAACTTGATAATTGATTAGCAAAAAGACGTTTTTCATCTTGATAAACATCGGTTTTAGCTAATAATCTATTAAATAGGCGGTGAATAATCCGTTGATATTGATGTAGAGTTGCTACTAAATCTTCCCAATTATCATAGTCTAAAGCTGTTACCAACTGGATTTTTTTAATAAAATCACTAGGTAATAAATGCTTTTGTTGATCATTTTGCATTTGAATCGCATTTTCTAATTTTCTTAAAAATAAATATCCCTGCTTAATTACAGCTGTATGTTTCAGCAACCCCTCTTTTTTTAATGCTGCTAATGCAGCCATTGCTGATTGCTGCTGAAGCATATAAATCCTTCCGCCTCGAACTAATTGAAAGCTTTGAATAATAAATTCAACTTCACGAATCCCGCCCCTCCCTCTTTTAATATCATCAAGCATGGGGTTTGATTTAATTTCTTGTTCAATCATTGCTTTCATGCTGCGTAATGATTCAAGGACAGAAAAATCAACATAACGACGATAAACAAATGGCGTTATTAATGCCTTAAACCATGGTTCTTTAATATTATCTATATTAATTGGCCGTGCCTTAACCATGGCATAGCGTTCCCACTCCCGACCTTGCTCTTGGTAATATGTCTCCATGGCTGTTAAAGAACATACTAAAGGGCCACTATCGCCATTAGGCCGTAAACGTAAATCTACTCTAAATACAAAACCATCTTCAGTTATAGATTGTAAAAGCTGAACAAAATCTTGCACTACTTTAATATAGTATTGCTCGTTAGAGATTGATAAATCCAAGCCCTCATCGTTATAAGCAAAAATTAAATCTATATCAGAAGAAAAATTAAGCTCTAATCCACCTAATTTACCCATGGCAATTACATAAAGTTTTGTAGGATTTATAGATTTATCACATTGTTTTGCTAATTTATCACAAGAAAATTGAAGTGCATGAAGAATTAAAGCATCAGCACAATGAGACCATGAAAGCATTGTCTCTTCAGTATTAGCAAGACCTGCCATTTCACGTAACAAGAGTCTAAGCAAATGCTTATGTCTAAAACATCGTAAATTTTTGGCAAATATTTGTGGTGAGTCATCAAGATTAATCATTTCAATTAGACTAAAATAATCTTCTCGAGTAAGTAACAATTGACAACAATCTTCCCTTAACAAAGACTCTAAATTATCAATACGTCTTGCAGCATAATCACTTATATATAAAAGCTTTCGAACTGTATCTGCTAAAGGATGAGATAAAGTTGAAAGTCTTTTAGCAAATAGTACATCTTTCGGCAATAATATTTCGGGGATTATTCTAGTCTTTTTTGTCATTATTCATAAAATATGGTTATCACTAATCCATAATGACATAGGATAGATAAAAATTCACTTGTTATACAAAAAGTGGATGTCATATCACAAACAAATACAATTAAAGCCAATTAATTGCCATTAGTGACATAAAAAGATACACTGATTGATAAGTAAAATTAGCATTATTTATAACATGTGGAGTCAATTAATATGCCAGCTAATCATTTGAATATAGATCCAATAAATAACTTAGTTACAGGTTATAACTCCTTATGGTTTTGGCAAAAATGGTTTTTTCCAAAAGAATTAAAAATAGCTATTCAAAATCATATGCGAGATCCATCACAAGATACATCACCAATATACTCAACTTTTAATAATACATGGTTTTTGCAACGTTGGTTTTTTACATGTCTTAGGAATTTTTCCAATCAACAAAGAAATCTCCGTCAATTAATAGTTCCTGATTTTAGCTCGCTAGGAGAAATACATTTTCAACCAATAAATATTCAACCATTACATTTTGAACAATTGCATGAAGTAAGGCTAAATATTCAAACTGATTTTAATTTACCAAGAATTAATCTAGATGAAATAGTAGGACTTTTAACACCTCAAGTATATCAATTGCAAAATATGATTATTCCCCGGAATATTCAAACTTTTTTTAGACAATATCGTAATCCTGATTATCAATGGCGTGAATATACTGCAAGATGGTGGGAAGAAACTGGCAGACAATACCAACCTGAGCCTAATGAATTAACACTACAAGATATTGAAATGAACGCTACAAAATTAGAAAGGTTTCCTGATTTAACCATAAATAAAGATTTTCTTTGCGCTATAAGTAATGCAATCATGACATATCCAGTTTATGCACGAGATTGCCCGCAACAAAAATTTGAATTACATGTAATCAAAAGATGGCTTAGAGAAAGTCAAACACATCCTTGCACTCGCGCGCCATTACATGTTGAAGATTTGGTTCATGATGTTGAACTAAAAGCTCAAATTGATGAATTTGTAGAAGCAACTATTTTAGCTCGTAGCCAACGTCCCTAAATATTGGGCTTAACGGTGCGATGGGTAGATAAATAGCCTTATTATTGTCTGATGAAATACGGTTAAATCCGAGCCACGACCGTTAGGGAGTGGATTACCTATAATCTCCACTCCCTAACGGTCGTGGCTCAGAATACGGTCGTGGCTCGGAATACGGTCGCGGATCAGAATTTTGCTCACTTGCCAAGATAAAATTAACTTTTGCGCCCACCATACTACTAATGTATAACCTGCCCTTCAGTCATCCATTTAGATATAACTTGGCGAGTAATAAAATCACCTTTAAATGTGCCATACATAGAATTAAATTGTTGCGCTATAGTAAGAACCCATGACGCCATACGAAAATTCATGCTCTTTTCTTCTTGATTTACAACCACCTCTAATAACCCTAAAGACTCGCATTCTTGCCTCATAGCATACTCTTCCATAATTAGCCTTGCTATTTGCATGTCTTTATCTTTTGTCGGCCAATTTTTATTCATATAAAACTCCTGAAACTTATAATTCCTAATATTGGTGCATAAATTATAATTTCAAGAGGTAAAAAATAAATCTTCTCTGTAGGTAAGGCTCATTAAAATAGAAGTTGCCATCAAACAGGATTAATCCCTTCCCTGAGATTCTTCCCATAAGGTTATAAATAAAACCATAATCACAGGCCCTACAAATAAACCTAATAATCCTAAAGTTTCAACACCACCTAAAATACCGAATAATACCGCAAGAAAAGGCAATTGGATTGCACCACCTATTAGTACAGGCTTTATAAAATGATCAGCCACAAACATAACTAAGGTTCCCCAAGCTATAACAATAATTGCTGAAATCATGCTGCCTGAAAAAAGTAAAATAAGGGCTACAAAGATAAAAATTATCGGAACCACAAATGGAATCATCGCAGCTAAGGCTGTAATAAAGCCCATTAAAGTAGGTCCTGGGAAGCCAACTAGAGCATAACAAGCACCCATTAAAATACCCACGCCTATTCCTACAACGATAGTACCATTTACAGTTGCGCGAAGAGCAGATGGCAGGCCTGCAGCGTACCTAAACCAACGTTCACCAAGACAGCGCTCACCTATTCGATTAATTTGAAAAAACAAGTTATCCCCATCACGATATAAAAAGAACAAACTTAAAATCGTAAAACCTAATTGCACAGAACGATGCGCCACATTAAGACCTACTTGCTTTATGTAATAACTCGTAGGGGTTAACTGTAAATGAATATTAGATAGAACGCTCTTAAGGCTACCTGGCTCTCCGAAATTTTGATTCCAATATGCTATTGCTTCATCACCAAAAACTGGAATATTATTAAAAAATTGAGGCGCTTTACCGCCATCTCTATTCATTATTTGTAAATAATTAATAAAAATTTGAAGCTCATTAATTAATACTGAAATTAGCCAACTTACAGGAATAATAAGTAATAACGCGATAATTGAAGTAAATATAAACGAGGACAAATTCTTTTGAGAACCAAAAAAACGCCGCCAACGAATATATAAAGGGTAAGTAGCAATAACTATTATAGATGCCCATACTAAGGAAGGAATAAAACGATGAATTATAAAAAGTGATAATGCTACAATGGATATAGTTAATCCCATTGAAATCAGTTCTTTATGATTTGTGTTCATATAGCTTTAAATCCTATAATTAATAATTGTAATATTGCCCAAGCAGGGATTGCCGCTAAAACATCATCTAACATAATACCTAAGCCACCTTTTACATGCTTATCAACAAAACCAATAGGCTGTGGTTTCCAAATATCAAATAAACGAAATAATAAAAAACCTATGATCATCCACGCTAAATTTAGAGGCACTAAAAACATCGTCAACATATAGCCCACCACCTCATCCCATACAATGCCGGAATAATCATGAACTTTCATTTCAGTTGACACTTTATCACATACATAAACACCAAAAATAAATGCGGCAAGTGTTAAAAGCAAATAAAGCCACCACGATGAATTAGCAATCAATAAATATATAGGAATAGCGGCAAGAGTCCCCCATGTTCCAGGAGCTATTGGCATTAAGCCTGATCCAAAACCAAAAGCTATAAAATAAATAGGGTTTTGCCACACTTTTTTAGCTAATTTGACCTTATCCAATTTTCTTCCCTTAGAAATGGCTATATCCATGAGGTTTAATCTCTTTCACCTCACCATTTGCGTCAATTGCACGCAACCCCTTTGTATTTTCAATTGTTCCAATTAAATAACAAGTCATTTTATTTTTTGCAAGACTTGCTAAAAATGCTGATTCATTTTTTGGTGAAACTGTAAAACATAATTCATAATCATCACCGGACGATAAAACAAAATCAAGTGCCAATGTATCAAAATGTTTTTTAACTAAAGGATGTATCGGGATATTGTTTGCAATTAAACTCGCACCTACATTAGATAAATCGCAGATATGATTTAAGTCAGCACTTAAGCCATCAGATATATCAATTGCAGATGTTGCATAATTTTGGATGATTTCTATTAAATCAGTTCGAGGTTTTGGGTTAATTAATTTTTTTTCAACAACTTTTCTATCTAAACTATCAATATCATCGCGCTTTAAAAAAGAAACCGCAAGACCTGCAGCACCCAACTCGCCACTAACATAAATTTTATCGTAAACTTTAGCGCCAGATCTAAGAACCGCTTTACCTGCTGGCACAAAGCCATGAATAGTCAAAGTAATACTAAGTGGCCCACGAGTAGTATCGCCTCCAATTAAAGCAATATTAAACTCACGTAATGCATCATCTAAACCCTTAGAAAATTGCTGCAGCCAAACTTCATCAAAATCTGGCATGGTTAAGGCCAAACTTACCCAAGCGGGAAGGCCACCCATGGCAGCAATATCACTAACATTGACCATAACGGCGCGTTTAGCAATATCATAAGGCGACCAGGAATTTAAAAAATGAACTTCTGCAACTAAAGTATCAGTACTAACTAATAATTGCATGCCACTCGGTATAGCTAGACAAGCAGCATCATCACCGATACCAATAATTACATCATTTCTTTGAAGTGAGCTAGATTTAAAATATTTATCAATTAATCCAAACTCATCCATTAATTTCAATGACTCGTACTTTCTTTGCTAAATTATTTAATACTCCATTTACAAACTTATGACCATCTTGAGAGCCAAATTCTTTTGTAAGGGAAATGGATTCATCTAGAACCACACGATATGGCATCTCAGGGCAATTTAAAAGTTCAAAAGCACCAATGCGAAGCGTTGTTAACTCTATTGGATTTAAGCCGTTAATTGGCCTATCTAAAAATGGAGTTAAGGAATCTTCAATGACCCGCAACTGAGAAGGGATCTCATGCAATAAGCGACAAAAATAATCAACGTCTACTTTTTCCATATTATTAGATGCACGAAATTGCGCTTCTATTTCAACTAAATCACTCCCTGACATTAACCATTGATATAATGCTTGTAAAACCAACCTTCTTGCTTTTCTTTTACCTTTAATATATTTCTTTTCCACAAATACCTCTTGGTCAGACTAACTTTTCATTTCATCAATTGTTTGTCTAAATTCGCTTATATCCTTAAACCTTTTGTAAACAGATGCAAAACGCACATATGCTACATGATCTAGACGATAAAGTTGTTCCATAACCAACTCACCTATTTGCCTTGCTTCAACTTCTCGTTCACCACCACTTCTAATTTTTTGTAAAATAGCTGCTATCGCATCATCTACAGAGTCAACACTAACCGGCCGTTTTTCAAGAGCTCGTAACATGCCTGCACGTAAATTTTCAATGTTAAATGCCTCTCGCCTACCATCACGCTTAATAATCAATGGCATAATTAATTCTGCTTTTTCAAAGGTAGTAAAGCGCTCATGGCATATCAGGCATTCACGCCGTCTGCGCACCTCAGCACCCTCAGCCCCTAAGCGAGAGTCAATTACTTTAGTCTCTTGTTCATGGCAAAATGGACAATGCATTTTTATACACCGGAAATTGACTACATAATTTTAACACGTCTTCTTTAACTCGCGCTATTACTGACTCATCATTTATATTAGATAAAATATCAGCAATAAAGCCACTAATAAGAATGATTTCTGGCTCTTTAAATCCACGAGTAGTAACTGCAGGAGTCCCTAAACGTAATCCACTAGTTATAAATGGTGAAAGTGGATCTTTTGGTACTGTATTTTTATTTGCAGTAATATTAGCTCGACTTAAAGCGGCATCCGCATCTTTACCAGTAATATTTTTATTAATTAAATTTACTAATAAAAGATGATTTTCAGTGCCCCCCGAAACAATTTCAAAACCTCTATCAAGTAGCGCCTTTACCATAGTTTTAGCATTAGCCAAAACTTGAGTTTGATATGCTTTAAACGAAGGTTGCAAAGCTTCAGCAAATGCGACAGCCTTGGCAGCAACCACATGCATCAATGGCCCGCCTTGCGTACCTGGGAAAACAGCTGAATTAAGTTTTTTTTCTATAACTTCATTAGCCTTAGCAAGAATTAACCCGCCACGAGGCCCACGTAAAGTTTTATGCGTGGTAGTGGTAACCACATCAGCATATGGAACAGGTGAAGGATATAAGCCAACAGCGACTAATCCCGCAACATGAGCCATGTCAGCCATTAAATAGGCGCCAACCATATCAGCAATAGCACGAAATCTTGCCCAATCTACAAATTGTGAATAGGCAGAAAAACCCGCAATAATAAGTTTTGGTCGATGAGTAATTGCTAAAGACTCTACCTCATCATAATCAATTAAACCTGTTTTTTCATCAATGCCATATTGGATGCACTGATATAACTTTCCAGAAAAATTAACATGACATCCGTGCGTTAAATGCCCGCCATGAGATAAAGACATTCCAAGCACCACGTCCCCAGATTCAATCAATGCCATCATAGCAGCAGAATTAGCTTGGGAGCCTGAATGCGGCTGGACATTAGCATAAGCTGCAGAAAATAATTTTTTAGCACGTTCGATAGCTAAATTTTCAGCAATATCAACATACTCACACCCGCCGTAATAACGTTTACCTGGATAACCTTCAGCATATTTATTAGTTAAAACCGAACCTTGAGCTTCTAAAACACGTGGACTGACATAATTTTCTGAAGCAATCAACTCAATATGATCTTCTTGACGACGAGCTTCATCATCGATTGCTTTGAGCAATTCATCATCAAAACCCTTAATTGTATAACTTTCATCAAACATATTGGTCCTTATTTAATAATCAAATCGTTACGAACTTTTACCGCTCCAGGTGTACTTAAAGCAATATCATAAGCCCTATTTTTAATAGTCTTATTTCGGACAAAACCAGATAATTGAATAAAATCTTTATAGGTATTAATTTTTATCGCAAAACTATCAGTTCCCAAAGAATCGATTAAATTAGCCTTTACTCTAGCAGTTAAGGTTGAGCTATCAATATACTCACCAAGGCTCTCGCTTTTAGGTGGGGTTGAACAAGACATTATACAAAATGCCAGAAAAGAAATCGCGATTAATTTAAATAGATTTAACATTAGAGCCTCCGTTGCTTTTAAACCTGATAAGATTAACACATTCATGGCCAAAAAAAATCCCCGCTATAGCGAGGATTTTAAAAAAACTAAAACCCAATTATTTAGCGTGAGCTTCTGCTTTTAATTGGTCTTTTAAAAACGGATAGATGTTAATAGTATAATAAACTGGGGTGTAAGATGCATAAATATTATAACCGCTAGCGCTGTCTATATAGATATTCATGCCTGAATGACAATATCCATTATAAAATAAATCAATATATTGTCGCGGACCAAAGCTATAAATAGTAAATGGTTGTAAAGGTACGCCGTCATCAAATACGCCATATACAATTGCGTTAGAGAAGCTATTGTTTACAATTTCAATTTCGCAAAACCCAGGAGATTTAAGTTTTTGTTGAGTTGAGTTAGCATTATTAGCTGTTGCTTGTGGGTGAAAATGTTGATTAGCAGCAAATACTGAAGATGACAAACATACAAATAAACCTAAAATAAAATTTCTTAGTTTCATATTAACCCCTTAGTTTAGTGGAGTCGGCATTGTATCAAAGCATTCATTTTATAAGCAAGGGGTAATTTTAATCGGCATGTAAGATGCAGGGCGACCGGCTCCCACCCCACTTCTAACAAGGCATAAAGAAAACATTATCGTGCTTAGGCTATTATTTTCATATTATCTCCTTAGTATCTATCAAATTCTTATGTTAATATCGCTCTTAAAAACAAAGGAATTACCATGACAAAAAGAATGAAAAAAATGTTAATTGCCTTAAGCGTCATTTTTGGAGGGATTATATTATTTAATCTTTTTAAAAGTTTTATGATGCATCGTTTTTTTGCCAATTTTACTCCACCTGCAATAACAGTTTCTTCAGTCACGGCTCGTAAGATAAATTGGGAACCACATATTAATGCAGTAGGTAATTTTGTGGCGGTAAACGGCGTTGATGTTAACTCGCAAGCTTCTGGCAATGTAGTAGCAATTCATTTTGACTCAGGGCAATATGTAGAGGCTAATAAACCTTTAATTGACATTGATGATAGCGTAGATGAGGCCACACTTAAATCTAATCAATCAGATCTTGCTTTACAAGAACTCAACCATAATAGACAAACAGATTTATTTAAAAAAGGCGCTACGTCAAAAGCATCTGTTGATGAAGCACAAGCCAAACTTTTACAGGCTAAAGCCTTAGTTGAGAAAACTACAGCTTTAATTAGACAAAAACATATAACTGCGCCCTTTTCAGGACAATTAGGAATTCGTTTAGTTGATCTTGGCCAATATATAACTCCAGGACAAACAGCGATAGCGGCTTTAGAATCAATGGATCCAATCTATTTAAATTTCTATCTACCAGAGCAATTATTTAGACATTTACATATCGGCCAAAATATCTTGTTTTCTGTGGAACAAAATAAAAATTTATTATTTAAAGGAAAAATATCAGCGATCAACTCAAAAGTCGATGAAAAAACTCATAATATTAAAGTCCAAGCAACTCTAGCTAATTGCCCTGCAAAAGCTATAGCTCCGCCTTATAATTCCCCATTAATAAAAACCAAAAAAGAAGCTAATGGCGACAAAATTATTATTAGTTGTGATAGTAAGTTAAACGAAAAAGAAAAAATTCATAAATTTAATTTTATCCCAGGAATGTTTGCCGCAATCGAAGTAGAAGAGCCACCGATTCCTAATGTAATTGTTTTACCAACAACTGCAATTTCATATAGTCTTTATGGAAATTCTGTATATCTCATTGAAAAAGATAAAGAAAAACCAGAGGTTTTAGTGGTGAAAAGAGTTTTCGTTAATACTGCTGATGCAGAAGGGAATTTCACGGTAATTACTAAAGGTATTAAAGAAGGCCAGCAAGTTGTTAGTTCCGGTGAATTTAAATTACAAGATGGCACGGCTGTAGCAATTAACAATGATGTTAAATTAAATGATAAAGTGGATCTTGAACAATTAATAGATTGATTTTCGTACTCGTAGCCTTGATGGAGCGAAGCTTAATCAAGGGTTTTACTTATATTGCACATCGTAAACCTTGATTACGCTTCGCTCCATCAAGGCTACGTTCAGCGTTACGAATTTATACTAAACTTTTTACAAGGTTAAAATGAACTTTACAGATATCTTCATCAAACGCCCAGTACTTTCTACAGTAGTTAGTCTACTTATCCTATTATTTGGCCTAAAATCAGTTTTAAACATCCAAATTCGTCAATTCCCGAACATGAATAACACGGTAATTACCGTGATGACAGCATATCCTGGAGCTGATGCTAAATTAATAGCAGGATTTATAACAACCCCATTAGAATCGGCTGTCGCCTCTGCTGAAGGCATTGATTATATGACGTCATCAAGCACTCAAGGTGTTAGTACCATAACTTTAAATATAAAACTGAATTTTGACCCACAAGTAGCATTTACAGATGTTATGTCTAAAGTTCAACAAACTTTAAACCAACTTCCACCAGAATCTCAACAACCGGTTATTATAAAAAAATCCGATACTTCAACTGACTTACTATATATAAGTCTTGATTCTAATGACATGAACGCACAGCAAATTACTGATTATGCGTTACGTGTAGTACAACCGCAATTACAAACAATAGATGGTGTAGCTCAAGCTGAAATTTTAGGTGGTGCCACCTACTCCATGCGGATATTTCTTAATCCAATTAAAATGGCAGCATTACAAGTCTCACCTGCTGAAGTTTTTACAGTTTTAGCTAGTAACAATTTTTTAACGGCTGCGGGCAGTACTAAAGGCGAATATGTAGCACTTAATATTACTGCAAAGACTGATCTTAATAACGTTGAAGGATTTAGTAATTTAATTGTACGCTCTAATAAAAATTCTATAATTAGACTCAAAGATATAAGTGAGGTAAAACTAGGGTCACAAGATTATGATACTAGCGTTACCTTTGATAGTAAAAAAGCGGTTTTTATTGGCATAATGCCTACCCCTACCGCCAATCCTTTGACAGTTATTAATGATGTACGTAAATCTTTCCCCGCGATTCAAAAACAATTTCCGCCTTCATTAACAGGAACTATTGTTTATGATGCGACTGATTTTATTAGAGCTTCTATTAAAGAAGTAATTAGTACAATTATCGAAGCTGCAATAATTGTAATTGTAGTTATTTTTCTATTTTTAGGTTCATTAAGAGCAGTTTCTATACCAATTGTAACCATTCCTCTATCATTAATCGGTGTATGCACCTTTATGCTTTTTTTAGGTTACTCAATTAATTTACTAACTTTACTAGCTTTTGTATTAGCAATTGGCTTAGTTGTAGACGATGCGATTGTAGTTGTTGAAAACATCCATCGTCATATCGAAGAAGGACAAACGCCATTTGATGCGGCAATCAATGGCGCTCGTGAAATTGCAACTCCCATTATAGCTATGACTATTACTTTAGCGGCAGTTTATGCACCTATTGGCTTTATGAATGGTTTAACTGGGGTATTATTTAAAGAGTTTGCTTTTACCCTCGCTTCTGCTGTAATTATCTCAGGAATTATTGCACTTACACTTTCACCAATGATGTGCTCTAAAATTCTTTCACATGATCTCAGTAGTTTGAGCTTCGTTAAATTTCTAGACGATATATTTAATAAATTAAAAGCACGATATAAAACTTTATTACATTCTGTTTTAGACACCCGTGGGGTAATGTTAGTATTTGCAGCTGTTGTGTTGTTAATGCTACCTTATTTATACAACCATACTGCTAAAGAAACCGCCCCTGAAGAAGACCAAGGGTTCTTTTTTGTAGTAGGTTCAGCTCCTCAATCAGCGACTATCAATTACATCGAGGCTTATACTAAATCTCTAGATAAAATTTACCGAAGCTTTCCAGCAGCGGCCCATTTTTTCACAATAAATTCCAAACAACCTATATCAGGATTAGTGCTAAAGCCCTGGGATAAGCGCGAAGAAAATCAATTTTCAATGAAACAACCCTTACAAAATAAATTAGACCAAATATCAGGCCTTAAAATGTTTAGTTTAATTCCACCACCACTTCCAGGCGGAGGCGGGGGTACACCAGTTCAATTTGTTATTCAAACTACAAATGATTTCCAGAGCTTACTTGATATATCGAATAAATTAACTGATAAAGCCCGAAACAGCGGTTTATTTATTTATATTGATAATAGTCTTAAATTTAATCAACCTGAAATTACCTTAGAAATTAATCGCTCTAAGGCATCCGATCTTGGGCTTAATATGCAAGATATCGGTAGCAGTTTAACTAGCTCTTTATCAGGTGGTTATGTAAACTTTTTTAACCTCGAAGGCAGGAGTTATAAAGTAATACCACAATTGGATAGAAGATTTCGTGTTAACCCTTCACAATTAGGCCAAATCTATGTGCGTACAGCTTCTGAAAGCATGGTTCCGCTTTCAACTGTAGTAGAACCAGTACAAAAAGTTGTTCCTAATGCTATATCACACTTTCAACAACTTAATTCCGCTACTATTCAAGGGGTTATGATGCCAGGAGTGACGTTAGGCCAAGCAATTTCATTTTTAGAAAAAGAAGCGAGTAATGTTCTGCCTAAAGGATTTTCTTATGATTATGGTGGTCAATCACGACAATTTATACAAGAAGGTAACGCCCTTGTTGTCGCCTTCTTTTTAGCAATATTAGTTATCTTTTTAGTGCTCGCAGCACAATATGAAAGCTTTCGTGATCCTTTAATTATTCTTATATCTGTGCCAATGTCTATTTGTGGGGCGTTAATTCCTTTAAATTTAGGATTAGCTAGCATAAATATTTACACGCAAGTTGGCTTAATTACCTTAATTGGTCTTATATCAAAACATGGAATTTTAATTGTAAGCTTTGCCAACCAATTACAACGTGAAAAGAATTTAAATAAAAGAGAAGCAGTTGAGGAAGCCGCAGCAATAAGGCTTAGACCAATTTTAATGACTACAGCTGCCATGGTATTTGGTGTAGTACCATTATTAATCGCAAGTGGTGCAGGAGCTGTTAGCCGCTATGATATTGGCTTAGTTATATCCATGGGACTTTTAATTGGCACTTGCTTTACTCTATTAATAGTTCCAACTATGTATACATATATTGCGAAAGATCATAGGCATGATTTATAAAAATTAAAATATATTTAGGTCCTTGTCCAAATGGCACTTGCATAAGCTAATTAGTTACGTCTTTACGAGCGAGAGACTTTTTTACCCTGTATGAAGCTAAGCGAAATCCGGGAAAGGATTTTGCACCTTAAACCCTGATTACGCTTAGCTTCATCCAGGCTACATTTAATGTGGTTTTTTATCCGTAATAGAGAATTAAGTAATTTTAAATTTTTGTTGTCCAAATGAATATGCTAAAATCCTCAGCTTTCATTCGTATTTAGGTTAACCCGTGGAAAAAACATACTCCCCTAAAGATATTGAACAATCATGTTATGAAACATGGGAAAGTAATGGCTATTTTGAGCCGAGTGGCGTAGGTGCCCCTTATTGTATTATGCTCCCACCGCCTAATGTTACTGGCAGTTTACATATGGGGCATGGGTTTCAGCATACTCTTATTGATACCATGATTCGTTATCATCGTATGAAAGGCGATAAAACCCTTTGGCAACCAGGTACTGATCATGCTGGTATTTCTACCCAGTTAGTAGTAGAAGCGCAACTTGAGCGTGCGGGATCGTCTCGTAAAGATTTTTCGCGTGAAGATTTTGTAAAAAAAGTTTGGGATTGGAAAGAAGAATCAGGCAATGAAATTACAAAACAAATGCGCCGCATTGGATCTTCAGCTGACTGGTCACGAGAACGCTTTACTATGGATGATGGGTTGTCTGCAGCTGTACAAAAAGTATTTGTCCAATTATTTGATGAAGGCCTAATCTATCGTGGTACAAGGCTTGTTAACTGGGATCCTAAATTAGGCACTGCAATTTCTGATCTTGAAGTAATCTCTGAAGAAGAAGATGGGTTTCTATGGCATATTCGCTACCCAATTGTTGATTCAGATGAATTTTTAGTAGTGGCCACCACACGACCAGAAACTATGCTTGGGGATACCGCTGTTGCTGTTCACCCTGATGATCAACGTTATAAGCATTTAATTGGCAAGCAAATTAAATTACCACTAACTGATAGAACAATACCTATAATTGCCGATCTATATGTACAGCAAGATTTTGGTAGTGGTTGTGTAAAAATCACACCAGCTCATGATTTTAATGATTATGAAGTTGGTAAACGTCATGACTTACCACAAATAAATATACTTAATAAAAAAGGGATCATTAACAAAAATGCCCCGATAAAATATCAAGGGATTGATAGATTTATCGCTCGCGATCTTATAATTAAAGATTTAACTGATGAAAATCTATTAGTAAAAAAAGAACCTCATAAGTTAAAAATTCCTCGTGGCGAAAAATCTAATGAAATTATTGAACCCCTTTTAACTGAGCAATGGTATGTTAAAACTAAGCCATTAGCAGAACCTGCTATTGAAGCTGTCAAAAAAGGTGAGATTCGTTTTGTTCCTGAAAATTGGTCTAAAACCTATTTTCAATGGATGGAAAATATTGAAGACTGGTGCATTAGCAGACAATTATGGTGGGGGCATCGCATTCCTGCTTGGTATGATAAGCAGGGTCGCGCTTATGTAGGCTATAGTGAAAACGATGTACGCTTTAAATATAAAATAGATAAAGAGACTGTTCTTGTACAAGATGAAGACGTTCTAGATACTTGGTTTTCATCAGCACTTTGGCCATTTTCAACTTTAGGTTGGCCTGAACGCACACAAGAGCTTGTTCAATTTTACCCTACTTCGGTGCTATTTACAGGCTTTGATATTATCTTCTTTTGGGTAGCAAGAATGATAATGTTAGGCTTAAAATTTACCGGCAAAATTCCTTTTAAAGAAATAGTTATTACTGGCCTTATCTGTGATAGCGAAGGCAAAAAGATGTCTAAATCTAAGGGAAATGTACTAGATCCAATCGATATTATTGACGGGATAGATTTAGAAAGTCTGGTTGCCAAAAGGACTAGTAATTTAATGCTAAATTCAGTCCGCGATAAAATAGCTAAAGATACCAGAAAACAATATCCAGAAGGCATACCTGCATTTGGTACTGATGCTTTGCGCTTTACTTTTTGTTCTTTATCATCTAACGCTCGCACAGTGCGTTTTGATTTAAATCGAGTCGAAGGATATCGTAATTTCTGTAATAAATTATGGAATGCAGCGCGCTTTGTGCATTTATCTACAGATGAAGAAAAAATTGATTTTGGTGATGGTGCCTTTCAATATAGTGCTGCTGACTTATGGATTTTATCTCGACTACAAAAAACGATAGCAGAAGCGCATATTCATTTTGCTAATTACCGTTTTGATTTATTGGCTAATGCTTTATATGAATTTGCCTGGCATGAATACTGTGACTGGTATTTGGAGCTTGCAAAACCTGTACTTTATGATGAACACTCATTAAGTGCGATGAAAAGAGGTACAAGACATGCATTAATCCATGTTCTTGATCAAATTCTTAAACTTTTACATCCATTAATGCCATTTATCACCGAAGAAATCTGGCAGCGCACCATAAAATCTATTGATGAAAATGTTGATACTATTATGTTATGCAAATATCCAGAAGTAGATAATAATTTTATCAATGAGGAAATTGAAAAAGAATTAGATTGGGTAAAACAAATTATCCAATCAGTTAGAACAATCCGCTCTGAAATGGCGATAAACCCAGGAAAAGTAATTCCGCTTAATTTACGCAATGTTTCAAAAGAAACGCATGCTTTAGTTGCAAAATATGCAACAACGCTGATGAATCTTGGAAAATTAACCCAAATTCAGTGTTTATCAAAAGATGCAAAAGTACCGGTCTCTGCCTCTGCCGTTGTAGGTGAAATTGAACTGCTAATCCCAATGGCTGATTTAATTGATAAAGACGCAGAACTTAGTCGACTTAATAAAGAAATTGCGAAATTAGATAAAGATATCGATTTTATTGAGGGTAAATTAAATAATGAGAAATTTACAGCGAAAGCTCCTGCTGAAATAATTGCTAAAGAGCAAGAAAAATTAGCACAAGCTAAATTGACTAAGGATAAATTAATAGATAATCAAGAAAAAATTAAGGCATTATAAATAAAAAATAAATCTAGGAATTAATTATGTATAAGTATTTAACAAAACCTATAATTAGAACTTTTTTTAATACGGCAAATGTTGCAGGATTATCAAGACTACCGTTTAATTTTCGCCATCAAGTTCTAGAAAAACATAGAACATCGACAACAATAGCTGCGAAGGTAGATCAATGCCCTACCACATATGATTTGAGTAATTATTTTCATTATTCTGAAGCTTATAAAATAATTATTGAACTTAAAAAAATTCCTAAGACTACCACCACCCTTAATTTGATGCACAATCAACTTAATAGATTAAATCCCAAAGAATTTGCGAAAGTATTTGCAGCAATTCCTCTATCTGTTACATCACTTAATTTAAGCGGCAATTTTTTTGCCTATATACATGACTCTTCAAGATTTGACAGCTCTAACAGTGATCTATTAAAAGCAGTATTATCAGCAGTCCCTTCAACCGTAACATCACTTAATTTAAGTGGAAATATGCTAAGATGGTACACAGGAAGAGCATTAGCCGATGCTCTTGCAGCAATTCCTGCCAGTGTAACAGAGCTTGATTTAAGCAACAATAACCTTCATTACAAAGAAGTAGATGAATTAAAAGAAGCACTAGCAGCTATCCCTTCAACTTTAATCACACTTGATTCGAGCACCAAATTACTTTGTAGAAAAATTGCGGGCTTAGGCAAATTTGCGGAAGATTCAACTGAAGTAGGTGTTCCAAGAACTCCACACGAAAACAATGATGCTTTAGATAGTTCAACAAGCCCTCAAATTAAATTAATTTAACTGTGGCTTGTTTATAATTCAATCCCAACGCCTACGTGCTTATATCATTAATTTAACCATTGAGTCGAATTCCCGTGGCTTGACCACGGGATCCATAGATCATGAGCTAAAGAGATAGCTCTTAATCCCGCGAACAAGTCGCAGTAAGTCGGGAGTTAGAGGTTAATCCTCAATTTAATGATAGTAGCGGAAATTTTTCATTACATAACTTTTCCACTCCCTCAAGGTCATGGCTATGTTATATCAATTCTAAGGCTAATTCTTTTTAGAATATTCTTCCATAAAAGATATTAGCTTAAGAACACCCTCCAAAGGCATAGCATTATATAAGCTTGCTCTTGCACCACCAACCAATTTATGACCTTGTAGATATTTTAATCCTTGGCTTTCAGCTTCTTTTAAAAATAAATGCAATAATTCATCATTTGGCAAACTGAAAGGAACATTAACATAAGACCGGTAGGCAGGGTTAATATGATTAGTATAAAATCCATTAGAGTTATCAATAAAAGTATAGAGTTGACTAACCTTATGATGATTAGACTTAGCAACAGACTTCAAACCACCCTGCTCACCTATAATCCAATCAACTATTAAGTCCATAATATATACTGGAAAAACTGGAATAGTATTAACTAGTGAATTTTGCTCTGCTTGAAGAGAATAATTAAATACTTCAGGGGTGCAATCTAAAGCATAACCTAATAAATCATCTCGAATAATCAACAACGTAATACCTGCGATTCCAAGATTTTTTTGCGCTGAGGCAAAAATTAAGCCAAATTTAGTGATGTCAATTTCTTCAGATAAAATGCATGAAGTCATATCAGCAACTATTGGGACATCACCTGATTTAGGAACTTCATCAAACTGTATCCCGTTAATAGTTTCATTGGGACAATAATAAAGATAAGCAGCCTTTGGGTTTAAGACCCAAGTTGATTTATCCACAATAGAGTTAGAACTAGGTGTATTGACAATATTTACTTCTGCATATCGTTTAGCAAATTTAGCAGCTCGTTCTGACCAAATACCAGTAACTAAATAATCAACTTCATGATTATGCTTTGTGAGATTCATTGGAATAAAACTAAAATGCCCCTGAGCCCCGCCTGGTAAAAATAATATTTTATAATTTTCTGGGATTGTAATTAAATTACGAAGTTTTTGTTCTAAATTGGCTAATAAATTTTGAAAAATTGGGGTTCGATGGCCGATTTCCATAATCGAGCAACCAGTGTCTTGAAAATTTAATAGTGATTTTTTTGCCTGTAGTAATACAGCTTCAGGCAACATGGCAGGACCTGCTGAGAAATTATACACTCGATTCATGTTTATCCTTGTAATAAGTATGGGCAAAATCGTAAGGTGGGCACGCTATCGTTTTGCGCACCTTGACCATTTTTTTCAAAAAATTTCAATCTATTACCGCTAGACTAATGGCCTACCTATATTTTTTTAATGGCAAACCATTAGATCAGGCTTCCATTGACCATGAGACCTATGCCCTGGAATTTTTTTACAATCAGAATAGTATGCACCTTTATAGAAAAAATTATAATATTGGCCATTAACAAAGAAAACAAAATATCGGCCATTATGTAAATAATTATAATAACCGCCATTTTTATAATAACGATAATACTCGCCATTATGCCGGTAATTATAATAACCTCCGTTATGACGGTATTTATAATATCCACCTTTATAATAATGTCCACGGTTAGAATCATGACCATGTGTATTATTATCAACTACAAAACGCTCATTACCTCTTCCATGATGATCTACACGATATTCTTCATGTCTATAATGATGTCCATCACGTTGTTCTTGATGGCCGTAACCATGTTGAGGGACCATGTTATTATGTTGTTGGTCATGTCCATGACTTTGCGGGTTAGATTCACGACGCAGATCACCGCGATCAGCGGCTACACTAAATGAAATTAAAAGGAAAAATAAAATTAAAAAATATTTAAAATTTTTAGTACCCATCACAATCTCCAATGAAATTTTTATCAGAATACCATTATTTTATAAAATAATCACAAAACAATAACATTATTTAGAGCATACTGTTCTTACAATCCACACAGCCAACAAAAGAGTAGTAATTAAGCTTAAAAATACACCATAATTTTGCCAAGAACTTCCAACTAGCATTAATGCATCTGGGCTTTTAAATATTGAAAATGGAATAGCTAACAAAACATCAAGTAATGCGGCTCCCGCTACCATTCCACAAGCTATTAACGTACCAATTTGCTTTTTTTCTTCTGACTCTTTTATTGCAATTACCTTTTTATTTAATCTTGACGTAGCAAATTTAGCAATTAATCCACCTAAAAATAATGGAAATGATGAGGCCAATGGTAAATACATGCCAATTGCCACACCTAATACAGAAATTTTAAAAATTCGTTGAAATCTATATATCCGACTTAATATTATAATCACTGTAATAATTGCAGCCCCGATAAAAATCATATTCCATGGCAAACTATGGCGAAATACCGCATCGGTAACAGCGGCTAGTAATACGGCTGTTGGTGCTGGTAATGCTTGACTAATATCCATACCGTCATGTGGCATAATACCTGCAATTCCATATACATTAAACAATAATTGCATTACAGGAGGAATTACTGAGGCTGAAACAATAACACCTATTAAGAGCATTAGTTGCTGCCGCCAAGGAGTAGCTCCTACTAATTGCCCTACTTTCAAATCTTGAGTATTATCATTAGCAATGGCCGCAATACCAGTAACAATTGCACCAATAATTATAGTAATAGCTTCACATGCTTTAATTTGCTCCTGCGTCAGTGGTAACGGCACTAAAGAATTAACAACCGACAGCAACAACCATGCCGCAAATAAAATACCAGCAATTACAATGGAGCTACCAGGGCTTGCTGTAACACCGACCATACCAGAAAAATATGCAGTAATTACTGAAAATAAAAAACCAATTATAAGAACATACATTACCATACCAAAAATCAAACCAGGAGCTAAATTGCCATTAAGTCCTGCTTGTTCTAGAGGAAAAATTGCTTGGAAAAATATAAAAAGTAAGCATGCTGTTAAAAATACACCGATAATAATAAAAGGCAGCGGTATATCTTTATCAGTTCGCAATGGTTTAATCTTTTCATTAGATTTTGCAAAATAGGCTTTAAGTGAGGTGCTAATGCTTTTTAAAAGAGGCCGTATTAATTGAAGAAATGTCCATGTTCCTGCTAATAACATAGCTCCTATACCAAGATAGCGTAATTCACTATTCCATAACGAAATAGCTGCATCTGGTGCGCTAAATTTTATAATATATTCAGGGTAAATTTGACTTACAATAGGTAAAGCAACAAGCCAAGAAATTATGGCGCCTAAAAAAATTGACGAGGCCATTTCATGCCCCACAAGATAACCCGCTCCTATCATTGTTGCGGAAAAGCCAGCTCCAAAGCCAAATAATGAACGTCCTGCAACAAACCAATAGCTATAACTACTAGCAATAATTTTAAATCCTACCTGAAATAACTCAAGAAAAGCGCCAACTAAACCACCCATAATAATATTACGAAGCCCCACCTTTTCAGATGAAGATTTTAAAACTTCAGCTATTGCACGCCCTTCAGGAAACTTTAAATTAGGCTCATTTACTAAAATACGACGCAAAGGAATAGAAAATAAAACTCCTAGAACTCCACCAATAGCAGCTATTAAAAAATTAGTCAGATAATCAAAACTATGCCAATAATCAATAATAATTAATGCAGGAATTGTATAAACAATTCCACCAGCCACAGCTTCACCGGCAGATGCTGCTGTTTGTACCGCATTATTCTCAAGGATTGTGGCATTTTTAAATAAACGCAAAATTCCCATAGAAATAATGGCTGCAGGAATTGAGGCTGAAGTTAATATTCCTAAACGTAAAGCAAGATATGCATTAGACATTGCCAGTAAAATTGATAATAAAATAGCAAGTAAAATACTACGAACAGTTAGCTCGGCAACATTTTCAGATGTTGCAATAAAAGGCTTGTAACTAGTCATTTATCATCCTGTAACATACTAACAATTACTCAAAATCAGGTACCGTAAAAGGTGATTTAAGCCAATCTCGTTGATCTTTTTTATCATAAATATCCCATTCTTTTGCAACATAGGTTTCTTTAGAAAGATCTAACAATAACCAACATAAAAAGCTTGCCACTGTTTCCTTAGATATTAATTTGTCTTCTGTATATAATTGCTTAAAAAATTCAATTTTATCAGGATCCATAGATGATGAGCTTCTAATAATTTCCTGCATATCTGTATCAATTATACCTGGCATCACTGATGCAAAAGCAATATTTTTGCACTCTAATTGCCAACAACGAGTTAACATCGATAATGCCGCTTTAGAAATGCAATAAGGCGCCCAACCTATAACAGGAAAATGAGCAGCTCCTGAGCTAATATTTAACACCCGCCCATCAACTAATTTATGTTTAAGTTTCAACGTCAAGAAAAGTGGCGCATCAAGATTTGTAGCCATTAAATTATGCCAAGAGTCTTCCTCAATTTGCTCTATTGGCATAATTGGCTCGATAACGCCTGCATTATGAATAAGACCAAATATTTTATTCACTGGCTTTAAATGAGTGGAGATTAGCTCACGACCATAAGTAGTTGCAACATCTGCAGTTAAATAACTAATTTTAGGGGAAAATTGCGCCACATCAGCCAATAATTCCTCACGACGACCTATTATTAACACATTGTAATCACGGGTAGCCAAAGATTCAGCCAATGCCTTACCAATACCACTCCCTCCACCTGTAACAACAAACACTTTAGCTCCAACCTATTAAAATAATAGTAGATAATAACAGACATAAAAAAACTTGGCATCATTAGTAAACATTAATATGATTTAGCACCATAATTTATTAAACTGTTGAAATATATCGTTCAAGCTGGCAAAGTTATAGATATAAAAATATATACTCTTAAATTTGCGAAAATAAGATAATAATACTGATGATTTATAACACAAAAGGAATTTATTACATGAAAAACACTCTTTTATCTGCAGCACTATTAACTATATTATGCGCTACTGCCCAAGCTGAAAACAGCCCTCCAATAGATGCTGTAAATAAACCAAGTAGCCAGTTAACATCTCCCTCCACAGAAACTCCCAGTCAACCTGTTGTAATTAATTGTAAGTATCATATTCCGGCAAACACTACAACTATTGAACAATCACTAATATCAACCTGGGCATCCAAAGCTGCAGTACAGTCTTTTGAGTTTAATCCCGCATCTATTGATGCAGAATTAATCGAGCTTAAGTCATGTTATACCGACCAAGGTTGGCAAGGTTTTAATGATGCTTTACAAAAATCTGGAAATATAGAATCATTTAAAAAACAAGGGCTTACAGTAAGTAGTTTGGTTGATGGCGAACTAAAAGTAAATCCAGTAAAAGATAATCAATGGAAAGTATCGATACCATTGCAAGTAGTTTATCAAAACGATAAAGAAAAACTTACACAAAAGCTAAATGTTGATTTACTAATTGGACGTAAAATGTCTGGTGATCTTGGAATTATGCAAATGATAGCAATCCCAATAGAAACAGCTAATCTTAAGCAACCAGTTGTTGCCGCACCTGTATCAAAAGAAAATACCGCAACAAATGAAAATCCGGCTGATTTGACAACAAATACTGCAAAGCCATAAAAAACATGTATTTTGGACCTTCGTCCAACAAGGTTTTGGCACTGCACCACATTCCGTTGGGCCAAAGACCAACCATGTGGTAGCTACACCTTTTGTCTGTCATCCCCTCGCAGGCGGGGATCCATCCAAAAATCAAGCGTCATGCCTAAAAGATGAATGGATTCCCGCCTGCGCGGGAACGACACACACAAAAATCATATGCAATATTGATAAAATATATGCATTTTAAAAAGGTGTCGATACCTCAGGGCCCAAACTACATCAACAATGACATTTTGCGCAAATTTTGTTGATATATCCTTCAAATCAAGCAAATCTTAAATTCACTCCCAACATATTTTAAATTTATTATTCATAAAAAGTCCTTAAGGGTAACTTAAGGTTAACTTATTATAATAGATATTTAATAAACTGGACTACAAAAACTAATGAACTTTAAAAATTCTAAACTAGAAAAACGATTTAATAATTTTTGGAATAACGATGTAGTTACTCGCGATGCAAAAATAAGAGCGCATTTTCGAGAGGGCACAATTTTTTTCCCCCCAACTTTAGAAGTAAATATGCTTATTAAAAGATATTTAGAGGCCCTTAATACTTTAATAGCTAACATAATACGTATGTGTGTGGATTTTAATGATAAAGAATATATAAATGAATATATAAAAGAAACCATAAAAACTGCATCAGCAGATTTTATATTTTATAAAACTGTATTGTTTTATAAAAAATGGGATCTGAATGAATTTGAATTAACATTAAAAAATGCTCATCCATTATTTAAAGAGGCACTAGAGAAGAATGGTACCATAGTAAAAACAGATTTATTATTAGAAATCACTAATGTTATAAAATAACACTTAAAGTTCTTTGCAAAAAAATTTAAAGGAATAAAATCATGAACCGCTGCCCTTGGGTCGGTCATAACAAACCACAATACGAACTCTACCACGATACCGAGTGGGGATTTCCTGTGCATGATGATAATAAGCATTTTGAAATGATTATATTAGAAGGAGCGCAAGCAGGCCTTAATTGGGAAACGATTTTGAAACGAAGAGAGGGATATCGCGAAGCTTTTAAAAATTTTGATCCTTTAGCTTGCGCTAACTTAAACGATGATTATTTAGAAAATATATTAACCAATCCCAATATTATTCGTAATCGTTTAAAAGTCTACTCTACTCGTAAAAATGCGCAAGTGTTTATAAATATCCAAAAAGAATTCGGATCATTTGATAATTATGTTTGGCAATTCGTTCATGGTAAACCTAAAATTAATCGACCTCAATCAATGAAAGAAGTTCCATCAATATCAAAGGAATCAGATCTATTATCTAAAGATCTAAAAAAGCGAGGCATGAGCTTCGTGGGTTCAACCATTATGTACGCTTACATGCAGGCAATTGGTATGGTTAATGATCATATCAAAGATTGCTTCATGTACTGTAAATAATCTATGCTTTAAATTCATGCTCTAAAGCTTCGTTTATTTTTGGATATTTGAATACATAACCTTCTTCAAGTATGCGTTTAGGTAGTACACGCTGACCGCTAAGCAACAAACAATCACCCATTTCACCGAACAGTAAACGAATAATAAAAGCTGGCATTTTAAAAAACAAAGGTCGATGTAAGCAATTTGCTAATGCTTTAGCAAATTGTGATTCTGAAACAGGATATGGAGAGGTTAAATTTAAAGGGCCTACTAATGCGGGCCGATTTAATATAAATAGAATTCCACCAACTACATCTTCAATATGTATCCATGAAATACACTGCTTACCATCACCAATAATACTTCCTAGCCCTAAATAAAAACTTAAATATAATTTTTTAAGCATGCCCTGACCTTTTTTTAATACAACACCAAATCGTGTTGAGGTCACAGGCATTCCATAATCAATTGCAGGTTGCAATGCCATTTGCCATCTAGTACCGATTTCGCTTAAAAAATCACGTGGATTATCAAAGTTTATAGGGCTGGATTCATCAAATGCTTGTAGAGAATCATTATCTTGCAAACCATAAATACCAACTGCATTTGCAGAAATAAAATGTGGTTTTGCTTGATGTTTAATTATCCAACGAATCAAGATATCGCAAGTACTAACGCGAGAATCTATGAGTTGCTTTTTTATCTTTGCATTCCAACGCGAATCTGCAATATTTAACCCACAAAGATTAATAACGGCATCAAATTGATTGGCATTTATGGTTTCAAGTTCATCCCAAATATAACAATTAACATCTTTAGTAAAATCACGTAATAATTTTACTTTATTTCGTCCCAAGACAGAAATTTGATGATCAATTTTTAAGGCCTTAACCAGTTCATGCCCAATAAAACCTGAGGCGCCAGCAATTAAAATATTCATAGATCCTCTTTGTTTATATCTTTATAATTTAAAAGATAACATGCATTTATAAATTTAGATAAATTTTTTTAAGTAATTAGCTCTTTATACCGAAATCCCGCGACCACATCATTACCCACAAGTCTTAAAGTCTTCATCTGGAAAGTGCAGCATACGGTTAAAGCTGATGTTATTGCTGAAATATAATCAGTTTTGTCATCCACAGTGCATGAATGACAAACCTAATCTAGTTGGACTTGTGGGTAAGTCCGCGGGATATATGCTTAGGGCTTAGCTTAATGGCATTGGCCTAACGGCTATCGACTTAACTTGGCAACCCGAATATTTAATCAACAGGATCACCATCCCCATCTTCACCATCATATGACAATACCGTAACTTTAGTGCCAACAGTTAAAAACTCTTCGTTTAACCATTTAGCGGCAGATGGCCATACGCGCACGCAACCATGGCTTGAATTATATGTCGGAACTTCATATGCCGCGTGTATGGTAAACCCTCGATAAAAATACATACAATATGGCATTTTAGCGCCACCCGTTGTCTCTACAGGGTATTCTCCTGATTTACATTCAGGTCCTCTCTTATTGTAAACACGAAAAGCTCCTGTGACAGTTCGGCATGGTTTACCAACATCCTCACAAAAATCTTTTCCACCGGAAGCCGATCCCGTCATCACTCTATTACCATTAGCATCATATGCAACCCAAGCCGCGGCTCTAGGATCGAAAATAAACTGTTTATAGCCAGTAGGACTAATCTGTAAAGGGAAAACTTCCCTTCCACGCTTATCTTGTAAATAAGGTATAGTCCGATGCACAACACCAGCGTCATCTGTAACCAGTGTTGATGGATCTACTTCCATACAAGAAGTAATACCTAATGATATTAATATAATAAACAAAAACTTAAACATAAAAACTAATCCTATATTAAAATTTAATAAACATATTTAATGTTTACATGGTTACTATTTGTCATTCCCGCGAAGGCGGGAATCTATCTCTAATTAGGCACAATGCTAATTTATTGTATAGATTACAGCCTTCGCGGGAATGACAAAGTTTATTTATGCAACAACCATTTCTCGCAAAGACGGATTATTGTAAACGTCGATATTTAATTCGTGATGGTTTGTCAGCTTCATCACCTAATCTACGCTTTCTATCATCTTCATAATCACTGAAGTTTCCTTCAATGTAGACCACATCTGAATCACCTTCAAATGCTAAAAGATGAGTACATATCCTATCCAAGAACCACCGATCATGTGAAACAACAATAGCACATCCTGGAAAATTCAAAATAGCATCTTCTAATGCTCTTAAGGTTTCAACATCTAAATCATTGGATGGCTCATCTAATAGTAAAACATTACCACCAGACTTTAATAATTTGGCCAAATGAACACGGTTGCGCTCACCACCTGATAGTTGAGACATTTTCTTTTGCTGATCAGCGCCTTTAAAATTAAAACGGCCAACATATGCACGCGAAGGCATTTGAAATGCTCCAACTTGCATAATATCATGCCCACCAGAAATTTCCTGCCACACTGTTTTTGTATCATCTAAGTGATCGCGCATTTGGTCAACATATGCAAGATTAACAGTATCACCAATCCTAATTTCTCCTGAATCAGGTTCAATCTGTTGTGTAATCATTTTTAAAAATGTTGATTTACCAGCGCCATTAGGGCCAATAATACCTAAAACACCACCTTTAGGTAAATTAAAATTCAAATTATCAAACAATAACCTATCACCAAAAGATTTACAAAGATTTTTACCCTCAATCACCAAATCACCTAAACGTTCGCCTGGTGGGATATATAATTCATTTGTCTCGTTACGTTTTTGAAATTCTTTTGAATTCATTTCTTCAAAACGTGCAAGTCTTGCCTTATTTTTCGCATGCCGTCCCTTAGGCGATGTACGCACCCATTCAAGTTCAGCTTTTATTGAGCGAAGATGAGAAGCCTCTTGCTTTTGTTCGCGCTCTAAACGCTCATTTTTTTGCTCAAGCCATGCAGTATAATTACCTTTATAAGGGATGCCTTCACCGCGGTCTAATTCTAAAATCCATTCTGCAGCATTATCAAGAAAATACCTATCGTGCGTAATAGCTACTACAGTACCTGAAAAATCTTCTAAATAACGCTCAAGCCATGCAACAGACTCAGCATCTAAATGGTTAGTAGGCTCATCAAGTAATAACATATCAGGATTAGATAAAAGTAAACGACATAAAGCTACACGACGCCGCTCGCCTCCTGATAGATTTTTTATTTTTGCATCCCAATCAGGTAATCTTAGAGCATCTGCGGCAATTTCTAATTTACGTTCAAGATCCCAGCCGCCACTTACTTCTATTTCATGCTGTAATTCGCCCTGCAATGCTAAAAGATTATTCATTTCATCATCGCTCATAGGCTCGGCAAAGCGCATTGATATCTCGTCAAATTGTGCCAATTTAGATTTCATATCAGCTACAGCTT
>Ga0247839_1002303_pt1 | contig 29160 bp, 22 predicted proteins | sample LaCruzMarch2015__6_FD_192405 | JGI IMG/M metagenome (GOLD analysis project Ga0247839, IMG submission 192405) | Freshwater microbial communities from meromictic Lake La Cruz, Castile-La Mancha, Spain - LaCruzMarch2015_16m | ecosystem: Environmental > Aquatic > Freshwater > Lake | place: Spain... | reverse complement strand
GGCCTGACCGAAGCAGAACTCTTTGCTGGAACTGCCTCGCCCAACTTCCGCAACTGCCTCCGGTATCAGATGGAGCGCACTTGGAAACTGTTTCGCGAGGGTGAACCTCTCTCCCAACGCTTACCCCGCCCTCTTTCCTGGGAAATCCGCCTGACCTGGCTCGGCGGCACAGAAATTCTTCGAAAAATTGAGAAGTTGAACTACGACACCCTTTCCCAACGCCCCACCCTTTCTAAGTTCGATTTCCTCCAGCTTGGGTTGAAAGCATTTTTGGGACAGTGAACTCCCCCCAACCCAACGGAGGCACCGGCCAACGCATCACGCGAAAGAGCGGCTCGAACCTGGCTCTTTCCTTCATCTGCCTGCCCAAAGAGCAGCGCCAAGCGATGTCCACCTTCTACGCGTTTTGTCGCACGGTGGATGATATTGTCGACGAAACATCCCTTCCCCTGCATCTACGCCAAGGTCAGCTCCAAGCTTGGCGGGACGATGTCCAAGCCATTTATCACGGCAAGCCAACCCAGCCTCTGGCGCAGGAACTGGCCCCGGTTGTTCGACAATACCTCATCCCCCCCGAACCCCTCCTCGAGATTCTCACCGGGGTCGAAATGGATCTGACCAAAACCCGCTACGAAACTTTCGAAGATTTAAGAAAATATTGCTACGGGGTGGCTTCCGCCGTCGGACTCGTCTCGATCAATATCTTCTGCTGCCAAACTCGCGCCGCGGCCGACTACGCCATCGCCCTCGGCCTCGCCTTTCAACTGACCAATATTCTGCGAGATGTGGCCTACGATCTGCAAAAGTTTGGCCGAATCTACTTGCCGCAAGAGGAGTGGAAGACCTTTGGGGTCACCGAGGAAGATTTTCGCAAACCCAACCCCACCCCCGGCATGGCCCGCCTTCTCCGCCTGCAATACTTCCGCGCGCGGCACTACTTTGAAAAAGCGGATCGTCTCATTCCCCCCGCCGATCGCCCTCACCTTTCCGCCGCACTTCTCATGACCGGGGTCTATCGAAACCTTCTGGAAAAAATCCGTCAGAAAAACTTCGAGGTCCTCCAGGGTCCGATCAAACTTTCGCGTTGGGAGAAACTGCAAGCCCTGCGTCGGGGACGGCAACTTCTCAAAAAAGAAGCACCTCTGCGCCGACCCGTCTCGCGGATTGCCGTCATTGGCGGCGGCTATGCTGGTTGTGCCGCCGCCTTTGCCTTGTCGCGGGAGGGTCATCGGGTGGATCTTCTCGAGGCGAAGCCCCATCTGGGTGGCCGGGCTCACAGTTACCGGGAAGCCAAGACTGGGACCACCATCGACAACGGTCAGCATATTCTGATGGGCTGCTACCACCGAACTTTAGAAATGGTGGCGGAGATGGGAAATCTGGACCGTCTCGAGCGCCACGATCGGCTGGATCTCCACTTTGTCAGCCCAACCAAAGGACAAACCGTCCTTCGCTCCTCTCCTCTCCCGCCGCCCCTTCACTTGCTCGGTGGTCTCCTCGGGTTTGCTGAGCTCACTTGGATGGATCGGTGGGTGATTCTCAATCTCCCAGGCCGTGCCCAACGGAATCCCCCCAAGCAGGGCGAAACGGTGCAAGCCTGGCTAAATCGAATTGGCCAAACCTCCGGATCGGTTCGGGCACTTTGGGAACCATTCTGCTTGGCTGCCCTCAACGCCCCCATCCAGTTGGCCGATGCCGCCCTTTTTTGGGAAGTCACTCGCCGCGCCCTTTTTGGCACATCCCAAGACGCGGCCATCTACCTTGATCAGGACGGCCTCTCCAACCTGCTCTCCCCTGAACTCAACGCGTTCATTGAATCCGCCGAAGGCCGGGTACGCACCGCCACGCCCGTGGCCGAATTAACCTACGATGAGATTCATCAACACGTCCAAACCGTAAAATTCAAAGACGGCACGGAGGAGAAATATGATGCCGTCGTTCTGGCAGTGCCTTGGACGCCGGCGGCCAAGTTGATTCCCTCCGGGGATCGTGCCTCGCAACTTGCCGCCACGCTCAAGCCAGGTCCCATCTTGGGGGTACATCTGTGGACCGACCTTCCACTCACCCCCAACCTGATCACCGGTTTCCTCGATTCCCCCCTGCACTGGGTGTTTGACCGCACCAGCACCCTCCCCAAAGGCACCAAAGGCCACCTTTATGCCGCGGTGATCAGTGCGGTGACCGACCTGATCGATCAGACGGGAAAATATCTGGTCGAATTAATTATGGGCGAAATTCAGCGGATGGTTCCTGAAAGTAAGAATGCCCAAGTCACCCATCACGTGGTTTATAAGTCCCGCGATGCCACTTTCTGGGGCCAACCCGGCATGCCCCTCGCCCGCCCCGGGCCCGTCACCTCAGTGGAGAATCTGTTTCTGGCCGGCGATTGGACGGAAACCAGCCTCCCCGCCACGATCGAGGGCGCCGTCGTCTCTGGCTTCCAAGCAGCCGAAGCCATCGGATAAAAGGGGCGTCACCTCGACGGGGAGGATCTCTCCTGACTTAGACAATCCAAAAACTCCCCCAGCGCTTTGGATACTTGATTGCGGGCATGAATACATCCCGCCACCGCCGGCAGTAACTCCACCAAGCGCCACGGACGGAGGGCGAGATGAAGGCCAATTTTGCCTGGCGTGCTTTTCCCGGTGATCGCATCGCATCCCAATAAAAAAAGATCCGCTGGCAAAAGTTTATCCGCGTGGTCACTCACCGCTCGAAGACCCACCAAAGGAATCCCATGCTGATGGCAAGCCTCCGCCACATAATCCCACTCCATCTCCACGATTCCACAGCCAGTTTTTTTACCTAAGGCAATCTTCGCCTCCCCCGTGGCGATGATTTCATGAGCGGTGTGCCACTGCCCGCCCCGCACCCGCGCCTGACTTCCGCACCAACGATGAAAGGGTTCCCAATCTTCGGCGTGAAAGGACGTCACATCCCCCTCGTCCCAAGCCGGATCTAAAGCCCCGGCCAAGCCCGCCAGAATCACTGCTTGGCAGGGATGCTCCTTCAGCCAGGACGAAATCTTTCTTTCCATACCTGCATGCCCCATCCCGATTCGAGCGGAAACAATCGGCACCCCTCCCCATCTGCCGCGAACCGTTTCCAGCCCGCTCTCGAGCTGACTGTTTTTACCCAACTTTTTCCAAATCGGCTCCGCCTCAAATTCCATCGGAAAAAGAATTCCGATTTCCCCCGCCCGATCCAATGTCCCCATGTAAGTTTGGCCGGACCGATCAGGCTCTCTTAGTGAGCCCCACTACTTTGCACGATCTGCTGGTACTCCCCCAAAGCAAGGAGAGGCCAATTGATCCGGTACATGTCATACCGAAGATAAAAAACACACGGAAAACCGGTTCCGGTAATCAACTTCTCTTCCCAAGTCCCATCCGCCTGCTGGTTTTGGATCAGGAAACGAACCGCCCGACGAACGCTCGGCCGCTGGATATCCCCACAGGCCAAAAGTCCCATCAAGCCCCAAGCGGTTTGCGAGGCCGTACTCAAGCCACGCCCCTTCAAACGGGAGTCATCGTACGATCCGCAGCTCTCCCCCCAACCGCCATCCGGATTCTGGGCACACTCGAGCCAATCCCGCCCGCGAATCACCCAGTGCTCATTCATATCGTAGCCAATCCCATGCAATCCCCGCAAAACCTGCCACGTTCCGTAGATATAGTTTACGCCCCACCGGCCATACCAGGAACCATCCTCCTCTTGTGTCTCCTGTAAGAAACGAATGGCGCGTTCGATCTGGGCATCCTTGCGGGAAACCCCGCACTTCCCCATCGTTTCCAACATCCGACCCGTGATATCCGCACAGGGGGGATCCAAAATCGCGTTGTGATCCGCAAAAGGTACATCCTCCAACCACTTTTTATTTACGTTTTTGTCAAAAGCGCCATAGCCACCGTTGTCACACTGAAAACTTTTCGCCCAGGCCAAGCCCCGTTCCATCGCCGCTTTTTGGGCGGCCGGATCGCTCGCCCGGGCCATCCGCAAACCCAGCAGAACTTTGGCCGTGTCATCCACATCCGGGTACCAGTCGTTGAAGTACTCAAATGCCCAACCCCCCGTCACCCGCGTCGGATTTTTCACCACCCAATCGCCCCGCATCTTCACCTCTTTGGCCAACAGCCAATCCGCTCCCTTTTGCATCGCCGGGGCATCCGGCTTGATTCCCGTCGCGCCCAGGGCCGTCAGAGTAATCGCCGTGTCCCAAACTGGACTTAAACACGGTTGCACCCGAAAGTCCCCATTCGCCACATCATCCACCTCCAATCCTTCGAGATCTTTCACCGCTTTGCGCATCCGAGGATGGTCATCCGAATACCCCAAACACTGAAACGCAAGAATCGTATTCATCATCGATGGGAAAATCGCCGCCAAACCCTCCGATTCAGGCCCCGTCCGATCCAAAATCCACTTCTCCGCAACTTTCAAAGCGTGCTTCCGGAAGGGTTTCCACGAAAGGCCCTCCAAAAAGCCCAGCAGTTCGTTCACTCGGACAAAAAAGTTTTTCATCGATAGGAAACGCCGCTCGACCGGGTGAAAAAATGGCCCTCCCTCCACCCCATACGGATACAACTCATGCAGCTGCTTTTCGGGAGGGAGGTGGGTGGTGGGGCGGAAGCTTCGAATGACCGAAAGAGTGACCACAATCGCTCGGGTCCACGAACTCATCTCAAACATATTGAAAGGCGCCCAGTTGGGTAGGAGAAGAATCTCGGGCGGAATATTGGGAAGATATTTCCAAGGATACTGACCCAACATCGCCAGGTAGAGTTTGCAGTACGTGTTGGTTCGCGGAATACCTCCCAGCCGCATCGCGGTGGCCCGTGCCCTCCTCATCTCCGGCTCTTCTGGAGTAAACCCCGCCAGCTTCAAACTGAAGTAACACTTTACCGTGGCAGTCACATTGCTCGGCCCGCCGGGATAGATCGGCCAACCCCCGTCCGGCAGTTGCCTTTGTAAAATATGCCGGACAATCTTCGCCTCTTTCGCTCGATCCACTTTCCCACGCAGATACATCAAAAGGTGGTAATCACACGCGACGGTCGAATCGACAAACAGCTCCCCAATCCAGTGCCCATCCTCCTTTTGCTGACCTAACAAATAGTCCCGACACGCCTCGATCGTCTTGCGTAAAGCCCCCAGATCCACATCCGCGGGGTCCATCCCCACCAGCTCAGGGCTGGGCGCACGCTCGGCCGCAGTTGGGGTTAATTTCGCCGACATAAATGCGGATCTTACCGATCCACTTTCGTGGGTCAAATCGCAACCTTAAAAGGCAAGTGGCTCGATCCGAACGTTTTATCTACTCCGCCCAAGCAATCAGCCGCAGCTCGTGCGCCTGCGTCAACGAGGGGTGCGAGGGACGAATCCTGACGTTAAATTTGAAATTACCCGAATCCTCGACCGACACTCTGCCCCCATAACCTTGCCACCCATCCTTCGCCTCCCCTTGCGGCTCCAGTCGAACAACTTTCGATGCCCCACCTGGTTCAACCGCCTTTAAATACGCTTCCACCGCCACTTCATTGGACTGTAAATCACCCAAAAAAACATGGGCCGTGACCGGCACGGTGTCGCCTACATTTACCGTGGTGCGAATCGGACCATTCCAAGTCACCGCATTGGCCCGTACTTTCCCCCAAGCCCGACGAACTTTATCTTTCCAAACCGCCAACTCTTTCGACTTTTGCCATCCATTCTCGGCAAACATGCGCCCTTTTTCCGCCGCCCGCCGATAAAACTCCCCCGCATAGTCTGCCACCATGCGCGATGTGTTATACACCGGTCCGATCGTTAAAAGGCTGCGCCGCACTCTCTCGATCCATCGTTTCGGCACGCCGTCCACATCCTGGTCATAGTAGAGTGGCACAATCTCGTGCTTCAGAATTTCGTAAATGGAGAAGGAATCAAACTCATCCTGAACTTCCGGCTCAAGTCGGAACGTGTCGTCCCCAATCGCCCAGCCATTCGTTCCATCAAAGGCCTCATCCCACCACCCGTCCCGCACACTAAAGTTTAGACAACCGTTGGTAATCACCTTTTCCCCGCTCGTCCCACTCGCTTCCAACGGACGCGTCGGATTGTTCAGCCAGACATCGCAGCCGTGGTAAAGGTGCCGAGCGACGTTGAAGTCGTAATTTTCCACAAAAACGATTCGATCCTTGAATTGCGGCAGCTGAGAGATTTGAAAAATCTGCTGAATCAGCTTTTTTCCACCCTCATCCGCCGGATGAGACTTTCCGGCAAAGAGAAACTGCACCGGCCGAGCGGGATCATTGACGATTTGAGCCAACTTATCCAGATCCCGAAAAAGGAGCGCCGCCCGTTTGTAGGTCGCAAAGCGACGGGCAAAGCCGATGGTCAACGCTTTCGGATCGAGCATCTGATCCGTTTCCCGAATTTCCGCCGGCTTCGCCCCGTTCCGTAACCGCTGGGTGCGCACATTCGCCCGGACAAATTGCAGTAAACGGAGCTTCATTTTTTGGTGAGTCGTCCAGTACTCCTTGTCCTTAAACGCGACTCTCTTTTTCCACTCTTCCGCCTTGGCCAAATCCTCCTCCGTCATCGCCCCACCCGCTTTTTCCAAAAGCGCCCGAATTTCTGGCGCCATCCAAGTGAAGGTGTGGATTCCGTTGGTCACATGTCGGATGGGAATCTCGGCTTTGGGAACCCCCGGCCAGACGCTTTGCCACATCCCACGCGAAACTTTACCGTGAATCGCGCTGACCCCATTGGCTTGACGCGAAATACGCAGGGCCAGAATCGTCATGCTAAAAGGCTCGTCCTCGTTGTACTCCCAAGGGCGCCCCAACTTGAGTAGATCCTGAAAACCGATCTGACACTCCGTCACATAACTTCCGAAATATTTCTCCATCAGCTTCGGTGAAAACGCATCGTTCCCGGCCGGCACGGGGGTGTGCGTGGTAAAGACACTGCTGGCCGCCACCGATTGCAGCGCCTCGATAAAGGAGAGCTTGGCCTCCTTCACGAGCCGTTGAATTCGCTCCAACCCTAAAAACGCCGCGTGCCCCTCGTTCATATGAAAGACACTCGGTTGTAACCCCATCGCCGCCAGGGCTCGGACCCCGCCGATTCCCAAGACGATTTCCTGCTGGATTCTCATCTCATGATCGCCCCCGTACAGCTGGTACGTGATCCGACGATCTTCCGGCGCATTTTCCGTCAAATCCGTATCCATCAAAATAAGCCGCGTCAGGCCGATGCGCACCTCCCAGGCTTTGGCTCGGACCGTTCGACCGGGCATGGCTAGCTCCACCACCACCGGAGTCTTTCCGTCCGAGGCCAACGCCTCCCGAATCGGTAAATCTTGGAAAACATTGTCGATGGCCGATGCCTCCTGCCAACCATCCCGATTGATCCTCTGCGAAAAATAGCCGAACCGGTAGAGCAAGCCCACCGCCACAAAGGGCAACCCAAGGTCACTGGCCGATTTACAGTGATCCCCCGCCAGAATTCCTAAACCACCCGAGTAGTTCGGCAAAGACTCGTGAAAGCCAAACTCGGCCGAAAAGTAAGCCACCAAAGGAGAGTCCTTTTTTTCCTTCGGCAGATTCCGGGTGAACCATGTTTCTTTCCGATGGAGGTAGGCCTCTAGCCGGTCGTGCACCTTTTCGACACGCTCGCGATACCCCTTGTCTTTCGCGGCGGCTTCCAGACGATTCTGCTTCACCAACCGCAACATTTTGATCGGGCTGTGCCCGCATGTCTCCCACAACTCAGGATCCAGCTCAGCAAAGAGCTCCAACGCATCGTAATTCCAACTCCACCAAAGGTTAAACGCGATATTTCTTAAACTCTCTAACCCCTCCGGAACTCGGGGGACCACGGAAATCTGAATCGGCCACGCAGGTTGTTGATGATCGGCGAGTTCCATGAAGGGTGGGAGGTTGGGCAGGAGAGGGTAGAGAGGCTAGAAAAATGTGTTCCAAACTGGGTGGAACTGTTTATTTCAACAAAGCTTGGATATCCTTAAAACACTTATGATCAGAGCTTTCTAACATTTCAAAAAGGACCGCCTCCACCGTGCTGATGACCACACGATCCGCCCTCATTTCCGCAAGGGCGAGCTCTCGATCCGCCACCTCACGCGAGCCGACCGCATCCGCCACCACAATCGGGGTCAACTCTTTCAGCCTCAGATCGTAAACCGTTTGCCGAATGCACACATGCGTTTCACAACCCGCCACCAAGATACGTTTTTTGGCCAAGGTCTTACCCTGCGCCGCCGCAGAAAATTCGGTTTTTGCAATCGGCTTACATCCGCGACCCGCCGCCTGCAAAATGGAGGGCACCGTTTTGCCTAATTTGGCTGGAACCTGCTCCGTCACCACGATGGGAATTCCCAACAAACTCGCCCCCTTCACCAAAATCTCCAGACGATCCACCCAGCCCGCTGGCTTTTGGACGGCTGCAACCAGCTTCTCCTGCACATCCACGATGAGTAATCCCGTATCCCCAGAACTTAAACGCCACGACATCTTACCCCTCCTCCCCTGCACCCGCTTGCAGCGATGCAATCACGTTAAAATCCTCCAGCGTCGTCACATCCCCTTTGACCGCACCCCCCGCGGCCACTTCCTTCAGCAAACGCCGCATGATTTTTCCACTCCGCGTCTTGGGCAACGCCTCGGCAAATCGAATCTGATCCGGCTTCGCAATCGGCCCGATCTCTTGGCTCACTCTTTCCCGCAAGGCGGCCACCAACTCAGGCCCGGACGCTTGTCCCGACTTTAAGGTAACAAACGCCACCACCGCTTGCCCCTTTAAGTCATCCGGTCTCCCCACCACCGCAGCCTCGGCCACGGCCGGATGCGTCACCAACGCACTCTCCACTTCCGCCGTACCCAACCGATGACCCGAAACATTCAGCACATCATCGATCCTTCCCGAAATCCAAAAGTACCCGTCCGAATCCTTTTTCGCCCCATCTCCCGTAAAATAACATCCCGGGACATCACTCCAGTAGGTCTTGGCATAACGCTCCGGATCCCCATGGATCGTCCGCAACATCGAAGGCCAAGGCTTTCGCACGACCAGCTTACCCTGCACCCCCGCCTTCACCTCTATCCCTTTTTCATCCACCACCGCAACATCCACGCCGAAGAACGGCAAGCCAGCCGACCCGGGTTTGGTCGCATGCACCCCAGGCAGGGTCGTGATGAGATGACTGCCCGTCTCCGTTTGCCACCACGTATCCACGATCGGACACCGCCCTCCGCCAATCACCGCATGATACCAACGCCACGCTTCGGGATTGATCGGTTCCCCCACCGAACCCAGTAAACGCAGCGACGAAAGATCGTGTTTCTGAACCCACGCATCCCCCCACCGAATAAAGGACCGAATCGCTGTCGGGGCGGTATAAAAGATATTGACCCGATGCTTCTCAATGATGGCCCAGAACCGATCCGGCTCCGGTTGGTTCGGCACGCCCTCATACATCAGGGTGGTCGTCCCGTTGCTTAAGGCCCCGTACACCGTGTAGCTGTGGCCCGTCACCCAACCCACATCCGCAGTGCACCAAAAAAGATCCGACTCCTTTAAATCAAAAACCCATTTGGTCGTGAGGTGAGCCCCGAGAAGATAACCCGCCGTCGTGTGTAAGATGCCCTTCGGTTTCCCGGTGCTTCCACTCGTATACAAAATGAAAAGTGGGTCCTCACTATCCATTTTTTCGGCCGGACAAGTGGTCGGTTGCTTGGCGACCAAATCGTGCCACCAACGATCCATCTCGTTCAGTTCGGAAATATGCCCCGTTCGCTTCAGGACAATGACTCGCCGCACTCCAGGGCAGGAAGCCACCGCCTGATCCACATTCGGTTTCAACGCGCTGACTTGTCCCTTCCGATACCCACCGTCCGCGGTGATGACCAGGGTCGCCCCACAATCCTGAATGCGGTCTTTCAGCGACTCCGCGCTAAATCCTCCGAAAACCACGCTGTGGACCGCACCGATCCGTGCGCAAGCCAGCATCGCGATGGCCGCTTCCGGCACCATCGGAAGATAGATCATCACCCGATCACCCTTTTTGACTCCCTCGCCTTTCAAGGCGTTCGCGAAGCGGCACACCTCATCGTGCAGCTGCTGATAGGTCAATACCCGCACATCTCCCGGCTCGCCCTCAAAAACAATCGCGGCCTTATTTCGCCGAGGCCCATCCAGATGCCGATCGATACAGTTACTGCTCACATTCAGTTTCCCGCCGACAAACCACTTCGCGAAGGGCGATTTCCAATCCAAGATCTTCTTGGGTTGGGTAAACCACGCCAACTCCTCTTTCCCGAATCGCCCCCAAAACTTATCTGGGCTCTTTAATGATTCCCGATGCATCGACTGATAGCGAGCTAGGCTCGAAAACGTCGCTTGCTTGGCAAAAGAGGCTTTCGGTTTGTACTTGGTTGGATGGCTCATCTTACTTCCTCCCTGCTCTTTTTTTTATGATCTTTTCGATCGCCTGAACAATTTCCACCACGGGCGCCATTCGACCAGGGCCCTCGGTGCCACAGGCCAAACGTCCCTCCGCCGGACCCACCCACTGCACGCCCCGCTGCCCCAAAAGCTTCACGTTTGCCTGGGTCGCGGCATGTCTCCACATATTCGTGTTCATCGCCGGCACCATCACCACCGGAGCCTCCGTCGCCAAAAGAAGTGCTCCCAAAACATCCCCCGCCAGACCATGGGCCGCTTTGGCGATACAGTCCGCACTGGCGGGAGCCACCACCACCACATCCGCCACCCGCGCTAGATCCAGATGCCCCATCCGCCCACCCATTCCCTCTTCCCACAGCGAGGTGTGAACCGCCCGATGCGTCAAAGCCGCCAAAGTCAGCGCCGGTAGAAATCTCTCACCATCCGCGGTCAAAACTGCATGCACCTCCCACCCCTTCTGCACCATCGCACTGGCCAAGTCGGCCGCGCGAAACGCGGCAATCGAACCGGTCACCCCCAAAACAAGACAAGGAGCGCTAGGCTTCGACATTTTCTAAATCGAGCCTCCGACTCAAATAACGTTCCGCCCGAATAATCGCCCGGAACTTAATCAAGTCCTCCTCCATCGAACTACTCAGAATCGTGTATCGATAACTTTTCCAATCCGACATTTCCTCAACCGCCGCCTCCATCCGCAGCGCAATCTGCTTGGCACTTTCCGTGGCTCGCCCCTCCAATCGCCGCTTCAACTCCCCTAAATCGGGGGGCATGATGAAGATGTCGGCCAAAGCCTCTTTGATTTTGGCATCCCGACTCGCCCGAATCTGCCTGGCCCCTTGCACGTCGATATCCAATAGCACATCCCGACCCGCGGCCAGATGCTCTAAGACCGGACCCTTCGGTGTCCCGTAGAACTGCCCATAAACCGTCGCCGTCTCCAACATCTCCCCCGCTTTCATCCGTTTTTTGAAATCTGCCTTGGAAAGAAAAAAGTAATCCTCCCCATCCACTTCCCCAGGTCGGATCGGACGGGTGGTGCAGCTCACCGAATAAACCAAATCGGGAGTTTGTCGCACATTGGTGCACAACGTGGTCTTGCCCGCCCCCGACGGCGCCGACACGACAAACAAAATTCCGGATCGGGTGAAATTATTCAAGGTTAGCCGCCTGTTCCCTAAGCTTCTCTAACTCCGATTTAAATCCAATGGCAAATCGCGTCAGACCCAGATCCCCCGATTTCGATCCGACCGTATTCACCTCCCGTTGCAATTCTTGAATGAGAAATTCCAAGGTGCGACCGCCGGGCGCACGGGTGGAGGCCAACTCCTCCGCCTCTGCCAGATGGGCTCGAATCCGACCCAACTCCTCCGTCACGTCCCCCCGATCCGCCGCCGAAGCCACCTCTCGAACGACCCGCTCCGGCTCCAAGACGACCCCCGCCTCTCCCGCCAACTCCTGAATTCGCGCGCAGATGCGCACCGCTTGTTTGCGCCTCATCTGACCCGCCGCAGCCTCCATCTTTTTCCGAATCCCCTCCATCTTTTTCAAATGCACCCGCAAACCCCCGACCATCCTCACCCCTTCTCTCTCGCGCGACTCCACCATCTTTTTCAGCGCCACCCGCACGGCCCCCAAGATTTTTCGATCCTCCGCCGGCATCACCATCAACTGGGTGTTCACCACGACCCCAGGCAGCCCCAAAAGGTCAGACCAAACCGGACCCGCCGATACCCCCAGTTTTTTTCCAGCGGTTCGAAGTTGACTGGCATACTCCTCCGCTTTTTTTAGATCCAGGCTACGACTGTTTTGGGAGGGCGAAGATTCCAGCTCGAGCGCCACTGTCACTTTCCCCCGGGACACCGCCTCGGCCACCTCCTCCCGAATCTGCCGCTCCAAACGGGCCAGTCCCCCCGGAGTGTAAACCAGCACCTCCAGCCCACGCTTATTGACCGAGGTCACCTCGATCCGCACCCGCGCAAACCGAGTTGCTACCTCCATCGAGCCGAAACCGGTCATGCTGCGCATCGGTAAATCCTACGGGCAACCGCCCTCGACTGAAACCCTTTTCACCCACCTCACCACTTAAATAAGTTCCCCACTCCCTGCAGGATTGCCCCCGCCGGCTGGGTGACCGCCCCGCCCGCCCCACCGACTGCCCCACCCGCCCCTTGCAGGATGCCCGATGGGGCATTGAGCAATAGATTAATCCCCCCCTCCGCCAGCATTTTTCCGACATCCATCTGCACTTTGGGGTCGGCCAGAGATCCCGTGATCGTGGCCGAACCGGGAATTTTCGTATAGTAATCATTGCTCGACCCAATTAACTGGGTCATCGCACCCTGCAACTGCCCACTGCTCTGCATCGCCTCTTTCGTCAAAGCAAACTTCAGTTTGAAATCCAAATTTTGGCTCCACCAGTTCAGCCACCCTTCCAGATTCGCCGACAACGCCGTCCCCGTGACCTGGAGATCGGGCACCTGAATTCGCTCCCCTTGCAAGGTGAAGTCCGATCCCAAATCATTAATCTCACTTCCCGCGATAAAGCTAGATCCCAACAAAGCTCCCGCTCCGGCCAACGCTTTTTGCAGCGAGGGCAAACGCTCCAAGTGAGCCTGATACAGGCGAAAGCGACCTTGCCCCGTTAACGATTTGCGCAACTCCTCCCAAGTTGGTTTTCCTGCCTGGGCCGCCATTTGTAAATCGATCCATCCCCCGATCGGACCTTTGGCATCCGTGATAACATTCCCGAGAATTGCCCCCAACGGAAACTTGTTCATCACCAAATTGGCGGTCACGGGTTGGTTGAGCCCAGCGGCCTGCACCACCGAAGCCCGAATTATACCCCCCTTCACTTGGACGACCGACGGCTCCAGATAAATCCCCTCCGGCCCCCATCGAAACCGTGGAACCTGCACGGGCCCAACCTCTGCCTCCTCCACGATAATTTTTGCCAGCTCCAAAGAGAGATCCACCTTCCAAGGATCCTCCGGGGTGGGAGAGGCGGCTGGAGCTGGCTTGGCATTTCGGATGGCCTCGGTCTGCGCCAGCAGTCCGCGCAGATCCAGCGTTCCACCTCGTACTTGGGCGGTGACCGAACTTTTTCCCACCCGAAGGGACGGAATCAGGACCGGACTATCGGGAAACTTCGCAAAGGTGATCGATCCATCTTTCCAGGAAAGACTCCGCACTCTGGAGTCGAAATCGAAATTCCCGTCCAGCCGGACCGATACATCAGGCTCTTTTTGGTTCTCCACCAAACGCCCATCCATCAAGGTGACATCGATTTCACCGCTGCCCCCATACTCCGTGGGTTGCCAAAAACCCGCCCCCAGCACCAAATCCCCATCCACCCAGCGTTGGGGCTTGAGCCACGGGTCGACCAACCATGCGACCCACCCCCTCGAAAAACGTCCTCCCTCCCAGGCCCAAGCTCCGTCTTTCTTCCAGGTCAACTTGGCGACCGACAGGTTGCCCTCTGCGCTTTTTGCGCTGAGCACAACATCTTGGAGCGATTGACACTCACTTTTCCATTCGACGATTCCTTGGCTTTTGACCTCTGCCCCTTGAATCCCACCCCGATCCGCCACCCCGCCCGAAAATCCCGTAATGACGGCGCTGTAGCCAATCCTTCGGCTTCCATCTTTCGGATCCCCTACTTCCGCCTGAAGACTCAAATCGCCATCCGAAATAAAATCACTCCACCCCACCATCACCTCTTTCAATACCGCCAGATCCGCGGTGCCCTTGGCCATCAAGGCGGGCCGCGCCTCCCTCTCCACCGTAAAGTTCAACCAGCCACGCCCCGCCTTCTGCAGGTTCAGCTTCACCTGCGGAATGGTCAGCTCTCCTTTTTCGCCCAAGGTCACACTGGCTTTCAAACTGACTTGGTGATCCCGCAACTGCACCCTCGGTAGATCGACCGTAAAATCACTCATCTCCAAATCCACCTCCCCCTCCAAATATCCCTTCTTTCCATCGCTGCGAACCTTCACAAATCCCGAAGCGGTTCCCATCATGGAAGTCTCCTTCGCCTGCGGAAATAGTAAGGGCGCAAACAAACCAATCGGCCAAGCTTTGTACACGACCGATCCCGTCGCCAACTCCTGCCCGCTGGGTCGCCAATCCCCCTCGCCCAGCTTTTCCAGCGTCAAAGTCTGATCGAGGGACACCTGCAAAGCATCACTTCCGTCCTGATGTTGGGCACGAACCGATAACTCCTGAATCGCCAGCTTCCCTGTACTTCCTGTCGGCCAGGTCGCCTCGGCACTCGCCATCGCGGAAGAGAAATCCACCAGACGTGTTTGACTCGAGGTGCCGGTCTCGACCCTCATCGATCCGTTGAGTTTTGCCTTCACCCGATCCTGCTGCCCTTTTCTCTCAAATTGGAGCGAACCCGAGCCCGCTGCCTCCTGCCACTTCCAGCTCGGCGTGATCAAACCCAACACGGGCACCAAGCAAGACGACTCCACCCGCGTCAAATCCAGGCTGGCCTTTCCCTCCCCACTTGCCGGAGTCCACACCACCGATCCCTGACTTTGCAGTAAAACTTGGCCCGCTTGCTCCGCTTGCCCCACGATCTCGGGCATCGACCATTGACCTGCCTGATGAATTAACTCCGTCGATGCCCTTCCCTTCCACGTGGCCACACCCTGCCCAGCCCAGTGCATGTTGTCTAAAGTTAGCGAGGCCAAACCTTTGCCCTGATCCTGCAGATTCCCCGAAAACTCCAGATGTAACTTCGCCTGCCCCGAATCGGGCCACAGTTTGGCGGCCGACCACGCCTGCCCGAGTCCGGCTAAACCCACCTCCCCATCTCCCATCACCCAGCCCGACCCCTTCCCCCAGTCCCACTCGGCCGTCACCTTTGCCAGCAAATCCTGCACGGCGCCCCCCGCCCACGCCGCTTGCACCGTGCCCTCTTCCAAACGTACTTTTTTCGTACCATCCAAAACTCCCCGAAACTCGATCCCAGCCATCTCGACCCTCGCCTCCCCTTGCAGCCAAGGCCCACTCGCCCGCATCGACCGACTCTCGACTCTCCCTTTTAGCTGAACGGTTCCACCCTGAATCTTTCCAGTTCCCTGGGCCGAAAGTTGGCCCCCTTGCACCTTGAGTTGATCCGGCGAAACCAAGAGCGGAGCCACTGTGGCCACTTCCACTCCTTGAAAAAACCACTGCAAAGTCGCCGCCTCGGTTGACGACGGCACCCCGCCCTGAAAAGAAAATTGAGCAGGTCGATCCAGACTGGCCTGCAAATCAGGCGTCCCTCCTTTTTGCCCCAACTCCAATCGAAAATTTTCCACGCGCAACTCCTCCTTCTCCGCCAGCCAGCTGCCCGAGCCCACTCCCGCCAGTTCGGCCGGCCTCGGGGGCCAGACCAATCCCGCACTCGAGACAATCTGCACCCCTTGCCCTTGAAGTTTCGCCCGACCGAGGATCGGTTGATGAGTTCCTCCCTCCAGCTGAATCTCCCCGCCCAACGTGCCCGCCACCGATTTCACCCCACGGGCCTGAAAGAGAATGCCGACCACCGCTAAATTCACCGGATCCAGATTCAAATTCATCTCCCAATTCCCCTGGGAACTCCAACCCCCCACCGCCATGGCGGCCACCTTCGCTCCCCCGACACCCTCCCACGATCCATGGACCTTCTCCACTTTCCAATCTCCCCCCCTCGATACCGTCACCTGCCCGTCCAAAGCCAAGCGACAGGGCGCGACAAGGTCCAAATGCGCCATATCCACCACCGTGGCCACATCGGCGCGACACGTCCCGCTCCACCGATCCAACCCGGCTCCCGCGTCACTTTTTTGAGCCTGAAACCCCACCGACCCAATGCCCTCCTGTTTTCCCGGCCCGTTCCACGAAAGTTTTTCCACCTTGCCTTGAATCTCCCTCGGCGACCGCCCGTCCCATCCCTTGGCCTGGGCTTTCACCCCGCCTAAAATCCACGCCCCCGCACCTTGCCGAACTCTCCCCTCCGTAATCTCCAACGCCGCCTCCCGCAAAGAAAAAGGCACCTTGGGAATCGCCGCACCTTCCGCACTCTCTTGGACCTCCAGGTCGATCAGCCCAAACTTAAAATCCGCTTGCACGATCTCAGGCTTGCCGGAAAGCAGACTCTCCAAATCCACCACGACAAAGGCGGAATCTAAATCGATGCGAGACTTGGCTGCATTGACCGCCTCCAATCCCTCAATCTCTAACTTTCCCAAAGGGGTCAGACGGGCTGATACCGCCCTTACTTTCCAACCCACCGACTTGGCCACCAGAGGTAACGTCACGCCGCGGAAGACGTTCGGTTCAAACAGGAGACTCGCCACCACCCCAAAAATCGTGCCCAACGAGAGAAGCAGAAACTTAAAGAACCCTCCGAAATGCATCCCGAGATCATGCCTCACCCTCACCCCCACCCGCAATCCCCGACAAGGACTCGCCACCCTAAAAAAAACCTATTAACTCAAAGGGGTGCGCCCTGCCTTTTTTATCCTCTTTCTCGCCGCTTCCGCAGTCTGGGCCCAAAATGACGCCCCCGATCTTAGAGCCTTGGCCAAAAAAACCCGGCCAGCCGTTTACCTTTTGGTTCTACAGGACGAGGACGGAAAAACGATCGCCGCCGGCACTGGCTTCCTGATTTCTGGACAAGGTCTCTTGGTTACCAATCAACACGTCATCGCCGAGGCTCACACCATCATCGCCAAAGCGGAAAATGGGGGTCTTTTTCCAATCAGTCGAATCGTCGCGACCGACCCTCGCAACGATCTGGCCCTCCTCCAACTCGAGGGGAAAGATCTTCCTTTTCTCTCCCTCGCGCCCGACCACTCCGCTGAGGTCGGCACTCGTGTGGCCATCATCGGAAGCCCCCTTGGGCTGGAGGGAACCCTGACCGAAGGAATCGTTTCCGCTCGGCGCAGATTGCCCAAAGAAAATCGCGATGTCTTGCAGATCAGTGCTCCCATCTCCAAGGGATCCAGTGGCTCTCCTGTTTTGGATTCCCAAGGTCGGGTCATTGGCGTGGCCTCGTTTCTTCTGCAAGATGGTCAATCCCTTAATTTTGCCTCTCCTTCAGAAAAGTTACGCCGCCTTCTCCACGCTAACTCCCTCACCCCTAGCTCACCTCTGCCTACGCAAACTCAGTCCGCCCAGAACACCAGTTACACCGTGAAGTCAGGCGATACCCTTGCCCAAATATCTCGTGATCTAAAAAAACGTGGCATTTCTGTTTCGGTCGATGAGATTCGCAACTTCAATCGGCTAGCGACCAACTCTCTCATCAAACCCGGACAAATTCTGCAAATCCCGCAAGGTCGACCTTGAAAACCTCCCGCTTCCGCCTGCGTCCAACATCGACCCAAGGCTTCCTTAGCCAGACCTTTTTCGCCCGAAGAGACGGAGACGACCAAAACTATGTTCTCAAAGTCGGCAGCGAAATTCCCGAGCGCAGAAAATGGGCGGGGGAACTACGCGTCTTTGCAAGAGAGGTGGCCGCCTATCGTTTGCTGGCCCCGCTTCGCGGCCAGTTCTCCCCGAAAATGTACGCCGGGACGTCGGCCCATCGAGGCGCGGATGGACTCCTCCTTATCGAGGAAATTCGTGGCGCTACCTGTCGCGACCAACTGAGCGGTCTCACCCTATCCGAAATTGCTTCCGTTGCCCGCACCATCGCTCGTCTTCACGCAAAGTTTTGGAATTCCCCTCGGCTGCGGCGAGCCAGTGGATTACCCTTCCATCGCTACATGCGGGCACACGAAGTCAGGCGTCATCTTCCCTCTTTTCTCCAGTGGACGAGGCGATCGGTGCCAGAAAGACACTTTGTCAAACAACTCCCCCCGCACGTCTCTTTGGCCTTAGCCCACTTTCGGAAGCGACCGGTGACTCTTGTCCACGGCGATCTCCGCTCCGACAACATTTACTTCGGTCGCACCTCGATTCGTTTCATCGACTGGGGCCTCGCGCTGGCTGGCCATGGTGCCTTCGACCTCGCGCGACTGATCGGCGGCAGCGCCCGCACTCCCCTCACCTTAGCCCAGCAGATCACGATTTTTGAAGTTTGGCATCGCTCCCTAATTCGCGCTGGGGTTTCCCACTACCCGATCGAAAAGGCTTGGCCAGATTATCATCACGCCGTCGCCCTCACCCTGACCATCCCCGTCACCAATGCACCTACCCTGGCTCGGTTTTCCAGTCGCGGGCAAAAACTCGCTCGGCTGATTACGAAACGATTCTGGCGGTCGGCTCGACAACTGACCGCTGAAAGCCTCTCAATCCTTTAGCAAATATTTGGCGGCTTCGTTCACATCCTTGTCACCCCGCCCAGATAAATTGACCAAAATAATCTGATCTTTCTTCAGCCGAGGGGCCTCTTTCATGGCAAAGGCTACCCCGTGGGCTGTCTCTAGCGCAGGCAAGATTCCCTCAATTTTTCCTAAGGTCGAAAAGGCATCCAGCGCCTCATCATCCGTGGCGTAGGTGTACTCCGCCCGACCAATATCCCGCAAGTGACAGTGCTCCGGCCCCACCGCCGCATAGTCCAACCCAGCCGAAACGGAGTGGGTCGACTCAATCTGGCCATCCGCATTTTGCAGGAGAAACGATTTCGATCCCTGCAGAACACCTAACTTTCCCCCTTGAAAACGAGCGGCATGTCGTCCGGGCTGAATTCCCTCCCCACCCGCCTCGACCCCGACGAGACGAACTTCCGGATCATTCAAAAACGCATAAAAGATGCCAATTGCGTTACTCCCTCCCCCCACACAGGCGCAAATCACATCGGGCAATCTTTCCTCCCGCTGCATCAACTGGGATCGTGACTCCTCTCCGATGACCTTGTGAAACTCCCGCACCATGTACGGATAGGGGTGAGCCCCGTAGGCCGTTCCCAAAACGTAGTGGGTCGTGCGGACATGAGTCACCCAATCCCGCATCGCTTCGTTCACTGCTTCCTTCAGCGTTTTCTGCCCCGCCGTCACGCCCACCACCTTGGCCCCCAAAAGCCGCATCCGCGTCACATTCAAGGCTTGGCGCCGCATGTCCTCCTCTCCCATGTAAATGATGCACTCCATCCCATAGCGCGCCGCCATGGTGGCCGTCGCCACCCCGTGCTGGCCCGCTCCCGTCTCCGCAATAATTCTCTTTTTCCCCATCCGGCGAGCCAAGATGACCTGTCCCAGAGCATTATTAATTTTATGGGCCCCGGTGTGCAGCAGGTCCTCCCGCTTGAGATAGATTTTTGCCCCGCCACAGTGCTGGGTCAGTCGCTCCGCAAAATAGAGAGGGGTCGGGCGCCCCGTAAAATCCCTGCGCATCTCCTGTAATTCGTGGAGAAAAGCCGGATCTTTCTGGGCCCGGGCAAACTCCGCCGCCAACTCCTCCAAGGGGGCGACCAAGGTCTCGGGGACGTACCTTCCCCCGTAGACACCAAAGTGTCCCGAAGCATCCGGTCCAGCTACCAGAGGGGCTGATGTCGGCATGGGAGGACTCTACCCTAAAAACGCCCCAATGAAACCCTCCTACTTTCCCGGGAAAGTAGGACAGTTAACCCCTCAATCGCCTCAAGGCACCCGCCGGATCCCCATCCCGCATCAGGGTCTCCCCCACTAACACGCAGTGAATCCCCTCCGCCTCCACCCGCTTCACATCCTCCCGGGTGCGAATCCCGCTCTCGCTGATTCCCAGACAATCGGACGGAATTTCAGAGGCCAACTCGTCCGTCGTCCCCAGATCCACCGCAAAAGTGTGCAAATTCCGATTGTTAATGCCGATGATATCCACCCCCGCCTCGAGAGCCCGATCCATTTCAGCCAAATCGTGCACCTCCACTAAAACATCCGACTGCAGGGTTTTGCCCAAATCATACAAACGCTTCAACTCCTCGTCCGTCAAAGCGGCCACAATCAGCAAAAACGCGTCCGCCCCCGCCGCCAAACTTTCATACACTTGCGCTTCGGTCAGAATGAAGTCCTTCCGCAAGACGGGTAACGCCACCTCAGCTCGAACTTGCCGCATGTGATCTAGGGATCCCCGAAAGTACTCCGCATCGGTCAGAACCGAAATCGCGCCCGCCCCGCCTGCCTCATACAACTTGGCCTGCGCCACCGGATCATAAGACGCGACAATCGACCCCGCCGTGGGCGAGGCTGCCTTACACTCCGCGATCACGGTGACGATCCCAGGCTGAAAAAGATTAGATCGGAACCCTCGAAAATCATTTCTCAGCAGAGCCTGCCGGCGAAACTCCCCCTTCCTGCTCTCAATCGCCGCCGCTTCTTGGCGCTTGGTTGCCAGAATCTCCGCTAACCGATCGGCTCCACTCTTCATTCCTCCTCTTCCTCCTCCGCTGGTCCCGACCTTTTTTTTCCTTTCAAGAATGCATTTAAAAACGGATCGATCTCCCCATCCAACACCGCCTGCACGTCGCTGGTCTGCTCCCCGGTCCGAAGATCCTTCACCATCTGATACGGTTGCAACACATAGGAGCGAATCTGATGCCCCCAACCGATCTGCCCCTTTGCCGCGTAGTTCTGCTCCTGCTCGGCCATTTTCTTGTCCAGCTCAGCCTGTTTGATTCGTGCGGCCAGTACCTTCATGGCGGTCGCGCGGTTCTTGATCTGCGACCTCTCGTTTTGACACGTCACCACCAAACCGGTCGGAAAGTGGGTAATCCGAACGGCCGAATCGGTCGTATTCACCCCCTGCCCGCCATGACCCCCCGCCCGAAACACATCCACCCGAATGTCCTTATCCGGAATCTCCACCTCCACCACTTCATCCGGTTCCGGCACAATTTCCGCCGAGGCAAATGAGGTCTGTCTTTTGCCTTGCGAATTAAAAGGAGAAATTCGCACCAACCGATGAACACCCCGATCCGCCTTTAAGTATCCATACGCATTCTCGCCTGAGATGCGCAACATCGCGTTCTTAATGCCTGCCTCCTCCCCCGACAAAATATCCAAGACCTCCACCTTAAACCCCCTTCGCTCGGCCCATCTTTGGTACATCCGCATCAGGATGTTCGCCCAATCACACGCCTCCGTGCCGCCCGCCCCAGCATTCAGACTCAAAATCGCATTTCGGCGATCGTCTGGTTGCGACAAAATAAACTGCACTTCCGTCTGCTCCAACAAGGCCAGCCCCTGCCGTAGTTCCCGCGCATAATCCGCTTGCGCTTGGGGAGTTCCGTCCTCCTCCGCTAACTCCAAGTGCACGGGTAAATCGCCAATCTTTCGCTCCAGCTCCCGCATTAAATCCAGCTTTTTTCGCAGCGCATTGGCCTCTGCCGCTACCTTTTGGGCCTGAGTGGAATCGTTCCAAAAGTCGGGAGCCGACATCCTCCCCTCAAACTCTTTCAACTGCCCTTCTAATTTTACTGGGTCAAAGAAACCTCCGTAACTCCCGCAAGCGGGAGTTCACGGAGGCGAGGTCGATCGTTTCTGCGGCCAGGGTCATGAAATACCTTGGCCTTGCCTTGGGTTTGGCTCAAGCCACTTTCCTGCTCATCCATATTCCCAAAGCCACCAGAACCATCGAGATCCAGACCGGCCACTCTCCCCACTGCACATAAAACGTTTCCTTGGGCTCGGTTAAATCCAATTCGCCCGCCAAAAAACCCGGCTCTTGAGCTGATCCACTCTCTGGACCGCAAAGTTCAGAAATAAGAACCCCCCGCGGATGGATCAAGGCCGTGACCCCATCATTCGTTGCCCGCAAAAGAGGGAGTCGAGTTTCGATGGCCCGAAAGCGGGCATTCTCCAAATGCTGCCTCGCCCCGGCCGACTTCCCAAACCAAGCGTCGTTGGTGAGATTCACCAAGAGATGGGGCAACCTTTGCGCGGCTCGGCGAACCACCCGCGCCATCGAATCCTCAAAGCAGATCAACGGGGCAATCCGGATGCCGCTCCCCATCAACTCCAAAATTCCCGGCTCTTTTCCCGCCGTCAAATCCCCCCCAGGGGGGACCATCTTCCTCAACCACGGAAATATCCCCGCCAACGGCACATACTCTCCCATGATCACCAAGTGCGACTTGTCATACACTTGAACAGGTTGCCCTTCCGCCCCCGTGAAAAGCACCGCGCTATTGAAGGTCTCCGGCCCACGAATATCCAGTGAACCCGCCAAAAGGGAACGGGCGCCCAGCCTTCGCACCTTTTCCACCGCCGCTTGAAATGCCGGTTCCTCCCTCCATCCCGTTCCAGCCAAACTTTCCGGCCAAACTAAAAGGTCGACGGGAGCATGCGCCACCAGCGCAATCTCCGACCAGCGGGTAAGCTCCTCCGCCACCTTCACCATTTTGGCCGATCTCCACGGATCTTGCGGCACGGCGGGTTGGATGGCCGCGTAGCTCAGCGTCACCACGGGGTTTTCCTCCGGCCGCAAAACCGCCCTCGATCCGTACACCATGGTGACTCCTAAAACCAAAACCCCCGCCGTGAAATCCCACCTCGGCTTCCACTTCTGGGATCCCCGAATCTCCAACTCGAACCGCCGCGCGGTCAGGGTCAAGGTCAGCCCACCAAATGCCACCACCCAGGAAAGAATTGAAACTCCCCCCAAATCGGCCACTTGCGCCAGCAGGAGAAGGTTCCCCTGGGATACTCCCAATCCGTTCCATCCAAAACCGCTGAACACGATGCCCCGCAACCACTCGGTCACAACCCAAGCCGATGCCCCCCACACCACGTGACGGATATTTCCCACACTGGTCATTCGTTCCGAGTCCCCACCCGCCCATCTGACCCACAAGACAAACCAGAGCGCTGGGTAGATCGCCAGGTAAACGCACAGAACCATCCACCCCGCCACCGTCACCGATGTCAGCCAGCTAAAAGTGGTCAAAAAGTGAGTCGCCCCCGCAAACCAGCCCAGCCAAAAACTTTCCCGCAGATTCGGCCTCTGCCGTACCCCGTAATAAGCCAAGGGGATCAACGCCAGCCACCCCGCCAAGGGCTGACTGAAAGGCGCAAAGCCCATCGTCAATCCCAAGCCAGTCAATCCAGCGCAAATCCAGCCGACGGAGGAGATTCCGAACATTATCTTTTTTCGTCCTCCCAAGCCCCCGAGTCAACGTTGACGCGAGCTTGTCGCCGAAGCCCTCCTGCTCTTACCTCATGGCGTGATCCCGGCTCGTCTTCGCCAATGGCTTTGGCAGTTTTTTCTGATCTGGGCCGGAATTGGCTTGGTGGCCGTCACATTTCGACTGACCCCCGCCTGGGCCGAAACCCTCCCCTTGCCTGCTGGGTTAGTTGGCTTCATCACTTTCTGTCTCCGCAATGGAGATTTCATCTCCATGCTTCTCGCCGCCAGCCATGTGTACTTCTCGGCGGTCGATCGATTAGGACTTCGCCGCGCACGCATCACCGCGGCGGCCATTCTCGTTTCCTCTGCTCTTCTGGAAACGGTCGGAACGATGAGCGGAATTCCCTTCGGCTCGTATCAGTATACCGACGCCTTTGGCCCGCGGATGGGTGGCGTCCTGCCCCTCGCCATTCCCCTGGCCTGGTTCGCGGTTGTGGCGGGAGCCAACCTTAGCCTGAGCCAATATTGGAGAGATGGTTCCCGTGCCCCCATCGCCATCGCTACCGGAGCCTTCGCCATGACTTTCGATTTTTTAATGGAACCTTTTGCCTACGCCATTCGGGGTTACTGGCACTGGGCCGGCAACGTCGTTCCCCCCCAAAACTTTTTTGCGTGGTTTATCTTCAGCGCTCTAATGGCTTGGGTCACCCCCATCTACGCCGAGCCCTCCACCCGTCCCGATCCTCGGCCGGCCATTACCCTCGGGTTAATGAGCGGGCTTTTTATTGCCGCCCGAATCGCTCACGGAGTCTAATCGCAATCCATTCACTCGTTTCGACGCCGCCACCAGATTCCCATCCCTCGCACCAGTTTCTGCCCCATCGAGAGGCTGTGCCGCTTGGTAAACACATCGTAACCCGAGGCCTCGATCGGATCCAAAATCCCCGCGTACAGTTCCCGCATGAACCAGACCGACATCTGGGCTCCCCCGCGAGGGAGCAAGGCGATTCCGGGTTCGGCCAAACGATACTGCTCCCGAGCCCGCGAGACCTGAAACTGCATGAACTCCTTCCAGTGACCTGAAGGTCTTCCCAACAGAAGATCTTCGGCGCGCACCCCATACTGCTCCCGCTCCCGCGCCGGCAGGTAAATTCGCCGGGCCCGAGCATCCTCGGCCACGTCACGCAAAATATTGGTCAGTTGCATTCCCCGTCCCAAATCCAGTGCCCTCGGCTCGGCTTGGGGATCGTTCGATCCAAACACTCTCATCATCATCAACCCCACCGTGCCCGCCACCCGATAGCAGTATAAATCCAACTCCTCCCACGTTTGCAGGTTCACCGGACCCGCATCTCCTGCCACCCCGATCGCCAGATCCTCAAACCAGCGCCGCAAGATTTTCATGCGTCGCGCACAATCCCGAAATGCGGGCATCCACTCTTCCCCCGACCGATCTCCGCCATCCTCAAAGGCACGGATCAGCATCTCCCCCGCCACCTCGGGCCGAACCGATTCGCCTCGGGCCGCCACCTGATCCACCGCATCGTCGATCGAACGGCAACAGGCGTAGACCGCATAGGCATCCCGGCGAACCGCCGGCGTTAAAACATGAGAGGCAAAATAAAAGGTCCGAGCATGCTCGCGCGTGATCGCCTGAGCCGCACGATACGATTGGGCTAAATCAGGTGACAAGGTTGCCACCCACCCGTCTAACTGCCCAAACGAACGGTCTGACGCACCCAATCAATCGCCTCGGAAATGGAGGCCTGCTCGGTTGGGGTGAGGTGAGATTCTGCCAAAAGACGGTTCGACTCCTCGAAAAGGGAGCGACACTTTTCCTGCATCGCTTGAATCGCCCCTGATTTGCGCAGCAAATCCTGCACTTTGGAAATGGAGGCCTCGCTTCGGGCGGACGAATGGAAGCACATTTGCAGGAAAGAACGATCCACCTCCCCTAACCGTTGATAGGCCTCGTGAATGAGTAGGGTCTTTTTACCTTCTAAAAGATCGGTGGGAAGAAGCTGGTCTTTCCCATCCAAATGCGAAATTTCCAGGAGGTCGTTTTGGATCTGAAAGGCCAGACCCAGCGGTTCGGTCACCCTTGCCAAATCCTCCGCTTTTTCGGTCGAGGCGCCCGCCAAGAGAGCCCCAATGACACAGGGGGCTTCAAAGGTGTAGCGCGTAGTTTTCAGTAAGTAGGTGATCTCAATATCTTCCCGGGTCACCCGGCCGATGTCTTTCGAACCCAGAAGAATGTCAAAGATCTCCCCCACACCGGTGTCCGTGATATAGGACAGAAGTTTTCCCAGCGCCTGCTGCCGCGGCCCCACGTCAAAAGCGCTCTGCTGGAGAGTTTCCACCGCGAGGGCGAAAAGAAGATCGCCCACCACCAAAGCAACCCCTTGGCCCGTTCGCTCGGCATGACTCATTCTACCCTGTCTCTGCTCGACCAACTTGTGGAACGTGGGCAGGCCGCGTCGTTTTTCCGACCGGTCAATCAAATCGTCGTGCACCAGAACGAAGGCGTGCAGCAGCTCCAAGGAGAGCGCCGCCTGAATCAAGGCCTTGTCCCCCCACTCTTTCTTGCCTCCCAAGGCCCGGTAGGTCAGCAGCAGCAGCAAAGGCCGGATGCGCTTTCCTTTCCGACCAACAAACTCACACATGTCGAAAAAAATCGGCTCAAATAACTCCCCAAAGTCGTATCGCTCTTTTTGCCGATGAAAGAATGCCTGCATCTCCTGCTCTAAAAGCCCAGGCAAACGCTCCCGCTCCGTCAAATGGGAAGTTAAACTCATACAAAAGAATACGAGCAAAGATGGGCCGCAGGCCAATCGGAAAAGATTAAGTTATTCATATCGTGTACTCACTTCCCTGAGGCCTTTCCGATTTGGGGATAATTTTTAAGGTCGCATGCTCGGCCAAGACAAGGTGATGGGGCGGAATGCTTTTGGTTAGGAAAACTCCCCCTCCAACCGTGCTGCCCTCTCCCACCACCGTTTCACCCCCTAAAATCGTGGCCCCAGGGTAGATGGTCACCCGATTCTCGATCGTGGGATGGCGCTTTCGCCCACGCAAAGTCTGGGCCCCCGCCACCGAGCGAGCCCCCAGGGTTACCCCATGATAAATGCGAACCTCTTGACCGATCTCGGTGGTTTCCCCGATGACCACTCCTGTGCCGTGATCAATGAAAAATGATGGGCCGATCACCGCGCCCGGGTGAATATCGATTCCGGTTCGGCTATGGGCCCACTCGGTCATCATGCGCGGAAAAAGCGGAACACCCAAAAGATGCAGTTCGTGGGCCATCCGCTGCACCGCCACCGCCTCCACTCCGGGGTAAGCTAAAAGAATTTCCTCCACATTGCGCGCCGCCGGGTCCCCCGCCATGACCGCCTCCACATCGGTTTTCAGAATCGTTCGAATCGCGGGGAGACGAGCGAGGAAGGCTTGGACTTTACCTGCCGCCGTTTCCCCGGCGACGATTTTGGCCGGCAGGCTCTTTCCGACCTCCCTTTCGAGAGACTTCTCCACTGAGCGCAAAAGGGATGTGATCGCCGGGCCCAGCTCTTTACCCTCCAAATCGTCCCCGTCATAAAATCCGGGAAAAAGGAGATGGAGAAGATCCTGCGTAATGGCCGCGACCGCCCTTTTGGAGGGAAGTTGCGTTCCGCCCAAGTGGTTGATTGCCGCTAATTCGGCATAGGATCTAACCATTTTGTCGGTCAATTCGTGGTGGGTGTTCAAGGAGAAATCGTACTGGAAAGTCCCTGTCGGAGCAACTGGGGCGACGTGCGTTTTTGTTGGGCGGAATGGCCTTCCGATGGCTCAATGGGGGGGTGAAGAACGAGGTTTATACTTCCATGACCCTTCCACCCAAAAAAAAGGGAACGGCGAGGTATGGAGTCATCGGCTCACCCATCGCCCACTCCCTCTCTCCGGTGATGCAGTTGGCGGGCTGGGAAAAGCTAGGGGTTCAAGCCGAATACTTTCGGATCGAAATTCCCGCGGGAGGATTGGAGGGGGCGGTGCCCCAGCTTCTACGAGCAGGATTGGATGGATGGAACTGCACTCTACCGCATAAGGCAGAAATGTTCCGTTTCAGTGAAGTGCGCTCCCCTTCCGCTCTCCAAGCCCAATCGGTCAATACCGTTCAAGTGATCCAAGGAAAAATACACGGCTCGAGCACCGACGCGGAGGGTTGGTCCCGAGCTATGCGAGAGATTTGGCCCGACTCTATTCCCCCAAAACGAACTCTTCTCTTGGGATGCGGAGGAGTGGGCCAAACGATCGCACGATTTCTCGCGTCCATCGGTTGCACCACCCTGACGCTTATCAATCGCGATTCCCAGCGGGCCGAGAAACTTTATGGTGAGCTCACGCAACTTGGGGGGAATCGATTTCCGCTTCACGTTCTCGACTGGAATATGCCCAACCTAAGATTGGCTCTGTCGGAATCCGATCTACTGATCCAAGCCACCAGTTTAGGGCTGAAGGACGAAGACCCCCTTCCCATTCCCATCGAACTCCTGAATCCCCCGCTCCAAGTCTACGATACGATTTATCGCAAAGGGGAGACATCGCTCGTTCGCGTGGCCCGTCAGCGGGGATGCCAGGCCGAGGATGGTTTGGGCATGCTTCTGCATCAAGGAGCCCTCTCTTTGGAAATTTGGTCGGGCCAACCCGCCCCTCTTTCCACCATGCGACAGGCGCTCTACCAAGCGGCCGGAAGAGACCTATGATTCCAACACCTCTTCTTGTTTTTTTTGTTTTCATTTTGGGCGCCATTCTGGGGTCTTTTCTCAATGTGTGCATTCTGCGAATTCCTTTAGGTCAATCGATCGTGAATCCCCCTTCCCGTTGTGCGGCTTGTGGGCGTCAGCTCCCCTTGGGGGTCAATCTTCCCATCCTCGGGTATTTTCTCCTGCGTGGCCGCGCCCGTTGCTGTGGCGCCCATCTGGATCCCCGGTACCCGATCGTTGAAGCGGGCACAGCCTCCGCCCTGGCTGCCCTTTGGCTTTTGTATCCGCCCGAACTTTTCGCCATCTACGCCCTGCTCGTCGCAGGTCTGATCGTCGCCTCAGGAATCGACCTCGACTACTTGGTCATTCCTGACGCCCTGACGATCGGAGGAGTGGTCGCAGGTATTTCACTCAGCTATCTCTTTCCCTCTCTTCAAGGTAAAGAGGACCCTGCTGATGCCATGATCCGTTCCGCTCTTTCGGCCACGGTGGCCGGCGGATCGCTCTGGTTGGTGGCGCGGACCGCATCGTGGCTACTGCAAAAAGAGGCCATGGGAATCGGCGATGCGAAACTACTCGCCGCTTTAGGGGCCTTTTTGGGCTGGCAAAGTCTTCCCTTTATCGTGGCAATCTCCTCCCTCATCGGAACGATTGTCGGAATTGGAATTCTCAAGAAGCGCAAACAAAAGTTAGGCGTCAAAGTTCCATTCGGACCCTATCTAGCACTAGCGGCACTTCTCTGGCTCCTCGGAGGAGCAAGGTTGGCCGCAAAATATCTTCCGAATAACTTTTCTTAATATTTTATATGCAATTGAATGACATGGTTTTACATTCTAAGTTGCGGCCCCTATTTTATCCACAATTGCCACACCCCTAGATAGACTTCCCAGCTTTTGTACCCCTTTATATAGGGATGCGAAGGCTGATAGCCACTACCTGTTGTATC
>Ga0247839_1002288_pt1 | contig 29259 bp, 24 predicted proteins | sample LaCruzMarch2015__6_FD_192405 | JGI IMG/M metagenome (GOLD analysis project Ga0247839, IMG submission 192405) | Freshwater microbial communities from meromictic Lake La Cruz, Castile-La Mancha, Spain - LaCruzMarch2015_16m | ecosystem: Environmental > Aquatic > Freshwater > Lake | place: Spain... | reverse complement strand
CCCCAAGGGCGATGTCTTACGTGGGAAGCCACCGGCTAAAGCCTCGGCCTCCGGTTGCGGGGGCGTGCATCGATCGGTTATTTGTTCTTCTTTGCGTTCATTCGCGGCCATCCCTTGTTCTTCGGGTCGTCCGCTTCGAGGTCTCGATGGAAAACACACGCATCACCACGCTGATCAACCAACTGGTCCGTCCCGAAATCCGCGCACTCGGCGCCTATCATGTCCCGGACGCCCAGGGTCTGATCAAGTTGGACGCCATGGAGAACCCCTACACCTGGCCGGACGCGCTCAAGTCCGAGTGGCTGGAGGTGCTGCGCACCGTCGCCCTGAATCGCTATCCGGACCCCCAGGGCACTGTGGTCCAGGAGCGTCTGCGCGAATCCATGGGCATCCCGGCGGACATGGGGCTCTTGCTCGGCAACGGCTCGGATGAGCTGATCCAACTGCTTGCGATGACGGTGGCGCGACCGGGTCAGAAAGTGCTGGCCCTGGAGCCGGGGTTCGTCATGTACCGCATGATCGCGCTGTTCACCGGCATGGACTATGTGGGCGTGCCGCTGCGGGACGACGATTTTTCGCTCGACTTGCCGCGGGTGCTGGACGCGCTGGAGCGTGAACGTCCGGCCTTGACCTATGTCGCTTATCCGAACAATCCCACGGGGAATCTGTTCGACGCCGATGCGGTTTGCCGAATCATTGCCGCCGCACCCGGCCTGGTGATCGTGGATGAGGCCTATGCCCCGTTCACCGACTCAAGCTTCCTGTCGCGTCTGGGTGAGTGGCCGAACCTGCTGGTCCTGCGGACGGTCTCGAAGATGGGTCTGGCGGGTCTGCGCCTGGGCTATCTGGCCGGACCACCGGCCTGGCTCCACGAGTTCGACAAGACCCGTTTGCCCTATAACATCAATGTGTTGACCCAGGCTTCGGCGGCCTTTGCGTTGCGCCATCGCGACGTGCTCGATGCCCAGACCCAATTGATCCGCGCGGAGCGCGGCCGTTTGTTCAGCGCCTTGGCCGCGCTGCCCAGGGTGCATCCGTATCCAAGCGATGCCAACTTCATCCTGATCCGCCTGGCCGCGGGTTGCGCGGACACCGTTTTTTCAGGCCTCAAGCGGCGCGGCGTACTGGTCAAGAACCTCAATGGAGCCCACCCCCTGCTGCACGACTGCCTGCGCGTCACGGTCGGATCACCGCAGGAGAATCAGTCGTTTCTGACGGCCTTGGCCGCGGAGATCTGAGGCGCACCGTAAGGTGATTTCCGCGAAAAATCCAACCCGTAGGAGCCCGCTTGCGGGCGACGGGTGGGGCACAATGACGCGATTCCGGCAGGTCACGTCGCCCGCAAGCGGGCTCCTACGGAGCTTGATTCTTGATAGCGTCTTATTCGGAAATCGCCTAAAGTCCGACAGGCTGCTAGGTGCGGGTTTCAAACCCGCCCCCGCACCAAGGGTCTGTCTTATACATCATTGTCGTTGTCGTAATCGAGGTTGTCGTAGCGCTTCTCCGATTACGACAACGACAACGACAACGACAACGAGTGTGTTTGACTTGCTCCTGACTCCTTTACTGTCGACTCCCGAAGATCTGTTTGGCCTTCGCCGTTAACTCATCGATCTCGCGTTCCGCATCGGCCCAATCCTGCGCGTCGTAGCCTTCCGCGAAATTGCGTTTCTCAGACCGGTAATACGCGGCTTCACGGATCATGTCCAGCCGTTGTTCCGGCGTGACGTTGGCTAAGTGCTGAAGACTGACCGGCTTATCTTCCAGCGGTGCTTGGGGTTTGCCCGCGGTCGGCTCGGCCCGCTTGGCGGGTTTTTTCGGCGCTGACTTGGATGACGCGGCGGCCGGCTGCGTTGCGGCTTTTGCGGGTGCCGCGGCGGCCGCGGACTTGGCGGCGGCGGCCGCCGCCGCGGCCTTGGTCAGCGCGGGTGCCGGGGCTGGTGCGGGCGGCGTCGCCGCGGTCCCGGCAGTTTTCTTCGCGACCGACTTCTTGACCACCGGGGTGGCCGCGGGTGTCTGCGTAGTGGGTGCGGCCGGCTTGGCCGCAGTCTTCTTGGTCACGATCTTCTCGTTTGCCATGTCGCTCGCCTCGTGGAAAATGCTTGGCGTCATCGCCGAACAGGGGGTCGATCGCGTACCCGACTGGGTCGGATCGGTAGGGGCCGACTCGCATCGCTCGTTGTCAGGTAGATAGAATACACGTGTTTGCAGCGGCTCGGCCAATGTCCTGTCGTTTTAGTCGGGTCAATCCGGTTCTGCATCCGGTCGCGGAACTCGGGTGGTGCGGCAGGCCGGGCGCCCGGCGGCGGTGCGGCGCGCTGATGGCAGACGGCACTTTCTCAAGTCGCCATCTCCAGGTTGGTCGAGGGGCGTTGCAGGAAATTACCCTGCACATAATCCACCCCCGCGGTCCAGAGAATGGTGAGTGCGCGGGCGTCCTCGACTCCGGTTACCACACTTTTCACGTTGAATTCGCGCGCCAGATTCGCCAAGGCCAGCAGGCGTTGCTGCTTGTCCTTGTCGTCGGCGAGGTCCTGGGTGAACTCAGGACGCAACAAAATGAAATCCAGGGAGAGTCCCTGCAGCAGCATCTGCGGGTGGTCGGTACCGCCGAAGCGATTGATCGCGATCCGGCATTTGATTTTCTTAAGGCTTTCGACGAGTCGACTCAGACTCCCCAGGTTACCGTCCACCAGTTCCTCCTGAATGACGAACGTCAGCCAGTTCCCGCGGACGTCGAATTCCTGCAGGCAATCGCAGATCCAGATGACGGCGCCCGGATCGCGGAAGGTATCTTCCGCCAGATTAATGAAAAAATTGAAATTCCGGCCGGCCTGACGGTGTTCGTGCATGGTCTTGACGGCGTTGCGGATCGCCCATTTGTCGATCCGCTCGATCAATCCGCTGCGGATCGCCGGGACGATGAAGTCCTTGGCCTCGAGCAGGTCCCCGGATTCATCGATCAAGCGCACCAGGACAGTGTAGTTTTCCTGGTTGTCGCCCATCAGACTGACGATCGGCTGGTAGACCAGGATAAAGCGATCGTTGTCCAGGGCGGACTCGATCTTGCTGGTCAAGGGATCTTCGCCCTCGATCGCCGGTTGCTTGTCGCGGGCAGCCAGGGATGTGGGTTCCTGCATCCCCGCCCGGGTGATCAGCACGGTGCCGCCAAGGCAGGCGCGATAGGCATCGTCAAGCACCTCCTTGGGGTCGGCGTAGGGTCCGGAGACGACCACATAGCCCACGTCGCAATCGGCCTCAATGCGGGACTTGGCGGTTTGGGCCTCGGGTAAACGCACCTCGGCACGGATGCGTTCAGCCAGGGTGTGCGCGGCGGTTTCGTCAAGCTCCGGGACCAGGAGTCCATAACCGTCGTCGCTGACCCGGGCCAGCACGCCGAGTTCAGCACATACCAGAGCAAGCGACGCGGCGACTGAGCCGATCACTGCCAGTCCCTGGGTCAAGCCGAGGGTGCGGAGCAGGTCGGCGGCACCGCGCAGGCGGATATAGAAGAGTGTGAAGGGTATCGCGGGCCGACCCTCGTTGCCGAGGGCAATCGCGATGGCCGCGATCAGGGTGGCGGTCCCCGTGACCTCGTGCAGTTGGTCGACGCTGTCGGTGGCAAGAACGGTCGAACGGTCGGCGGTGCGGACGATCAGCCGCAAACAGGGCTCGCCGTCGCGTTCGGCGGGCGCGGCGAACAGGGTTCCGCGGAAGTTGCTGGTGTCGGCCCGCACGCACATGGTCGGGATTTCGGCCAAACCCTGGGCCTCGGGGGTGGTGCGCGTGCGCAGGAAGTCGCGCACCGCCGCGCGCTGGTCGGTCGCGATCAGGTCCAGGAACGCGGCGGACTGGAGGTCGTCAACCGTGGGGAAGCGAAACAGGCTCAGATAGGCGGGGTTGGCATGCACATGCATCCCGTCCTGGATGAAGGCGACTGCTTCGCCGGTGGTTTCGACCAATTCGCGGGCGCGCGACTCGCATTGCTGGAGTTGGTGGGTCAGGTGTCTGACCTGGCGGCGCACGCGCAGATCGGCCAATTCGCGGCCCACCACGAGTTGCAGGTGTTCACTGTCCTCGCGGTCGGTGACGTCGCGCGCCCCGGCGCGCAAGGCCTTGATCACGGACTCTTGATCGCCGTGGTGGTCGGCCACGACGATCAATGGGACATCGGCCGTCAACTCGCGGTGGCGGGTCAACACGGCATCGAGATCCACGCTGGGGTCATAGCTGCAACAGAGGATCAGATCGCAAGCCCGGCGCTCGACCAGTTCATCGATCCGGTCCGCGGTGGCGGTGTACATCCCGCGCACGGTCAGTCCGCCGTTGCGCAGGGACGTGATCAGGCGTTCCGCCTCGTTGGGCTGGGAGGTCATGACCAGCAGGATGACGGGTTGGGCTTGCGCGGGCATGCTTCTCTACTAAGGTCCGGCGATAGGGTCTGCGTGGCGATTATCGACGTACGGAGTCGGTTAGGGAACCACGGAATGCAACCGGGACTTTGCAGGGTGCACCCGCGACCTCGCGGACCAGACGGGGTACCAGATAACCCGGCAGTCGGGCCCTGAGACTGTCCATCAGGGCGCCGGCGTCGCGGTCGGACACCTCGAAATGGGCGGCCCCGTGCACCAGGTCCAATTGGTGCAGATAATAAGGCAAGACAGCGCACTCGAAGAGTCGTTCGCTCAGCGCGCCGAGCGCGTCCGCGGTGTCGTTGACCCCGCGCAGCAAGACGCTCTGATTCAACAGCGTGATACCGCCCGCATGCAGTCTGCGCAAGGCCGCCCGTGCTCCAACGCCGAGTTCGTCGGCGTGATTGACGTGAACCACCAGCACCGGCGCGAGGCGCAGTCCGGCCAGCAGCGCACACAACGCCTCGGTCACCCGCGCGGGCAGCACCGTCGGCAGCCGGGTGTGCAGGCGCAGCCGCCGCAGGTGGGGGATCGCGGCGAGTCGGGCGAGGAGTGCCGCGAGGGCGTCGTCACTCAGCAGCAAGGGGTCACCCCCGCTCAGAATGACCTCCGACAGGCTGTGGTCGGTTTGGATCCGGTCGATCGCCGCATCCATCCGGGCACGGTGGGGGCCTAACTCCGCGTAAGGGAAATGGCGACGAAAACAGTATCGGCAATGGACGGCGCAAGCGCCATGGACGATCAGCAAGGCGCGCCCCGCGTACTTGCGCAGGAGTCCGGGAACGCAGACCGCCGGGCCGTCGCCGACCGGGTCCCGGCTGAAACCGGGGCTTGTGAGGTGTTCGTCACGCAGCGGCAGCACCTGCCGTAACAGCGGGTCGTGGGGGTCGCCCGGCGTCATCAACGCCGCGAAACCGCGCGGCACCAACAGCCGGAACGGGCCGGGATCCGGGTCGAGGTCGGTGATCTGGTCGGCCCGCAGGTCGAGGAACGCGAGCAGGTCAGGGACCCGCGTGAAGGCCTGGGCGAGCGCAGTCTGCCAGTCCTGGCTATGACATTGCGCGATGCTTCGCGTTACCATTGGCGGTTTGGCGTTCAGCGTCAATTCCAGCTTCAGTTAGAGCTTCAAACACATAGGCACCGGGTACGACATGGCGAGCTACAGCACCAGTGAATTCAAGAGCGGACTCAAGATCATGCTGGACGGGGATCCGTACAACATCGTCGAGAACGAGTTCGTCAAACCCGGCAAAGGTCAGGCGTTCAGCCGCGTGCGCGTGCGCAACCTCAAAACCGGGCGCACCGTGGAAAAGACCTTCAAGTCGGGCGACACCGTCGAGGCGGCCGATGTGCATGATACCGACATGCAGTATCTGTACAACGACGGCGAGCAGTGGCACTTCATGGACCCGGCCAGTTTCGAGCAGATGACCGCCGATGCCACGATCGTGGGTGATACCGCCAAGTGGATCAAAGATAACGATATCTGTAATGTGACCCTGTGGAACGGCCTGCCGCTGGCCGTGGAACCGCCAAACTTTGTGGTGCTGAAAATTATCGAGACCGACCCCGGACTCAAGGGCGATACCTCGGGCGGCGGCGGCAAGCCCGCCACCCTGGAGACCGGCGCCGTGGTGCGGGTGCCGCTGTTCGTTCAGAGTGGTGAACTGATTCGCGTGGACACCCGTATCGGCGAATACGTCTCGCGCGCCAAGGAGTGATCCCGCACTGGCGACCCAGCGCGTCGCCGGCGGCCCTGCGTGCGCGCGCCGCCATGCTCGCCGCGGTGCGCGACTTTTTCTCCCGCGCCGGCGTCCTGGAAGTCGAGACGCCGATCGCCTCCCGGTGTGCCGGGTCCGACCCGGCCTTGGAGAGCCTGGTCACCCGCTGGCACTGGGGCAGCGACGCCGCGGGCCAGCCACTCTTTCTGCACACGTCCCCCGAGTTTCCCATGAAGCGGCTGGTGGCCGCCGGCGTGGGACCTATCTATCAAATCTGCAAAGTGTTTCGTGACGGCGAACGGGGCCGACTCCACCACCCCGAATTCAGTTTGCTGGAGTGGTACCGGCCGGGTTGGGACTATCGGCGTCTGATGGACGAGGTGGCCGCGGTGGTCCGGGTGGTGCTCGGGCGTCCGGATTTGCCGACCGAGCGGCTGACCTATCGTACGTTGTTTCGCGAGCGGTTGGGGATCGATCCCTGGACGGCCGGATGTGACGATCTGCGAACGCGCGCGGCGGCGCTGGCAATCGCCGATGCCGATTCCCTTGATCTCGACCGCGACGGCTGGCTGGACCTGCTGCTGACCCAGTGTCTGCAAGGGCAGTTGGGCCGCGGTTGCCTGACTTTCCTGTGTGACTATCCGCCAAGCCAGGCGGCGCTGGCCCGGCTGCGGCAGGACGAGGTGGAGGTGGCGGAGCGCTTCGAGCTGTATTTCGAAGGGGTGGAACTCGCGAACGGCTTCCAGGAGTTGACCGACGCAGCAGTGCAGCGTGCGCGGTTGCAGTTAGACCTTGAAACGCGCTGCCACCAGGGCCGCGTTACCCCGCCCATCGACACCGCCTTCCTCGCCGCCCTGGCCGCGGGGATGCCGGAGACCTCCGGGGTCGCCGTGGGTCTGGACCGGCTGTTGATGGCGGTCATGAATGTCCGGCACATCGACGCCGTGCTGGCCTTTCCGGTCGAGCGGGCCTGATCCGCATCAGGGTCGGTGGAGAGCCTTCGTGTCGGGTTCCGGCGGACAACCGGTTGAAAATTCCCGCCGTACGGTCATTGACGAGTGACCAACGGTGGTTTTCCTCAAGGTGTTCGTGGCGCTACAGTGCAGTTTCGAAAACTGTGATGCGTATCACGGTTGTCTTTGATCGGCAGCCATCGGTGACACCTTTTGGAGCGACTGTAGGGGCGACTGTAGGGGCGACTTCAGTCGCCCCTTCCCCCACATCGGTAACCCCGTTCCCGGAAATCACCGAAGACACCAAGCAGGACAGCCGCGATCGGTCCGCACAGCGGCCCCCGTAGGGTCCGCTGCGCGGACCGTCGACCTCGCAGAAACGTGATGTAGCCCTGTTGATGACCAAAGCCGTCGGGACAACGCCTGGCAGCCCTGCGTGTCTTGGTGCGAGCAATTGCCGGATTTCGGGTCACCCATCTCACTCAAGGCGCCTCGGTATGTTCAAGATCCCGCCCCGACTGCGCCTGATCCCCGCCCTGCTGGCGCTCGGCAGCGGCCTGCTGGCCGCCGCCGCACCAGAGCCCAACCCGCCTGTTGGCGGGGCGGGCGTCTCCGCCCTCGCGGTGCCGTTGGTCCAAACGCCGCCATCGCCGACCAGCGCGGCAACCGCCCCGGCCCAGGCGAAGATTCAGGCCGACTATGGCAAGCTGCCCTACACCTTCGAGGCCAACGGCGGCCAGGCCGATGCCGCGGTGAAGTTCCTCGCCCGCGGCCCGGCTACAGCCTGTTCCTGACGCCCGGTGAGGCGGTGCTCTCGCTGCACAACACCAGCCAATCGAACCCGGCGCCACGCCCCGGCCCGGTGCTCGTCCGGAGCCGATGCCCGCCTTTGTCGCCAAGCTCAGTGCCGATGGCGGCACGCTGCTCTACTCCACCTACTTCGGAGGAAGCGACGACGACGTGGGCTATAGCATCGCCGTGGACAGCGTATACCTACTCCACCGACTTCCCGACACGCAATGCCTCGCAGCCCGTAGGTTGGGGTGAGGAACGAACCCCAACATCCCAGCTCAGCCCCCGAACGCCTTCTGGATCGCGTCCAGATCCAGCGCTTCGATGTACTGCTGCACCGCGGCGCCGTCCGCCATGCCGGTGCCCTTGCCCTGGATCAGGATGCGGTTGCCGATCATCAGGGTCACCTCGTGCTCATTGGTTTGTGCATCGTGCTTGATGATGCCGCGCTGGCCCTTGATCGTGTAGGGCTTGGTGTTCGGGTCGGCCTGCATCATGAAGGGTGAGGACAGGAACATGGTCAGCATCGGTAACAGCGGGGAGTCGGCGGTCACGTTCAGGTTGACTTCGGCTCCGTCCTCGCGGAAATAGCGGCGACCCAGGTTGGTGCCCACGATCATGCTGGCGAGTCCGGCGGTTTCGGATTGCGCGGGGTCGGCTTGCCAGCCGGCCAGCGGCTCCGGCAGCAGCTTCAACAGGCCCGCGGTCATTTGCTCCTTGATCTTGGCCACGGCGAAGTTCAGGGTGTCGGCGGCGCTGTGCAGTTGGCCGGCCTCGTAGGCCTGGCGCGCGGCGTCCAGTTGATCCGTGACCTCATCGGCCTGAGTCGGGGCGGCGAGGGTCAGGCAGGTGGTCAGGGCGACGATCAGCGGGGTGCGGTTCTGCATCGGATGGCTCCGGTTGAGTCCAGTGTCTGAGCGGGCATTATGGCCCTGACCGGGTGGGCCGACCAGATTGAATATGGACCAGCGTGAATTGCGCTTGACGGCGGGTATGGGCCTTGGTCGGGGTTCCGGCGAGCCGAGCGGCCGCCTGGAGTCCAAGGCTTCAGCCTTGGACTCCAAAAGCGCAGCGCCGGCCGCAACGAGAATCGAGGCCGGGGTATGGCTGGCGTCGGCTCTGATCGCGGCCTATCATTTCGGCTCTGTCTGTCGTCCGCCTGACGGTGACGGCGCGCCGCTGTCGGCAAGTTTTGTGGTCTTGGATGACGATGCCCGATACCAATACTTTCATCGGTGAGACGGTCTTCTATTTTGGTGTCGACCTGACGTTGTTGCGCACGCTGCGCGATCACCTCGGCGAGCGGTCGATCGCGGTGCGCGCGGTGCGGACGCTGGCCGGTCTGATGCTCGCGGCCGGCAGTCGACCGGTGCCGGTTCTCATTCTGGAGCCTGGTATCCTGCGGCCGGGGCGGTCGGTGAATGCGATCCTGGATCGGCTGGAGAAGGGCACGGGGCTGCGTCCACACCTCGTCTGTCTGGTCGGGGCCGCACCGCCGGTGGAACGCGGCATCGACCAGTGTCCGGGCGCGGTGATGACCGTCGCCGCGCCATGGGATGGTGCGCGCATTGCCGAGCAGGTGGTCGCGCTGATGACCGCGCAGAGGCCAAGGCCGGGACGGGTGTTGGTCGTCGATGCACTGACCCCGGAGCGTCTTGAGATCGTCGCGACCTTGCGGCGCGGCGGTGTGCTGGTGGAACAGGCGTCGGATCTGCATCAGGTGATCCCGGCCCTGGAACGTGCTCCCTGTGATCTGATCCTGCTGGATCTCAACCTGTATCAAGACGATCATCGGGATCTTGCGGCCGCGATCCGGGCCCATCCGGCAGCCGATGAACTGCCGATTGTTTTTCTCTCGGCGGAGGCGTCCCCGGAGCACCACGGCGAGGTGCTGCATCTGGGCGAAGACGATTACCTGGCGCGGCCACTCGACTACGATCATTTGCTGGCCACGGTGCGGCGGCGGATCGAGCAGGTCTCAAGCCAGGCCGCGTCAGCGACCGGGGGTACTCGGGACCGGTTGTTGTTGAGCCGGACGCAACTGATCAAACGGCTCGATCACGCGATTCTCGTCCATCCGGTGACGGAATCGGGTCAGGCCGTGCTCTGCATCCGGGTCGATGGCTCCCCGGTCCTGGGGGCGGCCGGGGAGACCGATGCGGGGGCACTGAGCGTGTTGGTCACCGAGTTGATTCGCTCCACCGCGGGGGCGGCACAGCGCGGTGCCTGCCGGGGCGATGGGGAGCTTCTGCTGTGGGTGAGGTGCGCATCCAACAGCGCAGTGGTCGCCTTGGCCGAGGCGATCCAGCAGGCTGCCGGTGCCCTGGTGGTGCCTCCGCGAGCCGGCGTCGAGCGCGTCTCCCTGAGTATTGGTATCGGCTCGCTCCTCCCATCGGTGGACAATGCGCTGACCTTGCTGTCGCGCGCCCAGTCAGCCTGTGAAGCGGCACAGCGGGCCGGCGGCGACCGGGTCCTGGTCCACCGGACGCTGGATGATCCGGCGATGAGCGGCGGCGAGTTCGGTGATGCGCCGCTCTTGCGGTTGTTGCAGCAGGCACTGGCCGGGTCTGGATTCGAGTTGGTCTACCAACCGATCCTGTCCCTGCGCAAGGCCCACCAGGAGCGCTATGAGGTGCTGCTGCGGCTGCGTACGCCCCAGGGTGATATTATTCCGCCGCTCACCTTTCTCCCGGTCGCGAGGCGTTGCGGACTGCTTCCGGACCTGGATCGCTGGGTGTTGACGGAGGCGTTGCAGACACTGCGGCAGGAGCGCGACGCCGGTCGGCGCACGCGCTTGATGATTCATCAGTGCGCCGCGAGTCTGGCGGAGCCCGGTTGGCTGCAGTGGGTACGCGATGAGATCCTGCGTCTGGATTTGATCCATCAGCGTCCGGTGCTGGAGTTCAATGCCCGCGACCTGCTCGCCGACGAGGATCAGGCCCGGCTCCTGTTTCCGGAACTCGGCCGATTGAGGATCGAGGTCTGTCTGGCGGGTGTCACCGACAGTGAGGATGTGCTCGGACTGATTGCCCGTCGGCCGATCGGTAGTGTCAAGTTGGCTCACGCGTTGGCCAGGCGTGAATCGGGCGCCCGTCTGCGGGTGTTGGTGCAGGCGCTGCACCAGCGGGGGGCGCGGGTCATCGCCGCGGGAATCGAAGACCCGGAGGTCATCGGGCGGATCTGGTCCAGCGGGGTTGACTATATTCAGGGCAACTTCATCCAGTTCCCTGAGGACACCCTGTGTTTCAATTTTCAGGAAGGCGTGATCGGATAGTGATTTCACTTATTGGTGAAGCGTTCCCGGCCGCCGGCCGGTCGCTGACGATTTCTCCCAGGATGCCCGGATCATTATGAAATTGCTCGCGCTCGATACCTCCGGTGAGCTCTGCTCCGTCGCGCTGTTCATCGACGGTGTCATCGAACAGCGCCGGGAGCCGGCGCCGCGTCGGCATGGGGAGTTGCTCTTGCCGATGATGGAGTCATTGCTGAAGTCGACCGGGATCGCGCTCAGCGCGCTTGACGCCATTGCCTTTGGTCGTGGTCCCGGCTCCTTTACCGGGGTGCGCATCGCGGTCGCGGTCGCCCAGGGGGCGGCCTTCGGTGCCGGTTGCCCGACGGTCCCGGTCTCGACCCTGGCCGCCATGGCGCTCGGCGAATACCGCCGGACCGGCCGCCGACGGATTCTGGCGGCGCTGGACGCGCGGATGGGGGAGCTGTACTGGGGCGCCTTCGAAGTCGCTGAGGATGCGTCAGTCGTCGCCGGCGGTGCGGAGCGGGTCGTCCTGCCGGAGTGCGTGCCGGTGCCGGCAGGAACCGGCTGGTGCGGGGTCGGCTCCGGCTGGGGCGCCTATCGGGCGGCCCTCGAACAGCGGGTCGGCACGGGTCTCACGGCCGTGGTGGCCGACGGTGTCTGCGAGGCCGAGGACATCGCCCGCATCGCCGCGGTCGAGGTCCGTGCCGGGCGGGTGGTCGCGGCGGAACTGGCGCGGCCGGTCTATCTGCGCGATCGGGTGACGGCGACCGTGCCGACGCTGATGAATCATGAATAACCTGACCCTGTTCGATGCGGCGGCGCGGTGTCTGGCAGAGCCCGATCCTGCACGTAAACAGGATCTGACCGCCCAGGTCGCACTGGCCTGGGCCGCGGGTCAACTCGGTCTCGACTCCGGCACCGCCGGTCCGGTGTGTGAGGTTCCGGGACGGCCCGCGCGGCCGGAGTTGGTTGCTCCGCACCAGTTGACCGGGCGTAAGCTCAGCAGCCCGCGGGGGCGTGCCGCGCTGATCCATGCCGTCGCGCATATCGAGTTCAATGCCATCAACCTGGCCTGGGATGCGGTGCAGCGTTTTCGGGAACTGCCGCCTGCATACTATGATGATTGGGTGCGGGTCGCGGCGCAGGAGGCGCAGCATTTCGGCCTGATGCGCGGGCGCCTGCGCGATCTGGGTCATGACTACGGGGACTTTCCGGCCCATGATGGTCTGTGGGAGATGGCGCGGCGCACGGCCCATGATCCGCTGGCCCGGATGGCGCTGGTCCCGCGGGTGCTGGAAGCGCGCGGACTGGATGTCACCCCGGGTATGATTGCGCGGCTGCGTGCGGTGGGTGATCAGCAGACCGCGGACCAGCTCGCGATCATTCTGCGCGATGAGGTCGGTCATGTCGCGGCGGGCACCCGGTGGTTCCGCTACCTGTGCGAACAGCGCGGACTCGCGCCGCTGCCGGTCTATTTCGACCTCATCGCGACCCATCTGACGGGTCCGGTCCGTGGTCCGTTCAATCTGGCGGATCGGGTGCTCGCCGGATTCGACCCCGAGGAACTGATGCACCTCGAGGCGCTTTCCGCGGGGGGCGGCAGCAACGGGTAGCCGCGACACGGACCTGACCGGCCGATTAGAAATCCATCGAGCGAGGAGCTGAATCATGCGTTTATCGAGTGAGACCCGTTGGTTGCTTAGGGTGTGCCCCGGCGTCCTCGCGGCCTTGCTGGCGGGCCAGCCGGCCGCCGAAGAGGCGGCGATCCAGGTCTACGAGTGCCATCAGGGCGGCAAGGTGACCTTCTCTGATGAGCCCTGTGTCGGCACCGAGCAAACCCTGAAGATCGACTATTCGCGGCCTGATGCCGCGCAAGGCGAGGATGCGGCCTTTGCGGCCCAGGCCGCGGAGGCCCAAGCCGGGGCGGTGGCGCAAGCGGCGGTGCTTGACGCCGGGATCCTGAATCTGGAGCAGCAGATCACCAATCAGCAGGCCGAGCGCGATGCACAGATCGCGGCGCTGCGTCAACAACTCGCCGAAGGGACCCAGGATCCCGATCCGTCCGCCTGGCAGGCCGCGATGAATCAGCAGATCCTTTCCACATACGAGAAATATAACGACACCATCCTTGCCGAGCGGCGTCGGCTGGATCAGTTGCAGGCGCAGCGGGAGTCGCTCGGCGGCCAGGGGCAGCGCTAAACCGCGTCCAGCACGGTATGCGATGTTTTTTGATGGGATCGGCCCGGGCAGACTCGACGATTGCTGCAGTTGGCGCGGTTTAGGCGATTGCCGTCAAAGAATCGGCCCCTTATTTCGTGAGGATCAACTTGTTGTTGCGAGTCCGGCGCAAGTAGTATCGATCCCCGCCGTGTTCGATCAGAATCAGATGGGTGCCGCGCAGGATCTCGCTGCTGTGCAGGCGAGGGAGTTCCGATGATTGAGAGCCTTGCTCGGTAGGCTGACGGTTTTGACGCTGCGGTTGTGACTGCATGGCGATCTCCGGGTGAGGGGTTGCGGCTCGGCCTGACTTTATAATGCGAACGATTCGCAGTTACGATAGTCGGGCGACCGCGGTCTGTCAACCCAAGAAGAGCGGTCAGCCGTCCGCTTTCCTGAAGACGAATTCGTTGCAGCCATGACCGCCGGCACAGGTCCGCAGCGTCTCGAGCCGGAACCCCCGGTCGCGGTAAAAATCGAAGATTCGCTCAGGGGTTGCCACCTCGAAGGGGAGACCACCCACCCAATCCACGACGTCGCGCCAGGGTGACATGCCGCGCAAACTGCCGGCGGAGTCGCTGCGCCAGGTGTGCAACGGTCTTCCCGCCAGCAGGTCACGCACCATGGTGGGTCCCCACAGCCGCAGCGCCGCGGGCCACAGGACCAGCCATCGCAAGCCCGGCGGCAGTCGATTGTAGGTTCGCTTGACGTGCAGCCAGACGCGGCTCGGTCGGCCCTGATCGTTGTAGATGGCGATGAACAGGCGTCCGCCCGCACCGACGCGTTCCGCGACATTCGCAAGTGCCTGCATCATCTGTCCGGTGTGATGCAGTACACCCCAGGAATACACCAGGTCCCACTGACCGAGCGTGTTAAGGTAGTCCTGATCAAGCACTGACCCGGTTTCCACGCGCCACTGCGGATCATCGGGGAAATACCGTCGTTTCAATTCCGCGGTGCAGGCGACCGATTGGGGATCATAGTCGAATGAATGGACGATCGCACCGAGCCGCCGGGCCGCGAGGCTGAATAAGCCGCTGCCTGAACCAACATCAAGGAACCGCACACCGCGCAGGCTGTTGACGTTGAGGCTGTCGCACAGCGATTGCTCCGCGCGGCGAATCCGCTCAGCGTCTAGCACGGCCAGAAACCGCGACCAGTTTTCTCCAAAAGCGAAACGCTCGCCGGCGGCTATCTCGGTTGCATGTTGTAAGCTCATACGTGATTCTCTTGGGTGCGGGCCATGATCGCCGTTCCGGCCACAGCGATCAGCCGGATTTATCCACAGATGTTCACACCTCGATCAAGATGTCGGCCACTTGGGCTCGCCGGGTGCGTAGTCAGGCCATCCTGGCCTGACACCGTCAGGGCTGGAAGCCCTGACTACGCACGCCGCTGGCCGGGATTACAATCAAGGCCGAAGAAGAACATCCGTGCTGAGCTGTGTTCATCTGTGGATCAGCTTTCCGCACCAGTGCCTTTGCGGACCGACGACCTGAATCAGCCCAGGCCGTCTTCCTTGGTGTCGGAGTGTTTGCAGTCTTCGAGTGAATCGAGGCTGTAACGCTGGCTATAGCGCACGATGAGGATGGCAATGCTCACCAACAGGATAGCGCCGCCTTCGAACAGCAGGGTTTCCGGTTCGATATTTTTGCCTTGCAGGACGACGAGTCGGGACAGCGCCGTCACCGCGATGAACATCGGGTAGGTGAATGGTACCGCATGGCGGATGAAATAGACGTTCGCCATGGCCATGATCTCGATGAAGATGAAGATCAGCAGCACGTCTTCGAGCTTGATCTGGCCGTTGCGCGCGATGGCCATCACGAGTTGCCCGATCGCGAGAAACGACAATCCGCCGACCAGCAGCAGGACGCCCTTCTCGACCCAACGAAACAGTGTGGATAAAAAACGATCGGTGCGTTGCTCCAGTGTCATGCTGGGCTCCTGGGTAATGAGTCACAAATATCGGCCTTGATCGTAATTCCGGCCGGCGGTGTGCGTCGTCAGGGCTTCCAGCCCTGACCGTGTCAGGCCAGGATGGCCTGACTACGCACCCGGCGAGACCAAGTGGCCGGAATCTTGATCGAGACCGCATCGGCCTTGATCATCGTTCCGGCCGTAGGGTGGACAAGCGATAGCGCAGTCCACCGAATCCCGCGCCGCCGCTGGTGGACTGCGCTGCGCTTGTCCACCCTACGATGCCGCGTGGCCGGTACCATGATCAAGGCCAACGCATCCTCGCGGGGATCATCGACCAAACTCGATTACGACAACGACAACGACAACGACAACGACCGGGACACCAATGGCGTTTCCTAATAAGCTTGTGAGTCGCTAGGTGGACTCTTGTTCCGGCTCACCGGCCGCACTGCGGTGCAGTTGCCGGATCTCGTTGTGTCGCCGCTCGATCTCACGTCGGAACTCGCGCCTTGAGACCGCGCTCTCGAAACGCCGCTGTTCATTTGGCGTCTCGATGGCGAGCGGCGGGACAGGCACGGGTTTGCCCTGATCATCGACCGCGACCATGGTGAAGTAGCAGGTCATCGCATGGCGGCTGGTCTTGCGGATGATATCCTCGGCCATGACCCGGATGCCGACTTCCATGGAGGTCCTGCCGGTGTAGTTGATCGACGCCAGGAAGGTCACCAGGTCGCCGACATGGACCGCTTCGCGAAAGAAGACCTGATCCACGGACAGCGTCACCACATAGTTGTTGGAGTAACGCGCGGCACAGGCATAGGCGACCTGATCGAGCAGTCGCAGGGTCGCGCCGCCGTGAACATGGCCGGAGAAGTTGGCCATATCCGGGGTCATCAGCAGCGTCATCGATAAGGTCTTGTGTTGCTTTTCCATGGTGCTAAGGACACGCGATCTCCGGCTCGTACGGAACGACGGCGCGGTAGCCGTCGACCTCCATCAAGTTGGTCATGATGTCACCCCGTTCTGTTCAAGCCATATAACGAGCCGGCGATACGTTAATCACTCATACAATCGTTGTCGTTGTCGTAATCGTAATCGGAGAAGTGATGCAATTTGGTCACAAGCACCCCTTTGCCGATCGCCGGTTTCACTTCGCTTCACCCGACGAGCTCCAGTCGTGCATAGGCCAACACCAGCCATTTGGCTCCGACCTCCTTGAAGTTGACCTGGATGCGCGCCTGTGCACCCTGGCCTTCAGCGCTCAGCACCACGCCCTCTCCGAACTTGGGGTGCAGCACCCGCTGACCCAAACGAAAGCCGCCGGTTTCCACCGCCTTTGCCGCCGGAGTGGACCCGAAGGGGTTGGCGGCGGCCGTGGCCGGACGGGAGACGCCCCCGCCGCGCACCTCTTCCATCAACTCCAGCGGCACCTCGCGCAGGAAGCGCGATGCCATGGGATAGCCCTCGCGTCCATAGAGTCGGCGAGTTTCGGCATGGGTGACGAAGAGTTGGTGCATGGCGCGGGTCATGCCGACATAGCACAGCCGCCGTTCCTCCTCCAGCCGCGCCGGATCCTCGGCCGACATGCTGTGCGGAAACAGTCCTTCCTCCAGGCCCACCAGGAAGACGATCGGGAACTCCAGACCCTTGGCGCTGTGCAAAGTCATCAGTTGAACGCCATCCTCGAACGGGTCGGCCTGGGCTTCGCCGGCCTCCAGGGCGGCATGGGCGAGGAAGGCGCCGAGCGGGTCGGTCTGTGTGTCCTCCAGTTCCAACCGGAAGCGCCCGGCGGTTTCCACCAACTGGTCCAGGTTTTCCACTCGGTCCTGACCCTTGCCATCCTTGGCTTTCAGATAAAAGTCCGCGAGATCCGCGGCCTTGATGACGCTGGTGGTGGTTTCCGCCAGGTCCAGCTCCAGGGTTGCCGCGGTCTGTTGGCGGATCAGGTCGACGAAGCGCGCCAGGGCCGTGGTCGCACGCGGACCCAGGGCGACGGCGGCGATGGTGTCGAGCGCGGCCTGCCAGAGTGAGATCTGGGCGCCGCGCGCCTGCTCACGCAGCAGTTCCAGGGTGCGTTCGCCGATACCGCGGGTGGGGGTGTTGATGACCCGCTCGAAGGCGCCATCGTCGTCCGGGTTGTTCAGGAGGCGCAAATAGGCCAGGGTGTCGCGGATCTCGGCGCGTTCGAAGAACCGCAGGCCGCCGTAAACCCGGTAGGGGATCTGGCGGTTGATCAGCGCCTCCTCGAACAGCCGCGACTGCGCCGTGGTGCGGTAGAGGATGGCGCACTCGGACCGGCGATAGCCCTGCTCGGTGGTGAAGCCGCGGATGCGCTCCACTACGAAACGCGCCTCGTCCACCTCGTTGAAGGCGGCATAGTGACGAATCGGCTCGCCCTCGCCATCCTCGGTCCACAGGTTCTTGCCCAGTCGTGTCGGGTTGTGGGCGATGAGGGCGTTGGCCGCCTTGAGGATAGTCCCGGTGGAACGGTAGTTCTGCTCCAGGCGCACCAGTTGGGCCTGCGGATAGTCGCGCTGGAACAACTGGATGTTCTCCACCCGCGCGCCGCGCCAGCCGTAGATGGACTGATCGTCATCCCCCACGGCGAACAGGTTATCGTTGCTGCCGGAGAGCAGCCGCAGCCAGGCGTACTGAATGGCGTTGGTGTCCTGGAACTCATCCACCAGGATGTGGCTGAAGCGCGTCTGATAGTGGTGCAGGATGTCTTTACGGTCGCGCAGCAGCTCGTGGGCGCACAGCAGCAGGTCGGCGAAGTCCAGCAGTCCGCCGCGGGTGCGTGCCTGCTCGTACTCGCGGTACAGCGTTGTCATCTGTTGCAGATAGAAATCGCCGGCCGTGTCGAGGTGATCCGGGCGCAGGCCCTCGTCCTTCTGCTTGTTGATGAAACTCTGAACCTGACGGGGCGGCCAGTTGGACTCATCGAGTTCCAGGGCTTTCAGGATGCGCCGGATCAGCCGGAACTGGTCGTCCCCGTCGAGAATCTGGAAGTGCTGGGGCAGCCCCGCGTCCTGCCAGTGGGCACGCAGAAAGCGGTGGGCGAGGCCGTGGAAGGTCCCCACCCACATACCGCCAACCGGGTGGTCCAGCATCTCCTCGATGCGGGAGCGCATCTCGCGCGCCGCCTTGTTGGTGAAGGTGACCGCCAGCAGCGACCAGGGCGGCACTTGCTCCACCTTGATCAGCCAGGCGATGCGGTGCACCAGCACCCGGGTCTTACCGCTGCCGGCGCCGGCCAGCACCAGGCGGGTGCCCGCCGCGGCGGAGACCGCCGCGCGTTGGGCATCGTTGAGTGGGTCGAGAATATTTGAAACGTCCATGGCCGCATTCTACGGCAAGGCTGGGCATCGTAGGTCAAGCCGTTGCGCGTGAATGTCCCCGTGGGAGCGGCGTCCCGCCGCGATGGATGCCGCGGTCACCCCGAACGGTCGGGTTACGCGCCCGGCCCCATCGCGGCGGGACGCCGCTCCCACGGGGTCGCTGCGCGACTTTCAAGGTAAAGCCTCGACCTCGAGTGGCCGGAACGATGACCAAGGCCGGTGCGGCGATAGGGACCTGGATCAGTGTGACGGCCAGGCCGGGTCAATGTTCCGGGTGATAAGGGAAGGACGAGTGATGGACGCTGATCAACAGATTGCCATCCGGACCCTTGAAGTACTCGAAGGTGAAGTCGACCTTGACCTCTTGACCGGTGTTGGCGTCCGTGAAGAAATAATCGCCCATGGCCGTCGCGGAGTCGCCGTCGAAGATGATGCCGGAGTTCTCGAAGCGAATTTTCGACCAAGGCTGCAGGGCGAAGCCGTGATCCTCAGGAACACAGCCGCAGACGAAATAGGAAAGGGCGTCCTCTTCGGTCAGCCGGAACTCTTTCTCCGCCGCCTTGGTCGGTTTGAACAGCACCGGGCCCTCATCATAGCCGTAGAGGGTATCGACCGCCTGCGCGGCCACTGCTTTGTAATCCTGATGATCGGTATAGGCTTTGCCGATGGCGATGATGGCCTCGCCCCAGCGCGTTTCGGCCTGAACCACATCCGCAACGGTGATGCTCGCCGGGGAGGGCGAGCCCAGGGCCGGCGTCGCGCTCCCGGCGGCGAACAGCAACGCGGTGATCATTTGTTGCGCAATGCGCCTCTTCATCTCGGTCTCTCTGATAACGCTTTGGTAACGGTGAAGCGGGAATTTAACCATGGGCGCGCGGAGTGGAACAACGCGTGTCGCACCCGTTCGTCCGGATGACTTATCACCGGAGGTCGAGGCTTTAGCCGGACGAGGGCCGCCCAAACGCCAGATCGACCGGCTGACGGCCATGGCTCCCGCGCCACCCCGGAACATGAAAGTCCTCTCGACCGCTGCGTCGTCAGGGCTTCCAGCCCTGACCGCTCCAGTCCCGACGCCGTCAGGCCAGGATGGCCAGACGACGCACTTTCACGGTAAAGCCTCAACCTCCAGTGCGCGACGCGCCTTGTCTGGGGTCCGAAGGCCGGCCTGGTGTATCCTGCGCACCCATGCCATTGCGATCGTCGCTCAACCCCCGACCTGGAAGCCCCAGCACCGTGACTCAGCTCAAGAACGATACCTTTCTGCGCGCCCTGTTGCGCGAGCCCGTGGACTACACCCCCGTGTGGATGATGCGCCAGGCCGGGCGCTACCTGCCCGAGTACCGCGCGACCCGCGCCAAGGCCGGCAGCTTCATGCAACTGTGCATGAATCCGGAACTGGCCTGCGAGGTCACGCTCCAGCCTCTGGAGCGCTTCCCGCTCGACGCCGCCATCCTGTTCTCCGACATCCTCACCATCCCCGATGCGATGGGTCTCGGACTCTCTTTCGGTGAGGGTGAGGGGCCGCGGTTCGAGCGCCCGGTGCGCTCGGCCGCGGACGTGGAGCGGATCGGGGTGCCGGACCCGGAGGACGGGCTGCGCTATGTGATGGACGCGGTCAGTCTGATCCGCCGGGAACTGCACGGCCGCGTGCCCTTGATCGGCTTCTCCGGCAGTCCCTGGACCCTGGCCACCTACATGGTGGAGGGTGGCGGAACCAAGAACTACGCGCACACCAAAGGCATGATGTATGACCGGCCGGATCTGCTGCATAGCCTGCTGGTCAAGGTCGCCGACGCGGTCACCGTGTATCTCAACGCCCAGATCGCCCGCGGCGCCCAGGCGGTGATGATTTTCGATACCTGGGGCGGCGCCCTGACCCCGGCCAAGTATCAGGAGTTCTCGCTGGCCTACATGCAGCGGGTGGTGGCGGGTCTGACGCGCGAGGCCGAGGGGCGGCGGGTGCCGGTAGTGCTCTTCACCAAGAACGGCGGCCAGTGGCTGGACCGCATGTCCCAGACCGGCTGCGACGCCCTGGGCGTGGATTGGACCACCGACCTGGCCGATGCCCGCCGCGCGGTTGCCGGCCGGGTCGCGCTGCAGGGGAATCTTGATCCCTGCGTGCTCTATGCCTCACCCGAGCGCATTCGTGAGGAAGTGGCGGCGGTGCTGGCGAGCTATGGTCACGGCACCGGGCATGTGTTCAATCTGGGTCATGGCATCACCCCGGACGTCAACCCCGAGCATGCCGGGGCCATGGTCGCCGCGGTGCATGAACTCAGCCCGGCCTATCATCAAGGGACCTGATCTTCAGATCGGGTCATTGGCCGACCGCGTCACGCGACCCTGGAGGACCGCCCGTGCAGCCCCGCCGCCGCGACACGTCACTCCAGGCTGAGGTTCGCGGCGGCGGCGCACCGCCGCCGCAGGTCGAGATCGTCTCACGGTCGCCGGGACCCGCGACCGTGCGCCAACCGCTGCGTCAGGCCGCGCGCTTCAAAGTATTCGCGCTGGTTTTTCTGGTGGTCTTGGCGGGCGGGTCGGTATGGAACTTCACCCGACCGGCCCTGTACCGGGCGACGGCAACCATGCTGATCGAGGTGCCGGAGGGGATCGGCTACAGTGTCGGCGCAGTCGGTGCCGACCCGCAGAATCTGGCGGTGCAGGGCCGCATCCTGCTGGCCCAGGACCTCTTGCAGGAGACCCTGGAGCGGGCCGCGCGCACCGCCCCCGAAACCGGTGCGCTGGACCCCGAGGCACTGCGCGCGCTGCTCGACGTGCAGCCCACGCCCGGCACCAATCTGGTGGCGCTGAGTGCGACCGGCAGCGATCCGCGGCAACTCGCGGTGCTGGTGAACGCCTGGACTCAGGCGTATCTGGACCGGCGTCAGGCGCAGGTCGAGCGGGACGTGGACGGAACCCTGGCCCGACTGCAGGACGAATACGCCCGACTCGATACCCAAAAGCGCGCGCAGGCCGCGACCCTGGACCGGTATCGCCTGGAGCACGGCATCGACACCATGGAGCGGGACGGCAATCAGGCGCTGGCGCGTCTCAAGGCACTGACCAAGGATCTGGAAACGGCCCGCGCCGAGCAGCTCAAGGCCGAGTCCCAACGCGCGGCCCTGGAAGAAGCCATCGATCGTGGCGAACCGGTCGTTCCGCCCGCCGAGCAGGCGACTCTGGAGCAACTGGAGACCGAGGCCGCGAAACTGCGTGCGCAACTCGCGGGCCTGGCGCAGCGGTACACCAAGCTCTATCTGGAGAGCGAGCCGACCCTGAAGGAGTTGCCGCTCCAATTGCGCCAGTTGGAGGCGCGGATCAAGGAGCAGCGTGCCAAGGGGCGTGACTTCCTGCGCTCCACCCTGACCCGTGAGGTGGAGCGGGCGCGGCGCCAGAGCCGCGTGCTGGAGCAGGAACTGGAGGTCCAGCGGGCCGCGGCATCACGGTTCACCGCCCGTTTCGCCCATTACGAGACCCTCAAGAAAGACCTGGAGCAAATCGACGAACTGCATCGCGGCCTTGAACAACGTCTGGTGGAGGTCAAGACCAGGGCGCCGGCCCAATACGCGCAGGTCAAAGTGCTGGAACCCGCCTATGTCCCCAACCGACCCTTCCAGCCCGACTATTGGCGCGATTTCAGTTACAACCTGGCGGTTGCGGGTCTGACCGCTTTGCTGGCCGTGCTGCTCATGGAGTTTCTGACCCGGCGTGAGCGTACCGCGGATGAGCAACTGCCGGTCACCGGGGTCCGGGTGTTCGCCGGCGACTCCCGGTTGCCGGTCGGTGGAGGCGCCGCCGCGGCGGGTGCCTTGCTGTCTCAAGACCAGGATCAGGACCAGGGGACGATCCCGGCGGATGACGCGCCCCTGAGCCTGCCGGGCGTCGGTCGACGCGAACTCCTGGCGGGCGAGGTTCGCGCCCTGCTCGAACTGGCGGACGCGGCGACGCGCCAGTTGATAGGCCTGGTCCTGTCCGGGATCACGCCCGCGGAATGCGTGATGCTCGATGCGCGCGCCATCGACCTGGCGGCCGGCACGGTGCAGGCGCCGGGAGACGGGCGGGTCATCCGCCTGAGCCCGGCCCTGGCGGCGCTGTTTGCCGGGCACCGGCCGGTGCCGCTCTGGATCGACAACCCCGCGGGGGGCGGGGCGGCCGGACTCCTGGCCCGCATCGGACTCCTGGCCCACGACGCCGGGCTGTCGCATCCCGCCGAGGTGGACGCGGCGGCCTTGCGCCACACCTACATCTGCTATCTGGTCCGGCAGGGCGTCCGCCTCACCGAGATCGAACGGATCATCGGTCGGCTTCCCGCCGCGGAACTCGCCCGGTACGCCGTTTACAGCCCGGCCGGTGCGGCCAAGCCGCTGGCGCAGGTCGCGCTGGTCTATCCTGCTTACAGCGCGCCTGTTTGATCAAGGGGTGGGCGATTGCCGGATAATCCGGACAGACATGCCTGTAGGGGCGGGTTTAAAACCCGCCCCTACGTCCGGCTATCGTGTTCGACGCCTATAGCCGCAGCGCGGATACCGCACGCGGTGCCCGGCGGGACGAACGCCGAGCCCCGCCTGAAGGTGCCGCGTCCGTCACTTGGCCGACGCTGCCGCCTTGGCCGACAGTGGATACGCCGGGGTGGTGCCGACCCCGCGGTCACGGACGAAGATATCCGCCGCATTGTTGGTGTCGCCCGTCACCAGATTGCTGGCGAACGACTCGAACAGCACGTAACGGCCGTCGGCTGACAGGACCGGCCGCTGCGAATCGGCATTGCCCTCCTGCGTCGCGGTCGCCACGGACAGGCGGGTGGTCGTCTGGCCGGTGCGGTCGCGCAGGTAGATATCCCAGGCGCCGTTGTAATCGAGCGGGTCGAGTGTCGCGAGTGAGTCGAAGGTTACATAGCGGCCGTCGTTGCTGATGGCCGGATTGTACGAGGGTCCGTCGGATGGCAGGCCGCTGACATCCACCGACACGCGGGTAGTGCTATTGGCCGTGCGGTCGCGCACGAAGATATCCGCCACGCCGTTGCTGTCCGCGGCGGTCAGGTTGGTCGCGTCGGAGGCGAAGACGACATAGCGCCCGTCGCTGGACAGGGCCGGCTGCCAGGAGTCCTTGTTGGCCTGAGTACTGGCGCCGGCCACCGACACGCGGGTGGTGGTATTGGCCGTGCGGTCGCGCAAGAAGACATCGTATGCCAGATTGGTATCGCCCGCCGCCAGGTTGGTTGCGCGTGAAAGGAAGGCGACGAACTGACCACTGCCCGACACCGCCGCCTGCCCCGATTCGCCGTTGCCCTGGGCACCGGCAGTGCCGGTGGCGATGGAAATGCGGCTGGTGGTATTGGCCGTGCGGTCACGCATGAACACATCCGCCACGGCATTGGTATCGCCCGCGACCAGATTGGCGGCCTCGGATGTGAAGGCGATCTTGGAGCCGTCGGCGTTGATGGCCGGCTCGTAGGATGCGCCGTTCGCCTCGACCGGCGGGCTAGCCGAATCCACCGACACCCGAGTGGTGGTGCCACCGATTCGATCGCGGAGAAAGACATCGGCCACGCCATTGCTGTCGTCGCTGACCAGATTGTCCGCCTCGGAGACAAACGCGACGTAACGGCCGTCGGCCGAGAGGGCCGGATCGTAGGACGGCCCGTTGGCCTGGACCCCGCCGGCGCCGACCGACATGCGCCTGGTCTGCTTGGTGATGCGGTCGCGGATGAACACGTCGGCGCTGGCGTTGGTGTCGCCCCCCACCAGATTGGCCGCCTCGGACACGAAGACGAGGTAGCGGCCGTCGGCCGAGACCCTGGCTTGGCTGGAGTCGTCCCGCGCCTGGCTGCCGCTGGAACTGGTCGAGAGGCGGGCGGTGGAGGCCGGGGTCGGTGCCGGGCCGATGAAACGGCCGCCGGCGATAGGACCAGCGCCCACCGGAATGTTGGTGATCAGCGTATTGGCAGCCGTGTTGAATACCGAAAGACTGTTGCTGGAATAGTTCGCCACATACAGACGGCTGCCCGCCGCGTTGATATCGACACCCAAGGGATGGGCGTCAGTGTACAACACGCCGACGACCGCATTGGTGGCGGCGTCGATCACCGTGACGGTATTGTCATTGCGGTTGCCGACATACACGCGAGTGCCGTCCGGCTTGATGGCCAGATCCCAGGGGAACGGCCCTACCGGCACGGTCGCGACGACGGCGTTGCTCGCCGTGTCGATGACGGTAAGGTCGTTGCTGTATTGATTGACCACATAAAGGCGCGTGCCGCTCGGGCTGACCTCCATATTGACGGGGGCGCTGCCAACGGTGATCGGGCTACCCACGAAAGTATTGGTCGCGGTGTCCAGCACATAGACCTGATTGGAATCGACCCTGCCGATATAAGCGCGTGTACCGCCCGGATTGACGGCGACACCCTCTGGATTGCCGCCCAGGCTGAGCGTATTGGCCACCGTGTTGCTGGCGGTGTCGATCACCGACACCGTCCCGCTGCCGGAGTTTGCCACATACAGCCGTGTGCCATCGGCTTTAAGGGCGATCTGTTGCGGATTGCTCCCGACCGCAATGTGTTTGATAACACTGTTGCTTTGCGCGTCGATCACCGTGACCGAGGCGCTACCGTAGTTGCCGACGTACACCCGGCTGCCGTCGGGTTTGACCGCGGCACTGTATGGACTGCCTTGTGCGGGAATGGTCGCCACCACCTTGTTGGTGGCGGTGTCGACCACCGAAACGTTGTTGCTGCCCGAATTTGTGATGTAAGCAAAGGGCGCGGCGAGCACGGACAGGGCCGCCCCGCTCAGCAGCAGACCCAGGGTACCGGCGAATGCGATGCTGCGTTTCATGGCCTTATCTCCCTTAATAAAACAAATGTTTTACAGGCGCGATACGGCACGCATGGATGCCTGACCGGCATCGGATCAATCGGAGCGTGGCTGCGCCGCGCCTAAATGGAAGCATAGATCATTATCGCGGACGCGCAAGACGCTGTGTCGCACCGCGCGGTTGGGCAAGGATGCGTCGTAGGTCGGGTTAGCGTAGCGTAACTTGACTAACATTATTGTCAATCAACAGCTTGCGAATGTTTGATCCGTGGCCGAGCGTTGATTGGAACCGGCAAATTCGGGGAAAACGTTTCGGACGGGGCGAATGCCCCGTCCGGCCCGTGAGGGGTATGCCTCATCAACCGCGGCGGGACGGGGCATTCGCCCCGTCCTGAAGGTTTTACCCGTAGCCGAGCGTTGATTGGAACCGGCAAGTTCGGAAAAAACGTTGCGGACGGGGCGAATGCCCCGTCCGGCCCGTGGAGCTGGCCGGGATTACGAACGTTTTCCTGGTGACACCGCTCCGCGGTGTCACCCATGTCTCGGCCGCTCTGCGGCCCGCGGCGTCCTGAGAGCTAAGCCGGGCGGGGTATGCCTCATCAACCGCGGCGGGACGGGGGAGGCACCGGCGTCGCGTGGCGCCACCGGCCGCTGGAGCGGCGGGACGGCATTCCCACGCTGGAGCGTGGGAACGAGAAAGAATCCCGCGCTGGGCGCGCTTTAGTCCCGCCGCGTCAGGAACATCGCATCGCCGTAGCTGAAAAAGCGGTAGCCCTTGGCTACCGCATGGCGGTAGGCGGCGAGCATGGGTTCATGGCCGCAGAAGGCGCAGACCAGCATCAACAGGGTGGATTCGGGCAGGTGGAAATTGGTGATCATGGCATCCACCACGCGGAAGCGGTAGCCGGGGCGGATGAAGAGTCGGCTGTCGCCGCGGAAGGGGCGCAGGGTGTCCGCATCGCCGCCGGCAGCAGCAGCAGCGCTCTCCAGACTGCGCACGCTGGTGGTGCCTACCGCGATGATGCGCCCGCCCGCCGCCCGGGTGGCCGCGACCTGTTCGCAAACCCTCTCGCTCACCTCCAGCCACTCCGCGTGCATCGGATGCTGATCCAGATCATCCACCCGCACGGGCTGGAAGGTCCCGGCCCCGACATGCAGCGTGACCTCGGCGCGCGCCACCCCCAGCCCAGCCAGACGCTCCAGCATCGCCTGGTCGAAATGCAGCCCCGCGGTGGGGGCGGCCACGGCCCCTTCGCGTGTCCCGAAAACCGTCTGGTAGCGCTCCGCATCCGCCGTGTCGTCCGCGCGGTCGATGTAAGGGGGCAGGGGGATATGGCCCTGGGTTTCCATCAGGTCCTTGAAGGGCGCGTCCAGGGCGCGCAGCCGGAACAGCGCCCCGTCGCGCGCCACCACCTCCAGACGCCCGCCGCCCGCCAGCAGGATCAGCCGGCCGGGCTTGGGTGATTTGGCGGCGCGGGCATGGGCCAGGGCCAGATCCGGCGCGAGCAGCCGTTCCACCAACACCTCCACCACGCCGCCGGTGTCCTTGCGGCCGAACAGCCGCGCGCGCATCACCCTCGTATTGTTGAACACCAGGAGATCACCAGGGCGCAGCAGGCCCGGCAGGTCGGAGAACTGCCGATCCCGCGGCGTAGCGCTCTCGTCCAGGACCAGTAGCCGAGACGCGCCGCGTTCCGGCGGCGGGCGCTGGGCGATCAGTTCGGGCGGCAGGTCGAAATGAAAGTCCGCGCGCTGCAACATGCTATCGCTTGATCCCAAGCACGTCGAACGGGTTGAGATAAAACATCTTCTTCCAACCTAGCTTTAAACCGCGCCAGCTCCAGCAATCGTCGAGTCTGTCGGGGCTGATCCCATCCAAAAACATCGCATACCGTGCTGGGCGCGGTTTAGCGGAACCCGCCGGTCGGTCCCAGCATCGGCAGCATCCGGCCATTGACGGTGAGCACCCCGTCAACCAGGTGCACGGTGGAACTGACCTGTCCGTCGCGGGCGGAGACCCAGCCCTCATCCAGCCAGCGGTCCAGCCGTTGTTCGGCCGGGCCGCGGTGCTCCTGATCGGCCGGCCCCAGCCAATCGCGGGCGACCGACTCGGGCAGCGTGACGGCGCCTTCTGCGGTGATGGCGGTCAGCCAGGTCACGGCGTTCGATCCGCGGTTGACGCTGCCGTCGCCCGCCGCGGGCGCCGCGACGCGCAGTTGCAGGTTGACCGGGCCCTCAGGGGTGTCGAGCCGCACCGGGTCGAGGTCGAAGCGCGGGCCGGCCGCCAGAAACCGGGGCAGCAGACGGGTGACCAGGGTGAGCCCGACCAGACCGCGCAGTGCCGGGGTCCGGGTGGTGGATGACAGGGTCTGAATCGCCTCGATGAGGTCGATGAGCGATTCGCCATCGAGCGACCGGGCGCTGATTCCGACCTGGGCCTTGCGGTAATCCTGTCCGCGGAGCTGCAAGTCGTCGGCCTGTGCCTGCAGTTGGATGTCCAGGTTGCGGTCATTCGGTACCTGGGTCAGGTCGATCGTGAGCCCGTTCAGGGCCGCCGCGCCAACGGGGACGGCCGGGGGCGTATCCGGCAACCCGGTGGACCGCCGCTGCCAGTGGGGTTCGGTTGCGGGCGACGACGCAGTGACCGGCTCCGCGCCGGTGCCGCCGAACCGGGCGGCAGCGATCGTGAGGCGGGTGGTCCCGGTGTAAAGCCCGCCGGTCCAGCCGCGCAGATCGGACCTGAGACGAGCGTCGGTCACCTGCGCCAGGGGTCCGGTCGGGGTGATCAACGCGACCGCGGGCAGGTCGATCTCGACCAGCACGGTCGGCGCCGCGGGGCTGAAGTGCACCGTGCCGGTCAGGTCCTTGGTGCGCAGCCATGGGAGGTCGTCGCGGCGCGGCTGATCGGTCGCCGGCACCAGGAGCCGGCCGACCGCGCTGCCGTCGGTGCTGATGTGGGTGGTCACCAGCAGCGGCGGCATTTGAACGGCCGTGCCGATCCATTCCGCCCTGGTCTGGACGCGGGCGAGCACGGGAAAACCCTCGCGGCTGAACCAGGTGAAGGGGCCTTGTTCGATCCGGCTGTCGAGCCGCAGCCGTTGGGTGCCGGACGCCTCCAATGCCCACTCGGTGTCGGCGGTCGAACTGAACCAACCACGGTCGTACCGGGAAAAGACGACCGTGGCGCCCGGCAGGGCCTCACCGGCCGCGCCGAGCAACTCCTGGTAGGCGCGTTGCGCCTGGGTGCCGAGTACCAGCGGGAGGCTGGCCCCGATCAGGATCAACACCAGCCCGGCCGCCAGCGCGCCCAAGGCGAGGCGCCCGACCCGGCCGGCCGAGCCGCGGCGGGGTCGCCCGGGTACGCGGGTGAAGGATCCGATCGGGTGCATCTGGCCGGGGATGCGTCCTCAGACCGCGATGGCGGTGAGCCGCCGGCCCAGTTCCGGAGCGAGGTTGCGCAGTTCCTCCTGAATGCGGGCGGTGATCCCCTCGGCGTCCAGTCCGCAGTCGGCGAGCTGGGCGGATTGCTCGGCGTGCTCGATATACCGATCCGGCAGTCCGAGGTGGAGACAGCGCACCAGCATGCCGCGTTCGGCCAGCAGTTCAGCCACCGCGCTGCCGGCCCCGCCGGCCACGGCGTTATCTTCGATCGTGACCAGCAAAGCGTGACCCTGCGCCAGATCCAGGATCAGTTCCTCGTCCAGGGGCTTGACGAAACGCATGTCGGCGACCGAGGCGTCGAGCTCCTCCGCGGCCGTCTGCGCCTGGGCGAGCAGGGTGCCGAAGGCCAGCAGGGCGACGTGCTGACCCTGACGCAGCAGCCGGCCGCGGCCAA
>Ga0247839_1002283_pt1 | contig 29300 bp, 18 predicted proteins | sample LaCruzMarch2015__6_FD_192405 | JGI IMG/M metagenome (GOLD analysis project Ga0247839, IMG submission 192405) | Freshwater microbial communities from meromictic Lake La Cruz, Castile-La Mancha, Spain - LaCruzMarch2015_16m | ecosystem: Environmental > Aquatic > Freshwater > Lake | place: Spain... | reverse complement strand
CCCACTCGAAGGTAACGAACTGCTCGCGCACCTGATCGACCCCCGGCACGCAGTCGCGGGTCGATTGCCGCAGCGCCGGGTCCAGATACCAACGGTGCATCCCGTACACCTGAGCGGCGGTCGCATCGCCCCCGGTGAAGGCGAGCACCGCGAAGGCATCGCGCGGATAGTTCCCGAGCGGCGTCCCGGACAACGCATAGCGCCGCTTGGCCGCGAGCTTCCACAAGGCGGCCGTCTGGGCGGTGCCTTTGTTGCGCAACAGGTCCCCCTCGTCGGCGACCAGACAGCCGATGCGGTGCCGCAGGCGGCTTGCGTAGGTCCGCCGCTGGTGGGCACCGTGGATCGGCCCGCGCAGCCGGTGGTAGCTGATCACGTTGATGCGTCGGAGCGTGTCGAGGTCTCGTGGGCTCTGGATCACCTGCCAGTCCGCGGCCGGGATCGGGAGCTTGGCCAACTCGGTGCGCAGTTCGTCGATCAGGTACGCCTCGGTGCAGATCAGCCCGGCCGTGCAGCCGGACAGCAGGATCAGCCCGGCCGCGAGCCGCGCCTTGCCGAGCCCGACCGCCCAAGCGGCGACGGCACCGCGGGTCATCGACAGTTCCAGCAGGTCCTCAAACTGGTAGTCCCAGGACAGAAACCCCTCCAGGCCCAGGGCCTGCCCGCGGCGGCGCAGTTCAGCCGCCCGCGCGGGGAAGGTCGCCAAGCGGCCGGGATGGACCGTCTCCCACCGATCCTGCGCCTGTCCGGTGACGACCGCGAAGCGGCGGTTGAGGTCCTCTGCCGCCAAGGCGAAGTCGCGCCCGCCGACCCGGTACCGGTAGGACCCGGCGCCGTCGGGCGAGAAGGCCACTTCCGCCCCCGCCTTGATGACCGGCGAGCCCCAGGTCTCAGGGTCCACCAGGTGCAGGGTGCGCGCCTTGCCGACGAGCGCGCCGGCCGGGCCGTGCGCCATGTCGGCCTTGACCAGGACGGTATGGCGGAAAGGAGTCCGCTCGATGCGCAGGCGGCGGACGCGCTTGCGCAGGTACCGCACCAATCCGGGGTCGACCTCAAGGTCGGCACCCGCGGCGCGGATCAGGTTGCACAGCGCCTCAAAGGACGCCAGGGGGTCTTCCTGGATCAGGTGCACCTCGATATCCAGTGCGCCCTGGCCGGTGGACTTCACCCCCTTGGGGTAGCGGTGGCCCTCGATGCCGGTCGGGGTGAGCCGCTCACCCAGGATCGCGTTGCGGACCTTGGCCTCGATCAGACCGCAGGCAAAGCCCAGGGTCAGTTTGCGCCCCGAGTGGCCGAGCCGGACCTTGGCATTGCCCGTGACCGCGCGGTAGATGGTCGGTCCTTCATCGACGATCCCGGTTTCGCGCAGCCGGGGGGTCAGATGGCGGGTGGTGCGGCAGGACAGGCCCACGTCCGGCGCCAGGGTCAGGGCGTCGTCCAAGGTCTCGACCCTGACCGTCGCGCCGCACGCCCGTGGGTCCTTGGCGAAGAACAGCACGGACACCCGCACGTCAGCCCCCTGCTCGCGGAAGCACCAAGCCGGGGCGTGGAACATGGCCACCAGTCGCGGCCAGGCTCCAGGGTCCGCAAGTAAGGAGTCGGCGTAGGACCGGGGGAGGACCGCCGCCACCACGTCGGCCGCTGCCAGTGCTTGTTGCACGGCGTAGGCGTGCGACAGCGCCGAGGTCTCCGGCCCGAAGCGCCCGTAGCGCGTGGCCGGGCCGGCAACCAGGGTCGGGGCCTCCAGGTGGAGCGAAAAGGGTGGGTTGATCAAGGCGACCCCGAAACCCGTCGGGTCGATCTGCTCCATGCCCACGGTTGAGAAGTGGCACTGGAACCCGGCTGCCTTGGCAGCTTCGCCGAGCGCCGTCACGCTGGGACCGTGAACATCGGTCCCAGCCAGCGTGTGGCGGGCCGGATCGGCGAACTGAAGCAGCGCACCGGTGCCGCAACTGGTGTCGATCAGGGGTACCCGCACGCCGGTACCGTCTCTGGTCAGGGCGCGCGCCAGGGCAGGGGAGACCATGCGCCAGATCCACGCGGCGAGGGGGTCAGGGGTGAAGAACTGACCCAGGTGCGCCAAGCGCGCCGCGTGCAGTCCAGCGAGCGACCCCGGACGCTGCGCCAGGCTACCGAGCGAGGCCCGGCCGCGCAGGGCCTGGCGCCAGTCGGGGGCAGGGATCACGGTCGGGACGGGTGCGGCAGTCGTCACGCGGCCTCCTGGGCATCGGCGGTTTGGGAATGACGGCCGTAGAGGGCCAGGAACAGTTGCAGTTGCACGCCGATCGCGGCACCGAAGATGAACTCGAACCGGGTGTGATAGGTGACAATGTGCAGAGCCGGGGAGACCCTGATCCGTTGCCGGGAGACCACCCCGTACTCACGGTCGCACAGTCGGCGTTGCGCATCGTCGAGCCCGCCTGCCAGATTGCTTGCGTCTTCAGCCCAGATCGCAAATGTCTGCAAGTAGCTAAGCAATTGCGCAAGTTCACCCTGTCGGCTCCAGGTCAGCGGTTTGCGGGTGCGCGTATCCGCCATGCTGTCGATGAAGACCCGCGTGGACAAGACGATACCTTCACGTCGGCGCTCGACGACCGCCCCCGGTCGCAGGTCAAATTCGCCGTCGATGCAGCACGCGGCCTTGCGGTAGGCCAATTCAACGCCCTTGTTGCCCCCGTAATCGTGTTCCAGTTCGCGCCACAGCGCCGCCGGATCGAACCACTCAGGGCGAAAGACCGACTCCCGACCCGCACGGCCATCGCACGCCACAGTGACGAAGCGGGTCTGGAAGTCCTGATCGGGAATACGCAGCGCGGGGCAGCCCGCGGGCGTGAACGTCTCGCTCGCCAGACGGACCAGACGCGCGACGATCGCCGCGGCGTGTTGCGTCAGGTCCGTCCAGGACGCATAGATGTCCTTGGAAAAGGTTTGCTGAGAACACTCAGTGATTGCAAGCGCGTGGGCCTCACGTTGAGCGAGCGCGATGGATTGCGCATCGAATGTCTGTCGCGCAGCGACATAGTCGCGCCAGAGTTCGGCGTAGACCGCGCCGGGATTCCTATTCATTTCCCACCCCTTCTGAAGCAATCAAGTGCCATGCGGCGGTTTGCGCCGTCGGCTTGCGACCGACCAACGCATCCGCCGCCGAATCGGCGTGCCAGCAGCGCTTGCCGCTATGAGTCCCGCCCCAGCGAGTCCTGTTGACAAGTGCGCGATAGCGGCCGTCATTTCATCCATGCATTTAGTCGGCCTGGACGACTGCCGCCACACGGCACGCGATCAACTCCGGAACTCCAGCGATGGCCGCATCGACCGCACGCTGTACAATCCCTGACAGATCGATCTGCGTGAATGCCTCGCGCAACTTTTCGGCCTGCTGCTCATCCCACTCACTATCGGCGTCGAGCGGTGCGTCGGCCCAGAGATGGACTGTGGCAGAAGCCCATATTTCGCGGGGTTGCGTCCGTTCGCTCATGGTAGATACTCCGGGAAATGGATCTAAAAAAGGAAGTCTAACGATTGCTCACGCGCCGGAGTCGTCGGCGGGCGACCAAATACGGTCGCGTTGGCCCGTTGCTTCGGGTAAAACACCATGTCCGTCCGGGACCGTGGACACCCATAGAGGCCCCGTCATGGTCGTTGAAGCGGGGCCATTCGTTGACCGGCCACCAGAAACTGGGCCATAACCTTGGGCCTGGTCTTGTCGAAGGCGACGCGCAAGCCAGCGGTCAACAGCGCTTCGCGTATCACATTGACCAGTCGGTACGCCGATACATCAAGTGCCCCTTTGCGATAACCGTCCTTTACGGACGCTGGAAAGAACGCTATCGGCATCGCGGGTCGCGGTATGTCGCTCATAGCAATCGTTGCAATAAAGAATGACCTGAACCATGGGGCGTAGCCTAGCAAGAACGGCGTAAAGCGTAAAGCGGTAACCGATCTATTCGCGTCGCAATTGACGCTCTTGTGTTGACCGCTATAATGGTCACGATGGCGAGTCGTTACCCTGTTCCAGGGTGATCAACGTCCTTGGGTCTGGCACGCAGAACAGGGCAGTGACAGTGCGACGGCATTCAGCAAACGAAAAAATGATTTAAACCAGTGACTAAGGATGCTGTCGGGTGGCGTAGCACGCAGCCGTGGAACAGTGCCGATGCATCAGGCCGCTGGCGAAGGGGAGGCAAGCGTGACCAGGGCAGGTCGCTGGCTGCGCAGTGCCGGCTGGACTCAGGCGGCGTGTGCTTTGACATCCCGCATCATTGTTTTTCGCCGTCTTGATACGACAATCTAAAACGCAGCAAGCAAGCGGACGGACAAATGAGTCGAAATGGAAAATGAAATGGATAAGGTAATGGACATGACTGTCCCATCCGGGTTGCCGACGTTGCGCAGCGAGCGCCCCCAGCCGTCGCCATACCAAGGCGAAAGAGAGCACACCATGACGCCTGAAGAACGACTCACCCCGCAGCAACGCGCCCTCTATGAGGCCAACAGCGACGTCAGCGAAGCGCGTTGGTGCGCGGGATGGTTGATGGGGATCGAGTACCAGCTATGGGCCGAACTTCACGACGCCGGCAGCAGGCAGGGAACGGACGAACGCGATGACGCGCAGTTGGAAACGGTGCGCGCCCTGTCCGACGCCGTCGATGGCTGGATCATCTGGGTCGATGATCAGACCCACCCGGACCTGCCGAGCGATGCGTGGGGACCGCGTTTCGTGCCGCTGCCGGAGTGGTTGGCAATGGTCGCTGCCGAACGCCAGGGATCAGGCCATGAGGCAGAGACTCCCCAGTGACGATGATGCGCGACCCGATCGGCCAAGCCGCCTCTGGCTACACCGACGAACAACTGCGGGCCATCGAGCACACCGGCGGCCACAGCCTCACCTACGCCGTGGCCGGCTCGGGTAAGACCCACATGCTGGTCGGCCGGGTGTTGTTCCTGCTGGAGCAGGGCATCCCGGCGGAACGCATCCGCGTGCTCGCCTTCAACCGCGAAGCGGCGAAAGAGTTCCAGACCCGGCTCACGGGCGCGCTGCCGACGCACCGGGCCGCACCCAAGGTGTCCACCTTCCACAGCCTGGGGCTGTCCCTGACCGCGCTGTTCGAGCAGCAGGACCTGCTGCCGCGCCGCCGTCTGGAAGCTAGCGAAGCCGTGGAGAAAAAGCTCGCCCGCGAGGCCGTTCTGGCGGCACTGAAGGAGGAGGGCAGCGACGAGTATCCGAGTCAGGATGCGTTCGAGGCGTTTCGCGCCTTCATCGGGTTGGTCAAATCGGACCTGCTGTCGGCCGCCGACGCCTTCCGGACCTTTGGCCTGCTGCCGTCTTGCGCCTACTTCGTCCGGGCCTTCGCGCATTTTGAGCAGGCGCGCGAGCGTGCGGGGCTGCGGTTCTTCGCCGACCTGCTGTCGGACCCCGTAGCGGTGATGCGGGCCAACCCCACCGCGCTCGCGTTGGTCACCAACAAGCTGAACCTGCTGGTGGTCGATGAGTTCCAGGATGTCAGTCGCGTCCAGGTGGAGTTGCTGATCCAACTGGTGGGCACCCGGGCGCACCTGAACGCGGTGGGCGATGATTCCCAATGCATCTACGCTTGGCGGGGTGCGCGCCCGGAAATCATGGGGGAGGAGTTCGCGCAGCACTTCCCCGGGGCGACCCGCTACACCCTGTCCCGGACCTTTCGCTTCGGCCACCGGGTGTCGCTGGCCGCCGCCCAGTTGATCGGCCACAACCGCAACCGCATGGACACCCTGTGCGTGTCGGCACCGTCCACGCCCGACACCGGCATCGCGGTGCTGCGCGCCACCTCGGCCGGGGATCAGGCGGCGGTGGTGGCGGCCATCGACGACTGGCGCCGCGCCGGGCGGTCGCTGCGCGAAGTCGTGGTCCTCGCCCGGCTGTGGGCGCAGACCCTGAGCCTGGAACTGGCCCTGCTGGAGCGCGACATCCCCTATGTGAAAGCGAAGGACGACCTCTTTCGGGTCCCCGAGATCGCCGGCCTGTTGGGCTACCTGCGTCTCGCCGCCGGCACCCTCTTCGCCGAGCCGCGCGCACGCGAGATCGTCCGCCACATGCTCACGACCCCGACCCTATGGCTCACGGCGGCCACCCTGGATGCCTTGGCGGATGGGATTCTGCGGGCACCCGCGCAGGCCCCGGCCCTGCTCATGCAGGCCGCCCGCCAGGCCAAGAAGCCCTATCACGAAACGCGGATCAGCGATCGTGCGCAACTGTGGCACGAGGCCCTGGGGTGGGCCGAGAGGTCGGCAGCCGAGGCGCTGCGGTACTACGCCCGCACCACCGATCTGGTGAGCGCGTTCGCGACCTCGGCCACCAGTGAGGCCGCAACCGAAAAGGAGTTGGCCTATCAAACGCTCCTGGACTGGGCGGTGTGCACCCGCACCACGGTCGGTGACTTCGTCGCCCGCATGGACGCCCTGCGGCGGGCGCGCGAACGCTACGAGGCCGGCGGCGACGCGGTGCTGTTGTCGTCGATCCACCAGGTGAAGGGACGCGAGTTTCCCCTGGTCATCGTCGCCGGGCTGGAAGACGGGTTCTTCCCGTCGCGCCGCGCCAGTGCGGAGGAGGAGCGACGGCTCGCCTATGTGGCGATGACCCGCGTCCAGGAACAACTGTTGCTGGTCGTACCGCCCGATGCGCGCTTCGATGCGGCGTGGTTCGGCCTCCCCATTCGGGGTCCCGGTGGGACCAAGAGCGCTGCCAGCCCCTTTGTCTTCGAGGCCAATCTGCGCACCAGCACGGTACTCGGGGAGGCGCTCACCCGTCGGCTGTCCGGTGCGGACCCTGGGGCACCCTTGCCGGAGGCGTCGCTTGAGGCCGCGCCGGTGCTCAACCGGTATCTGGGGGACGTCGGTCTTGAGGAACGCTATCAAGCCCCGGCGCAGCCACTCGGGGCCCCGGTGCCCCCCGGCGACTGGCGCATCAATGACCGGGTGCGGCATCCGTTTTTCGGCGATGGCCTGGTGGTCGGCCTGCGTGATCAGGACATCCTGGACATCAATTTCGGCGGCACCCAGCGGTCTATCAAGGCGGGCGTCGTGGCCATGGAGCGGGTGTGACCGCGCGTGAACCGTGCGGGGGCTTCGATCCCGCCCGCGGCCGTCTGCCGGGCGCGGTCGCTCATGCGCTCTTCAGCGGCGACGATTGGCTGGATGCACCCGATCCGACCAAGCTGCGGCCGACCAAGCAGCGATTGGAGGCGGAGCAGGAGCCCCGGTATCTGGTTTCTCCGGAGCCACGAGAGCGGGCTGTCGAGATTTTTTACATCCCGACCATCGTAGTAGAAAATCAGTTTGGCATAACCTTTTGATTTATTATTGAGCCTAAGAACGGGCGCAATCCTTGCTTGACATGATCGTTACCGGGGACCGACGACGTTCCTGTAGTGCGCGTCACTCAGCTTAGCCATAAAAAAAAGGGGGGAATGAACATGCAAGACTGGCGGTTCTGTAGGGTCTTGTGCATAGCCGCGCTCTTGTTTTCGGCGGGAGCTCATGCGTCTCTTATTCCGATCGATCTTAACGACTTCTACGCCGACCCGACCGTCACCGTGGCCGCGGACGGATCGTCTGCGTACTTTGAAGAGGACTCGGGCCTCGCCGAGGTGCTCCTCTCGAACGACCCCGGTCTGGGCGACCCGAACGTCATTGTGCCCGGTTCCGGCGTTTACCTGGTGTTCGAGTACGACTTTGCGGAGGCACTCGGAGAAAACGACGAGTTCGGGGCGTTCCTAATCGATGCGGCGACTGGGCTCAGCGTAGGTGCCGGCTACGAGTTCTTTGTCCAGGCGAGCGGCAGCGGCACGGGCGATATCGACATCTCAGCCCTCGTCGGCTATACGCTCGGGCTGCATTTTCAGCTCGCTAAGCTGTCCGGGGACATCGGCTCGTTGTCGACCGCCACCGTGTCGAACGTTCGACTTGAGATCCAGACAGCGTCGGCGCCCGCAACGTTGGTGCTGCTGGCGGCGGGATTGATCGGATTGATTCAGATCAAGCGTTCATCACGCCCATGCCCTACTGATTTTTGTCGGGCTATACTACGCTGGCGAGGGGTAGCAGGTCGCCGACTCATGCGTGGGTCGATGGGCTGCGGCGGCTGAGAAACGGTCGCCGCTAGGCTTTACCAAGGGCAGGGACCCAAGGATCGTAGCGGACAGATCGCCGGCGATGGTGCCGGTGCTTAGCGAGCATCAGCGGGGGAAGGAAGCATGGTCAGGGGCGCTTGGGGTATCTGGTTACAGGCCGTTGCGATCTTAGCGGCGCTTGTCGCTCCTGCACATGCCGAGCAGGTCAGTCTCGCTGATCTCCAGCTTCTGGCAACGACCGAGGTTCGCATCGACTTCTCCCAGGCGCGGACCGATCGCCGCACGGGAGCGCGGACGATGCTGGCGCAGGTCACCAACCTCACGGGGAGCGCGATAAGCACCCCGATCTACTTGGTTATCGCGCGGATCGAGCCGTCCTCGGTTGTGGTCAAGGGAGCGGACGGCATCGCTACCGAGGGTGGTCCCTACTATGTGCTGGATGGGCCTTTCGGCCCTGGTCAAAGTCTGTCTAGGGACGTCGTGTTCGCTCCAACCGTTGATGCACGCCTCCCACCCTTCACGATCGACCCAGATGCTTACCACGAGGGCGAGGTCAACGAGCAGCCGGTTGCCGTTGCTAATGGCGACAGCGAAGGGACAGTCGGTGTCCGTGTCGAACTGGACGGGAGGGCAAGTTACGACCCCGACAACGGACCGCTTGCCCTGACCTACGAGTGGGATGTGCAACGACCCGCCGGCAGCACCGCGGGTCTGGACAATCCCGAGAGTCCTACCCCGCACTTGACGCCCGACTTGCCGGGCGCATTTCGCTTCGAGCTGAAGGTCTTTGACGGCAAGCTGTGGAGCCTGTCTGACGAGCACCTGGTGACGGTCGTCCCTGGAAACTCGCCACCGGAGGCGCGCGCCGGACCCGACCAGCAGACAAAGGTCGATCTGCCGACGGTCCTCGACGGTACAGCAAGCTTCGATCCGGACGGCGACCTCATCTCCTTCTCATGGGAACTGCTGGAGGCACCCGATAACAGTCAAGCCGCGCTTGACGACACCACCCTCGCGAATCCCCAGCTCAGGCCGGACCTACCCGGCGACTATCGGTTTCGCCTGATCGTCTTCGACGGCACCGATTACAGCCTGCCCGCTTACACCACTGTGACGGCGACACTTGATCTGGCCCCGCCGAATGCCGACGCGGGTCCGGACCAGGAGGCGTTGGTTGGCGTGTTGGTTACGCTGAACGGCTCCCTCAGCCAGGACCCCAACGGGCTTTCGTTGACCTACCAGTGGTCCTTCGAATCGGTGCCGCCCAAGAGCGCGATCGTCGATGGGAGCCTCTCGGCGCCCCAAGCGGTGAACCCTCAGTTCGTACCCGATATCGAGGGTCGCTATCGTTTGCTGCTCAAGGTCGACAACGGCACCCTTAGCGACGAGGACAGGGTTGAGATCCGTGTGGCCGCCCCAAACCTCTCTCCGGTTGCGGATGCCGGCCCCGACGTCGCTACGCGGACCAGCGACACCGCAACCCTGGACGGCATCGCCAGCTACGACCCCGACAACGGCCCTGCCTCGCTCGCCTACACCTGGGATCTCGCCAGCCGGCCGTCGTCCAGCGAGCGCACAGCCGCCGATATCTCCGGCGCCAATCAGCCGATTGCGAGCTTCCAGCCCGACGTGGAAGGCCAGTATCTCTTCCGTCTGGAAGTCTCGGACGGTCGCGATACCGGCACGGACAACACCCTCCTGACCGCGGACGACCAACCGCCCTCGATTGCGATCACAGATCCCGCGGACGGTGTGCTCGTCAAGACGAAGCGCCCGACGCTCACGGTGACCTACAGCGACGAGGACAGCCGCGTCGACACGACGAGCTTCAGCGCCGAGCTGGACGGGCAGAGTATCGGCAGCCGGTTCACCCTGGACATGCAAGGTGCAAGCTATCGGATGACCGAAGACCTGCCGACCGGCGATCACACGCTCGACGTCCGCATCGACGATAATGCCGGAAACCGCGCCAGCGCCCAGTCCCGTTTCCGCGCCGATTACCTGCTTGCGATCCCCGGCGCCACGCCGACCTCCGGTCAGGCCCCGCTCACCGTCAACTTCACCTCGGACGGTCGCGACCCGGGCGGCACCATCGAGATCTTCCGCTGGGACTTCGACGGCAACGGCACCTGGGACACCTACGACACCGTCGCCCGCGATTACCCCCACACCTACAACCGATCCGGGACCTACAACGCCACCCTTCTGGCGCAGAGCAGCACCGGGGAGACGGCCTCGGCCATGGTCCCCATCACGGTCGAGAACAGCCCCCCGATCGCGACGGCGGACGTGCAGCCCTCCAATGGCGCCGTGCCGCTGATCGTCCAGTTGCTCGGGACAGGAACCGATCCGGACGGCAGCGTCGTGCTCTACGAGTGGGACTTCGAGGGCGACGGCACCTACGACTGGTCGTCCACCACGAGCGGTAACGCCACCTACACCTACACGCAGGAAGGCACCTTTCAGGCCATCTTCCGGGCGACGGACAATGACGGGCTCTCGACCACGACCTCGGTCCAGACCACCGCGGTCAAAGTCGGGCCGCCGGGGTCACCCAGCGTGATCGCCCAGGCGTCTCCAACCAGCGGCGATGCCCCATTGACTGTTCAATTCAACGGCACCGCGACCGACCCGAACAACGACATCACCCTCTACGAATGGGATTTTGACGGCGACGGCACCTTTGATTGGTCCTCAACCACCAGCCCACAGACCTCTTACACCTACAACGCCACGGGGAACTTCCTTCCGAGTCTGCGTGTAACCGATGCCACCGGCCTGACCGGCGTCGACCCGATCCTGATCATGGTTGGCATTCAGGTGAGTCTGTCGGTCGAGCGCGACACCGTAGGCTTCCCCTCCGACTATGAGGCCGATGCGGTGGTTGCGCGGGCCAGCTCCGATCCCTATGGTTACGCGCAGTACCTCATCGACGGAAACACCGGAAGCTGGTGGTACTCGAACTACGGCGATACTCCGGCGGCCGGTCAGAGCACCTACGTTGAGGTTCAGTTCGGAAAGCTGCAGCGCGTGACCGGGCTCACCGTGCATTGGGGTTATTACACTTCTGGGGAACAGTATTGCTGCGGCGAGGAGACCTGCAGTACCGTCTGCGAGGAGTACTACGATTGGTGTGATCACACCGGCTGTTATTACACCCAAATTTATGCGCCGCCGTATACAGAGTATTCGTTTTGGTACGATTACTCCACCGGTAACTACTATTCGTGCAACGGGCCTGACTGCCCGCGCCCACCTGAGGAATCATGCAACGACGGCTCGGCGTACTGCTACAAAAACTGCTACCAAAACTGTAGCTGCACTCAGTATTGCTATCGCTCGATCTTCGACTACTACGGCTTCACCGCCGCCCGGATCGACGTCTACGATGGGGCAGGAAACCTTCTCCACAGCCAGCAGGAGACCTTCCCTGGCGATCTGGGCAACGTGGTCTCGACGATAACCTTGCCGGCAATCGAGAACGCGACCCGCGTTCGCATTACTGGGCTTGCAAGCACGCGGACGGACTACACGTATATCGCGGAGGTCGCAGTCGCGCGCACCCCAATGCCGGAGCCCGAGCCCGAACCGGACGAGCCGATCGGAACCAACATCAACACGACCCTGAGCGCCCCGTCGCCGGTGACCATCCAGGTCCTGGATGCAAACGGCAATGTCGCGCGCACCCTGGTCAATAACCAGTTCCGCTCCGGCGGCAACTACTCCGACTACTGGGACACGCGCAGCGACCTTGGCCACTTCGTCAACGACGGGGTCTACTACGCGGTAATGCACTACGTCGCCGACGGTAAGCCGCAGACCCTGGACCTTACGCGCACCACCGGAGGGCAGCGCTCCGACTTCCCGTTCGGGAGCGGCTGCGACAGCCGGGCGAACTTCGACGGCGACGTGCGGCCGTTCGAAGACAAGCAGATGGCGATGCCGTTCACGCTTTGCTCGGCCCAGGAGGTCACCGCCTTCATTGGACCGCTTTGGACCGCCGCAGACGAGACCCGTATCCGCACCATCGCCAACCGGCAGGTCTACCCGGCTGGGGCTCATACGATCTATTGGGATGGCCTCGACGATGCCGGCAATGTCGCCCAGGCGCCGCCCGGGGACGATCTCATCACCGGTTTCTGGCGGTATTCGCTCCCCGCCAACGCGATGGTCATGACCGGCGGGCGTCCGGTCATCACAGGGGTCGTTGCAACGCCCAACTACTTCAGCCCGTTCAGCGAGGAATGCCGGCCGGACGGATACGGGGCGGGGATGACCCTGACCTACGCCATCTCGGAGCCCGCCCAGTCCATCGAGCTGCGTGTCTACAGCATCGCGACTGGGGGGTTACTGCGTCGGCAGACCCTCGGCAGCGTGTCGGCTGGCGAGAACGCCGTCTTCTGGGACGGAAAGAACAACCAAGGCGAGTACGTCGACATCGGGGATTACCAGCTCGGTCTCGTCGCGACCGATGCCGAGGGTAATGCCTCGATGCTGCGTTATACCCTCGTGCGGATCGACTATTGAAGGGGGTATCAGGTGTTAGGGTATCGACCGAGCGGGAGACCGAGGTTGGCGAAGAAGCAGTCATGCTGGCATGGGCTGACCCCAGCGCTCGGCGCAGCGGTCTTCTGCGTCGTCCTGTCGACGCCACTGAAAGCGGAGGAACTCACGCCCGAGATCTACTGCGACCTCGCAATCCAGTCTATGCAGCTTCAACTCGCTAAGCTGACTGAGCGGACCTCCACTGCCCGCGAGCAGCAGGACCAAGGTCCGCCCGTAGCCGAGGCCTACGACCAGCACGTCAAGGCCGTCGAATCGCTGGACCTGAACCGTCTGTACGCACGCCACGGCGTCACGGCGGAGGAGTACGTGACCTACATGGGCGCCCAAGGACAGGCGGTGGAGGCCTATCTCGCCGAGAATCCCGCCGTGCGGCAGCGCATCGATGGGCTGGCCAGCAACATCAAGAGCGCCCTGAGCGATCTTGAGCGAGCGCGGCGGCCGTAGAAGAGCGGACCCGCACCACAATGTTACCGATCGTAGACCAGACCGAATCCGAGAAGGGAGCGAAGAGATGAACGCCCGTGCCCAAGCTCACCGCCAATGGATGAACTGGCTCGCAGCTTTGCTGGCGCTTTTCGTCATCAGCGGCGCCGAAGCTTACAACAAGTCTTGGGACCAGGGCCACCAAGTCGTCTACGTTGAAGCGGAAGGCGGCTGGGGGTACTACGACTATGAGGGAGAGTGGCAACCCCTTGAGTGTTGTGGTGAGGGTGCATGCACCGCGTGCCCCGTGCACGTAAAAGCGGGGCGCCTGCATGAGTCCTTCACCGACCTCACCGTACAAGGCATCGGGCCAGAGCTTACGCTCAAGCGCGTCTACAACAGCCAGTATCGAGCAACATCGTTTCTGGGCAACGGCTGGACGTTCAACTTCGGAAAGCGGCTAATCATCGCCCGGCGCAAGGACGGAGCGAAGATCGTCGGCGTCGTCCTGGACGGTGGAGAGAGGAATTACTACACGGAAGATGCTGCCGGGCGCCTACAGCGGCTGACCAAGTACGGAGCCACCTTCGAGCTTGCAAAAAATAGCAGCGGGACTTACACCATTCAGGATAGAAGCGGTCGCAGGACTGAGCTACTGGAGGACGGTAGAATTGCCCGCATCTTCGACCGCAACGGTAACGCGTTGACATTCCAGTACAGTAGCACAGGCTGCATATCCCGTGTCACAAGTGCATCGGGAAGCTATATCGACTTTGAGCAGGGACCGAACGGGAAAATCGCCAGCGCGACCGACAGCTTCGGGCGAACGATCGCCTATGGTTATGACGAGAACGGGAACCTGATCAGTGTCACTGACCCCTTGGGCAATACAGTCCGCTATGAGTATGACAGCCACCCTTTTTTGACCAAACGCATCGACGCCCGCGGTAATACTATTGAGACCGTCACGTATGATAACAATCAGCCGCCGCGAGTTGCCTCCTTCACTGAAAAGGGGGAGACCTACAGCATCACTTATTTCGCTGACCGCACAGAGAAGAGCGACTCCCAGGGCAACAAGTGGACGTACTATTTCAATGACGTCGGGGTCATCGAGCGCACGGTCGATCCCCTCGGCAACGAGATCAAGCGAGGCGTCAACAAGGTCACCGCCTCGAGCGTCGACTGGGAAGATGATGCCAACGGCAATCGAACCAATTTTCTCTACGATCAATGGGGCAATGTCGTATCCCGTACCGACCCATTCGGAAACACCACGTCTTTCTCATATGTAGCGGGCACAAACTGGGTCGCAACAGAAACCAGCCCGACCGGAATCGGCACGACCTACCAGTATGACGGAGCCGGAAACGTCGTTGCCCTGAAGCGAGAAGGACCCGGTAGTCTGTCTCAACAGACCGATTACAAATATGACGCACGCGGAAATCTGTTGAGCTTGACCGATGCAACCGGTGCGAAGACCCAGTATGAGTACGACGGACTAGGGAATCTGAAACAAGAGACGGATCCCCTCGGTAACGTCACCTCTTATGAGTATGACCTGTACGGAAACCTCGTAGCCGTGACCGATTCCCTTGGCAACCGTACGGGAACAAGTTTTGACGCCATGGGACGACGCACCGCCGAGCGTGATGCCCTTGGAAATGAACGCACATTTGAGTACGACGCCGACGGCCATTTGGTTGCGCACACGGATCGCAATGGCAACAGAAGGGAATTCGCGTACGATGCTTACGGGCGTTTGGTCACGATAGTAGGGCCGGGAGGAGGGACCATCGCCACCGAGTATGTGTCACCGAGACGGATCAAGCGAACGGATCAATGCGGTCGGGTGGTGTACGTTGACCGGGACTTGTACGATCGGGTCGTGAAGGTCATCTACAAGGTCGGGGACACCGCCTATCCCGAGGATGGTAACGACGCGGTGACAACCTACACCTACGACGCGGTCGGAAACATGTTGACCGAACGGGACTCGCTGGGTGGCACGACGCAATACCAACATGATGTGTTGGGCCGTGTCCTGAAGGTAACGGACGCGGTGGGCCAGGAAGTCGCCTACAGCTACGATGCAGATGGCCGGCTGACGGCAAGTCAGGATGCCCTCGGCAATGTTGTGACGAACACCTACGTATGGTCTCGGCAGGCTAGACGCAACCTCCGACTCGCTTGGCAAGATTGCGGCCTATGGCTACGATGCCACTGGGCGTTTGATGTACACTGAAGACGGTAATGGTGACCGCCGAAGCTTCGCGTACGATGCGGCCGGGAACCGCGTCAGCGTCACAGATCCACGCGGCAACTCCACCGCGTACACCCACAGTTCGGTCGGGCAGGTCACGAGCACAACGGATCCGCTGGGCAACACGACCCAGCTTGAATACGACGCCGGCGGTAACCTGGTGCGAAGTACCGATGCCCTTGGCAATATCAAGACCTATACCTACGATGCCAATCGCAATCAGGAAACCCTGACTGACGCGAGGGGAAACACGACCTCATACGCCGTCGATGCCCTGAATCGGTTGACGAGAGAGACATTTGCCGACGGCACTTACAAAGAATACACCTACGATTGCGCGTCGAATATCGCGGTCGAGCGTGATCGCAGCGGGGGCGCGACGACGCATACCTACAACGAGCTCGGTGGTCTGGTGTCGACGACGCTGCCGGACGGATCCGTCATCACCATGACAAGAAACGCGCTGGGCCAGGTCACGGCCTCGACAGCGCAAGGGATCACCGAGAACCGCACCTATGATGCGATCGGGCGCATCGTGGCGACCAACCGCAATGGCTGGGCCACGAGCTATGCATTCGACCTTGGCGCGGGAACCCGGACCGTAACGTATCCGAGCGGCATGACGGTCATTGAGCAGTATGACCTGCGCGGGCGCCTGGACAAAGTGATAGTCGGCGCTAGCTTGATCGCTGAGTACCAGTACGACGCCGCGGACAATGTGATCGGCAAGCGACTGGGCAATGGCTTCTATCAAACCTCTTCCGTCTTGTCAGGAGGGCTGCTCGAGACCACCACGAGCACCACGCCCCAAGTCATGGATTGGAAGTTCGGATACGACGTGGCTGGGCGGAGGGTCTACCGCGAAGACCGGCTCCAGGCCGCGCTGTCAGAGGCCTATGCGTACGATGCGATTGGTCGGCTTATCGGGTTCAAGCGCGGTATGCTCGATGGGTCCAATCAGATTCCGGCGCCATCGCTCAGCACGACCTATGACCTCGACGGCACAATGAATCGTAGCCGACAAGTCAGGAACGGGCTCACCGAAGACTACACCGTCAATGCGCTGAACCAGTATGAAGGTGTCGGCGGGGTTCCTCGTACCTATGATGCCAACGGCGGGTTAGCCGATGACGGGTCGCTAAGCCACGAATACGACGCTAAGGGAAGGCAGCTTCGGGTGACAGACCGTGTGACCGGAGATCCCGTCGTTGAGTATCGCTACGATGCCTTCGGTCGGCGCACCGAGCGCTTGCTGCCGAGCCCGAGCCGGGAAGAGCTGATCTCTGACCCGGGGACCGGCGGTTTGCTCGCGATCATCAAGGACGGTGCCGTAGTCGCGGAATACATCAGCGGCGCCGGCGGTAACGAATTTGTCATGGGACGCATTTCCGCGGGCGACTACTTCCTAGTGACCGAGCAGAACGGATCCGTGGTAGCGGTTCTAGACGCGGCGGGCGGTGTCGTCGAGTCCCAGCGCTACGAGCCGTTCGGCGCCTTCCAGACGAGCGGTGGATCGCCTGCGCCGCTGCTGAGCTGGATCAAGTACGTGGGGCAGCCATTCGAGTCCGAGACTGGTTTGTACGCCTTCCGTAATCGTGACTTCGACGCACAGACTGGGCGTTTCCTACAGACCGATCCACTGGGCTATGCCGAAGGAATGAATCTTTACGCCTACGCGCGCCACGATCCGATCAATCGGTTCGATCCCACCGGCTTGTTCTCGGTCTCGATTACGATTGATGCGCCGGTGGAATACAAGTCTCTCCCCAGCTACGGAAACCTGGGGGTGACGAAACTCTCGTTAACCACCATCACGAGTACCTCCGTCACTATGAAGGAGTCGGATACGGCTAAGTTCTGCTGCGAGGACGGCTCGACGGCGTCGGCCGGTATCCGCGAAAAGAAGCTCGAGCTCGATGCGGTCAACGTTAACGCCAAGATTCCAATCTGGATCGACAAGGATGATATCGAAATAAATCAGACGTGGTGGATCAACTGTGCGGCTACGGGCGGTTCCGGGTACTTGCCGACAATAGATCAGGCGACCAAGCCGGCCGGTGCTGGTTGGTACCGGGACACGACTGCGGGAGTAACGACACATGAGCGTCTACATGTTACCCGCGCAGATGCCTATGCAGAGGGGCAGCTCAGGGCCGAGTCGGTAACACCCGTGGTGAAATGCCCTATGGACAATTCGTCACGGACCGCGGCTGAGAACGCCTGGAAGACGCAGTTCGAGACAAAGGCGCTCAGCTCGCTGAAGGGTGCCTACGGTTCACTGTCGGCGGCCGGGAAGGACGCCGAAGAGAGAGCGGCCGATAGGGCAGATTGCGCGAGTTATGGGTACACGCCGTGACCACTCTCCCCGATGATCGGGCGGGGGCGAACAGGGCGGAATTGCAGTTGTTCATTACGATGCCCATATACATGTTTTTTCAGATAGCGGCCCTGGTGCTTCTAACGGCAAGTGCGTGGCCTGTGTGCGGCCAGGAGGTTTCGGTGAGCCGCTACCTGCAGGCATATCGGGTGTTCGAGGCGAGCAACGATCTCAATGCGTTGCACCGCGAGCTCGGAGAACTTATCCAGAAAGATCCTGAAACTGCCCTGGATCTGATTCGGCAGGCCGATGCCGACGAGGTGCTGAAGGTCTACGTGCTGGAGGGACTGCGCCGGACGGGTGACAAAGCCTATTGCAGCAGCGCGTTTGAGATCCTGCGCGGCTCTGATGGCCCGCTGCTGAAGGCCGAGGCGGCCCGAGCGCTGGGCGACCTGTGTCGTCCAGACACCCTGCCAACGCTGCGCGCGCACCTCGATGGGCTATACGCTTCTCGGGATCAACTGCGCGAATATGTAGCGGGCTTCGACTGCGGACGGCAGTGGAATGGGGTGCTGCAGAAGTACCAGGACGGGTCTTTCGAAAAGCAAGTTGTGCTTCAACGGCAGTTGCTCTGTCGGGACGCGAGTCCAGACCAGCAAAGGTATTTGCAGGATCTCGCCACTATCGAGATCTTGATCGGTGCGCTGGCCACATCCCAGTCGCGGCTCGAAGCGTTGAAGACGTTCCAACAAGCCGATGTAGGTTCCAACCTGGACCTTGAGAGATTGCTCGCAGACCAGGATACTTCCGTCAGACTCCTGGCTATGGACGCGGTGATCGAACGCGGTCGGACCGACTTGTGTGAACAGGTATTTTCGGCATGGGACGAGAAAGACGTTAACTACTCCCAGAAGTATTTGGAACGCCTTTTCAAGCTGGGATGTAAGGGCAAGACGCGTTTCCTCGTCAATGCGCTCGGTAACCTGTTTCGCGATGAAGGCGTCCGGGAGTGGATACCGGATTTTGACTGGCAAGTCGAAGCGACCGGCCTCCCGACGGGATGGCGCGTTGCGGTTCTCTCTCCCGCTATTCTCGACCTGCTGAAGCAGGAGGATTCCGGAGATGAAGCCGTGTTGCTGCGAGCCATCGCGCCAGGTTCGAGCTTTCCAGCGAAGAGCCATCTGATCGACGTGCTGGAACTGTTGCGGGCCAAATCCGTTTTGGCTGGACAAGATAGGAGCGAGCGCGACCGCGTACTGCGCGAAGCGCTTCAGGCGTTGATCACAAGTGATGTAGAGGCCCAAGCGGTTCAGGCCAAAGCGGCCGAGGTTCTGGTCAACATCCGTCGAGATTAGCCCGGCGACTCGGTAATCGCACTTTGTGGGTGATTGTGGACAGACTACATCCAAACGCTAAATGGCGGTAATTGGGGAGGCGGGGGGCAAATGGGGACCGGCAAATGGGGACAGTGCGGCCTGGCAAGGCCGCGTGTTCTAGCGGGTGAGAGTCCCGCCTGGGTAATCGTGAGCCGCGAGCCCAGTATCGAGCCTTGCGGCGTGACCGGTAACGGGCACGTCGATGCGTAGGCACGAAAGCAGGCGAGGTGCAAAGGTAACGGGTGATGCCGACCCTGAAGGTGTTGAGCCCCGAAAGTTTTGGTTGGCGAGTGCCGACGGTTTTGTCCCGCCGGTAGGCAACAACCGGCGCAGCGCAACGGCGAGCGGCGCCGGTACTCCCCGGGGTCCGAGGCCGTGTCGAGCCTGACAATGAGAATACGCGGTAACCAGGGAGATCCAAGTGTCGGTCCGCTGGATGCGGGCATCCGTGAACAAGTGTAAGAGCGAGGACACGGGCGGTGATGCTTGGAAGTCGGAGCCATCCATAGTAGCGTCGATGCCGGGTAATGCCGGGGCAGCCTTGCGGGTGGCGGCTTGAGACAACGCGCGATCGATACGCGGCCCTACGCCGAGAGGATTTTGCCCGCGACCACTAAAATCAAGCGTTTCACACGGATCGCAAAGCCTCGCGCGCTACGCCGGACGCACGGTGCGCGGAGTCGATGGGGCGATGTTGCCTTGTTCGTCCGTGGATGACTCAAGCTGGGAGCCGGATGGTGTAACACTCCAAGTCCGGTTCTGCGAGGAGCCGGGAACGAATCGCTGTATGGCAGAGATAGTGTGGCACCGCCGGGAAACCAGGCGGCAACAGAGAACACCAACGTCTGTCTAACCAGTGATGAGAACCCGGCTTACTCTCCGACCACGTTTATTGCTTAAGGATCGTCGGGAACAAATGGTTGTCCGACGGACTGCCTTGGACCCAGAGAACCGGGGGCTAGTCTTCGCGTGTAGCCCCTCACCGTACGCGAAAGCGAACATAGACTCGCTGCGAGTCTCGCAATTCGCGGATTCCCGCCTTTGGGTAGATGCTGGTTGGACAGATAGCGGAGCGAAAGTATGGTCCGCCGCTTGATTCGTGTGTTTGCGGGCGCCTCTGCGTTGGCGGTAGCTTTTGGGCTGCTGTCGCTGTCGGCGGTTGGATCCGCGCAGGATACGGTACAGGGTCAATCGGACATCTTCTTCTCCGCTCCGCACCTGCGCTTCGGTGTCGGCGGGCGTGGCGAGGAAGTCTCTAAGACGTTCGTTTACGAAAACCGCGGAACGGCCGATCTGGTCATCGACGCGGTGAAGGCAGGCTGCGGACAGCAGGTCGCGGATGTTGGCGCTCGCATTCTCCCCCCTGGCCAGACCAGCACCATGACGGTTTCGGTGAGGCTCGGGAACCACGTCGGCCCCCAGCGCTTTCCCTTCGTGGTCCAAAGTAACGATCCGGATTCCCCGGAGGTCACCGTTGTGCTTTCGGGTACGGTGGCCACCGGGATTATGGGGAGTCCGGATAACCTGGCGTTCGGCAAGGTCAACAAGGGTTCGAGGGCGCTGCAAACAATCGCGATGCGAGATTTGGATCGCAGTGCACTGAGTCCGAGGCGGACGGTCACAGAGGCCGGCTTTCTCACCGCCGAGATCCAGCCGGACGAAGCGGCCGACGGACATGGGTGGGGCCTGTCTGTGGCCCTTGACGGCGAGAAGGCACCGCTCGGCCCGTTCGCCGAGGTGGTTACAGTGGAGCTGTCTCAGCCTGGGCAGGCGCCGAGGCGGGTCGATTTCCCGGTGACGGGTGTTGTGGTGTCTGCCGCCGCCCCCGCCGACTCGCAGCCGCCGGCCTTCGCTGGAACCTTGGCCTTTGTTGCCAACGCGGGCGGAAACTGGGATGTGTTCCGATGGTCAGGTGGCGTCGCCGCACCCCGGCAGGTCACGGACACGGCCTACGATGAGAAATGGCCGAGCCTCGTCGGCGCGGAGGGCGCGGTTGCGTTTACAACCACCGAAGGGGTCCCGGGCCTTGCGGACCCGGCCGGCGGCGCTCCGCGGACCTTGGCGGTTGCGGAGCGTCCGGGCAAGTGGGACAACTGTGGCCTGTCTCCCGACGGCCGCTCCCTCGCCTGCGCCTACTTCGCGCCGACCGCGGCGGATAGGGCCGAGCTGGCGGTGGTCGACCTGGAGACGCTCCAGGCGCGGCCGCTTGTCGAGCAGTTCGGACCCCAGTTTTTTCCGGCCTGGTCCCCTGACGCCAGGCGGATCGTCTACGCCTATGCCCATTGCTCGACGGCCTGCGGGCGCATCATCCAGGAGATCTGGGTGGCGGACGTCCTGGGCGGCAATGCCCGGCAGCTTCTTATGACCAACGCGCACTGCGAGCGACCCTCCTGGTCTCCGGATGGCCAGCGGCTTGCCTTTGCCGCGGATATCGAGGGCAACTACGACCTCTGGCTTTACGACCTGGCAAGCGAGAAGCTCATCCGCTTGACGGACTACCCCGGCCTGGATGAATCGCCCGCCTTCGGTCCGGACGGCAAGCAGGTGGCCTTTATCTCCAACCGCGGGGGGCGCAAGGGGCTCTGGATCAAGGATCTGGGGTCAGGCGAGGAACGGGAGCTCAAGCCCTTCGGCTACGCGCTGGTCGAGATCAAGGACGTCGCCTGGGGCTGGCCCGAGCCGGGGAGTGGCCCAGGACAATTGCGTTAGGCCGTCATACCGGCATGGAGTGTTGGTAACCAGACCTTGGGGATCTGATCCAGGCCTGCCATCCTTGGCCCCTGAGTTCCGGCATTCCCGGCCGGAACGACGGGTCTTTATCTTAACTTTGGGTGATAGGCGCTGTTACTCAGCTAGACTGCTGCCTCCCGTCCGTGGGCTGGGTCCCGGCATCCCGGGCCGGGACGACGAGGGCAGGGGTTGCCCGCGATGCCCGTCATTCCGGCCGGGATGCCGGAATCCAGGCCAGGGAGGGTGGCCCTACCCGGTCTAGCTGAGGTACGACGCTAATCGCCTCATTTAATGGCAGTGAGAGGACAACCAGGAGTGAATGCGTTGCGCAGCGACTTGATTAGAGGTCTGGCCGGGGCGGCGGCACTATTGCTCGGGGCGGTCTGCGGCCAGGACGTGCTTGCCGCGGAGGAGCGGCTGATTACGCCGGATCAGGAGGGCAGCTTGCTCGGTGCCGTCGACGTATCGGTGGCGAGCTTCAATCCCTCCCTGGGGCAGAAGGTGGCGCTCAAGTTGGCCCTGAAGCAGGACGCCGCGGTGACCGCGAGCGTCTTCGACCCGGACCATGGGCTGGTCGCCCGATTGGCGGACGGTCAGGCGCTGCAAGCCGGCGCCCATGAGCTGGCCTGGGACGGCAAGACCACCGAGGGGGAGCTGGTGCCCGACGAGGCGTATTTCTTCGTCGTCGAGGCGAGGGGCGCGCAGGGTGCCGTCGAGGTCTACGATCCGACGGTCTTTTCCGGGGGGGAGGAGCAGGACCTGACCGAGGCCGCACTCGACCGCGATGCCGGGACCATCACCTACCGCCTGCCGACCATGAGCCGGGTGCGGATCCGCCTTGGCATCACCGGTGGGCCGCTGCTGCGCACCCTGGTGGACTGGGCGCCGCGGCCTGCCGGCCAGGTGACGGACTACTGGGACGGTAAGGACGCCGACGGGCTCTTCGACGTGGCGGGCAACGCCCGCACCAAGATGATCATCAGCTACTTCGACCTGCCGGAGACCTCGGTCATTGCCTTCGGTAACAAGGGGCAGACCTACCGGGAGTACAAGCTGGTCCGCGAGCGGCCGACGAAACCGGAGCGGGCGCGCCTCGGCGAGGGTGTGAAGCTGTCGCGCCACTATCAGACCCCTCGGCTTCAGGCCGGGTCCCCCGGCGTGACCATGACCTTTCCGCAGCAGGTCGGTACCGGCGACGACGGGACTCCGGTGCTTACCGGGAAGTCGGTGGTTCGTGTGGCGCTGGATGACGCGAGCAAGCCGCACTTCCAGAACACCAAGTTTGAGATCGTCTTCTTCCTCGACGGGGAGTTTTACGCCGAGGAGGAGTCCGGCTACTCGCCCTACAACTGGGTCTGGGACACGACTCAGGCGAAAGAGGGCACCTATATCCTCACGGTGAATCTGTCCGGCTTTCAGGACCAGATCGGCATTCTGAGCCGCAAGGTGAAGGTGGTGAAGTAGCTTTGATGGGCCGGTCTTTGCGGGTCTTTGGGACTGTTCTTGGTCTGATCCGCGTCCTTCGTAGCGACGGACAAGGGTGCTTGCGGCTGAGAGGTGGCCGTCCCCCGGCTGGGATCCGGCGGCCCGACTGGAATGACGGATGAGCATTTGCCTCGCGGTTGGAGCGCCGGATATCCTGCAAACGGATCAGCGCTATTCCTATAACACCCTGCTGATGGAGATCAGGTCGCGATGGCTAAACCTTTTCTAATGGTCCTTACGGGCCTTTTCTCGCTTTGCTCTACAGCCTTTTCTGCCGAGGTTGTGATCTACACCTCGCTGGACCAGGTGTACTCGGAGCCGATCCTGCGGGAGTTCCAGGCGCGAACAGGCATAGACGTCAAGGCCGTCTATGACGTGGAGGCGTCCAAGACCACGGGTCTGGTCAACCGGCTCATTGCCGAGAAAGACCGGCCGCGGGCTGATGTCTTTTGGAACTCGGAGGTTGGGCGGACCCTGGTACTGAAGGATAAGGGGGTGCTTGCGCCCTACCGATCTGCGTCGGCGGAGGACATCCCGGCCCAGTTCAAAGACGCGGACGGCTACTGGACCGGCTTTGCGGCGCGCGCCCGGGTGCTTGTCTACAACAAGGACCTGTTGGCGACCTCCGATCTACCCCACTCTATTTTTGATCTGACCGAGCCCGCGTGGCGAGGCAAGCTCACCATGGGCTATCCGCTCTTCGGAACTACGGCGACGCACGTCGCCGCCTGGTATGCGGTGCTGGGCGCGGAACGTACGGAGGCGTACCTGCGCGGGCTCAAGGCCAACGCTGTGCTGATCGTCGATGGTAACGCGATGACGCGGGATGTGGTGGTGGGGGGCGAGGTCCCCCTCGGATTTACGGACACCGACGATGCCTATGTGGCTGTCCAGGCCGGCAAGCCTGTTGGTATGCTCTTCCCGGACAAGGACGGGCTCGGCACCCTGATGATCCCGAATACCGTGGCCCTCGTCGGCGGGGCGCCCCATCCCGAGGAGGCCAGGCGCCTGATCGACTACCTGCTCTCGCGGGAGGTCGAGAGCAATCTCGCGTTCTCGGCGTCGATGCAGATCCCGGTGCGGGCTGGGGTCGACAAGCCCGCCCATGTCCCTGACTTGGGCGCCATTCGGGCGATGGATGTGGGGTACCGGGCGATTGCGGACAACCTGGAGCGCGCGGCCCGCTTCAGCCGCGAGTTGTTCGCCCGCTAGCGGTGCGCCTGCCCCGGTGGGCCGTCGCGGCCGCATGGACGGCCTTTGCGCTCGCGGCGCTGCTTCCGCTGGTGCAGCTCCTGGCGGATGCCTTGTGGAGGGATGGGGGCTGGGACCTGACGCCGGTTTGGGCGCTGCTGCTCACCGATAGCCAATGGCGACTGCTCGCCAATAGCCTGATGGTTGCCGGTGGGGCGAGTGCCCTCGCGGTGGGCATCGGCGTGCCGTTGGCGTTCGCGACCGAGCGCACGGACCTCCCGGGGCGCCGGCTTCTGGGCGTTCTCTACCTGGTGCCGCTTCTGATCCCCCCGCAGTTGCACGCCATCGTGTGGTTGCGCCTGCTTGCGCAGAACGGGCCTATCAACCCGTTCCTGCAACATGCGCTGGGCCTGGAGGCGGCGCCGCTGGGGGTGTTCAGTGTCCCCGGCGTGGTCTTCGTGCTCGGGCTTGCGTACTTTCCATTCGTCACCCTGCTGACCAAGGCAGGCCTGCGCACCGTCGACCCGTCCCTGGAAGAGGCCGCCCTGCTGCGCCAGGGGCCGCTGCGGGTGATCGCGGGCATTACGCTGCCGTTGGTGGCCCCGCACATCCTGGCAGGGGCCATCCTGGTGTTTGTCTTTGCGATCATCGATTTCGGCGTCCCGGATATCCTGCGGGTCAGGGTCTATGCGGTGGAGATCTTCATCCAATTCAGTGCCCTTTACGACAAGCGGGCGGCCGTGGTTTTGTCGCTGCCCCTGCTGGCCGCGACGCTGATGCTGGTCGGGCTGCAGGCGCGGCTGATGCGGGGGCGCGCCTACCTAAGCCTCGCTCATGGTGCGGCCGGGGCGCGCCGTTATCCTCTGAATAAGACCCGATTCTTGGCGCTGTTGGGCTGCGGGCTGGTCTTGGGGCTGTCGGTACTGGTGCCGGTCGGGACCCTGGCCTTTGCGGCGGGATCGCCGGGCGCCTATGCGCGGGTCATGGAACCGGCGTTGAGCGCGATGGGGACGAGCCTGGCCCTGGCGCTTGCGGCAGCGGGGGTGACGACCTTGCTGGCCTGCGTGATTGCCCACTCGATGCTCCGCAGCCGGCGGGGGCTGCGCCCGGCACTGCACTACCTAACCCAAGTGCCGTTTGCCGTGCCGCCGATCCTGCTCGGCATCGCGCTGGTCGGAGTCTGGAACCGCCCGGCGACCGGGTGGCTTTACGACAGTGTGGCGATGATCGTCCTGGGCTACGTGGCCCACTTCCTTCCCTTTGCCGTTCGGGCGGTCCATGCCGGTCTGCAACAGCTCGATCCGAGCCTCGAGGAGGCGGCTTGGCTGGCGACCTCCAGGCGGTGGCGGATCGCGGGGCTCATCACCTTGCCCTTGGTCCGCGGCAGCGTGGCGGCGGCTTTTCTCGTCGTCTTTGTGCTGGCCATGGGTGAGCTGGGCGTAACCCTGCTAATCGCCCCACCGGGCGTGGAGACGCTCCCGGTGCGGATCTACAACCTCATGCACTACGGGGCCGAGCAGGCGGTCGCTGCCTTGAGTCTTATCCTACTGGCGGCCCAGCTCGCCGTATGTCTGCTCGTGCTCGCTGCCGCGCGGTGGCATCCTGGGGGCAGAAAATGATCCGCGCTTCCGGAGTCGCTAAGTGCTTTGGGACCGTGCGGGCGGTGGACGGCGTGTCCCTGGTCTTGGATCGGCCAGAGACGGTCGTGGTGTTGGGGCCGTCCGGCTGTGGCAAGACGACGCTGCTGCGGTTGATCGCGGGATTGGAGATGCTGGACGCCGGCGAGATCGCCATCAATGGTGTACCCAAGAGCGCACCTGGGCGCTCGGTTGAGCCCCACCGGCGAGGGCTGGGCATGATCTTTCAGGACCTGGCCCTCTGGCCGCATCTGACCGCGTTCGGCAACGTGGCATTCGGGCTGAGCGGTCATGGGCAGAAGCGCGCGCTCGTGCGGGCAAGCGTCGAAGAGGCGCTGCGCCAGGTGGCGCTGGCGGGACACCGAGACCGCTATCCGCATGAGCTTTCGGGCGGGGAGCGCCAGCGTCTGGCGATCGCCCGCGCACTGGCGGGCCGTCCGCGCTATGTGTTAATGGACGAGCCGTTCAGCAGCCTGGACCCCCTGTTGAAGAAACAGATGATCGCCTTGTTGAAGGACCTGCGTGCGAGCTTCGGGCTTGGTGTCCTCTATGTGACCCACAACCTTGACGAGGCGCTGGCCTTGGCGGATCGGATCGTTATCATGGTGCGTGGCCGCTTCGCGGGAATACTGGATCGGGGGCAGATCGCCCCACTCACACAACCGGATTTGCTCGAATGGTACGAAGCCTGTGTTGCCGACGAAGCGGATTGTTGAGCCTTTACCTGCTGGCTTGCGGCGCCACCGCCGAGCCGGTCGGTGAAGCCGGGCACCTGTATTCCACCTGGGATGTCTTCGAGCCCGACAAGTGCGCGTCCATCTGGCTCATCAAGCGGCACGTCGATCCCGGCTCCGTTTTCCGCTTCTACCCGCGCGACGCGGCCATTGAGGAGGGGATCGCGTTCGATACCCCGGACGCCGAGCTTCGTCGCTATCATGATCGTTCGACGTTCGAGACCCTTCTCGCGCATTACAAGCTCGAAGATCCGACGCTGCTGTACTTGGGCCGCCTGATTCACGACATGGAGGTGAACATCTGGGAGCGGAAAGCGGTCGCAGAGACGCGCGATGTTGAGGCAGATCTACAGGCGTTGCTTGGGGCCGGAGACGCGAAGCGGTTGGTCGATCTGTGCGTGGACTACTTCGACCGGTTGGCACGCAACCGCTGATCCGGGCGTCTGTTGACGGCATCGATGACGACGGCCGCCCGGTGGAGTTGAAGGTATCGTGCCAGCAGGTCTACACCGAGGTGCTGAATTTCGGACGGGAGTTGACCGCGTTCAAGCGCTACTACACCGCGCCCAGCGCGAGATACCGAATTTCTGTGATACTTTGCGTCCCGTGCCGAGCACCGTGTCGGCCAGACCTGTCCCCGACTCAAAAAGCACGAAACGTCTATTCTTAAGCTCGTCTACGACAGCGCGCGGCTCGTGGCCTTGGAGTCACGCCTGCTCCATGGATCCCGAGCGTCTCCAGTCCGCGCTGCGGCGCGCGTTTGGCCTGACCGAATCGTCACGATTCACCCGTTCGAGGACGCAAACCGCCGGATGCCGCGTGCCATTGCGGAACACCTCCTGGCGCAGGGCCGCGGGCAACCCACGCGCGACGCGCCAGGCCCTGCACCTGGGGCTGGGCTCGGGCGATCCGGCCTGCGAGCGATCGGGCCACCCGTTGTTGGAGTAACCCCGTGATCACCGAATCCGCCGAGCCCACGCCGCGCAGCGACCACGACAGCCCCTGGAAGGAGGCCCTGGAGGGTTACTTCCCGGAATTCCTTGCGCTGCTCTTTCCGCGCATCCATGCCGACATCGACTGGTCCCGTGGCTACCAATTCCTCGACAAGGAATTCCAGCAGATCGTGCGCGACGCCGCCACCGGCCGCCGCTACGCCGACAAGCTTGTCGGTGTGCACCGTCGCGACGGTCAGCCCGCCTGGGTGCTGGTGCATGTGGAGGTACAAGGCGAACCCGAGACAGCCTTCGCCGAGCGCATGTTCGTCTACAACCACAAGATCCGCGACGCCCACGACGTGCCCGTCGCCAGCCTCGCCGTGCTCGCCGACACCGATCCGTGCTTTCGCCCCGCGCACTACCACGATGACCTCTGGGGCTGTTCCGTCGACTTCCGCTTCCCGATGGTCAAGCTCATCGACTGGGACACCCCCGAAGGGTGGTCCGCGCTGGAGGCCAGCGACAATCCGTTTGCCTTGGTCGTCATGGCCCAGATCCGCGCCAAGGCCACCAAGGACGCCGAAACCCGCAAGGCCTGGAAGTTTCGCTTGATTCGCCTGATGTATGATCGCGGCTACGCGCGCAAGACCATCCTGGAGCTGTTTCGCGTCATTGACTGGATGATCCGTTTGCCCAGAACCCTGGAGGACGCTTTCCTTCAAGATCTCTATACCTATGAGGAGACCAAACAGATGCCATACGTGACCAGTGCCGAGCGTTTTGGGATCGAGAAGGGCTATCGCCAGGGCGAGGCTGACCTCCTGCTCTGGCTGATCGAGAACAAATTCGGCGCCGACTCCGTCGCGGCCCTGCGCGAGCGCATCGAAGCGGCCGACAATGCGAGCCTGCGCTGCTGGTCGGCGCGCATCCTCACCGCCGACACCCCGGATGCGATCTTCCACTGAGCCGTTGCCCGGCCTCAGGCCGCGCGACGGCCGAGCGGTCACAACCACCCCGCGTCTATGGGCGACGTGATCCGCGACGCCGCTGGGCCGCTCGCCGAGACGCATCGCGTCGTGGGTTGCTTGTCTGGTGTCTAACCAATCCGGCGTCGTGGCTATGGAGCGGGTTCGTCCGCTGCCTCCCGCGGCACAATCTACCGGTTGTCGTCCTGGCTTGGCATGCGTGACGGCGAGCAGGGCCAGGGCCATGGGCGTCGCATGCGCAGTCTCGCGGTTGGGATACAGGAGCCCGGAGGCGTCCGATGCATTGGTTTTTCGCGTTGCTGTTTGCCCTGCTCGGCGGGTCCGCGGCCTACACCCAGGTCACCGCGTGGCGGGCCGAGTCGGCCCATCCACCCATCGGGCGGTTCGCCGCGGTTGACGGGCTGAGCATCCACTACACGGACCAGGGACAGGGCCGGCCGCTCATCCTGGTCCACGGTGCGAGCACCAGCCTGCTGGACTTCCACGCCAGCATCGCCGGCCCCCTGGCCGCGCGGCACCGGGTGATCGCCGCGGACCGCCCGGGTCACGGCTACA
>Ga0247839_1002281_pt1 | contig 29310 bp, 16 predicted proteins | sample LaCruzMarch2015__6_FD_192405 | JGI IMG/M metagenome (GOLD analysis project Ga0247839, IMG submission 192405) | Freshwater microbial communities from meromictic Lake La Cruz, Castile-La Mancha, Spain - LaCruzMarch2015_16m | ecosystem: Environmental > Aquatic > Freshwater > Lake | place: Spain... | reverse complement strand
CCCGTCCCTGGCTGAAGGATCGCAACCTGTTGGTGGGCGAGTTCTACGTGCTGGGACTCTGTGCGGTGCTCGGCATGTTGGTGATGATCTCCGCCAACAGTTTCCTGACCCTCTACCTGGGGCTGGAACTCCAGGCCCTCTCGCTCTATGCGCTGGTCGCCTTCGATCGTGACTCCAAGATCGGCCCCGAGGCGGCCATGAAGTACTTTGTGCTGGGGGCACTGGGCTCGGGGATGCTGCTGTACGGCGTCTCCATGATTTATGGGGCGACCGGTTCCATCGAGCTCGGGGCGGTTGCGCGGGCGGTGGTCGCCGCGGGCAGTACCGACCAGGTGCTGGTCTTCGGCATCGCCTTCCTGGTGATCGGGATCGGTTTCAAGTTCGGTGCCGTGCCCTTCCACATGTGGGTGCCGGACCTCTACGAAGGGGCGCCGACCCCGGTCGCGCTCTTTATCGGTTCGGCCCCGAAGCTTGCCGCCTTCGCCCTGCTCGTGCGACTCCTGGTGGAGGGGATGGGTGCGCTGCACACCGATTGGCAGGGGATGCTCCTGATCCTGGCGGTGCTGTCCATGGGGCTCGGCAATCTGGCCGCGATCGCCCAGACCAACATCAAGCGCATGTTGGCCTATTCGACCATCTCCCATGTCGGCTTCGTCTTCTTGGGGCTGCTGGCCGGGTCCTCCCAAGGCTATGCCTCCGCCATGTTCTATATCATCATCTATGCCGTGACCGCGGTCGGGACCTTCGGCATCCTCACCATCCTGAGCCGGGAGGGATTCGACGCGCAGCAGCTCGAGGACCTCAAGGGGCTCAACGATCGGGACCCCTGGTATGCGGCGATGATGGCGCTCATGATGTTCTCCCTGGCCGGGGTCCCGCCGACGGTCGGCTTCATGGCCAAGCTGCTGGTGCTGGAGGCGGTGGTGCGGGTGGACCTGGTGTGGCTGGCACTGGTGGCCGTGTTCTTCTCGATCATCGGCGCCTTCTACTATCTGCGGGTGGTCAAGTTCATCTATTTCGACCAGCCGACGACCGCCGTGCCCATCGTCACGACCGGCGGGGTGCGGGCCGCCATGACGGTCAACGGCCTCGCGGTCCTGCTGCTGGGGCTGTTTCCGGCGGCCTTGCTGGGTCTCTGCCAGGCGGCGTTCCGCTAGTGTCGTCTTCGCGCTCGCCTTCGTCATGGTGCAATTGAGGACCTGCTCCTGCGCTTGGGCCGCCGCGCACTCGATGTCGGCTCCGTGACCGATCGGCAGGGTGCATTGCGCCTGGTCTTCCCAACGCCCACCTGGGAGGACTATCTGACGCTCGCCTTCGACGAGATCCGCCACTATGGTGCCGATTCGGTTCAGGTCGTGCGTCGGCTGCGCGCCGCCCTGCTTGGCCTGGCGGACTCGCTGACCGAGGTCGATCGGGCGGACGCGGTGCAGCGCTATCTCCAACACTTGGATCGGGCGGTGCAGCACTCGGTACTCGACGCTCAGGATCAGGCGACGGCACTGCGCGATGACCGACAGGGTTTGGGCCTGACGCGCTGGCGGGCCGAGCCTGGCGAGTCGGGCAGCGAGCCCTGATCATGGATAGCATGGTCACGAAAGACCGGCTGCCGCCAACCAGCCCACTGCGCGCGCCGCGTGCCGCGGCGGTCGCCGGTATCCTGTTCGCGGGGCTGTTGATCGCCAGCATTGCCCTGCTCCGGTTGTCGGTGCCGGCCGATCCGCTGGATGCGGGCGCCTGGCTTGCGACCCGCGTGGGCTGGGTGGCACTGGCTCTCAACCTGGTCCCGTTCGCCGGCATCGCTTTTCTGTGGTTCATCGGCGTGCTCCGCGATCGTCTCGGGGTAGCGGAGGACCGCTTCGTTGCCACGGTCTTTCTCGGCAGCGGGCTCTTGTTCCTGGCGATGCTGTTCGTCTCGGCCGCCATGGCGGGGGGCCTCATCATCGCCCATGCGGCGACGCCGCGCGGCCTGCTCGGCTCCCCGGGCTTCACGGTCATTCGTGCCGTCATGTATGTCGTCATGAATGTATATGCCGTCAAGATGGCAGGCGTTTTCATGATCGTGACCTCCACACTGGCGATCCGCACGGGCTTCATCCGCCGCTGGATAGCGATCATCGGCTACGTGCTGGCGCTGTTGCTGCTGCTCAGCAGCGGCGCTTTCGCGGAAATCCTGTTGGTATTCCCGCTGTGGGTTTTTCTGGTCAGTGTCTACATCCTGATCGACAACCGGCGGCAATCCGGTGCGGCCAACCCCTAGGAAGCAAAGATGAAAGCGAGTATTCTCTTCGCCCTTCTGATTGCATGACCGAGCGCGATTACTGCGTGGCGCAGTGCCGTTCTCGGTAACCGGCACATCGTGCTTACCTCTGATTAGTGGAGCAAAGCCACGGCTGGGAGATGGGGGTCGGCCCGAGCGTGGTCGTTATGGACAAGGGCAAGGCCAGGAGCCTGACCACCACGACCATGCAGGACGATGTCTATGCATTCGTTTTCGGCCAGCCGGGACTCGTGGAGGTACTCGTGGCCGGACTGGGCGTGCAGGGCTCCAAAATAACTGGCATTTCACCATGGCATTGGGCTTGCGCGCGACATGGCGCGCGAGCTTCGATGGGCGTCACGGTCGCGACAAGCCGTTGCGCACCGCGCCCGTGGGGGGCATGATGGCGGGTGAGTCCCGGGTGTGCACCGGGGTCGAGCAGGCGGCGCAGGTGAAGCGGAGGTGAGTCCATGAAGTCCAAATCAGGTAAGGCACGGGCTAAGGCGGAGAAGGGGCTGGCCGACGCAGCGGCGCCCCAGGATAAGCTGAAACGCAAGGATTACGATGCCGCGCTGGCGGGGCTGCACGCCGAGCTGGTCAAGCTCCAGCAGTGGGTCGTCCACCAGGGTCTCAAGGTCTGCATCGTCTTCGAGGGGCGTGATGGGGCGGGCAAGGGCGGCACCATCAAGGCGATCACCGAGCGCGTGAGCCCGCGGGTCTTTCGGGTTGTCGCGCTGCCCGCACCGACCGACCGCGAGAAGAGCCAGATGTACGTGCAGCGGTACATGCAACACTTCCCGGCCGCGGGTGAGGTCGTGATCTTCGATCGCAGTTGGTACAACCGCGCGGGTGTCGAACGGGTCATGGGCTTTTGCACCGAGGACCAGGTGGAGCGATTCCTGGCCATGGCGCCGGGGGTCGAGAAGGCAATGGTGGAGTCCGGCATCATCCTGCTCAAATACTGGCTGGAGGTGACGCCCGAGGAGCAGACCCGCAGGCTTTCGGCGCGCATCGACGACGGGCGCAAGGTCTGGAAGCTTACGCCGATGGATCTGAAGTCCTACAGCCGCTGGTACGACTATTCCCGGGCGCGTGATGCGATGTTCGCGGCCACCGATACCGAGTTGGCGCCCTGGTATGTCGCCAGGTCGGACGACAAGAAGCGCGCGCGGCTCAATATCATCACCCATCTGCTCGGCCGGATTCCCTATGAAGAACTGCCCCGGGAAACGATCGAGTTGCCCAAGCGGCAGCAGCCCCACGACTACCGGGAGCCCGACTACCCATTCAAGCTCATCGCGGAGCCGTATTGACGCGGGTGGGTAGCGAAAAGCCAGCCGCGTGGGTATAGTCCCCGTCACCCACTGACCCCAGGACGCCGCGGTCGCTCGCTGCCAGAGGTCGAGCGGTTTACCCGCGGGTGCCGAGCGGCACCCGCCACACTCAACCAGAGGTATCAGGCATGAAGTCAAGACCCTTGCTCCTCGCGGCCGCACTTGCAGCGGTCTGCGCCCCCGTGCTCGCCGCGCAAGAACCGATTGCCGACGTGCGTGAGTTGTTTGCCGCCCACGAGCAGGCGCTCGATGGACACGACCTCAAGGGCGTGATGGCGCTTTATGCCCCCGGGGACAAGACCGTGGTGTTGGGTACCAGCCCCGCGGAGCAATGGGTCGGCAGCGAGCAGATCGCGGACGCCTACCAGCATTTCTTTGCGGACTTCGACGCCGGTACACTCAAGCGCAGTTGCCCCTGGATACTCGGTGATGTCAGTGGCGACATCGGTTGGCTGAGCGCCACCTGTGAGTACCAGGACTCACTGAAGGACGTACCCCGCACCTATGCCTTGAATGTCTCGGCGGTGCTGCAGAAGCTGGACGGGGTCTGGAAGCTGCGGGCCATGCACTTCTCCAATCCAACCGCGCCTTAAGGCGATTTGGGAGGACTATAATGGGCGATAAATCCACAAACGGTTCCGGCTTCGTCCCCGCAACCGCCGACGAAGCGCAACAGAGCCGCCGGGATTTTCTGATCGGCTTGGGCCGCTGGTCGAAAATCGTGATCGGTGCCGCCGTTTTCGGCGGCCTCGCCGTCGGCGAGTCGGAGGTCCAGGCGGGCGGCTGGATTAACCGCCGCGGCGGTGGCGGCGGCTGGATCAACGGCGGGGGCGGTGGTGGTGGTTGGGTCAATGGCCGCGGTGGTGGGGGCGGGAGTTGGGTCAACCGGCGCTGACCGCAAGGTCGTCGCCATCGGCGCTTGGGTCGGCGGCTCCGACCGCCGCCCGGCGCCGCGGGAAATCACACAATGGCCGCCCTGGTGCCCGCGCATCGACTGCAACCGATCGGGTACCGCGACCGCGACTGGCGGGACCTTGCGGGGCCAGCCGGACAGCGATGCTTCAGGATTAACGGGATTTCACGGATCAGGATCGGCATTCTGTTATCCTGTAAAATCTGAGAAATCCCGTTGATCCTGTCCATGTTTTCCCGCATCCGGCCCCCAGGTCTCCCCGCAACCGGCACCAAGGTTTGCGGTTGCGGCCGGTGGGTGCGGTTGTTCAGATGGCCGGTGGCAGGCTACTATGGGCTGTTTTTCCACTGACCTGGAGTTCCAAGCATGTTGCGCGGCAGTATCGTAGCCCTGATTACGCCCATGGACGCGGAGGGTGGGATCGATGACGCGAGCCTGAAGCGCTTGGTCGATTTCCATGTGGCGGCGGGGACTCAGGCCATCGTGTCGGTCGGCACGACCGGGGAGTCGGCCACCCTCGACGAGACGGAGCACTGCCAGGTCATCGCCCGCACGGTGGAGCTGGCCGCCGGGCGCATCCCGGTGATTGCCGGTACCGGGGCCAACTCGACCCGGGAGGCGATCACGCTGACCCGTTGCGCGAAAGAGGCCGGGGCCGACGCCGCCCTGCTCGTCACCCCCTACTACAACAAGCCGACCCAGGAAGGGCTCTATCTGCACCACCGGGCGGTGGCCGAGGCCGTCGACATCCCGCAGATCCTCTATAACGTCCCGGGGCGCACCGCCTGCGACATGCTGCCGGAGACCGCCGGGCGGCTGTCGGAGATCGAGAACATCGTGGGTCTCAAGGAGGCAAGCGGCGATCTCAAGCGGGTGGCGATCCTGCGCGCGGCCTGCGGGGAGGGCTTCGCCCTGTACAGCGGCGATGACGCCACCACCTGCGACTTTCTGCTGCTCGGCGGCGATGGGGTGATCTCGGTGACGGCCAATCTGGCGCCGCGCCTCATGCAGGCGATGTGTCAGGCCGCGCTCGCGGGTGATCGCGCCGGCGCCCGCGCGCTGGATCAACGGCTCGCCGCGCTGCACCGGGACCTGTTCGTGCAGTCCAATCCGATCCCGGTAAAATGGGGGGCGGTCGCGCTGGGGCTCTGTGGGATCGGGATACGGCTCCCGCTGACCTGGCTCTCGGAGCAACACCACACCCGTGTGCGTGCCGCCCTCGAACAGGCCGGCGTCCTGTGAAACGGGGCGCCTGCGCGTTGCGCATCGGTAATCCTCTGAGAGGCCCAAGACCTTGAGATCCCTGTGTGTCCTGGGCGGCCCTGCCGTCCTGTCGATCCTGTCATTGCTGGTTGTCGCCGGCCTCGGCGGGTGCGGCATGTTGAAGGAGGCGATACCCGACCAGGGCCTCGCCTACCAAAAAAGTCGTCAGGCGGAGGAAAACCTGGAACTGCCGCCGGATCTCAAGGGCGCCAGTTTCGATGATGCCATGGATGTCCCGCCGATCGCGGGCGGCGCCACCTACTCACAGTATGCGGATGGGCGGGCGCAGCGTCGGCAGGCAAGCCCGTCCGGTGCCGGTGCCATCCTGCCCACGGTGGAGAACGTGGAGTTACGCCGCAGCGGTGACTCCCGCTGGCTCGAAGTCCAGGCCGCCCCGCAACAGGTATGGCCGCGCGTGGTGGCGTTCTGGCGGGAGCAGGGAATCCTCCTGGTGGACCAGAATCCGGCGGTTGGGGTGATGAAGACGGACTGGATCGAGAACCGTGCCGAGATCCCCCAGGGCTTCCTGACGCGGATGTTCCGCAAGGTTGCCGACGGCCTCTATGCCACCTCGACCCGCGACCAATACAGCATTCGCATGGAGCCCGGGGCCAAGGGGGCGGGCAGTACGGAGGTGCACCTGACGCATCGTGGCATGGATGAGACGTTGGAGACCGGCACGCTGGGCGACAGCAAGCGCACGGTCTGGCAACCCGGCAAGAGCGATCCGGGCAAGGAGGCCGAGATGCTGCGCCGCCTGATGCTGTTCCTCGGCGCCCCCGAGAAGAAGGCGGCGGCGGCCCTGGCAGCGACGGCCCCGCAGACCCGAGGTACGGGTCCGGCCGCGAGCGGCGGAAGTGCCCGTCTGGTAGGCGAGGGCGCAGGCGCACAACTGCTGATCCCAGAGGACTTCCAACGCGGTTGGCGCATTACCGGCACGGCCTTGGATCGGGCTGGATTTGCGGTCAAGGATCGCGACATGAGCCGGGGCGTCTATTACGTCCGTTACCAGGACATGGATGCCGGCGCCACCCCGAAGGCGCGCGGTTGGGGTGAGCGGCTGGCCTTCTGGCGCAAGGCGGACATCGATCGGCTGAAGGAATACCAGATCAAGGTCGAGGGCAACGACCGTGAGACCCGGGTCAGCGTCGTCGACCCCAGCGGCGCTCGCGACAGCGCAAGCTCTGCCGGCCGCATCCTCGCCTTGTTGCAGGAACAGATGAAATAGCGGGCCTTGGCCAGCGCATCACTCAGGCATCGAAGGCAATGCCGGTTGGCGTGACTCAAGGGTGAATTTGTCCATGAATCCACGCGCCCGTTTGGCGTCCATCCTGTTGTGTCTGGCCCTGGTCGGTGGGGCCTGCGTTGCGGTCGCTCAGTCGGCGGGCGAGTCCAAGGGGCGTGCCGCCGCGCTGTACGAGAAGGCGCTGGTCGAATTCAACCTGGGCCAGACGCGCGCGGCCTATCTCCACCTCAAGAACGCCCTGTTGCAGGACCCCTTTCTGCTGTCCGCCCACCTGCTGCTCGGCAAGATCTACATCCAGCTCGGTCAGGGGGACAAGGCCGAGAAGGAACTCCTGATCGCCGACGGGCTCGGGGCGCACCAGTCCTTGACCCTGATCCCGTTGGCCCGAGCCTACCTGTTGCAGGGCAAGGCCGAACAACTGCTGGCCGAGCTGTTCCCGCTCGGTACCCTGGTCGAAGAGGACGCCGAGTTGCTGGCGCTGCGCGGCCAGGCCTCCCTGCAACTGGAGCAGTTCTACGATGCGCAACGCTCCTTTACCCAGGCCTGGGAGAAAAATCCTAACAACGTCAGTGCCGTGCTGGGGCGCATCCATGTCCTGCTCCTGAAGGGCGACCTGAACGAGGCGGACTTCTATGCCCGGCGCGCCGTCGAGCTGGCCCCGGAGAACCCGCGCGCCTGGTTTCTCAAGGGGACCCTGACCCGCGGCCTCGGTGATACCGCCTCGGCCCTGCGTGACTTCGAGCGTGCCGTGCAGGCCCTGCCGGCCTATCTGCCCGCCCAGATCGCGCGGGTCAGTGCCCTGCTCGAACTGGGGCGGCTCGAGGCCGCGCAGGCGGCGGCCGAGGAGACCATCAAGCTCTACCCCCGCGATCCGCGCACCCTGTATCTGAAGGCGGTGGTGCAGGCGCGGCGCCAGGCCATGGACGAGGCCAGGGAGACGCTGAAACAGACCGAGGCCCTGATCTTCCAGTTGCCGCGCGAGCTGATCGAAGGCCATCCCCCCACCCTGCTGCTGGCGGGGATGGTGACTTACAGCCTGAAGCACTGGGCCCAGGCGACGGCCTATCTGCGGCTGTTTCTTGAAAAATTCCCCGATACCGTGGGTCCGCGCACCCTGTTGGCACACATCTACCTCCAGCGGGATCAGTCGGAGGATGCGGTGAAATTGCTCGAACCGGCCTTGGGCCTGGCCCCCGGGGATCAGCAGGTCCTGTCGCTGCTGGCGGAGGCAAGCATGCGCGAACGCCAGTATGTGAAGGCATCCAATTATCTGCAACAGGCCGCCGCGGCCGGTGACGACAACCTGGTGTTGCGAACGCAGCGCGCCGTCAATCAGTTCGGGCTTGGCCGCAAGGCGCAGGCGATCGAGGAACTCGGGGCCGTTTTCGGATCGAATCCCGAGTACGAGAACGCCGGTGCGACCCTGGTGGTCGTCGACCTCAAGGAGCGCCGTTACGACGAGGCCGTCGCCGCCGCCCGCACCCTGCTGCAGGGCAGTCCTGACAACCTGAGCTACCTTAATCTCTACGGTGTTGCCCAGTTGGCGGCGGGCCAGCCGGAGGCCGCCCGCTGGGCCTTCAATCTCGCCCTGGCCCTGGACTGGCGCTTCGTCCCGGCGCAACTCAACCTGGCGGAGTTGGAGTTGCGCGAGAATCGGCCGGAGGCCGCGCGCGAGCGCCTGCGCCTGGTGCTGGCCCGCAACCCCGATCAGGTCTCCGCCATCCTGATGCTGGCCCGCGCCTTCGATCAGCAGGGCGACCACGAGCAGGCCAGGGAGTGGGCGCAACGGGCGGTCGGCGCGGACCCCGGCGCGGTCCCGGTGGCCGTCTACCTGACCGACCTGCTGCTGAAAATGAAGCGTTCCGAGGACGCCCTCCAGACGGCGCAATCCATCGAGTTGCGCGCGGCAGACCCCGATGATCTCGCCCTGCTGGCGGCGCTGAGCCGCGCCTACATCGCCAATGGCCGCCGCGCCACGGCGCAGGTGGTATTGACGCGGGGTTCCAGTCTCGCCGGATACAACGCCGCGAGTCTGCTGGAGATCGCGACCCTGCAACGCCAGGCCGGGGACCTGAACGGTGCTATCTGGTCCTTGGAGAAGGCGGTTTCGGGTCAGCCGCGGTTTCTGCCGACGCGCCTCAAACTGGGCGAGATCTACACCGAGGTCGGCAAGTTCCCCCAGGCCGAGGAGTTGGCGCTGGCGCTGCTCAAGGACTTCCCCAAGGAGCCCTACGGCGAGCACCTGCTAGGGACCATCGCCCGTGCGCAAGGCAAGGATGCCGATGCCTTGGAGCACTTCACACGGGCGCTCAAGATGCGTGAGTCCCCCGTGCTCGCGGTCCGCACTTACGAGACCTTGCGCGCGGTCCAGGGCAGCGGTGCGGCGATCGATTTCCTCAAACGCTGGGTTGATAAACACCCCGACGACGAGATTGCGCGCCAGGCCCTGGGCGAGGGACTGGTACGCGGCGGCCGCACCAACGAGGCCAAAGAGATCTACCAGCGCGTCCTGGCCAGCGCCCCGGATAATGCCACCGCCCTGAACAATCTGGCCCTGGTCTATGCCCGGGAGGGCGGCCCCAAGGCCATCGAGTTTGCCCGCAAGGCCTATGCACTGGTGCCGGCGCCGGAGATCACGGACACCCTGGGTTGGGTGTTGGTGCAGGGCGGCCAGGTCGAGGAGGGTCTGAAGTACCTGCGTGAGGCCCAGAGTCGCGCCGCCGCGGCGCCGGGCGTCGGCTACCACATCGCCTACGCGCTGGAGCGACTGGGCCGCAAGGACGAGGCACTGCGCGAACTCAAGATCCTGTTCCAGAAGGAGAGTGATTTTCCGGAGCGCGACGCGGCGCTCACCCTGCGCCGCCAGTTGGAGCCGCGCAACGCGGTGCCCGATGGGCGTCCCGATCCGGGTCTGGACCCGGTGGCCGAATAGCTCCGGCCGCCATTCGCATTCTGCAATTTCGCTTCCCCAGCGCCCTGCAGGGTGAGTCCATCAAGCAGGTCATCCCGGTTAAATAAACTGCCGCAGCCAGGGATATGGTCCACCGGCTCTCCTTGATGCGTCCATCCGGCGCCCCCGTGTCCCGCGGAATGTCCGGTTTACGCGACGCCCGCCCGTCGGGTCGAGTCGCTGCCGACCATGGAAGGGACGATAGTGTCAAGAAGAATCTCGGTGCGCAACGGCACCGAGTCTGACGCGGCACCCCCCTCGCCTGACGCTCGATCCGCCCGCCCATGGGCCGCTATTCGCAAAATGCGAAGCAAACTGGTCGGGGGTGGAAGCCGGGCCCGCCACCGTCGCGCCCCGGGTGGTCGGCGCGCGGCATTTCGCGCGCTCAGTTAACCCATTGAAGTCAAGTCGTGCCCAGCCTGCCGCCCGCAAGGTCCGGTGATCGCGCAATCCCCAGTTATCGGCGGCGAAACCCCGTTTATCCATTTTGTGACGCAAGTCGCACTCCGCGCTGGCGGCCGGATCGCGCCTGACCCAGGTGGCTTTCCCGGGTCCTCCCGACCCGATCAGGCGGCGGCACGACTTTTGCCTCGTCAAGGGCAAGGGCGCGCAACTGTGAACGCGCTCACAAAATCCAAGGCAAAACCAGATGAACGACGCGCACAGTCACTTCCCGTCAGGAACCCCGCCCCCGGGCGGCCTGACCTGACCCCCAGCCTCCCCGGCGGAGGCACCCCGAGTTTCCTAAGCCAGCGGTGCGCCCTCAAGGCGCTGCCACAGACGACTTTTTCCCTGTATTTCTAATGAACTCACCAAGCTAGAGGACTTTTCCCATGACACGCACAGGCACATCGTCAAGGCCAGGCCGGGGATCGGGGGGCGGTGCACACACCCGTCAGACCGCGGCCGGTGGTTTTTGGGCCCGCTTCGTTCTGGTACTCGGTCTGGTTGCGGCGGCCTTGGTCGCCCAGCCGGTCTTTGCCTGCGCCACCGTCGGTGTCTGCGGGACCCGCACGGTCGACGGCAACACGGCGGACTGGAATCTGACCAAGGACCTCTACACCTCCATGCGGGAGGCGGGTCGGACCGACAAGTCCCAACTCGGCAACTTCTATTTCACCTACGACAGCAGCACCCAGACCGGCTATGTCCTGGTCCTGGCGACCGGCACCAATACGGTCGTGCAGAACACCTCCGACGCCTGGGTCAAGAATTATGCCGCCGGCAACAGCCCGATTCCGTTCACCGCCTTCAAGTGGGTCGTGAGCAACGGCAAGACCGTCGGCTACGAGGCGTCGTTTACGCTCGCCCCCGGCAGTTATTCCCAGGTCGAGGTGCATGTCCAGATCGCGTCCGGACGCACCTGTTCCACCGGCAAGCGCAGCACGCCCTACTCGGCCCTGATCACGCTGAAGACCCCCAGTTGCCCGACGCCCCCCTCCAGCGGCGGCACCGCCAAGTGCGGCACGGCCACGGTGGACGGCAGCACCGCGGAGTGGAACACCACCGCGACGAGCCCGGACCTGTTCTCCAAGCTCTATCAGGAGAGCACCAGCCTCCAGACCGGCAATCTCTTCGTCCGTTATGACCAGGCGACCCAGACCGCCTATGTCCTGGCCCTGACCACGACCGGTTATGTCGCCATCAACTATCTGCCCTGGAACTGGGTGACCCTGGACGGCCAGACCGTCGTCTCCGCCACCGCGAGCAACTCGGCCTCCTTCGCGTGGGTCAAGAACGGCACCACCCTGGTCGGCTACGAGGCCTCCTTCCACTTGGCCCCCGGGACCTGGCAGCGGCTCCATGCCCAGCTCAAGACCGCCCCGAGCAGCAAGGTCAGCAACCACTTCAAGGCCACCAACGGCGACCAGACCCTGGTCGCCAATTGCGGCGGCGGCACCGGCGGCACCTGCACCACCGGCAAGAGCGCCACGGTCGACGGCAAGATCACCGAGTGGGACCTGAGCGCCGACCTGCTCAAGCCCATGGTCAAGGAAGGCACCACCACCCAGACCGCCGACCTCTATGTCCGCTACGACACGGCGCATAACCGCGCCTATGTGCTGACGCTCGCCCGCAGCGGTTATGTGGCAATCAATTATCTGCCTTGGAATTTCGTCAAGCTCAACAATGTCCAGGTCGTCAGCGCGACCGACAGCACCAGTTCCACGAGCTTCCGTTGGGTCTACAACGGCGCCGGCAAGCGCATCGGCTATGAGGCCTCCTTCGCCCTCACCGCCGGCAGCACCGCCAACATCTTCGCGCAGCTGAAGACGGCCCCGGCGTCCAATACCCGGTCGCATTTCAAGTCCCAGGCCAGCGCCGCCATCGACACCGTCTGCGCCGCGCTGACCTATGCCTTGGGCAATCAGGTCTATCAGGAGAATAACGGCACGGCCGGCTACCAGGCCACCGGCACCAAGGCCGACCAGCCGAAGGCGGGCGTGACGGTGCAACTCTTCCAGGGCACCCAGTTGGTCGCCACCAAGACCACCGGCACCGATGGCTGCTACCTGTTCGACGGTCTTGCCGCCGGCAGCTATAGCGTCGTGCTCCCGGCCAGCCAGTTCGCCACCAGCGCGCCCTTGAACGCGCTGCGCGCCTCGGCGATCGGGTTCGGCGGCGACACCAGCACCGATGACGGCAGCGACCACAACGGCTCCCAGCAGGTCGTGGACGGCGATGTCCGCACCAACGACTACGCGCTCGGCGCCGGCCTGCAACCCTTGAACGAGCGCGTCAGTGCCTGCACGACGACCACGCCCGACGCCAATACCAACCTGACCGCGGACCTTGCACTCGAGGCCAAGCCGCCTGTCGTGTACGGAATCGGCAACCGCGTCTGGTTCGAGAACAACGGCACGCCCGGCTACCAGCCCACCGGCACCGATGCGGACACCCCGGCCATCGGCGTCCCGGTCGAACTGACCGGCCTCTTCGGCGGTCCCGCGATCACCACGGTCACGACCGGTGCCGACGGCTGCTACCTGTTCGACAACCTGGCGGCCGGCGACTATGCCCTGCGCCTTTCCGCCAACGGCATCGCGGGTAGCGTGCTCACCGGCTTTGTGCCGGTAACCCCGGCCGGCTCCGGCAACATCGATGACAACGCCGATCAGAACGGCACGGCGCAGGCCGGCGGCGATGTCACCACCGCGGGCTACACCCTGGGCCTCGGCAAGCAGCCGACCAGCGTGACCGGTGCCGCCTGCACGTCCTACACCACCAGCACGCCGACCGCGAACCTGAACCTGACCGCGGACTTCGCCTTCCAGCCCGCCCCGGTCGTCAAGGTCGCACTGGGCAACCAGGTCTACAAGGAAGTCAACGGCACCGCCGGGTATCAGACCACGGGCGCCAACCCCGACCTGCCGCTGAAGGGCGTCGTGGTCGATCTTTACGATGCCAACGGCCCCACCGGCAAGACCGCCACCACCGGAGACGACGGCTGCTACCTGTTCGACGACCTCGCCAGCGGCAGCTACTCCGCGGTGCTCCCGGCCAACCAGTTCGGCGCCACCGGGGCGCTGAAGGGACTGCGTGCCTCCGCCGTCGGCTTCGGCACCAGCACCACCACGGACGACAGCGCCGACCATAACGGCAGCCAGGCGGCCGTCGATGGCATGGTCGCGTCCAACACCATCGTCCTGACCCCCGACAACCAGCCGGAGAACGAGCGCGCCACCGCCTGCACGACCAGCCTTCCGGACAAGAACACCAACCTGACGGTGGACTTCGCCCTGGAAGACAAGCCGATTCTGGAAGTGGGTATCGGCAACCGGGTCTGGAAGGAGATGAACGGCGTGCCCGGCTACCAGCCGAACGATGCGACCAACCCCGACCTGCCGATCTCCGGCGTGGTAGTGGACATCCTCGACGACAACGACCGAAAGGTCGGCACCGACACCACGCGCGGCAACGGCTGCTATCTGGTCGAGGGCCTGCCTGCCGGTTCCTACAAGGCGCGCGTCGATGCCGGTCAAGCGCCGCTGGCGGGCCTGGTGGGTGTCGCAGTCGAGCCGGAGTATACCCTGGCCGGTGACGACGATGGCAAGGACGACGCGCTCGACCAGAATGGCGTCCAGTTTGCGGGCGGCGAGACCGAGACCGGCCTGTTCGGGCTGGCCCCTGGCGACGAGGTTGCGACTGATACGTCCAGCGCGGCCTGCGGCCTGCGGACCCTGCCGGACACCAACGTCGATGAGACCGCGGACTTCGCCTTCAAGGAAATCCCCCCGGTTCTTGAGGTCGCCCTGGGTAACCTGGTATGGGTCGACATGGACGGCCTGCCGGGCTACGCCCCTGGTGTCGATCTGCCGCGTGCCGACGTGGTGGTGGAACTGCGCAACGCCGACGGGACCGCGGTCGCCAATGTCGACCCGACGACGACCGACCAGAACGGCTGCTACCTGTTCGATAACCTTGATGCGGGTACCTACTATGTGCAGGTCTCGGCTGCCAACTTCGGCACCGGCGGTGCGTTGCGCGGCTACAGTCCGCTGCCTGATCCGGACGGCTCCGGCGGCCCGCTCACCAGCTACGGCGACACCCGGACGGATGACGACGACGCCGACCAGAACGGCCGCGCCGAAGCGGGCACGACCGGCAACGTGGTGACCAACCTGTTCACCCTGGGTCGGGACACGCAGCCGGTCGGCGAGGCCGGGGCCGCGTGCCGGGACCTTGCGAGCAGTCTCCCGGACGCCAACGTCAACCTGACCGCGGACTTCGCCTTCGAGGACCAGGTGGCGATCGGCAACCTGGTCTGGATCGACGGCAACAAGACCCCCGGCTTCCAGTTGAACAGCGCGGACGAGACGGTGTTCGATGCGCTCGGCAAGGAGGTCCAGGTCAACCTGCACCAGGTGACCTACAACCCCGACAACAGCGTCGCGACCGATCTGGTGGTCAAGCAGATGAGTACGGTCGGCGGGTTCTACCTGTTCGACAACCTCAGCCCCGGCCAGTACTACGTCGAGATCCCGGCCAAGGAATTCGACACCGGCGTACTCTCCGGCTATAACTCCATGGTCGGCAGCGGTGCGGACGCGACCACGGACGATACGGCCGACGAGAACGGCATCGACGCCACCAGCCCGAACCTGACCGGTGTGATCACCCGGGTCTATGACCTGCAACCCGGCGCTGCGCCGGTGGGTGAGGTAGGCCGGCAGAGCGCGACCCTGACGAGTCTGCTCCCGGACGAGAGCGTCAACCTGACGGCCGACTTCGCCTTCGTGAAGAGCACGCCCCCGGGCGCCGGTCTGATGAGCCTGGGCTCGACGGTCTTCCTGGACCGGAACCACAACGGCTACTTGGACGGTAGCGAGCCGGTAATTCCTGGCGTCAAGGTGGAGTTGGTCGACCCCAATGCCCTTCCTGGCGCGGACCCGCAGTACGACGTGACGGATACGAACGGTAACTACTTCTTCGGGAATCTCGAACCCGACGTGGCCTACCAGGTTCGAATTGCGGCCGCGGAGATGGACGCGGGTCAGACCGGCGGCCACTTGGCGCAGTTTATCCGTGACTACTACGCCAATCTGTCACTGGGGATCCCGACCCAGGTGCCGACCAAAGCGTTGGCCACCACACTCACGGCCGGCAGTGCGAGCGACGGTCAGGTCGACAACGACAGCAACGGCCTGCAGGATGCCTATGGCGCCGAGACGCTGTCGCCTGAAATTACGCTGGTGTTCGGGCAGGAGCCGACGAATGGCGCCGGGGCCGGCAAGGAGTTTGCCGCGGGTGGCGATACGGCCGGCTTCGGTCAGGATGATCCTCCCGGCCAGGTGGACAACAACGGCGACATGACGGTGGACTTCGGCTTTGTCCACCAGTGCCAGGCGATTTGCGACATCAACGGCAACGGCGTGGTCGACGACGCGGACCTGAGCCAGATCCGCGGCCCGCTGAAGGGCACCCAACTGCCGCCTGATCAGATTGGTGCTCCAGGCACCGGCGACTGCGGTCAGACCGGGTACATCACCGGCAACGACTACACCTGGTGCCGCGCGATACGGCTGATCAACTAACCGCGGCGACCTGCGGCCGCACCCGCGGCCGAATCAACCGGGGCGAGGGATCGCCCCTTTTTTGTTTCCTGCTGAGGGTGACTGGCGTCCCATCCATGGACGTCAGCCCGCCCCTTTCCCTCGCTTCTTCGCTCCCAGGCTTGACCACTGCCGTGGTCAGCCCCTCCCCGCCACGGTCTGAGTCACCCCCACGCGCTGCCCCGGCGTCCAACCCTGCCTGGTTCTGCGCCGTCGCACCGTGGCATGCGCAAAATAGAAACAAAATAGATAATTATGATAGATCGTGCGTGATACTTCCGTGTCGCGCCGCCCCGCTCGGGTGTCTGCCCCTGTGACCCGGCGCACAAGTCGGAAGAATTTGATTTTCTTGCCGGGTAAAGCGTGACCATAGTCCCAAAGGCGATTGCCTCCGCCGGATAACCTTAGCCCCAACGAACGGCAATCGTTCGATCTAGGCCTGGACATCCCGCCCGGACCGCAAGAGATGGGGCTTACGATGAACACGAACGACACGACGCGGCGGTGGACCCACACCCTGGTAACGATGGCGTTGGCCGGCGCAGTCCTCAGCGCTCCGACCCTGGCGTCCGCCGCCGGGTATGTCGAGGGACGGGTGCTGGTCAAGACCGCGGCGGGCCTGTCGCAGGGCGAGTTGAAGCGGCTGTTGCAGGCGAATATGAGCCGGGTCGCGATGCCGATCGGTCACGACGGCCTCTACGCGCTGGCGGTCCCGCAAGGCTTCGAGTCAGTGCTGGCCGCGCACTTGGCGAAGGACCCGCGCATCGGCTTCGCCGAGGTCGAGCGTTTCGCCGCCCCCGCCATGATCCCGAACGACACCTACTACAGCTACGCCTGGCACCTGCCCAAGATCGGCGCGCCGGCCGCCTGGGACTTCAGTCAAGGCGACGGCGTCACCGTGGCGGTGGTGGATAGCGGCATCGACTCCACCCACCCGGACTTGGTGGCCCGTCTGGTACCCGGCCACAACATGGTTTCCGATAACACGGACACCAGCGATGTCGCCGGACATGGCACCCTGATCGCCGGCGTCATCGGCGCGGATACCAACAATGGCGTCGGCACCGCGGGCGTGGGTTGGAATGTCAACCTGATGCCGGTGCGCGTCAGCGAGACCGTCAGCAACGCCACCACCACCGGCACCATCGCCGCCGGCATCATCTGGGCGGCCGATCACGGGGCCCGGGTCGCCAACGTTTCCTATGAAGTCAATGACAGCGGCACCGTCACCGCCGCGGCCCAATACATGAAGTCCCTGGGCGGTGTCGTCATCATCCCGTCCGGCAACACCGGCGCCTATGCCGGCATCGACAATCCCGACCTGATCGCGGTCGCGGCGACCGATGCCAACGATGCGGTCACGGTGTGGTCCAGCTACGGCGAATTGGTCGACCTGGCCGCCCCCGGCGCCAGCATCGTCACCACCACCACTGGCGGCAGCTATATGTCGACCGCGGGCACCTCGTTCGCCGCCCCGGTGGTGGCCGGCGTCGCCGCCCTGATGCTTGCCGCCAATCCGGACCTGACCCCGGCGGCCATCGAGCAGATGCTCGAGGACTCCGCCGTTGACATCGGTACCCCGGGCCGGGACCAGTATTCCGGTGCCGGCCGCGTCAACGCCGACGCCGCCGTGCAACTGGCCCTGACCTGGACGCCGGCCCTGGCCGACACCCAGGTCCCGAGTGTGGCGATCACCTCCCCGGCCGCTGGCGCCCAGGTCTCCGGGACGGTCAGCGTGCAGATCACCGCCAGTGACAACGTCGGCGTGACCGCGGTCAAGCTCTACGCCGGTGCCACCCTGGTCAGCACCGCGACCGCCGCCCCCTATGCCATCAGCCTGAACACCAGCGCTTACGCCAATGGCGTCCTGCAACTCAGTGCCCGGGCCTATGACGCGGCCGGCAACGAGGCCCTGGGCACTGCCGTGAACGTCACCGTCTCCAACGCCGTGGTGGACACCATCAAGCCCACCGCCGCCATTACCGCCCCGAGCGCGAACAGGACCGTCAGCGGCACCGTGAGCGTGAAATCGATCGCCGCCGATAACATCGCCGTCGCCACCATGACCCTCTCTGTCGATAACGTTCAACTCTGCACCGGCACCAGCACCGCGCTCGATTGCTCCTGGAACGCCGCCGCGGCCACCCGCGGGACCCACGTCATCAAGCTGACCGCGACCGATACATCCGGCAATGCGACAACCACTCAGGTGTCAGTGAGGCGCTAGTTCATCCGGTTCAACCCGTAAGCCCCCGGGCGCGTGCAACGCGCGCCCACTCCTGGACACCGGCCCGCGCGCCGGTGTCATTTTTTCCGGCTCCTGCGCCAGATTCCCTTTGGTATCAGAGGTGTGCGCCTTGGCGTTGGCGGTCGCCAAGGCTGAAGCTCTGAGCGTCTGGCCGCGGACCTCGTTTCCCCCTTGCCTCCTGACGGCCCGGGGCTAGCCCGGCAATGCACCAAGTCTTGATCTGACGCCGATTTTCCGACGCTCTCGGGGGCCAGGTTTCCCTTTGCCCGCCGGCTTCGTGCCCCTGGACGTCCTTCGAGCCGTCAAGGACACCAAGGGGCCTCAGGTCAGTCAGTGCCCTCGCGACTGTCAGCTTTTTTTACACTCGGCAAGACAAGTCTCGGCCGCCAAGAAAAAAACATATATAAAACATGGTCGATAAAAAGTGGCGCTAAATTTGCGTTATCAAAGGGCTAGCATCCAACTTTTTGTCAAATTTTGGATCAAGCCCCGTTCGAATCAAGCTCAGTTTAAGCTCAGTTCAAGGTCGGAGAGTTAAAGATGACAAGTTCCCTACGTAGCACCATCGCTACTAGCTTAGCTTTTGTTGGGTTATTGGGTGGCGGCGAGGTTCTCGCGTTCCCAGCAGTTACCCTGAGTGCCAACGGCCCGTTGACCTATGATATCGGTCCGTCCGGCCAGACATTGAGTGTGGATTTCAGCGTCAAGCTTGGATCAGGCGACAACGTCGCCGATGTAATGACCCAGTTCACCAGCTTCGTCGCGTACGATCCGACCGTGCTGAAGTACAAGAGCAGTACACCAATCCAATACGGGCCGGCACTGAGCAGTAACACCGGTACCCCGCAGCGGCCGTCCAAGAATTCGCTTGATAACACCAACTATACCTCGCAAGGTACGCTTGACCCTGCCATCACGGGGGTCGGTACGCCAATCCCGGAAGCCGGCTACGTCGATGGCTCACTACTGGTTGGCTTGGTGATCGATAACCAGACGGGCTTCGTTATCAACGACCTGTTTGTTCAGCAGGCAGCGGGCTCATTGCTTTTCAACATCGTCTTCGACGTGGTGACGACGCAGATTGGACACTCCAGCATCAGGCTGCTCAACGATCTGAGCTTTCAACCGGACATTGCCCCGCCGACGTTCGACTCGAAGTACTGGAACGACGGTCAATCGCAAACCCCCTTCTACCCCAACTCAAATGTCCTCGATGTCACCGTCCCCGTGCCGGCCCCATTGGCGCTGATCGCGACCGGCCTGATCGGGATGGCGCTACGTCGGCGGCGGCTGTATTGAGTTACAGCGAACCGGGCCGGGGTTTCAGGCCCGCCGAGGCCTGAGTAAAGGCGGGGGTGGATGGTGCAGCCATCCACCCCTTTTTTTTTGTGCCCGCCATCCCGGTTTTCGCCTGTCTCCTGAAGTTCAAGGCTAACGGTCCCCGTTTCCCCCCTGCTTCCCGCCGGCCCTGGCCGTGCCCCGCAATGCATCCTTGCCTGTCTGGTTTCCGCGACCCGCGCCCGCGCGGATCGCGCGGAGTTTTCTTTGACTCGGAAAAGCAGCCTGGTGTCAAGCACTGCATCTGTAGGCTAAGACGCAGGGACCGATGCGGCCCCCTCACGGGCGCCCAACCCGCCCGCGGCCGGGCTGAAATTCGCAAAATGCGAAGCAAAATGGCCCGGGCCGAGGCAAAATCGTCCGGTCTGGGGTGTCGTACCGCTGCTGCCGCGATCCGGAGTGGTCGGCGGGTCGGCGTGCCGCCCGGTCGTCTAACCCATTGAAGTCAATTCGTGCCCGGCCTGCCATTCACAATGTCCGGTGATTTGGCAATCCCCAGTCATCGGTAAGTCAACCCCGTCTATCTCTTTTGTGACGCAGTTCGCATCCCGGGCATTCGGCCGGATCGCGCCTGACCCGGGCGGGTCATCCGGGTCTTGGCGACCCACCCAGGCGGCGGCACGACTCTTGCCTATAGTAAGACAAGGCCGCGCAACTGCGACGGCGTTCACAAAATTCAAGGCCACCCAGATGAACGGCTCACGCAGCCAGATTCCGTCAGGACCCTGATCCCGGCCGCCTTGACCGGACCGCCCGGCCTCCCGCCGGAGGTTCCCGATTGTTCAAGTTGGCGGTGCGCGCCCAAAGCGCCGCCACAGAGGCACTGTTTCCCCGTTTTTTAAGAAGTCATCACGCGAGAGGATTGCTCCAATGAAACGCACCACGTCGTTGAGGTCAGGTCAAGGATCGGAGCGGATTTCCGCACTCCCAGGTCCGATTGCCCGGGGTTTATGGGGCGGGGCGGGTGCACTGCCTTGCGTGATCGGGCTATTGGTCGCTGTGCCCGCCTTCGGCGCAGACACGGGCAGCCTGGGCTCGACGGTGTTCATCGACACCAACTGGAACGGCAAACAGGACGCGAACGAGCCCGGTATCGCGGGTGTCCAGGTGCGGCTGTACGGCCCCGGTCAGCCCGGCGCAGGCACCCTCAAAACCACCAACGCCCAGGGTGAGTACCTGTTCTCCGGTCTGGCGCCGGGCCAGTACCAGGTGAAACTGCCCGCGGCGCAGATGAGCGGCACCGGGACCGTCGCGACGGCCCTGAGCACCTACTTCAATGCCCATGGCATCCCGACCGTGGTGCCCGCCAAGGCCTTGGCGACCAAGACCTCGGCGTACCTCAACAACGCCATCCGCCAGGACGGCGACAGCAACGGTGTACAAGCCTCCGGTTACGCCGGTTACGGCGCCGGGATCGACTCCGATGCCGTTCCCCTGGCCATCGGTAAGGCGCCCTTAGACCGGCCAGCCGATTCGACCGACACCGGCCCGGGCATCGAGTTCGCGCAGACCGTGGACAGTAACGGCTACCTGCAGGACGCGACCGCCGATGCCGACGGGGACATGACGGTAGACTTCGGCGTGGTCCACCAGTGCTACGACATTTGTGACATCGACCGGAACGGGAGCATCGACCAGTCGGACATCGACTGGATCTATGCCAACCGGTTCAAGGCCCCGCAGCCTGGTCCGGGGACGCCTGGGAGCGGGAGTTGCGGAGGTTCAAACCTCATCACCCTCGACGACTTCGCTTGGTGTCAAGCCCTGAAGCAGAACCAGCCGATCAAGGACGTCGCCATCGGCAACCGTGTGTGGAAGGACGTGGGCACAGTGGACGGCAAGTTCACGCTGAATACCGACTTGCCCCTGTCCGGCGTCTTCGTCACCGTCGTCAACCAAGACACCAACGAGAGCTACACGGCGAAAACCGACGCCAAGGGTTGCTATCTGGCGCGCGTCACGGCCGGTTCCTATGTCGCCAGGATCCTCGCGGGTCAGCCGGTGTTCGCCACTCTGGAAGGTGTCGCGATCGATGGATTCGACATCAGTCTCGCCGGTGACAACCAGATAACGGACGACAGCGGCGATCAAAACGGCTTGCAGTTCGGCGGCGACATCGACACTAACGTGTTCGACCTCGCTCCCGGCTCAATGCCGCTTGGTGAGGCCTCCAGCGCGGCTTGCGGCTTGGCCCCGACGGATCTGCCGGATGCGAACGTCAACGAGACCGCTGACTTCGCCTTCAAGGACGGCCCGCCCCAGGCCGGTCTGATGAGCCTGGGTTCGACGGTCTTCCTGGACCGGAACCACAACGGAACATTGGACGGCAGCGAGCCGGTGGTGCCCGACGTGACCGTGCAGTTGATCGACCCGCTGCTGGGAACCGTAGCCCAAACCGCTATCACAGATAGCAATGGCAACTACTTCTTCGTCAACCTGAACGAGAGCGTAGGCTACAAGGTGCGTATCCCCGCCGCGGAGATGGATGCCGAGAACCCGGACGGTCACTTGGCGCGGTTTATCCGGGACTACTACGCCAACCTGTCGCTGGGGATCCCGGCCCAGGTGCCGACCAAGGCGCTGGCCACCAAGATCACGCTCGGCAGTAAGAGCGACAGTCAGATTGACAACGACAGCAACGGCGACCAAGCCGCCTACGGTCTGGAGACCGTCTCCCCGGAAATTACCCTGGTGTTCCAAAACGAGCCGCTCAACGGCGCCGGGGCCGGCAAAGAGTATGCCGCAGGGGGCGATACCGCCGGCTTCGATCAGGATAAAATCGGTGGTGCGCTAGACGAGAACGGCGACATGACGGTGGACTTCGGCTTTGTCCACCAGTGCCAGGCGATTTGCGACATCGACGGCAACGGCGTGGTCGACAACTCAGACCTGAGCCAGATCCGCGGCCCGCTGAAGGGCACCCAACTGCCGGCCAACATGATTGGTGCTCCGGGCACCGGCGACTGCGGTCAGACCGGGTACATCACCGGCAACGACTACACCTGGTGCCGCGCGATACGGCTGATCAACTAGCCGCGGCGACCTGAGGCCGCACCCGCGGCCGAATCAACCGGGGCGAGGGATCGCCCCTTTTTTTTGCTTCCCGCTCATCAGGCGCCATCAGACTCCGGGGTGCTGTTGTGTTCCCGGAGCGGATCTGCACAAGGTCAGGACCAGAGGCCGCGGTATAACCCGATTCGGGCGTCGGCTGGCAGGCGGGGCTCGTGGTTCTGGAGCCTGGCTACTGTCAGTTTTTTTTACACTCGCCCTGGCCGCCCGTCTTTCATAAACTTTATACTATTGATTTTTATCGTAATATATTTTTTGGCGCAAAATTTGCTTTATCCTTCCGAAGTCCCGAGGCGCGATTCGCGCGATTCCTGACTTTCCTAAACAATGAGGTCGCATAATGCTACAACGCTCTTTCGCACTCGGCGCCCTATTCGGATGCGGACTGTGCCTGTCCCCGATCGCATCCGCCTTGCCCGCGCTGACCATCACGCCCGTCGGTCCCACCTCCTTCCAGCAGGGCCAAGCGAATGCCGTGATCACATTTGATTTCGTCTACAGCGGCGTGACCCAGGCGTCGGACGTCCTGGTGTTCCAGGATGCCTTTGTCGGGTACAATCCGGACGTCTTGACATACAAGAACCATACGATCAACAACTACCTGTCGACGGTTTCCGACGATAAGGTCTTCGGCGACGCCAATTACAAGACCTCGACCACGAACGGGAACCCCCTGCCTACCGGCTGGGTCTATAACGGACCGAACCTTGGAAACCCGGTGGACAAGACTTCCTACTGGGATGGGTCACTCGCCTTCACCCTGTACACCAACTCCCTCAACCCCGAAAGCGATCTCTTCCTGGGACAGACGCCGAGCTTCGTTGCCTTTAGTGTGACCTTCGATGTGATCACGACTCAGATCGCCAACTCGGCGATCATCATGATCGACGATCGGTCGTACCTGAACAACGGCCAGCCGGTGACGACGCCAACGCTGGACTACAAGCACGGCAACGCCCAGACAAGCTTCTATCCCGTCACAGTCAACGGCGAGGTTCAGGTTGTGGCCCCGGTACCGCTGGCGTTGATGGGACTGCCGCTTGCGCTCATGGGGCTGCGCCGCCGCCTGATCCGCTCGGCCTGACCCACGGGGCGGTGGCCGCGGGCGCCACCGGCCCAAGGTCGCGTAGCGGCCCTGTCGGAGCGGCTTTCAGCCGCGCCGGGGCCTGAAACCCACACCACGTCGCAGGTGCCGCGCCCTGGCATCGCGGCCTGAGGCCGCTCCCACCAGAGACGTTCATTTTGCGGGGTGACTGAGGTCCCATCCATGGACCTCAGCCCGCCCCTTTCCCTCGCTTCTTCGCTCCCAGGCTTGACCACTGCCGTGGTCAGCCCCTCCCCGCCACGGTCTGAGTCACCCCCACGCGCTGCCCCGGCGTCCAACCCTGCCTGGTTCTGCGCCGTCGCACCGTGGCATGCGCAAAATAGAAACAAAATAGATAATTATGATAGATCGTGCGTGATACTTCCGTGTCGCGCCGCCCCGCTCGGGTGTCTGCCCCTGTGACCCGGCGCACAAGTCGGAAGAATTTGATTTTCTTGCCGGGTAAAGCGTGACCATAGTCCCAAAGGCGATTGCCTCCGCCGGATAACCTTAGCCCCAACGAACGGCAATCGTTCGATCTAGGCCTGGACATCCCGCCCGGACCGCAAGAGATGGGGCTTACGATGAACACGAACGACACGACGCGGCGGTGGACCCACACCCTGGTAACGATGGCGTTGGCCGGCGCAGTCCTCAGCGCTCCGACCCTGGCGTCCGCCGCCGGGTATGTCGAGGGACGGGTGCTGGTCAAGACCGCGGCGGGCCTGTCGCAGGGCGAGTTGAAGCGGCTGTTGCAGGCGAATATGAGCCGGGTCGCGATGCCGATCGGTCACGACGGCCTCTACGCGCTGGCGGTCCCGCAAGGCTTCGAGTCAGTGCTGGCCGCGCACTTGGCGAAGGACCCGCGCATCGGCTTCGCCGAGGTCGAGCGTTTCGCCGCCCCCGCCATGATCCCGAACGACACCTACTACAGCTACGCCTGGCACCTGCCCAAGATCGGCGCGCCGGCCGCCTGGGACTTCAGTCAAGGCGACGGCGTCACCGTGGCGGTGGTGGATAGCGGCATCGACTCCACCCACCCGGACTTGGTGGCCCGTCTGGTACCCGGCCACAACATGGTTTCCGATAACACGGACACCAGCGATGTCGCCGGACATGGCACCCTGATCGCCGGCGTCATCGGCGCGGATACCAACAATGGCGTCGGCACCGCGGGCGTGGGTTGGAATGTCAACCTGATGCCGGTGCGCGTCAGCGAGACCGTCAGCAACGCCACCACCACCGGCACCATCGCCGCCGGCATCATCTGGGCGGCCGATCACGGGGCCCGGGTCGCCAACGTTTCCTATGAAGTCAATGACAGCGGCACCGTCACCGCCGCGGCCCAATACATGAAGTCCCTGGGCGGTGTCGTCATCATCCCGTCCGGCAACACCGGCGCCTATGCCGGCATCGACAATCCCGACCTGATCGCGGTCGCGGCGACCGATGCCAACGATGCGGTCACGGTGTGGTCCAGCTACGGCGAATTGGTCGACCTGGCCGCCCCCGGCGCCAGCATCGTCACCACCACCACTGGCGGCAGCTATATGTCGACCGCGGGCACCTCGTTCGCCGCCCCGGTGGTGGCCGGCGTCGCCGCCCTGATGCTTGCCGCCAATCCGGACCTGACCCCGGCGGCCATCGAGCAGATGCTCGAGGACTCCGCCGTTGACATCGGTACCCCGGGCCGGGACCAGTATTCCGGTGCCGGCCGCGTCAACGCCGACGCCGCCGTGCAACTGGCCCTGACCTGGACGCCGGCCCTGGCCGACACCCAGGTCCCGAGTGTGGCGATCACCTCCCCGGCCGCTGGCGCCCAGGTCTCCGGGACGGTCAGCGTGCAGATCACCGCCAGTGACAACGTCGGCGTGACCGCGGTCAAGCTCTACGCCGGTGCCACCCTGGTCAGCACCGCGACCGCCGCCCCCTATGCCATCAGCCTGAACACCAGCGCTTACGCCAATGGCGTCCTGCAACTCAGTGCCCGGGCCTATGACGCGGCCGGCAACGAGGCCCTGGGCACTGCCGTGAACGTCACCGTCTCCAACGCCGTGGTGGACACCATCAAGCCCACCGCCGCCATTACCGCCCCGAGCGCGAACAGGACCGTCAGCGGCACCGTGAGCGTGAAATCGATCGCCGCCGATAACATCGCCGTCGCCACCATGACCCTCTCTGTCGATAACGTTCAACTCTGCACCGGCACCAGCACCGCGCTCGATTGCTCCTGGAACGCCGCCGCGGCCACCCGCGGGACCCACGTCATCAAGCTGACCGCGACCGATACATCCGGCAATGCGACAACCACTCAGGTGTCAGTGAGGCGCTAGTTCATCCGGTTCAACCCGTAAGCCCCCGGGCGCGTGCAACGCGCGCCCACTCCTGGACACCGGCCCGCGCGCCGGTGTCATTTTTTCCGGCTCCCGTGAACCCAAATCCGGCAGTTACTCACGCCAAGGCGAAGCTGACCAAATGTCGGCTATGAGCGGATTTGTTATAGTGGCTTGAAGTGCTTGTCCAGGCGCGTGCGACTGCCCATGCTGTTTCGTCACCTCCTCATTCTGTGCGCCGGCAACCTCTGCCGCAGCCCCCTGGCGGAGGCGCTGCTGCGCATCCGCCTGGCGCGGGCGGGGAAGGGGATCGAGGTCGCCTCCGCCGGGCTGATCGCCGCCGTCGGTGCGCCAGCCGATGAGATGACCTGCCTGGTGGCCGCGGGGCATGGACTGGACCTTTCGGGCCATGCGTCCAGACCGGTCGATCCCGCGTTGGTGCGCTGGGCGGACCTGGTGCTGGTGATGGAAGAGGCCCAGCGTCGCCACCTGCTGGAGTTGGCCCCGGCCGCGGTGGGCAAGGTCTGTCTACTGGGTCGCTGGAGCGGGGGCGAGATCCCGGACCCCTTCGGCCGAGGCCGCGCCGCGGGCGAGGCCGCCTACGACCAGATCGCGGCCGCCGTCGAGGCCTGGCTGGTTCGACTGTGAGCGGCGGGCATCGATCCTTGTCCCGGCCACTGTGGGTGCGGTGGGTCCCTGCCTGGTCCGCGCAGCGGACCCTAAGTCGACTGCGAGCCCGTAGGGTCCGCTGTGCGGACCGATCGCCCGCGTCGGCATCAAGCCCGCAAGGTCCGCTGTGCCAACCCATCGCCGCGCGCTGGAACCCTGATCACGCCCCGCGCGACGCTCCGGGGCCCATAATTGAAAGCGCGGGTGACCCGGTCCGCGTCTTAGCGCCAGCGGTCACTGTGCGTCCCTTCGCCGACCAATGCCCCTGTCACCCTCATGCCACCGGAGGTCCTTCGTGCCGACCCATGCGACCCCGCCCCGACTCCTGGCCGACCAGCAGACCGAGGCCTTCGACGTCGAGTATGTCATTCCCCAACTCTGGGCCCTGATCGAGCCCTATCTCGCCGCGCGCCTGGGGCGGCCGTCGCGCTTCCTGGACATCGGCGGGGGCAATGGGGTCTTTACCGATCGGGTGCTGGATGCCTTCCCGCAGAGTGAGGGCGTCATCGTCGAGCCGTCCCAGACGCTGCGCGAACGCAATCTGCCACGGCCGTCCAAGACCCTGGTGCCCGGGACCTTTCAGGCCGCCGCCTTCGCTCCGGAGCACCGTTTCGACGTGATCTTCTTCAATTGGGTCCTGCACCATTTCGTCGCCGACACCTACGGGCAGACCCAGGGCCTGCAACAGCAGGGGCTCATGGACGCGCGCAATCTCTTGAGCGCCGACGGGATCGTCGTGGTCTTCGAGAACTACTATCCCGGGCTCCTGATCGACGACCTGCCGTCGCGAATCATCTACACCCTGACCGCCAGCCGCCTGCTCAAGGCCTTCACCCAGCGGCTCGGGGCCAATACGGCCGGGGTCGGTGTCTGCTTCCACTCGCGTACCGCTTGGTTGCGCAAGGTCGCCCAGGCCGGGCTCCAGGTGGAGGGGACCCAGCCCGGCTATCACTACGGCACCCTCTCGCCGACCAAGCGCCTGCTGCTGCACATGGGTCAGGCGCAGGTCGGGGCCATCATCGCCCGGCGGGCCTGAAGGTCGGCGTTGGGTCACTTGAGCCCGTAGGGTCCGCTGTGCGGACCGCTCGCCCCGGTGTGGTGACGGTGCGGACCGGACCTCGCCGGGCGCGAAGATGGTCAAGACCGCCGGCTTTTCCTGTCCCGCAGGCGGCAGAGAAGATTCAATTCACAGGGCCACCAGCACCCGCCCATGAGTCCGGCCGGCGAGCATCTCCTCGAAGACCGGCGGCAGTCCCTCCAGCCCCACGGTTTCCGACACCAGGGCCTCAAGGTCCGGCGGCTGCCAATCGCTCGCCAGGTGATTCCACAGGGTGCGGCGCAGGGGGTAGGGGATATCCACCGAGTTGCAGCCCAAGAGGCTGGCCCCGCGCAGGATGAAGGGCATCACGGTGGTGTGCAGCTCATGGCCGCCGACCAGCCCGATGGCCGCGATGTTGCCGCCGGGGGCGATGGTGCGGGTGATCTGGGCCAACAAGTCGCCGCCCACATTGTCCACCGCCCCGCCCCAGCGGGCCTTCTCCAGGGGGCGCGTCGCACCGGCCAGGGCCTCGCGCGGCAGGACCTCGGCGGCGCCCAGGTGCCGCAGCCAGTCGGTCAACTCCGGCTTGCCGGAGACTGCGCTGACCGAGAACCCGAGCCGGGCGAGGATGGCGACGGCCATGGCACCCACCCCGCCGCTGGCGCCCGTGACCAGGATCGGCCCCAGGCCGGGCTCTTGACCGTTGACCAGCATCCGGTGGACGGCCAGTGCGGCGGTGAGGCCGGCGGTGCCGAAGACCCCGGCCCGGCGCGGGTCGAGTCCGTCCGGGATCGGCACCAGCCACTCCGCGGGGCAGCACAGATAGCCCGCGAAGCCGCCGTCATGATCGTGGGTGAGCCCCCAGCCGGTGACGACCACCGCCTCACCGTTCTGGTAGCAGGGGTGGGCGGACTGCTCCACCACCCCGGCGGCGTCGGCCCCGCCCACCAGGGGGAAGCTGCGCAGTATCTTGCCCCGTCCGGTGCCGGCCAGGGCGTCCTTATAGTTGACGCCGGACCAACCGACCCGGATCAGTACCTCGCCCGCGGCCGGCGTAGGCCGCGGGAGTTGCTCGATCCCGGCATGGTGTCCTTGGGCGTCCTGATGGATACGAAAGGCGGGGTAGGTGGTCATGGTTCGAGTCTCCGGAGGTGGTCCTTTAGGATTATTCGTCCGCAAATGAACGCAAATGAACGCAAATAAGAAAACCCGTGCGCTTCAGTCGCTCATTTCAGGCTACCAGGTCGATTGTCCGCAAATTAACACTCCTATTTGCGTTCATTTGCGTTCATTTGCGGACAAAACATCTTCTTAAGCCGCGACGGCGACCGGGATCTTGCCGATCCGCGTCTTCCACTCTGCCGGCCCGCTCTGGTGGACCGATTCGCCCCGGCTGTCCACGGCCACCGTCACCGGCATGTCCAGCACCTCGAACTCGCGGATCGCCTCCATCCCCAGGTCCCCAAAGGCGACGAGGCGCGACGACTTGATGGCCTTGGCCACCAGATAGGCCG
>Ga0247839_1002279_pt1 | contig 29322 bp, 23 predicted proteins | sample LaCruzMarch2015__6_FD_192405 | JGI IMG/M metagenome (GOLD analysis project Ga0247839, IMG submission 192405) | Freshwater microbial communities from meromictic Lake La Cruz, Castile-La Mancha, Spain - LaCruzMarch2015_16m | ecosystem: Environmental > Aquatic > Freshwater > Lake | place: Spain... | reverse complement strand
TTGCACCAACAAATAAAAATTCTACTTCATTATTTAACCTTTTTTGTAAAGCTTGTGCAACTGCAATGGCTGGATAAATATGTCCGCCAGTACCGCCCGCACTTATAATAATTTTCTTTTTAGTATTCATTTTTAGTCAAAACTATTTTATAACAATTTGTTTAAGTACTAATAAAATTATTGTTTTTTGAATCAATATTTTCGTTTTCTTCTTCCTTATTATCTACTTCAATATACCTGCTTACACTCATAATTAAACCCAAGGTGATGAATGTAAAAATTAATGAAGTTCCGCCTTTACTAACTAATGGTAATGTTAAACCAGTTACGGGAAACAATCCAACCGCAACAGCCATATTTATTAACGCTTGCAACACAAACTGAAACGATAGGCCAACTGCTATTAAAGCACCAAATGCTTTTGGAGCTTTTTTAACAATAAACACAGTTCTAAACAGAAATGTTAGGTATAATATAAGCATTACCAAACCTAATATCATTCCGTATTCTTCTATAATTATTGCAAAAATAAAATCGGCATAAGCTTCAGGTAAAAAGTTACGCTCTACGCTTTGTCCAGGACCAATTCCAAAAAGTCCACCAGATGCAATGGCAATTTTTGCATGATTGGCCTGAAAATTATTTTCTTTTCTATCTTCAGTATTTTCACTATTATTTGTATTTGAACTTCTGGCCGATACAAATGTTTTTATTCGCACCTGCCAAGTTTCCATTCTGCCCATTTTACTAATCAAAGAAACTGGAGTTAAATATAAAAACAATCCAAATAAAACCCCAGCAAATGCAGCTACACCTCCAATTTTCAATAAATAAATTACCTTCACTCTACCCAAAAAAAGCATAAGAAAACAGGTTGTAAAAAGTATCAATGCTGTACTTAAATTATCTTTTCCAATAAGCACACAAGTTAAAGTTATGTGGCCTAGCAAAGGATAAATTACACCTTTCATATCGTCTAAATTATCTTTGTGTTTAGCTAAAGTTCTAATGGTATAAAGCAATATTGCCACTTTTGAAAAATCGGAAGATTGAAAGGTGAAAATCCCAAACGAAATCCAACGTTTTGCGCCATTTATAGTAACACCAAAAAGAATGGTAGCAATGAGTAAAGCATAAGAAATATAGAGCAAAAACCTAGCAATTCCCATAAAGTTTTTATAGTGTATGGTATGCAAATAAAGCATGATAACAAAACCCATAGCAATATAAACACCATGCTGAAATAAATAAAAAAAAGTACTGTTATGGTTTTTATATGCCAACCAACTAACAGAACTATAAACAGCTAGTAAACCCCAAAGCGATAGCAAGAATATGATAAGCCACATGGCTTTATCTCCTTTAGGTTTAAAAAATTGTGCTATAGTCATTTTTATTTATTTCTAAATTTTTCAGGTTGGTTAGGAAACCAACCTAGGGCAAAATTTTTATTTATTTCGGATTTAAAAAGCCTGTGCAAGCAGACTTTTTATGATTCCGATTTACTTATTTTTTTATAAACTTCTTACTGCATTTTTGAACATACGTCCACGGTCTTCGTAGTTTTTAAATAAATCGAACGAGGCACAAGCAGGCGATAACAATACACATTCGCCAGATTTTGCAAATTGCTTTGCAACCAAAACTGCTTCATTAGCACTTGATGTGTTTACAATAAAATCTACATCTTTTCCAAATGCTTCATGAATTTTAGAGTTATCTAAACCCATGCAAACAATCATTCTTACTTTTTCTTTTACCAAGCTGTTTAACATGGTGTAATCATTTCCTTTGTCGGTTCCGCCAGCAATCCAAACTACTGGTTTGTCCATACATTCTAATGCGTACCAAGCAGCATTTACATTGGTTGCTTTTGAATCGTTAATAAATTGGATTCCATCAACAGTAGCCACATTTTCTAATCTGTGTTCTACGTTTTTAAAATCAGTGAGTGCTTCGCGAATCACTTCGTTTTTAATTTCTAGCGCTTTGCCTATTAGGGCTGCTGCCAATGAATTGTAGGTGTTGTGCCTACCTCTTAATGCAAGTTGTGTTGTTGACATGGTGAATGGGTTTAATTGATTGTTTGAAATTTGCACATATAGGTTTCCATCCATTACAGTTGCCCCAGCTGCAAGACTGGGGTTAAACGAGAATGGAACCATTTGTGCGTTTGTGTACTGTTGCAAGTTTTTTGTTGTTAATTCATCATCGGCACAATAAATAAAGTAGTCGGCTTTAGTTTGATTTTGTGTGATTCTGAATTTTGAGTTTATATAGTTTTGGATATCGTAATTATATCTGTCTAAATGATCGGGAGTAATGTTAGTAAGTACAGCAATATTTGCATGAAATGCGTGCATATCATCCAACTGAAAACTGCTAATTTCTAATACAAAATAATCGTAGTTTTTTTCGGCAACTAAGCGCGCAAAGCTTACTCCTATATTGCCTCCGCAAGCCACATTTAGTCCTGCTTTTTGTAATAAATGGTACACCAATGAAGTTACTGTTGTTTTACCATTTGTGCCAGTTATGGCAATGATAAATGCATTGGTATAGCGTGATGCAAATTCTATTTCGCTAATAATAGAAATATTCAAAGAACGAAGCTTTTGAATGAGCTCATTTTTTTCGGGAATTCCCGGACTTTTTATGATTTCATCAGCATTTAAAATAAGGTCTTCAGTATGTTGTAATTCTTCGAAAGCAATATTGTGATGTTGCAATTCCTCTTTGTATTTTTGAGGAATAGCTCCTTTGTCGGACACAAACACATCGAAGCCATTTTTCATAGCTAAAATTGCTGCTCCGGTACCGCTTTCACCACTTCCAAGTATTACTATTCGTTTCATTTTTATGCTTCTGGCTGCTGGCTTCTAGCTGCTGGCCGATTGATAGTTGATATTTTATTTATTATTTCTATTTAAAATATGCGTATTTCAATTTAAAATATGCGTATTTCAATTTAAAATACGCGTATTTCTAATTGAAATATGCGTGTTACTATATTACTATATGCGTATTTCTATTTAAAATATGCGTGTTACTATATTACTATATGCGTATTTCTAATTGAAATATGCGTGTTTCTATATTACTATACGCATGTTTCTATTTAAAATTCTTATGTTTTCACTTTTGTTGTCAATTTATATATAAATAAATCACAATTCAAAAATTCTAAATCAAAAATCATTACTATCTAACTTTTAATGTAATAATTGTGATAATGGCTAACATGATTCCAATGATCCAAAAACGGGTAACAATTTTTGATTCATGGAAACCTAGTTTTTGATAATGGTGATGCAATGGTGACATTTTAAAAAGTCGGTTGGCTCTAGCAAACTCAATTCCGTGTTTACGTTTTTGGTATTTGAAATAATACACTTGTAAAATCACCGATAAATTTTCAATTAAAAACACCCCACATAATATTGGAATTAATAATTCCTTTCGAACCATGATGGCAAAAACCGCAATAATTCCACCTAAGGATAATGAACCTGTATCGCCCATGAAAACTTGAGCTGGGAAAGCATTGTACCATAAAAAACCCACACATGCTCCTACCAATGCTCCACCAAAAATTACCATTTCGCCTAGGTGAGGAATGTACATTACACCCAAATATTCCGAAAAAACAAAATTACCGCTTACATAAGCAAACAGACTTAAAACCAAAGCAATAATGGCAGTTATTCCAGCAGCCAAACCATCAATACCATCGGTAATATTTGCCCCATTTGAAACCGCAGTAATAATGAACGTTACTACTACTAAAAACAATAAATAATTATACTTTTCAAAGCCATCCCAAATCCAACTTAGCAAATATTTATAATCAAATTCTGTTTCTTTAAAAAAAGGAATTGTTGTTGTAGTGGCCTTCTCATCTTGCGAATACATGATTTGTCCATCAATTACAGTTTGAGTTAAATGATTGGCTTGAATAAACTCAGTAGTTACATCTTGAGGCTTATAAAATTCTTTGGTTTTTACATGTTGGTTATAGTATAAAGTAGTGGCTACAATTACACTAATTCCAACTTGACCAACAATTTTAAATCTACCTGCAAGTCCTTCTTTGTTTTTTTTAAATACTTTAATATAATCGTCTAAAAAGCCTACTAAACCTAGCCAAATTGTAGTAATAACTGCCAAAATTATATATACATTATTGGTGCGGGCAAACAACAAAGTAGGCAATAAAATAGCTGCTAAAATAATTAAACCACCCATGGTTGGAGTACCAACTTTAGCTTTTTCGCCTGCCAATCCTAAATCGCGAATTTCATCTGCAACTTGTAAACTGCGCAATTTTGCAATTAAATTTTTACCATAAACCATAGAAATAGTTAGTGATAAAATAATAGCCATTGATGCCCTAAACGAAATGTATTGAAACATTCCTGCTCCAGGAAAATCAAATGCTTTTTGTAAATAATCAAATAAATAATACAACATATTTTTTCGGTTTAATTATAGTTTCTGTTTGTAAGTTTTTATAAATTTTATTGCATTAATTCAAACATTTCGTTCAAAATTTCTTTATCGTCAAAATGATGTTTCACGCCTTTTATTTCTTGATAGTTTTCGTGTCCTTTACCTGCTACTAAAATAATATCGCCTTTTTGAGCCATGCCAACAGCAGCTTTTATGGCTTCTTTTCTATTGGTAATTCTCAATGTTTTTTTGAAATGAATGGGGTCAACTCCTTTTTGCATTTCATCTAAAATTACTTCCGGATCTTCATTCCTTGGATTGTCGGAAGTAAATATTACTTTGTTGCTAAATTTGGTGGCAACATCGGCCATTACTGGTCTTTTGGCAGCATCTCTATTGCCACCACAGCCAACAACTGTAATTAATTGCTCGTTATTTGTTCTTACTCCATTAATGGTTGAAAGCACATTTTTTAGTGCATCGGGCGTATGAGCATAATCAACAATTGCTACAATTCCATTTACCGATTTTATTAAATCGAAACGACCATTTACAGCACTTAAACTTGATAAAAGTGTAATAATTTCATGTTTATCTTTTCCTAATAAAAATGCAGCACCATAAACGGCTAATAAATTATAAGCATTAAACTCACCTACCAACCTAAACCAAGCCTCGTCACCATTCATGTTTAATAGCATACCATCAAAATCGGCTTCAATGATTTTTACTTTAAAATCGGCCATTGATTTCAATGAATAAGTATAGCGAGTAGCTTTGGTATTTTGAAGCATTACATTACCATTTTTATCATCTTTATTGGTTAGCGCAAAAGCATCTTCATTAACTTCATCAAACAACTTTTTCTTGGCTTTTATATAGTTATCAAATGTGTGATGATAATCCAAATGATCGTGGGTAATATTGGTAAATAAAACTCCAGCAAAATGCAAACCTTTTATTCGGTTTTGATCTATGGCATGTGAGCTAGCTTCCATAAAACAATACTCGCAACCAGTTTCTAACATTTGTTGTAACAACTCATTTATTTTAATAGAATCAGGAGTAGTATGCGTACTAGGAATTACTGTTTCGTTTATTTGATTTTGTACAGTAGAAAGCAGCCCAACATGATGACCGAACTTACGAAACAAATTGAATAACAAACTAGCAACAGTTGTTTTTCCATTGGTTCCTGTTACAGCAACTAACTTTAACTTTTTGGATGGGTGGTTGTAATATTCAGCTGCCATCAAAGCCATTGCTTCGCTTGTATTAGAAACCTGAATAAATGTAATTAGTGAATTTATTTCAGCAGGTAAAACCTCACAAACAATGGTTTTACAACCTTTTTCTATAACATTATTTATAAAATTATGTCCATCAACTTGAGTTCCTTTTACAGCAAAAAACACAGCATCAGTAGTTACAATTCTTGAATCGTAAGTAAGCAAAGAAATTTCATGATCCATATTTCCATGAACCGAAATTGATTGAATTGATTGAATAAGTTGTGCTAATTTTTTTGCCATAAAACTATCCTAATATTAAATTTACTTTTGACCCTTTGTTTAAAATTGAACCTGCTTTTACCGATTGTTGTTTTACTCTTCCAAATCCGTTTATGCTTACTTTTAAACCTTTACTTTCTAATAAATAGGTAGCATCTTTTGCACTCATACCTTTAACATCAGGCATTTGCTTTGCAATATTTACAACTGGATATAGAGATAAAGCATTGTCTTTTTGTTGAATATTTAACCAATTTGTGGTCATGTCATCAATGGAATCGTTTTCCAAATGCGATGAAATTCCTACTTCATCTAAAATGGTTTTTACATTGCCTTTATAAGCTTTGCTTACTTGAGGTAAATCGTTTGAAAAAACAGTATAAGTTTCACTCACATCTTTATGAATATTGGTGGTAGTTGCATAAATTTTATTGGCCAAATCCTTAAAAACTGGCAATGCCAATTGCGCTCCATAAATCATGCTTCCTTGCGGACAAATAACTACTACATAACAACTATATTTTGGCTTTTCAGTTGGAAAATAACCACACCAAGATGCCCTATAAACCTTGTCTCCACCTTGGTAATAATCTTCGCCTTTTTGAATAATGGCAGTTCCAGTTTTACCAGCAAAAGTGTATGGTAAATTTGCATTTTCTTTATTAAAAGCTGTGCCACTTTTTACCACCCCTTCCATCATGTTACGCAATTGTGAAACAGTGCTTTTTTTACAAATTTGTTTATTTAAAACTTGGGTAGTAAATTCCTTTTCTACCTTACCAGCTTTCATAATTGTTTTAACAAAATAAGGATTTACCATTACTCCATTATTGGCTACTGCGTTGTAAATAGTAAGAATTTGCAATGGTGTTAACGAAATTCCATAACCTCTACTTATAGCCGACAAATCACTTTTATTCCATTTTTTACTTCCAGGTTTTAAATATAAAGGTGCAAGCGCACCAATCATTTGTAAGTTTAAATTTTCACCTAAACCAATTTTATTTAAAAAATCATAATGTTTGTCTGGATTGTTATCGTAATACTTAGCTATTTGTTTTGCAAATGCCACATTAGATGACATTTCAAAAGCTTGTTGCATATTCAACTCTGAGTATTCATGCGAATCTTCCACCAATCTACCATACACCATGGCTTTTCCACCTTCCACATTTACTTTGGTAATAGGAGTTACAAAACCATTATCTAACAAGCTCATCATTGTAACTAATTTAAAAGTAGAGCCTGGTTGCATTCTGGTTCTAATTGCATCATTTAAACTTTCTTCATAAGTACCATCTGCTTTTCTGGTAAGGTTTGCAATGGCTTTTATTTCGCCTGTTTCTACTTCCATTAATATAGCAGTACCGCGCTTTGCCATGTTTTTTTGCAATACTTTTAAAAGCGATTGTTGAGCTACATCTTGTAAATTTATATCAATAGTTGAAATAATATCGCAACCATTTTCAGCCTTTTCTTTTTCTTCATTATTAATAGGAACATACACTCCACCAGAAACACGTTGAGTCATTTGAACACCATTTTTCCCAGTCAAATATTCATTGAAAAAACCTTCTAGACCAACATACTTTTTAGCGTCTTCGTTTACAAAACCAATGGTTCTAAAAGCCAGTGTTTGGAAGGGTTTTACCCTAGTAGTTCTATCTTTTACTATCAAACCACCTGTTATTTTTCCTATTCTAAATAACGGGAATTTTTTTACCCTTAAAATCTGTTGATGAGTTACTCTTTTCTTTAAAAAATAATAACCATTTTTATTCCTTCTTATGGTTTTGAAAATATTTTTATATTCAGAAACTGATTTTGCTTTTTCTTCTTCCTTAAATTCATTGTAAAAGCAATAAGATAATGAGTCTATGTATTTATCAAATGTGTCTTTTACTGCAAACGAGGGAGCAGTAGCATCTATTATAATATCGTAAATGGGTAACGAAGTAGAAAGTAACGCACCATTACAATCAAAAATATTGCCTCTAATGGCTACAATTTTTTGTTTTTTTACAGAAAATTCTGTGGCAACTTTTTTCCATTTTTCTGCTTCAAAAACCTGAATTTTGATTACATAGCCAAATATTGCGCATGCAAACAATGCCATTAATACCGATATGGTAATGGTTCGAATATAAATTGTTCTACGTGCGTTAATGGCCATTTTTATTACTATTCTATTGTTATTTTAGTTGGAGGTACAATTGCTTCCTTTACAAAATTTGTGTCGTTTCCTGTTCTATTTTTTTTACTATATTCTTTTAATTTTTCAGCAATATTTGATTGCCTACTTGCATTCATTATTTCACTTAAAATAATGATATATTCATTCCTTAATTCCTTATTTTCTTTCGATAATTTATCAATTTTTTTATTCAATAAATCATTGTTATGACTACTAAAAATAAGTACTGCTATTAAACCAAAACAAAATATTATAAATGGCAATTGTTTGTAAAACATGTTTACATTTAGCTTAAAATCTATTTCCGAAAAACGCTTAACAGCACCTTGTATTTGCGATGCTTCAGGCTTTTTTTCTTCTTTATTTTCAGGCTCGTTGCCAGTTATTATTTTATTACCCACTTATTGATTTAGCTTAAATTATAATCGTTCTGCTACTCTCAATTTTGCGCTTCGAGATCTATTATTTTCTTCTTGTTCATTTTCGGTTGCTACCACAGCTTTTTTGTTCAATGGATTAAATGGTCGATTGATATTTCCAAAAAAATCTTTTTCCAATTCCCCCATTAAATTACCACTGTTCATATAGTTTTTCACTAATCTATCTTCTAACGAATGGTAACTCATAAATACCAATCTTCCTTTTGGTTTCAATAAACTTCCGCATTGCAAAAGCATTTTTTCCAACACATCTAATTCTTGGTTCACTTCAATTCTAATGGCTTGGAAAACTTGCGCATAAAACTTAAAGTCTTTAAACTTTGGTGCCGAACTTTTCAAAGTTTCCTTTAACTCACCTACTGTTTCAATGTTTTTTCCGGTGCGTGCTGCAATAATATCAGATGCTAACTTGCGTGATTGATGCAACTCACCATATTTATATAATACATTAGCTAACTGATCAGCTTTGTATTCATTAATAACAGTGTGCGCACTTAACCGCTGGTTTTGACTCATGCGCATATCTAAAACAGCATCATCAAAACGAATAGAAAAACCACGTTCGCCAATATCAAACTGATGGGACGAAACTCCTAAATCGGCCAACAAACCATCTACTTTTTCAAAACCTTGATATTGCACATGGTTTTTTAAAAATTCAAAATTTTGATCTATAAAAATCAAACGTTCATCTTTAATCAAATTACGTTTAGCATCCTCATCTTGATCAAAAGCAATCAACCTACCTTTTTTACTCAACCGTTCTAAAATAGCTTTACTATGTCCGCCACCACCATAAGTAACATCCACATAAACTCCATCAGGATTGATGTTCAATCCTTCAAGGCATTCGGTTAACATTACTGGTTTGTGGTACATTGTTATTTTTTATTACTGATTACTTGATTTTTGATTTGTTTTATTGTTGTATTGCTCATTATTTTTTTCCGTTGGCTATACTTCGACTTCGCTCAGTAACCACTAACGGCTATACATCTTTTGCTCATTGCCTTTTATTGCTCATTATTACTCCGTTTACTCATTACTTCTTCGGCTAAAGCGCTAAAGTCTTCTGGTTCGGCATTCAGCATGGTTTCATACTCTTCTTTGCTCCATATTTCTACTTTATTGCCATAGGCCAACAAAACAATTTCGCTTTTTAAGTTAGCATACTCTTGTAAGGGTTTTGGTAATAAAACACGACTTGTAGTATCCATGTCTAATTTACTTGCACCACGCAAAAAGTAGCGTTTAAAATCACGTTCCTTTTTTATGTAATCACTTAGTTTATTTATTTCTCCGGCTATTTTATCCCATTCGTTTGCGGGATATATAACGCAGCATTTTTCAAAACCACGATTGATAAAAAAAGAATCCTTGGCCTCTACGGGAAGTTGCTTTTTCAATGCTGCAGGTATAATCAACCTGCCTTTAGCATCAATTTTACATTCATATTCTCCGTGTAGGTTTATCACTTATTTTATTTTCTTACAACGCTGTAAAAATAAAACAAAAATCCACTTTCCTCCACTTTCCTCCACTTTTGTGCATAAATGAGCTTTTTTTATATTCACATAATACTTAAAAGAAATCAACAATGTCGCAATTACCTAAGGCGGATAACGTGAATAACCCATTTTGTAAAATTTTCCACAAAACCCACTTTCAAATTCCATATAGCAAATAAAAACCTGATTCGAAATCTTAAAAATTCATTTTAGAAACTATAATTGCACTATGAAAAACAATGTTTTCAACTTACTTATATTTATATTTATTGCAGCTATTCCTATTGTTCACTGGAACGCAGCAGTAGATTCTACTATGCTTTCACGACAAATTTGGTTCACCGTTTTTATTATAGTGGCTTCTAGTATTTTGATTTTAACCAAAAAAATTGATATCATGTTTACTCCAATTTATTGGTTAATGCTTATAATTACAGCACTTTGCGGCTTTTCGGTTTTATATGCTTTAAATTATGCTGAAGCTATTTATACTTTCAATAAGTTTTTGCTTTATACCAGTATTTTTATGGTGCTTTTAGCATTGTTACAAAACAATTTGATTGACCTAAAAACAATTAGTAAAGGTGTTTTATTGTTTGTTTTTGTTGCATGTGGCTACCAAATTTTTGAACTTTACACCAAAGGAAATTTGCAGTTATTAGAAGGTAAAAAATTATATGAAATAAACAGTCTTTTTGGACATAAAAACCTTTTTTCTTCCATTATTTTTCTATGTTTTCCTTTCTTGATTTATTTAACAATTAAAGAAAAAAAATTGATAAAAATACTGACAATTTTTATTTCAATTATTACATTGGTTTTATTGGTTTTTATTCAAACAAAAGCAGTTTTATTAGCCATTATTATTGGCGGTGGAATTAGTGTATTGGTTTTATTTAGTAGTTTAAAAATAAACAAAAACATAAAAATTAGTAGCATTGTTATTTTACTTTTTATGCTTGTTTTATTGGGTTATTTTGGCAAAAATAAACTCACCTTACTTAGTAATAACGACACTGTTCAAGAACGTATATTACTATGGACCAATACTTGGCAAATGATTAAAGAAAATCCTGTAGCTGGTGTTGGTGGTGGAAATTGGCAAGTGTTTTTCCCTAAATACGGATTGCAAAATTTTATGCAAACTAACTATTTAATAAGCGATGGTTATACCACTTTTCAAAGGCCACACAACGATTTTTTATGGGTTTGGAGTGAGTTGGGAATTTTAACAATGTTGGCTTATATTGCTGTGTTTGTCTTTGCCATTTATTATGCAGTTAAAAACATTCAACAAGGAACAGAAACAAATAATAAGATTATAAATGCTGGATTTTTGATGGCATTGATTGGTTATGTTTTCATTGCTTTCGTTGATTTTCCATTGGAACGTAGCGAACATCAATTTTTTATTTTACTTGCAATTGCAAAGGTTTGCAAACAATATTTTATAACTAAAAAAACCACTAAATCCTTTGATTCCATATGGATTTGGCTATCGATAATTTTTGTGAATTTATTTAACTTATTTGTATTTGTTAAACGAACTCAAGCCGAAACACATGCACACCAAATGTTGTTGGCACATAACAAAAACAATTGGAGTTTAATGATTAATGAAGCTAAAAAAGCAAACACGGATTATTTTACCATCGATAATTTTTCAATACCGTTGAATTGGTATGCAGGAGTGGCGTATTCGGTTTTAGGTGATAATAACAATGCGAAATTGGAATTTGAAAAAGCTTATGAAATAAACCCATATCAAATTCATGTATTGAACAATATTGCTTCTATTAATGAAATGGAAGGCAAACACGATTTGGCAATAAAATATTACAATGAAGCATTGGTTATTTCACCAAATCAGCCAGATGCATTATTGAATAAAAGTGCAGCATTGTTTAATATGGGCAATATTGATGAAGCATTTCTAAGTATTTTAAAATTCAAATACGATGAGAGTAACACACAATTCAAAACATATTTTTTGGCCATTGCCAAAGCAAAATTTGAAAAAGAATTTGAACTTTCAAAAGCAACTAATTTGCCTTTAAAGTTGTCTGACATAAAAAATGACACACTTTTATTAAATAAATTTGACTCTTTAAAATACTTTTACTTACTTTCGTTATAACTAAAACAAAAAATATGAAAACAAAAATTACTTTTACCTACTTATTTACTCTATTAACAATAGGAAGTTTTGCACAAACTATATCAATTAATCCAAGCAATGGAAACCGCGGACAAAAGCTACCAGTAACAATTACAGGTACTGGAACCAATTTTGCAAGAGGTTCAAATACCGTAACTTTTATTAAACAAGGCAGTGCAACTTCTGTGTTAAGTTTTTCAAATCTTGCAGTTATAAATAACAATATCATGGGCGGATTTATAAACATAGCAGCAAACGCTCCAATGGGATCTTATTCAGTTAGGGTAAGTAATTCACAAAACACTACTATTAACTTAGTAAACGGCTTTACAGTTAATGGAACTACACCTAGTTTAGTTTCAATAAATCCAAATAATGCATCGCAAGGACAAAACTTGTCGGTTTCAATTACAGGAATCAATACTAATTTTAATAGTGCTAGTAATACTGTAGTTAAATTTTTTAGTCAAGGAACTGAATCGTTTGATATTTATGAAATTTACAATACACCATTTGGCAATAATTTACTAACTTCCAATATTTTGGTTAGTCCATTAGCACCAACAGGTGTTTATTCTGTGGGTGTAGAAAATGAAATTGATGGCTTAGTAATGTTAAACAATTCGTTTACAGTAGGTATAAGCAATAAGTCAATTAGCAGCATAACTCCCAACAGAGGCAAGCAAAACGAAACTTTAACTGTTACAATTACTGGAGTAAATACACAATTTAACACAGGTAGTCCAACATTATATTTTATTAGACAAGGTAGTCCAACTTCTGATATTGAAACGCTTAGTTTTACTGCATCTTCTGCTACATCAGCAAATGCTGTAATAACTATAGCTCCAAATACTGATTTAGGTTTATACGATGTTGGATATTTTAATCTAAACGAAGGAGCTTTATTAAAATCAAATGCTTTTACTGTTGATATTGCAAATAGTATAGATGAATTGACAGAAAACACTACCAAAAATATTCCCTAATCCTGCTAAAAACATATTGAATATTGAAAGCGAAAATAATTTTTCAAGTGTTCAAATTTTTGATTTAATGGGTAAAGAAATTTTAAATAAAATACCTGAAAAACAAACACAAAACCTTCAATTAGATCTTTCTGAAATACTGATTCCAAAAGGAATATATTTGATAAAAGTTCAAAGCCTAGAGGGTTTGGTAACACAGAAAATAATTATAGAATAAAACAAATTTCAAGACCTGACAGGTTTTAAAAACTTGTCAGGTATTATACTCTAAAAGCTTCTTTAAAAAAAGAGGCTTTTTTTATTGCATTTCAAACCAACCTTTTTCTTACTTTCGCTGTCCTTTGTAAAACAAAAGAATGACGATTAAAGTAACTAATTTATCAAAAATTTATGGCAGCCAAAAAGCGCTTGACAGCATTAGTTTTGAAGCGCATAAAGGCGAAATATTGGGGTTTTTAGGACCAAATGGTGCTGGGAAATCTACCACCATGAAAATTCTAACAGGTTATATTCCAGCTACTAGCGGACAAGCTTTTATAAACGGGACTGAAATAAACGAAAAAAGCATCAACATTAGGAAAGAAGTTGGTTATTTACCTGAACTAAATCCGCTTTACACCGATATGTTTGTAAAGGAGTTTTTGCTTTTTATTGCCAATAGTTACGGGATTACCACAGGAGCCAACCAAGCTGCTGAAGAAATGATTCAGAAAACAGGTTTGAGCTTGGAACGCAAAAAGAAAATTAGTCAGTTAAGCAAAGGCTACAAACAACGTGTTGGTTTAGCAGCAGCCATGATTCATAATCCCAGTGTGTTGATTTTAGATGAACCAACTAGTGGATTAGACCCAAATCAAGTAAGTGAGATAAGAAATTTAATTAAGGAAATTGGCAAAAATAAAACGGTGATACTTTCGAGTCATATTATGCAAGAAGTAGAAGCCATGTGTGACCGAGTGATTATTATAAATCATGGTAAAATAGTGGCAGATGACAAGATTGAAAAGCTACAACAATCGTTTAGCAAAGAATATATTATTTCGGTTCAGTTTAAAAACAGTCCAGCAATAGAAAGTATCAAAGCCATAGACAAAAACATAAAAGTAATAGCAACCAAAGATGGTTTTACTATTACTGCCAATGAAGATATTAGAGAAAAAATTGCTCAAAAAGCAGCAGAAAATAATTTGCTAATATTAAGTATGAATTTGGAAGAAAGCTCATTGGAACAAGTATTTCAGAGTTTAACGAAATAATTATAAATTATAAATTATGAAAGATGAATTATGAATACAATTAAACTACTTATACTTGCAATTTTGTGTTTTTATATTGTAGGAAGTGCAATGGCACAAACAGAAAATGAAAAATTACTGATGAGTGATTCAGCTGGAATTACTTTGGAGAAAGCGATTAAAAATCATGATTTAAAATACGGTTTCGATTTTAGTTCAATCCCAGATTCCATTACTCAAAGATATAATAAATTAATTGCAATCAAATCACGCAGAGATTTATTGATTGAAAACTTTACCATAGCAGCTGAAAGGAAGAAAGTGAATGCAAGAATTGATTCTATAATAAATTTAAACAAAACAGACTTTAAAGGAACTGGGAACATTAGCTTTGGTCTAACTTCAAACCAAGGTATGTTTTCGGCTCAATATGCATTTGTTTTCAGTAAATACCGACAATTTAATTTTGGAATTGGATCAGGAATTGAATATTTAAACAGAAGTGAAGGTTTGGTTCAAGTTATTCAATCACCAGTTTTTATTACCAATAAATACTTTGTGTCAAGAGGCACATTTTTAAACTTAGATTATGGTTTATCCCTTCCACTTTCTGCTAATTATAAAAACCAAAATGACGCAACAATTGACTTGAAAGAAAGTGAACTAAAGACGAGTTATTTTATAAGTTTTGGCGTAGGTTTTATGACCAAAAAAGATGAGTATATTCAAATAAATTTTAGGAATAATTCGTTGGGAGTACCAGAACCATTGAATCAAAGAATTTGGATGTTTGGAATTAAATATGGTTTTTAAAAAATGAAAAAAATAATCGCACTTTTATTCATCGTTTTTTTTTACTCATCGTGTGTAAGAGAAAAATATACTGATTTAGTAAATTCTGATTCAAATAAAGAAATGTTTGTTGGAAATTGGACTGTAAGTTATGTTGACAATGTTTATTATATAAAATTAGGAAACAGCATTTTGTTTAATTCTGACGGTACTCACACCATTTTTTATAGTACTTACCAAGAAACTGGATTATGGACTTTGAATGGAAGTACATTTACAAGTAATATTTTAGATAATTCCAAGACCACAAAAAATAGTAATACAACTTATGAAATCGAAAAAATTTCGGATAAAGAGTTAATACTAAATTCAGGAGGATACCGAGTTAAATTCATTAAAAACTAAAACTTTCAACCGACAACTATCAACCGACAACTATCAACTAAATGATATCAATACTTCAAAAAGAAATACGCAGTTTCCTTAGCTCATTGATTGCTTACGTAGTAATCATTGTGTTTTTAATAGCTACAGGATTATTTATGTGGGTACTGCCAGACAATAATGTTTTCGATATGGCTTATGCCAATTTAGATACTTTGTTTACACTTGCTCCTTGGTTATTTTTATTCCTAATTTCGGCCATTACCATGCGTACATTTAGTGAGGAAAAAAAGAACGGAACCATTGAAATATTAACCACCAAACCCATTAGCGATTTGAAGATAATTTTAGCCAAATATTTTGCAGGTGTTATTTTGGTTTTGTTTGCTTTGATTCCAAGTTTGATTTACTTTTATACCGTTTACCAATTAGGCGTACCTACAGGAAATATGGACGTTGGCGCTACTTGGGGTTCTTATATTGGTTTGTTCTTTTTGGCAAGTTGTTTTGTAAGTATTGGCTTATTTTCATCGGTAATTACCGACAATCAAATTGTATCATTTATTGTCAGCATGATTTTATGTTACTTGTTTTACAATTTATTTGAACTCATTGCCGACTTTAAATTATTTGGTTCGTGGGATAGTTTAGTTGCAGGATTGGGAATCAATGCGCATTACCAAAGCATAAGCAGAGGCGTAATTGATAGCCGCGATATTCTTTATTTTATCAGTTTTATAGTGGTATTTATTTATGCTACAAAAACTGTTTTTAGCTCACGAAAATTTTAATTAGCATTTCCTTTTTTCAACCATATATATGAACAAAAAGAAACAATCATACTTACAACTCATCATTGTTTTAGCCGTTATTATTTTGTTAAATGCCATATTTAGCAATTTCTTTTTCAGGATAGATTTAACCAAAGAAAAACGTTACACTTTGGCCAAAGCCAGTAAAAATTTAGCAGCAAAAGTAAAAGATGGTTTGCTAATAAAAGTGTATTTAGAAGGCGATTTTCCCGCAGGTTTCAAGCGTTTGCAAAAAGCTACCAAAGAAATGTTGGATGAATTTAAAATTTTATCGAACAACAATATTCAATATGAATTTATTGATCCTTTACTCAACACAACTGCTAAACAAAGCACCGATATTTTACAAGAGTTAAGTGAAATTGGCTTACAAGCTACTAGCATTCAATTAAAAAAAGAAGATGGTTTTAGTCAAAAAATAATAGTGCCTGGAGCTGTGCTTTATTATGGCGATAAAAAAATCCCAATTAACTTATTGAAAAGTCAGTTTGGACAAGCGCCAGAAGCCGTTTTAAATACTTCTATTGAACAATTAGAATACGAAATTTCGAATGCTTTACGAAAAGTTACCGAAACAAAAGTAAAGCAAATTGCATTTATAAAAGGGAATGGAGAGTTAGATAAATGGAATATCATAGATGGTAAAACGGAACTGAAACAATATTACGAAATTGACGATGTTGATTTAACTGCAGTTCCTCCTTCTGAGTTGAATAAGTATGATGGAATTATTGTTCCAAAACCTACTTTGCCTTTCAGCGATTTTGATAAATTTAAATTTGACCAGTATGTTATGCATGGAGGAAAAGTGTTGTGGTTAGTTGAAAATCAGTTAGCAGAAATGGATAGTTTACGCAATTCGCCACAGTATTATTCCATTGCTTATAACTTAGGTTTAGATGATTTATTTTACAAATTTGGTGTGCGAATCAATAACAATATTATTCAAGATGCCATGTGCAATACCATTCCTGTTTTAACTGGAATGAAAAACGGAACTCCGGAACAAAAATTATTGCCTTGGATGTATTTTCCATTAGTCCCTCCTACTAGCTCGCACCCAATCGTTCGTGGTGTTGACCCCATTTGGTTTCAGTTCACAGCAAGTATTGATACCATTCCAAATAAAAAAATCAATAAAACAGTTTTGTTAGCTTCTTCTCAATATTCGCGTTCGGTGCCAGCACCAGCCAGGGTTGATATTGAAATGGCAAAACTTGAGATCACACAAGAATTATTTAGAACTGGAGGAAATAAAATTTTAGCATTGCTTTTAGAAGGAGAATTTTCTTCGAGTTTTGAATATACTTTCGATCAAACAAAAAATCCAGCATTGGATTTTAAGAGCAAAGTGGAGAATAATAAAATGATTGTAATAGCCGATGGCGATCTAATCAGGAATCAGTATAGCGCAAGTAAAGGACAAGTATTTCCTTTGGGTTACGACCGTTTTGCAAACCAAGAATTTGGCAACAAACGTTTTATTTTAAACTGTGTAGATTACCTTTGCGATGACAGTGGAATAATAGAAGTGCGTAGCAAAGAAGTTACTTTGCGATTGCTTGATAAAGCCAAAATAAAAAAAGAAAAACTATTTTGGCAATTCATCAATATTGGTTTACCAATTGTGCTCATCATTGTTTTTGCTTTGGCAAATAATTTTTACAGAAAAAGAAAATACGCTTAATTTAAATTCGTTTCGTCCAATTGCGTTTCGACAAGCTCAACGACCGCGCACATAGAATGGTTGTTGAGCTTGTTGAAACGGTTTCAAAACAATAACATTTATAAAGCCCTGAAATTTTGATACCATGAATAAAAAAACATATTTAGCCATTTTAGTTTTGCTGCTTGTAGCAATTTCCTATTATTTAATTAGCAAAAAACCTTGGGGAATAAACTATAAAGACATAGCTGATTTTGCCATTGCTGACACCGCAGCAATTGACAAAATTTTTATTGCAGACAGAAATGGAAACACCGTAATTTTAGAAAAAAAAGGTTCACAAACTTGGACCATTAACAATAATAAAATAGCAGATTTTAGCAAAGTAGAATTGCTTTTAGCAACAGTTAAAAACTTGGCTGTATTAAGGCCAGTTCCTCAAAGTGAGCATAATTCGGCAGTTGGCGACTTAGCAACTATTGGAATAAAAGCGCAGTTTTATGTCAAAGATGAAACAGTAAAAACACTTTATATAGGTTCAGCAACTCAAGAACAAAATGGAACTTATATGTTAATTGAAGGCTCAACAAAACCTTATGCGGTGCATATTCCAGGATTTTTCGGTTATTTAACTCCAAGGTTTATTAGCGATACTTTAACTTGGCGAGATAGAACAGTTTTTAACTATCAACCAGAAGAAATAAAAAGCATTGAGTTCAATTATGAAAATGCTGCAAATAGCTTTTTTATTGACAATAGTAATGTGCAAGCACCATTGATTTTTGATGCAAATAAAAAAGTAAGAACCATTACAGATATACAGTTTTTAAAGTTTTATGTGGCCACATTTAAGCAATTAAATTTTGATGGTTACGATGAAAATCAAAGCCCAAAATTGATTGATAGTTTATTGCAAAACAAACCAATTTGCACCATAAATATTACCAATAAAAATGGAGCCATTCAAAGCTTAAAACTTTACACCAAAGCCATAGACAAACACACCAAACAAGCCATTAACGAAGAAACAGGCGAGTATTTAAAATTTGATACCGAACGTTATTGGGCTTTTTTAAATAACGACCAAAGTTTAATGCTTATTCAGCAATATAACTTTGGAAAAGTTATGCTTACCATTGATGGGTTTAAGTAAACTTAAACTGTCCACTTGTAAAATGTGACTTTATAAATTAGGATTTTTAAAATGCTTCGTATAAGCTTGTAACATTATTTAAAAATCTAATTATGAAAATATTTCCATTCCTAGCCATTACAATTATTTTTTCATCGTGCGATAAAACTTCAACTACAACAACTACAATTGTAACACCAGTAAGTTGTAGCAATCCAACCAAAGCCGACTTGGAAAAGATTCAGATTTTTCCCGCTTCCAATCCACTAAATACTGATATTTCAAATGCGGCTGTCGATTCTAAATCAGCTGCAATAATCTCAGCAATTGGTAGTGTGAGTTTACATCCCGATTTTGGTAGCGGATTATGGCAAGGAGCGCCTATTGGAATTCCATTTTCTGTTGTTTGTGGCAGCCAAGCTAAAGTGCCTATAACTTTTAGAGCTAATAGTTACGATGGAAATTATGGAAATGAAAGCGATGCAGGTCCATATCCTGTTCCATTAACAGCGCCAATTGAAAGCAATGGTGTTGGCGATAGCCACGTACTAACAGTTGATATTGAAAATGGAAAATTATATGAAATGTATAATGCCAGCCAAAGTGGAAATGGTTGGGGTGCATCGTGTGGTGCAATTTTTGATTTAAACTCAAATGCTACAAGAACTCCTGGTTTTACATCGGCCGATGCTGCTGGCTTACCCATTTTACCTTGCTTAATTAGATATGATGAAGTTGCATCTGGAACTATTGATCATTGTTTAAGATTTACACTTAGTAAAACAAAAGTATTTAACGGATATGTTAGTCCTGCTAGCCATAAAGTAAACGGAACAGGTGCAAGTGGAACTTCGTTACCAATGGGCGCAAGACTTCGTTTAAAAGCTTCATTTAACATTAGCACTTATGCGCCAAATGTTCAAGTTATTTTAAAGGCAATGAAAACTTATGGAATTATCTTAGCCGATATTGGTTCGGATATGTTTATAAGCGGATCGCCCGATTCTCGTTGGCTCGACACTGAAGTTCAAAGTTTAAAAACCATCAAATCATCAGATTTTGAAGTAATACAATTGGGAACTATCAAATAAATTATTTTGCTCTTTTTCTAACTAAATATTCTAATAAAGCTGCACTAAAAACACCAATAGAATAAGCTAAAATATCGCTCCAAAGAAAGCCAAAACCTAAAACCAAACCGCCAAGGGTAGTGCTTCTAATTCCATCAATCCAAGGTGTGTGGTATAGCTGACTTATTTCTATTGCATAGCAAAATGATATTGCTACAAGAGCAACTTTAAAAACAGTGAATTTATTGAAGCAAAAACAAACACCAAAATAAATCATCATGGCCCAAACAGCATCGCCTAAAACTAAGTTTATAAATTCAGGAAATAGGTAATTTATTTTCCTTGAAACTAGTCCTAAACCAATGGTTAAAAGAAAGAGTAGTAAGTAAATAATTCTATTTCGTTTCATGTGTGTTTTGTTATTATTATTTATTCGTCATTGCGAACGTAGTGCAGCAATCTCACAGTATATTTGTTTGAGATTGCTTCACTTCGTTCGCAATTACGTCTCAATTTAATTTTTTCATTTTTCATAAAAAAAACGAGCCAAGATAAACTTAGCTCGTTTTTATGTTTTCAATTTATTGAATTGTTATTCAATGATTAGTTTTTTAGTCATTGTACTTTCATTGCTATTGATTTGTACAAAATACATTCCTTTTGGTAAATCTGTCAATTGAATATTGATGGTGTTAATACCTGAAACCAATTTGGTATTTATTGATTTTACTAAAGTACCTTTCATATCGAATAAGTTAATATTTCCTTCCGATTTTTGATTGGCATTTAATACTAACGAAACTAATTCTTTTGCAGGATTTGGATACATTGCAAAACCATTGTTTAAACTAATTTCTTTGATATCTGTTCTTGATTTTGCTTTTTCAAATGAATCAACTATTCCATTACTCCATGCTACATAAAAACCTAAATTCAAATTACTATCTATTTTGTTCAAATCGAAATCAGCTTTGTTTTCATAAGTTGTAATAGTGTATGTGAAACTAGAGTCAGTAGTAATTTTAATTGTAGTATCTTTAAAAGTCACACCAGTTTTTAAACTAATTCCAGAAGCAAACATTACTCCAGCTAAACCATTACGACCTACAAAATTTACTTTAGCACTTAATAAACCTTTACCTGTTACTCCATCGTTAATAAAATATGATGCACCAGCGTTTCCTTTTGCAGGGCTGTATTTATATAAAGAACCATACGAAGTTTCTTTAGCAACAAACAATGCCTCTTGCTCGCCTTGAATATTTAGTTTACCCATATTTGCACTACCATGAAAGAAAGTAACTTCATTGGTTGGATTTGGGAATGATGATAATATTTTACCTGGAGTGATCATTTTAACACCAAAAGCAGTTGAAATACCTTCAGGATTTGAGCGATAAGCAGCACCAGTAAAACCATATGCAATTGCAATATTAAAGTTTGAATCGGGTAACATGCTGATTGACCAAAGTGCATTAGTAGTATCTGAAGCATTTCCTCTTGTTAAGTTAATTCTTACTGGCACATAAGCATCAGTTCCATTAGCAACTCCAGTAGCATTTCTAAATCCTAAATCATTCACTATTTTTATGCCATTTGCATAAACATCTACTTTGCGAATTGTAGTATCGGGCGAGTTATGAATAATTTGTAATTTATTTTGTAAACGAGGTAATTCTATTACTGTTCCATTGCTTAATGCCATCATTACTTTAAAAGTAGCAGCATTAGTAGGATTGCCAGCAGTACGATAAAAACCTGAAGTAAAAACAACTCCTGATTGATTTAAATATGCAGCTGCGTTGATTGAATAAGCACCATTATATTCTGATTTTGTATCATTACTTATGTTGAAAATATAACCAGTATTATCTGTTCTTAAAGCTGAAAAATCGCCATACTTTAAACCTGAAATTACGCTTGTTTGTGAAGGAACTCTATTAAACGATAATGCTGGAGCATCTGTATTGCCATTGGCAACTAAATATTGGAAACTGCCAGATACTGTTGAGCTTTCGGGCATGCTATCAAATCCTGTAATATTCAAAATTCTGTTTACACCATCAGGATTGATTGCAAATCCGTTGGTATCTTTTAAACCCATTGCCATTGCTAAATATGATTTACCAGAAATCAAATTTATGGAAGGAATAAAAAACAATGTATCTGTTTGGTTAGCAGATGAAATTCTTACTTCTGTGTTACCAGTATTTGTAGTTAAAAAAGGAGTTGCATTTCTAAAGTTTAAAGCAGCAGCCACTTTGTTATTGTTTAAATAAATATCAACGCTTTGCAGTGCAATATCGGCTGCATTATGAATAAACTGCAAACGAGTTGCCTCAGTTAATTCCATTACCATTCCGTTGGTATCAACTGCAAACATGCCAAAGTTTTTACCATTTTGATTAGCTGTAGGATTTACAAAACCTGATGCAAAAACGGTAATCATTCTTTGGTTTAGCGCTGTTAAGTTAGCGCTGTATGCTTTTATTACAGAACTAGTACCAGTTAAACGAGTTTCTAAATAAGTAGGAACATTGTTAAAAAACAAAGTGTTTGCACTTGAGTTGGCTTGAGCAAAACGCAAATTTGTAGGCAATGTACCTAACGAAATTGCTGGTTTGGCTATTAAGTCAACTCCAGGTGCATCTGTTACTCCATGAAAAATATTTACTTGAACTTTTCCTACACCTGCAGCCCAATTGGTAATAGTTTTTGAAACTAAACTAATTCCAGTATTGATATTATTTGGATTAGCAGCAAAATTTACTGAACTATCTACACCAGTAATCATCAAAACTGCATTTGAATTATTTGCCAAAGTTTGTGTAAAACGCTTTAAAACCAAATCACTGCTATCAATACTATTTCTGTTATTGATGTTAATTTTTACAGCACCCGAAACAGTTGATTGAATGGTAGTAGCTTGTCTGAAAGCTACATTGTCAAACTTACTTCCATTAACATATACATCTACTGTATCCAACGATGGATCGGCAGCATTATGAATTAATTGAAAACGTGCAGTTTGAGCATTTGCAGTATAAAAAACTGCACTAGTTATTACCGCAAATAATGATTTTTTTAAAATGGTAAAGTGTTTCATCTAATCTATTTTAGTATGTTAAATTTAATTATTACTTTTTTGTGTTACAAATAAAGTTACTTATTGGCAAATATAATCTTTGCTACAATAAATCAAATAGTAATATAAAAATACAAAAAGGTTGCTTTCAATGGGTTATTTATTTTTAAAGTCTTTACACTTAATTTATTGATAAAATGAAGGAAATTTTGAACTACGATAATTATCATTTTGACTAACTAAAAATGCTTCCTCATAAAAAAAGTCTTGGCTTTTAAACCAAGACTTTTAAATTCATATTTTATAAAATGATTATATAAGTTGGTGTATTTAACTACCATCAATTTATAATCTTTCTAATTTTTGTAATCTTTATAATCTGTGAATCTGTGGCTATTTCTATTTCAAAATCTCTCTTGAAATAACAATTTTTTGAACCTCACTTGTGCCTTCATAAATTTGAGTAATTTTTGCATCACGCATTAAACGCTCCACATGGTATTCTTTTACAAAACCGTATCCACCATGAATTTGAACAGCTTCAATGGTTGTATCCATAGCTACTTGCGAAGCATATAATTTAGCCATTGAGCTTGCCAAAGCATAATCGCCATGCGTATCTTTTAAATAAGCTGCTTTTAGGCAAAGTAAACGAGCTGCTTCAATATTGGTTGCCATATCGGCTAATTTAAATTGAATAGCTTGATGGTTTATAATTTCGGTACCAAAAGCTTTGCGTTGTTTAGAATATGCCAAAGCTAATTCGTAAGCACCACTAGCTATTCCTAATGCTTGTGCAGCAATTCCTATGCGTCCACCAGCCAAAGTTTTCATGGCAAATTTAAATCCAAAACCATCTTCACCAATGCGGTTTTCCTTAGGAACTTTTACATCGGTAAACATAATAGAATGAGTATCGCTACCTCTAATTCCAAGTTTATTTTCTTTGTTACCAACTACTACTCCGGGGCTATCTTTTTCAACTATAAAAGCATTGATACCTTTATGTTTTTTCTCTACATGAGTTTGCGCTATTACCAAATAATAAGTAGCAGTGCTGCCATTGGTAATCCAGTTTTTGGTACCGTTTAATAAATAATAATCGCCTTTATCTTCAGCAGTAGTTCTTTGGCTTGTTGCATCGCTTCCTGCTTCTGGCTCCGATAACAAAAAAGCTCCCCAACATTTACCACTTGCCATTGGCACTAAATATTTTTGTTTTTGTTCTTCGTTTGCAAAAGTTTCAAGTCCCCAGCAAACCAAAGAATTATTCACAGAAACAACAACAGAAGCTGAAGCATCTACTTTTGAAAACTCTTCCATGGCCAAAACATAACTAACAGAATCCATTCCGCTTCCACCATATTTTGGGTCAACCATCATACCTAAAAAACCTAGTTCACCTAGTTTTTTCATTTGTTCCATAGGGAATTTTTGATGTTCATCGCGTTCTATTACACCTGGTAATAATTCGGTTTGAGCAAAATCGCGAGCGGCTTGCTGTACGTTTAAGTGTTCTTCAGTTAGTTGGAAATTCATATATAATAAAATTGTTTTTTGCGAATATATATTTTTATGAGATACTTTAACAAACACCAATAAAAATCAATTGTTTTTGTTTAAAAAATTTAATTGATTAAATGTTGTTGTCCTTAAAAACTATCGTGAGTTAGATGATAGATTATTGTTAAAAAAATATTCTAATAAATACTTCTAACAGATCAAAAACAATTATCTACTGACAACTATTAATCAAAAACTATCAACTTATAACTATCAACTTATAACTATCAACTGACAACTAATTTTATAAAAGGCAATAAATATTGATGGGTTTAATTAAAACATTTAGTAAAAACAGTATGTTTGTTTTCTTATAAAAAACAAAAAAATTGAAGAACAAATTATATAAATTACTATTACTAGGATTTTTGCTGATACAATTTTCGGCATTTGCACAAACAGGAAAACTTAACGAAGAACAGCGCTTGGCTTTTGATAAAGTTTACTTTAAAGCCATGAAGGAAAAAATGCAAGGCAATTTGGATGATGCCGAGTTTTCATTTAGAGAAGCAATTGTTTTAGACAAAGAAAATGCGAACGTTTATTACCAAATAGCGGAAATAAATTTTATTCAAAAACAATTGAAAGAAGCTATCAAATTTGCTCAAATGGCTGTTCAGTTAAATTCTAAAAACATTTGGTATAACAACCTTTTGGCCGAACTTTACAAAACAAATAGAGAGTATGAAAAATCGGCTGATTTGTACTTAGTAATGTATGATAAATTAACGCCAGAATTGAATTATTTATACGAAGCTGCTACCAATTATTTTTATGTAACTAAGTATAGTAAATCAATAAAAATATTAGATAGAATTGAGAAAATTATTGGCCCAAAAGAGGAAGTAATTATTAAAAAAGAACAAGTTTATTTACAAGCAAATAATACTAGTAAAGCCATAAAAGAAGTTGAAAGATTGATAGGATTTTATCCATTAGAGGTAAAATATAAAGGCATGTTGGCCGATTTGTATTTAAGTAAAAAAGACGATAAAAAAGCCAACGAAATATACAACGAAATTTTGCGTCAAGATCCTGCAAATGGCTATGCAAATATTGCTTTAAGCGAATATTATAAATCGAAAAAAGAAAACGATTTGGCTTATTCCTATTTAAAAAAAGCCATTGCCTCGCCCGATTTAGAAATAAAATATAAGATACAAATTTTGGTTCCTTATGTATCGCCAGATGTAAAAGGCGAAAAACGCAATCAAGCTTATGAATTAGTAGAAATTTACAAAACAGCCAACAAAGCTGAATCAACGGCTAGTATGCTTAAAGGCGATTTATTGGCTCAAGATAGCAGATTTGATGAAGCACGAAAAGAATACCGCGAAACAGCCAAATTAGATGCAAGCAATGTTGCTATTTGGCAACAAGTTTTATACTGCGACCAAGAGTTAAATGACAATTTAGGATTACTTGCCGACTGTGAAAGTGCATTGGAATTATTTCCTACAGAACCCATGTTTTATAACTACAAAGCAATGGTTAGTCTTCAAGAAAAACAGTACGAAAAAGCTATAGATGCTGCACTAAAAGGTGTAGAATTTGTGGTGGATAACGATAAGTTAAAAGTGCAGTTTTTAAGCATTGCAGCCGATGCTGCTCATTATGCTAAAAAACATCAAATGGTAGATTCTATTTATGATATAGCATTATTAATTGAACCAAATAGTGCTTATGCTTTAAACAATTACGCCTATTTTTTAAGTTTAAGAAAAGTAAATTTAGAAAAGGCCGATAGTATGAGTTATTTAAGTTTGCAATTAGAGCCTAATAGTGCCAGTTATTTAGATACTTATGGCTGGATTTTATACCAGAAAAAAGATTATGTAAAAGCAAAAAGTTATATTGAACAATCGCTAAAAATATCGCCAAAAAGCGGAGAAGTTTTAGATCATTATGGCGATATTTTATACCAACTTGGCGAAAAAGAAAATGCCATAGAAAGCTGGAAAAAAGCCAAAGAAAACAGTGCTACTAGTGAGTTTTTAGACGAAAAAATTAAACAAGGAAAGTTGATAGAATAATATGGCTGCTTAGTATTTTCAATAACCTACCTTCTTCTAAACTAAACTGGTTGGCGAAAACACCAACCATTGGAAATGAATTTCTAAAGGCTTCGGAACTTCTTCTATAGGCTTCGGAACTACTTCTATAGGCTTCGGTTGAGCTTCTATAGGCTGCAAATTAACTTCTATAGGTTACAAATGAGCTTCTATAGGCTTCGGTTGAGCTTCTATAGGCTTCGGAACTAATTCTATAGGTTACAAATGAGCTTCTATAGGCTACAAATTAACTTCTATAGGTTACAAATGAGCTTCTATAGGCTTCGGAACAACTTCTATAGGCTTCGGAACTAATTCTATAGGTTACAAATGAGCTTCTATAGGCTACAAATTAACTTCTATAGGCTTCGGTAGAACTTCTATAGGCTTCGGAACTAATTCTATAGGCTACAAATTAACTTCTATAGGACAGTGTCACACAAACTGTGTAAGGAAATTTTTTTTGGTTTTGATTGATTATATTAGGCAAGAACTGTCAGGTTTTTTAAGTTTTAAAAACCAACCACACACTAATTTCCACCTACCAATTCATTTTATCCTTTAGCTCTTTTCGGTATTTAGCAGATACGCTTAAAGTTTTATTGATTATATAAACTTCATCATCAATCAATTCAAACTTTTTATTGGTGTTAATTACAAATCGTTGGTGAATTCTAACAAATGAATCGTGGGTCAATTTTTCCATAAAAGCATCCATGGTGCTGCGAATTAAAAAGTTAGTGGTTTCTAAATAAATATGCAAGTAATTACCATCTGATTGTATAAAATAAATATCATCAATGGTTAAGTTAATTGCTTTCAAACCATCTTGAATCAATAATTGTTTTTTATTGGTTTTTGCGTGTAAGTTGAGTGCAATTTTTACAGTAGTAATTAGTTGAAGTGTGTTAATAGGTTTTACAATAAAGCCCACTGGATTGGTCTCTAAAATTAAATCTGAAGTATGTTGGTCCTGATTAGCAGTAATATAAATAAAAGGAATATTCAGTTCCCTATTTAATTTTTCGCCCAACCAAATACCATTTTTATTACCAACCAAATTTATATCTAATAGCACCAAATCTACAGGCATTGTTTTTATTTCACTCCAAGCATTTTCGGCATTTGGACTTGAGCCACAAACATCAAATCCGTTTTCTAACATACACTGTTCCAACATTAACCTTATAATAGAAACATCTTCCACAATATAAATTTTTTTGTTTGAATTCATGTTTTTTAGTTATTTATAATTATCAATTTGCTTTTTTTTAGGTAAAAAAGTCATTTCAAAATCAAACTTATTATTTGCATTGATTGTATAATTCCCTTGTAGTTCTTGCACCAACATTTTTATTAGTTTTAGTCCAATGGCAGTTTTACTTGCTTTTTTTTCGTTATATCCTGTTCCGTTATCACTGTATTTTAAACTAATGGTTTTACCTGATTGAGAAATGTCAACTTTAATTGTGTTATCGGGTTTTTCTGAACCTAAAAATGCATGTTTAATTGTGTTGGTAATTAGCTCATTGATAATTAAACCAACTGGTATTGATTGGTCGATGGTTAACATAATTTCATGGCATTGAACTGTAATTTTTGGCTTTTTTATTTCATTAGAAATAACGTTTAAATTAGCACATAAATTAGAAACATAAACAGGCAGGTTTACTAAATCGCTTGACTGGCTGTACAAATTTTCGTGTACCAACGAAACCACATTTATATTGTTAATACTCTCTTCAATGGCTTCTCGTCCTTTCAAATCGTTGGTTTTATTGAGCTGAATTTGCATAAAACCTGAAATTAACTGCAAGTTATTTTTTACCCTGTGATGAATTTCGTTCATCATGGTAATTTGTATAGCATTTGCCTTTTTTATTTTTTGGTTTTTAAGGTATAAAATTATAAAAAAACCAAATATTATTACAGTAATAACTGCTAAAATTATTAAATAAAGTTTGGTGTTTTCGTGTTTCTGTTTCAGTAAATCTTCTCTTTTATCAGTTTCGTGCCTAATTTGTAATTCAAGTATTTTTTTTGTATTTGCTTCGTTATACAAACTATCTTTTAGTTTTTCGTATAAATTCAAATAAATAAATGCACTAGAACTATTGTTGGTAGCACTGTCGTATTTATATTTTGCTTCAAAATATTCTAGGTCAGCTGCTTTGCTTTCAAAAGTTTTTAAATACTGCTCTGCTTCATTTATTGAAGTTTTAGCTTGATGGATATTGCCTAGTTTTAGTAAATAAATAGTTTTTCGGCAATTGGTAGTTGCCA
>Ga0247839_1002276_pt1 | contig 29357 bp, 27 predicted proteins | sample LaCruzMarch2015__6_FD_192405 | JGI IMG/M metagenome (GOLD analysis project Ga0247839, IMG submission 192405) | Freshwater microbial communities from meromictic Lake La Cruz, Castile-La Mancha, Spain - LaCruzMarch2015_16m | ecosystem: Environmental > Aquatic > Freshwater > Lake | place: Spain... | reverse complement strand
TAATTCAATCAATTTTTACAGTGGAGATTCAACTTTAAAATTATTGAAAACAATTCCCAATGCACATAACGCCCAAATAAACGCATTGAAGTATAATAAACAAGGCAGTTTATTAGCAAGTGCTTCCAACGATTTGGTTATTAATGTGTATGACAGTACTTTCAAAAAAATAAAAATGTTAGTGGCATCTAGCGGACATGCAGCAAATATAAATGCTTTAACTTTTGACAATAGTGGGAAAGTAATTTTTAGTGGTGATGATGCAGGAAAAATTATTATTTGGAGTATTGAAACACAAAAAATATTAAGAACCTTACAAAACACAGTTCAAGTGAATGCTTTGGCTATGAGCAGTGATCCTAGAACAATTATTGTGGCCGGACAGGAGCCAATTATAAGGGTAATAAATGTAGCAAATAATCAAACACAGCGCTCATTTGTTGGCCATACCGATGTGGTTAATGCAATAGAAATTAGTCCAAATCAAAAATACTTACTAAGCGGAAGTAACGATAAGAGTGCAAGAATTTGGGATATTAGATCAGGAAATGAATTAAGAAAATTAACAGTTGATTGCTGGAAAGTAACCGCAGTAGCTTTTAGTTTTGATAGTAAATACTGTGCAACTGGTTGTAATGATGGAAGTATAAAAATTTGGGAGGTTGAAACTGGAAATTTAATTGAAAACATTTCGGCTCAAAATTTCAATACCAGAGATTTAGTGTTTTTAAAGCGTTACAATCAAATTGCAGCAGCACCCATGCTTAAAAATAGCAATGAGTTTGGAGTAAGAATATATCAAACCAATTTAACTGATCCAATTACAGCTAACCAAATTGTAAATGAAACAAATACAAATATTGTTTTGAATAAATTTCAAAATGAAATAGATAGTATCTTATTGATAAGAACTTTAACAAAACAAGACAGTATAAAATACCAAGTAAAGCCATCAAAAGTAATGGTTAATAGTAAAAATATAAATAAAGCTCCGCTTGATTCTGTTAGAATTTACAAAACTCCTTCTCTTAAATAATTAATATTTATGCTTACAAATCTTTCTGAAAACAATTCTATTATTCAACATTATTTAACTCAAATAAGAGACAAAGAAATTCAAAAAGATACACTTAGGTTTAGAAAAAATTTGTTTCGTATAGCACAAATTTTAGCTTACGAAATCAGCAAGAAACTTGAATATTTATCAATAAATACTGAAACACCGTTAGCATTTGTTGAAACAAAAGTAATGTGCGAAAAACCTATTATTTGCAGTATTTTAAGGGCGGGATTGGTTATGCATGAAGGTTTTTTAGACTTTTTTGATCAATCAGATTCAGCTTTTGTTTCAGCCTACAGAAAACATAGTTCACCTAGCGAGTTTGAAATAGTAGTTGAATATATGGCATCGCCAAGTTTAAAAGATAAAACCATTATACTAATAGATCCAATGTTAGCAACAGGCCGAAGTATGTATTTGGCATATCAAGCTATTTGTAAACACGGTAAACCCAAAAATGTATTTATAGCTAGTTTAATTGCAAGCGAGCAAGGCTTAAGTTATGTAAACCGATTTATGCCAAATGCTACAATTATAACTGCTGCAATTGATAAAGATTTAAATGAAAACAGTTATATAGTTCCAGGACTTGGCGATGCTGGCGACTTAGCTTATGGCATAAAATTGTAATTTTACGTAAAAAATAAAATGGAGAGTTTTAAATTTCAAAAATATTATTCACATTCAGACAAAATTGGAATAAATAAATAAAATTATAAAAATCAAAGGATTGCATATTTTTAAAAGCAATATATTGATACAAACAGTTAATTATTAACCAACAAAATAGGGCAACTTTTTTACAGAATAACATAAAAATTTATTTTTTTAATAAAAACTGCTTTATTTGCACCCACATCAAAAATTTAAACAATACAAAAATGTCAGAAATTAGAGGAAAAGTAAAAACCATCATCATGGATAAACTTGGTGTTGAAGAAGCTGAAATTACAGACGAAGCAAGTTTTACAAACGATTTAGGCGCAGATTCTTTAGATACTGTAGAGCTTATTATGGAATTTGAAAAAGAATTTAATATTGCTATTCCTGATGATCAAGCTGAAAAAATTGGTACAGTAGGTCAAGCTGTGAGTTACATTGAACAAAATGTAAAACCGTAATTAGCTTCAGTATTTTAAAAATTTACAAAATTAATCTCCAAAAAACTTATTTTACATGCCAAAACGCAGAGTAGTAATTACTGGCCTTGGAGCAATAACTCCAATTGGTAACAGTTTGCAGGAGTATTGGAACGGACTATCAAATGGGGTAAGTGGCAGTGCGCCAATTACCCAATTTGATACTTCTAAATTCAAAACAAAATTTGCTTGCGAAGTAAAAAATTTTGATCCATACCAACATCTTGATAAAAAAGATGCAAGAAGAATGGATCGCTTTACTCAATTTGCAATGGTAACTTCTGGTGAAGCAGTTACGGACTGTGGAATCAATTTAGATATTGTAAACAAAGATAGAGTTGGTGTTATTTGGGCATCTGGAATTGGTGGCTTAAAAACATTTTTAGACGAAGTTTCTGCTTTTGCCACTGGCGATGGAACCCCTAGATTTAGTCCTTTCTTCATTCCCATGATGATTGCAGATATTGCCGCAGGACTTATTTCAATAAAATATGGTTTTAGAGGCCCTAACTTTGCAGTTGTTTCAGCTTGTGCTTCAAGCTCCAACGCAATTGGCGATGCTTTTATGTACATTCAGTCGAACAGGGCCGACATGATTTTAACTGGTGGTTCTGAAGCTGTAGTAAACCAAGCTGCCATGGGTGGATTTAATTCAATGAAAGCCCTTTCAGAAAGAAATGATAGTCCTGAAACTGCATCTCGTCCTTTTGACTTAGAAAGAGATGGTTTCGTTTTAGGTGAAGGTGCAGGTGCATTAATGTTGGAAGAATTAGAACATGCCAAAGCACGTGGTGCAAAAATTTATGGCGAAATAGTTGGTTACGGTGCAACTGCAGATGCATACCACATGACTGCCCCGCATCCTGAAGGAATAGGAGCAGCAAATGTTATGAAAGCAGCATTATTAGATGCTGAAATGTTACCAACTGAAGTAGATTATGTGAATGTTCATGGTACTTCAACTCCACTTGGCGACCCACAAGAAATAAAAGCTATACAATCTGTATTTGGAGAACATGCGTTCAATTTAAATATTAGTTCTACTAAATCAATGACAGGTCATTTATTGGGTGGTGCTGGTGCAATTGAAGCCATTGCTGGTTTATTAGCAATAAACAAAGGAATTATTCCACCTACAATTAATCATTTCACGGATGACCCAGAATTTGACAAAAGGTTAAATTTAACTTTTAACAAAGCACAACACAGAGATGTAAAAGTGGTTTTGAGTAATACTTTTGGTTTTGGAGGACACAATGCTTCCATAATTCTTAAGAAATTTGAGGAATAAATTTGATTACCTTTTTTCCCTTTTTAAAGTACTTTTTTTCTTCTAATCGTGTTTTGTTTATAAGAATAAAACAGATTACAGGCATGACTCCTTTTAACTTAAGTTGTTATCAGCAATCTTTGCGACATCATTCTTCTGCTAACAAAATTCATAATAGTGGGAGTAAAGATAGCAATGAGCGTTTGGAATATTTGGGCGATGCAGTTCTAAATTCTGTAGTAGCCGAATATTTGTTTAAAAAATATCCTTATAAAGACGAAGGTTTTTTAACTGAACTTCGTTCAAAAATAGTAAGCAGGGTTAGCTTAAACGATTTAGCTTTAAAAATTGGTTTAAGCAATTTGGTGGAATACGACAAAAAAAGTATGCAAAATATAAATGTTAGAAATAGCATTTTTGGAAATGCTTTAGAAGCGTTTGTTGGTGCTATTTTTTTAGATAAAGGTTATAATAAATCAAGATATTTTATTATTGAAAAACTAATTCGTCATCATGTTGATGTAGATAAATTACAACAAACTGAAAAGAATTTTAAAGGACGTTTGATTGAATTTACACAAAAAGCCGGAATGAACCTTGATTTTAACGTTTCGGAATTATCACACGGAAAGCAAAAAATTTATAAATTATCTGTAGTAATCAATAACAAAGTTTTTGGCGAAGCTGAACATACTAATAAAAAACAAGCGGAACAACAAGCTTCAGAAAAAGCTTTAGATTTATTGAAAAATGCACCTCAAAATATTGTGAACGAAAAAGAAGTTTTCATTGAAACTATAAATGACGAACAATTATTAGAGGGAAACGAAGTTGTTGAAGAACAACATGATAATATGGAAGAAATTCCTCTACAAGAACAAACAAACGAAGTTTATGAAATTGCTGAAGAGCAACCAAAAGAAATTCAATAACTTCAAATCACTTCAAATTATTTTTAAACATTAGAATTTACATATTACAATTATGGTTGATAGTTTCGAATTTTTCCTTGATTTTATAAAATATTTATTACCTGCATTGGTAATATTTTTGGTAGTTTATTATCAACAAAAAGCTTTTTTTGACGACAAGTACCAAAAGCGTATGATTGATTTGAGAAGAGATCAAGACAAAACAATTTTACCTTTAAAGTTACAAGCTTATGAGAGAATGATATTGTTTGTTGAGCGAATTAGCCCCGAAAGTTTAGTAATGCGCATTCATCAACCAGGAATTAGTGCATCGCAACTAAAAATTGAGTTGATAGCTAGTATCAACCAAGAGTTTAATCATAATATATCGCAACAACTTTATGTATCGAGCCAGTGCTGGCAAATGATAAGAATTGTTAAAGAAGAAATGATTAACTTAATCAATACGGCTTATTCTAATTTAGGCCCTAATTGTGTAGGAATTGATTTAAGCAAAGCTGTATTTGAAGAAATAATAAAAATGAACGATACTCCAACACACAAAGCTTTGATTTTTGTGAAAAAAGAGTTTGATTTAATTTTTTAAAACAAAAACGCCTCCCATTTTTGTGTCCACAATTCGTTTTTCAATTGTATTGAATACCAAATGTATTGATAGATAAATTTTTTATCCTTAACAATTTAATGACATTTCAAAACTTAATTGAGTATCATTGCAATTCGTTTTTTTTACAGCAATAAATTATGAAAGCTATAATAGCAACTAACTTTTTCTTCCCTAAGCAAAAAAACTTTTACAGAGGTAAAGTTCGTGATGTTTATAACATAAATGATGATGTTTTGGTAATGATTGCCACAGATAGAATTTCTGCTTTTGATGTGGTAATGACCAAAGCAATTCCCTATAAAGGACAAGTGCTTAACCAAACTGCTGCATTCTTTTTTGATCTTACAAAACACATAGTTCCTAATTGGATTATTTCATCGCAACATACTAATGTAACTATTGGACACAGATGCAAACCATATCAAGTAGAAATAGTAATTAGAGGTTATTTAACTGGTCATGCTTGGCGAGAATATAAAAGTGGTAAACGTACCATTTGTGGAGTAGCAATGCCAGATGGAATGTTGGAAAACGATAAATTTCCAAATCCTATTATTACTCCTACTATTAAAGCTACAAGCGGACACGATACTGACATTAGCAAGGAAGAAATAATTGCTCAAGGATTGGTTAGTGAAGCCGATTTTGAACAAATAGAAAAACATACCCGAGATTTGTATGCTTTTGGGACTGAATTTGCTTTAAAACAAGGTTTGATTTTAGTAGATACTAAATACGAATTTGGAAATAAAAATGGTGTAATTATGTTAATGGACGAAGTTCATACTCCCGATTCATCACGTTATTTTTATGCCGATACTTATGCTGAAATTCAAGCAAAAGATCAACAGCAACGCCAACTTTCGAAAGAATTTGTGCGCCAATGGTTAATTAGTCAAGGTTTTCAGGGTCAAGAAGGAGCAAGTGCGCCTACTTTTCCCGAGGAGTTAATAGAAGGGATTACCAACCGTTATGTAGAGTTATATGAAAAAATTACTGGCAATTCATTTGTTAAAAATGGTTACGAAAACTTTGAAGATAAAATGGAAAAGGTAATTTTAACTGAACTAGAAAAGCTTTCTAACGCAGCCTCTAAATAATTATGTATTATAATACCGAGCACTTACAGTTACTTAAAAGTGCTGAAGGTAAAACATTGGAAAAAGTTTTATATCATTATTGGGTAAATAAAGCCAATCCTAAAGAAATTTTTAGTTTTGTTGAATATATTGAGTTTTTATTTTCCGACAATACCAAACTAATTATACAAAAAGCCGAAGAAATTAGTGAGATGATTTTGCCTTTGGCAAAATTAGATATTGCTTTTTTGAACCATCAATTACAAGTAGAATTTAAAGGTAGTTTGCAATATCAAACCCGCGATGCCAGTAATACCGATGCTTGGAAGCATTTGATTAACCATAAAATAGATGATGTATTAATTGAAGAGGATGAGGGTTTATTTATTGCCGAAGCTATTATTATTGGTTCTTATACCAATCAAACTATAGTACGATTGGAAAATGATGGCTTAGAGGCCGAAGAATATATTTTAGAATAATTTTCAATTGTATTTCTCGCTCATTATTTTGATCAAGATTACTAGATTATAGGATTTGCAAGATTTACTTTATTTGTTGCTTAAAAGCAACGGCAAGTGATTTTGTTCCCAAATCAAGCATCAATTGCCTTTTGTGGTTAATGAGCAAAGTCGAAGTATATCCAACTGTAAAAGTTAACAACAGGTAGAGACGCGATGCTTCGCGTCTTTAGTATTAAAAATATTGTTTTTTACCCTAAAACATAAACGTATACCAAACTATTATTTCCGAAGCTTCGGAAACCTTAAACGTATACCCAACCAAACTTTCCGATGCTTCGGAAACCTTAAACGTATACCCAACCAAACTTTCCAATGCTTCGGAAACCTTAAAAGTACCCCCAACCAAACTTTCCGATGCTTCGGAAACCTTCAACGTATACCCAACCAACCTTTCCAATGCTTCGGAAACCTTAAACGTACCCCCAACCAAACTTTCCGATGCTTCGGAAACCTTCAACGTATACCCAACCAAACTTTCTGATGCTTTTGAAACCTTAAACGTTCCTCTAACCAAACTTTCCGAAGATTCAGAATTGAATTTGTGTAGTTGGTAAGAAAACCCACTGAAAAAAACAACAAACATTTATACAATTTCTTGAAAATATTGATAGTTTTGCACTGCAAAATTCAAGCAAAAAAAATAGTAGTTGCTGCTATATATTTAAAGAAAAAAAATATATGAAAAATTTAAAAACCAATGTTTTAGTACTATTTAGTGTATTTGTAATCATAGGTATTTCTTCATTTAAAAATCCAAACAAAAAAGAGTTTTTTCCAAAGTTATCGGCTTATTGTAACTCACTTTCTAAGGAGTTTGTAAATATTCCAATTGAAAGAAAGGCAGAGTTAAAAGACATAGCAGATTTTGTAATAGAGCAAAGAAAAGAAGGCAAACCAGCTAATTTACTTTTTGTATGTACCAGCAATTCGCGCAGAAGCCACATGGCGCAAGTTTGGGCTCAAATAGCTTCATATCATTACAATGTAGATAGTGTTTTTACATTTTCGGGAGGCACAGAACAAACGCGAGTAAATATTAACGCAATTGATGCTTTAACCAGAACAGGAATTGAAATATATTCTAATAATCAAGGCGATAATCCTTTAAGATATTTAAAAGTTGGAAGTAAAATAAATCCTTGGGTGATATTTTCTAAAAAATATACTGATTCTACTAATCCTAATTCCAATTTTGCTGCTATAATGGTTTGCAGTGAAGCCGATAAAGAATGTCCTTTTGTACTAGGTGCAACTTCAAGAATTGGCATGCCATATAAAGATCCAAAAGAATTTGATAACTCACCATTAAAGGCTGCCAAGTACGATGAACGCTGCAAGCAAATAGCCACAGAAATGTTTTACATGATGGAATTAGTTTCAAAAAAATAAAACTAATAAAGTTGATATTGTTAAAGGCAAATAGACTAGTTAATCTTTCAAGATTATCGAAGTAAAACTTAAAATATATCTAAAATGTTTTTGTATGAATTATATTCAATTGATTTAAATAGTTAAAACAAATTCTAATTATACAGAATAGCACATTTGCTACTTTTACAATTCAACAAAAAAACCTTATTTTGCGCTCCTAAAAAATGAGCGAATCAATTTACGATAAATACGAAACCGTTATAGGGCTTGAAGTTCACACACAAATGCTAACCAAAAGTAAAGCATATTGTGCCGATGAATATGAATATGGATCTAATCCTAATACACAAGTTAGTCCAATAAGTTTAGGACATCCGGGAACATTACCCAAGCATAATATTGAAGTAGTAAAATATGCAGTAAAAATGGGCTTGGCTTGTAATTGTCAAATTGCTGAAAGTCAATATTACGCGCGTAAAAATTACTTTTATGCCGATTTACCAAAAGGTTATCAAATTACACAAGACAAAACTCCTATTTGTACTAATGGATTTTTGGAAATAAAACTGAAAGATAAAACTTCGAAAAAGATTGGTATTACTAGAATTCACATGGAAGAAGATTCGGGTAAAAGTATGCATGATCAAGATGTGTATGATACTTTAATTGACTTAAATCGTGCTGGAGTTCCTTTAATAGAAATAGTTTCGGAACCAGATTTAAAAACAGGTGAAGAGGCTTATCAATACTTAACTGAAATAAAAAAACTAGTTAAGTACCTAGATATTTGCGATGGAAACATGGAAGAAGGCAGCCTTCGTTGCGATGCCAATGTTTCGGTAATGCTAAAAGGAAGTAAAACTTTTGGAACTAAAGTAGAAGTAAAAAACATGAACTCGTTCAGAAATGTAGAACGATCGATTGATTTTGAAATTAAACGTCAAATTGATGACATTGAAGCTGGTGAAGAAATAGTTCAAGAAACACGTACTTTTGATGCGCAAAAAGGAATAACATTTACCTTGCGAAGCAAAGAAGGAGCAGCAGATTACCGTTATTTTCCTGAACCCGATTTGCCACCATTACGTGTAACTCAAAAATTTGTTGATGAAATAAAAACACAAATGCCAGCCTTACCAAAAGCTTTATTTGATAAATATACAAACGAACTAGGTTTGAATGATTACGATGCAAACGTATTGACAGAAAGCAAAGAAATAGCTTCGTATTTTGAGCAAATATTGCAATTTACAAAAAATACCAAAGCGGCTGCCAATTGGATAATGACAGCCATTAAAGGTTATTTGAACGAACAAGCCATTAATATTGAAGATTTTATTTTAAAACCAAAACAAATTGCTGAAATCATTGCTTTAATTGATAATGGAAAAGTGAGCAGTTCTGCAGCTCAAAAAGTGTTTTTATCAATGATAGAAAACACCAATGAAAGTGCCGAAAACATTGCAAAGCAGCTGAATTTAATTCAAGAAAGTAATAGCGATGAATTACAAAAATGGATAGATGAAGCCATTGCTGCAAACCCTGCAAAAGTAGCTGAATACAAAGCCGGAAAACAAAGTTTAGTTGGCATGTTTATGGGCGATGTAATGAAGTTAAGCAAAGGAAAAGCTGATCCTAAAATAGCAAGTAAGTTAGTAAAAGAATCATTAGACAAACAATAACAACAATATGAAGAACATTTTTTTTATTTTATTATTAAGTAGTTTTATTGCCTGTGGCAATTCAATTAATAAAGACAATCCAACTAAAAGTGGATTTACAGTTACTGGTGTTATAAAAAATGCCAAAGGCAGTATTAACATTCAAGAAATTACCAATACCGGTTTGTTATTACTAGACAGTTCGGCTATTTTAGAAGATGGAACTTTTGAATTAAATGGAAAAGTAAACCAACAAACTTTTTGTATTATCCGTTTGCCAAAAGGCGATATTATTACTATGATTGATAGCAATAGCAATATTGAATTAAGTATAGATGCTGAAAATATTGACAATTATACCGTTAAAAATTCTGTGGAAAGTAGTGATATCAAAACATTGATGTCGATAAACGCAAAAAGTTCAGCAGAATTACGTAAAATAGAGGAAAAATATGGTGCTATTTATGGCAATAACATGCCTCCTGCTGCTGAGCAAGAAAAAATTAGAAAAGAGTTTGATAGTATTACTAGAAACAACGAAGTTCAATTAAGAAATGCCATTGACAAAATGAACAATATTGTTCCATTTTTTGCTACTAACTTTATGATGCCAGAAGCTGATTTTGCATTTTTAAATGCAATTGATAAAAAATTATTTACCAAATACCAAAACTCTAAATATGCTTTGGTGTTACACAACAGAGTTCAAAGCATGGCAAATACTGCTACTGGTAGTTTAGCACCTGAAATTAAATTGAATGATCCTTATGGAAAAGAGTTTGCTTTAAGTAGCTTACGTGGTAAAATTGTAATGGTTGATTTTTGGGCAAGTTGGTGCGGACCGTGCAGAAAAGACAATCCAAGAGTAGTGGCTATGTATAATAAATACCACAACAAGGGTTTTGAAATATTAGGCGTAAGTTTGGATAATAACCGCGAAAAATGGGTGAATGCCATTAACGCAGATAAACTTACTTGGTTTCATGTAAGCGATTTATTGCAATGGAATACACCTTTATTGAAGACCTATAATTTTGAATCAATTCCACACACTGTGCTAATTGATAAAGAAGGAAAAATTATAGCAACTAAGCTTCGTGGTGATGCATTAGATGCTAAAATGAAAGAAATATTTGGGTTTTAAAAAAGCAGCTAGCTTCTAGCAACTAGCCTCTGGCAGCTAGCAAAGAAGAATTTATAATTTTACAACAAACAACAAACGCTGCCAGAGGCCAGAAGCCAGCAGCCAGAAGCAAAAAAAACAAACAACAAACGCTGCCAGAGGCCAGAAGCCAGCAGCCAGAAGCAAAAATAAAGATGAAAAAAGCAGAAATACACACCGATAAAGGTGTAATGAAAATTGAATTTTTTGAGCAAGATGCTCCAAACACAGTAGCAAATTTTTTAAAATTAGCTGAACAAGGTTATTACAATGGCGTTACTTTTCACAGAGTTATTCCTGATTTTGTAATTCAAGGTGGCGACCCAACAGGAACAGGTGCTGGCGGACCAGGATACAAAATTGATTGTGAGTTAACTGGTGGAAACCAATACCACGATAGAGGTGTTTTATCGATGGCTCACGCTGGAAGAAACACTGGTGGATCTCAGTTTTTTGTTTGCCATAGCAGAAACAACACTGCTCATTTAGACAGAAACCATACTTGCTTTGGTAAAGTGGTAGAAGGCTTAGAAGTAATAGATGCCATTCGTCAAGGAGATGTGATGAATAAAGTGGTGGTTATTGAAGAATAAAAAAATTGAAATTTTAATTGAAAGGTTGTTTCATTAGTTTGAAACAACCTTTTTTTTTGCTATAAAAATTGCAAATTCCTTAACAATAAAACCTTTTGAAGTATTGATAAATATGAATTATATTCGTGCTTTATAAAAAATAAAAACATGAGTTTACAAGAACAAGTTAACAGCGATATTATAGTTGCCATGAAGGCAAAAGATGAAATTAGTTTGCGTGCATTGCGTGCTGTAAAAAGTGCTTTGTTAATTGCTGCTAGTGAAAAAGGTGCTAGTCAAGATGGGAAACTAAGTGATGAAGTGGCTGTAAAAACTTTTCAAAAATTAGCCAAACAACGCAAGGAAAGTATGGATATATTTTTGCAAAATGGCAGAGATGAATTAGCAGAAAAAGAAAAGGAAGAATTAATGGTTTTGGAGCGTTATTTACCAAAACAAATGGACGAAGCTGAAATAAAAACAATTTTGCAAAAAATAGTAGCTGAAGTAGGGGCAACAAGCTTAGCTGAAGTTGGAAAAGTAATGCCTGTAGCCATGAAAGCTTTGGCGGGAAAGGCTGATGGAAAAACAATTCAAGCTGTTTTAAAAGAAATATTTAACTAAACAAATTAGAGGATGACAGAAAACGAAAAAAGAATTGCGAAAGCATTTGAAAAAAAAGACTGGCCTGTAATTAAAACTACCGATAGTTGGGCTACTTTTAAAATAATGGCAGAGTTTGTGGAAGGTTTTGAGAAAATGAGTAAAATTGGCCCATGTGTTTCTGTTTTTGGATCTGCCAGAACTAAAAACGATAGCAAATATTATTTATTAGCCGAAGAAATTTCAGCAAAATTAGTAGCTGCTGGTTTTGGTGTAATTACTGGTGGCGGACCTGGAATTATGGAAGCTGGAAACAAAGGTGCTTATGAAGCTGGTGGAATTTCGGTTGGCTTAAATATTGAATTGCCTTTCGAACAATTTAATAATAAATATATCGACAGAAACAAAAGCATCAATTTTGATTATTTTTTTGTTCGTAAAGTAATGTTTATGAAGTATGCGCAAGGATTTGTAGCCATGCCCGGTGGTTTTGGAACCATGGACGAATTGTTTGAAGCATTGACTTTAATCCAAACGCAAAAAGTGGCACAATTTCCAATAGTTTTAGTTGGTTCTGCTTTTTGGGGAGGTTTAATTGATTGGATGAAAAACGTAATGGGAGAACAAGAAGGTAATATTCATTTAAAAGATTTAGAAATGTTTAAACTAGTTGATACTGCTGACGATGCAGTGAATTATATTTTAGATTATTTTGCTGAAAAATCTATCAAACCAAACTTTTAAAAACAAAAAAAGCTGAAAATATTTTCAGCTTTTTTTGTGTTTTATTGGTTTTTATTTGCCTTCATTTAAGTGGAATTGAATCAAATCATCCATTGGCGATTTGATAACTTTACCAATTTTCATATCGTAACTTATTGCTACTTCTTCCAAAATATCTTTAAAAACAAATCCAACCGAACCCACACAATTGAATGTATAATCTTTGTAATCTGGATATTTTACTACTAAATTTTTAAAGAAATCTCTAAATCCATCTCTTACCTTGTTTCTAATATAAGGATGAGTTACATATTCATCGGCAAACTTACAGAAACTAGCTAAATACCTATTTGGAAACTGAGTATTATAAAGTGTAGTAAAAATTTGTTCATTGTCTTCTATTTGAAAACGTTCTTTAAAACGTAATTGCAATTCTGGTTGCAAATTGCCACGCATAAAATCGCGCAATATTTTTTTACCAATATAGCTTCCACTTCCTTCATCTCCCATTAAATATCCAAGTGAATCAATGTTATGGAACACATCATAACCATCGTATAAACAAGAGTTAGTACCTGTTCCTAAAATTGCAGCAAAACCTTTGTTTTTGCCCAATAATGCCCTTGCCGATGCTAATAAATCGTGTCCTACAAAAATATTGGAAACACCAGGAAAACTTCTTGTCAATGCTTTTCTAACAATGTCCTTTTTTTCGGGAGTAGAGCAACCTGCACCATAAAAATAAACTTCTGTTATTGAAGTTCCGTCTAAATCTTTCAATAAGTTTTCGCTTAATGAATAAAATATTGCTTCACTATCAATAAAATAAGGGTTATATCCTATTGTATGAAACATCATCATGTTTGAACCATCTTTATTGATGATTACCCAATCGGTTTTTGTTGAACCACTGTCTGCTATTAATATCATTTGTTATAAATTTCTTTTTGGCAAATTAACATTATCTGCCAATGTAAAAAACTAATTTATTTGAACAAGCTTGAATTTTATTTGTTGAAATATAACATTTTGTAGAATATTTTTTTTGTTAGAAAATTCAAGTGGAACAAAATTGATTTGAAAGGTAAAACTAAATGATACTATGTATTGCATAGTACTTAAAAATAATTATGTTTGCTGTGTAATTTATTCAAAATGGATATTGAAAATAGTAAGGCACAAATGAAAAAAGGAATACTCGAATTATGTATTCTTACCATAATAAGTAGGGGAGAAGCCTATGCCAGCGATATAATTTTAGAGCTAAAAAAAGCAAATTTAATTGTAGTAGAAGGTACTTTATATCCTTTACTTACAAGACTAAAGAATGAGGAGTTGCTTAATTATAATTGGTTTGAAAGTAACAGCGGTCCACCACGAAAATATTATCAATTAACAAAAAATGGTCAGCAGTTTTTAAATGAAATCAACCAATCGTGGAACGATTTAGTAAACTCAGTTAATACAATTACAAATAATTAATAAACAAAAACATGATACAATCTATCAAAATAAGTTTAAACAAAACAACTTTTACTTTAAATAACGATGCTTACAATAAGCTGAATAATTATGTTTCGGCTTTAAAAAATAGTTTCAAAAATGAGCCAGATATTTTGTTTGATATTGAAGCTAGAATTGCTGAGTTATTAACTATTCAATTAGCTGCAACTAATGCAGAAACAGTAGATGCAAACCATGTGGATGAGGTAATAAAAACGCTTGGAACTGTAGAGGAATTAAGCAATAGTCAAAAAACTGAAAATTCTCAATCGAGTAATTCAAACAATTCAAATAGTTACCAATCATTTAATCAAAATTCGTCAACTAAACCTAAATTACGTAGGAATCCATTTAACCAAAGTTTGGGTGGAGTTTGTAGTGGAATTGCCAATTATTTAAACGTAGATACAAGCTTTATTAGAATAGCTTTTGTGTTTGCATTCTTCTTTTTTGGTACAGGTGTTTTGGCTTATATTGTATTATGGATTGTAATTCCAAAAGCTACTGGTGATGAAGCCGACAAGATTATTCAAAATGAAAATAATAATCCTCATAAACTTTATAGGAACAAAGAAACCAAGGCAATAGGAGGTGTTTGTAGTGGAATTGCACTACATTTTGGAATAGAAATTTGGGTAGTTAGGCTGGCCTTTTTTGCAGGTATTTTTTTATGGGGTTCTGCTGTTTTAGTTTATTTAATTGCTTGGATTACAATTCCAGAAGCAAGTAATAATTTACAAAAAACCAAATTAAACAATAACCAAAATTATGTAGCACAAAACGAAACTCAATTATATGGAATTAGAAATATTTTCAACTTTATTATTTCTGGATTTGCTTTGATTTTATTAGGAATTATTATTGTTTCAATATTCTTTACAACAATTACTTACAAAGTATTTTCTGAATCAGATTTATTCGATGTTTTTCATTCAAATATTTTATTGGATGAAAACATAAACTATGTTTTAACGGGAGTTTTATTGTGCATTTTTACGCCAATTTTGTTTTTATTAGCTGTTATTTCAAAGTTTGTTTTTAAATCGGGTATCAGTTTTAAATATGCTGGAATGGGTTTAGTTATAATGTTTTTTACAGGAGTTGGATTACTGGTTTATAGTGGTGTAAACATTTTGCCTAAATATTTCAATCAAATAGAAAACACAGAAGTTGACAATCAAATTTTAAGTAAAAACGATTCATTACATATAATAATTAATGAAATTACTACCAATAAACAGGTAAATTATTTACAGTTAAACGGCTTTAAAATTCAAGTTTGCGACAGTGGAAGATTTATTCCTATTGATTTTGAAATAAATGAAACTTTAGAAGATTCTTCAAACTTTAGTGTTTCAAAGTTTTATAAAGGTAGCAAATACACAACCAATTCGGAAAAACTTTACACCATAAAAATTGAATACCAACTTAAAAACGATAGTATTATTTTTCCCAGCCATTATTTTTTACCTAAGTCATATCCTTTTGTTTTCCAAAGAGCTAAAGTGAAATTTTATTTAAAAAACAATAATCATTTTTATGCCAATATAGCCGCTCAACAAGCATTTGGATTTATCAATAAAAATGAAGCACCAACTCAATATTGGTTTGATGTAAATAAGTTGGACGATTATGAAGAACTGAATAGACACGATAAAAAAAGGAACAAAATAGAGCGTGAAATAGAAGAAAAAGAAGCTGAATTAGAACGTAAAATGGAAGAAAAGCAAGCTGAAATTGAACGTAAATTAGAAGAAAAAGAAGCTGAACTAGAACGCAAAGCTGATAATTTATAAGCTAAACTATTCCGCAATTTTGTTCACTTCGCACTTCGAATTCGCCTTTTATTCTTTCCATAAAAACGGAAACAAAATATAAGCCAATGCAGCTACCAAAAAATTTATGGCTACAAGCAAAAATAAATCAGTGTAAATTAAGCTAACGTCTATTCCATCCATTGCTTTCTTGCTCGATTTAATGAGCAATAATAAAAAAGGAATAATGATTGGGAAACTCAAGATTGGCATCAATAAATTTCCATTTCCGCTTTTTTGCGCAATGGCCGAAATCATGGTAAATGTAAATGCAAAACCAATGGAAGCCAATGTTAAAATGATGGCATAAAAACCCATGTTTTGAATTGGATTTCCTAAAATAGTGCTGTAAAAAAATAAGGCTACAAAACTCAAAATTAAGTTTAAAATAGCACTGTAAATCGATTTAGCTAAAATGAGTTTTTCGGGTAAAATGAGTCCATGAAAATAAAGCATTTTTCCTTTCGATTCTGCAATAAAACTTTTTGCAATAGCGTTGATAGAGCTGAACAATATCAGCACCCAAAAAACTGCGTTCCATATAGGAATATTAAGCACCTTCACTGAAAGCGACACCGTAAAAATAGACGAGAAAACGTACAGCAAAATTCCATTTAAAGCATAACGTTCCCGCCATTCTATTAGCAGTAAGTTCTTTATTAATTGTTTCGTTTCCTTCATTTGTTCTCTATTTATTTAACTTCACTTCGACTAGCTCAGTGACCGAATTTAGACTGGTCGTTGAGCTTGTCGAAGCGTTACTCCAAACCTAACAATTTTTGTCCAAGGTTTGTGTCCTCACCAACCTTTTATAATGTCAAAAATCCATTAAAAACAACTGATAAAATCCTATGTTACTATTTTTCTTTGTGGTTCAAATTATTTATTTTACAGTAAAATTTTTTATTAATTATAAAAATTTTCACTCCTCCAAACCTATCAGTTTTTTGAATTTAAAATGTATTTCTGTGTTCTCATAAATCCCCCCAAAATTTTCAGCACCTGGTCCAAAAGCAAAAACTGGAACCATAATTCCAGAATGCCCACCAGTAGAATAATTGGGTTTAAATAGTTTCTTATTTTCTTTATTTGGGTGCAATGAAAGTCCACCAGTTTCATGATCAGCAGTAACCACCACCAACACGTCACCTTGCTTTTCGGCATAATCTAACACAGCATTCATGGTTTCGTTCAAATCTAGCAATTCAGTTTTCATGTATTCATAATTATTATCATGTCCACCCCAATCTATTTGGCTGCCTTCAATCATGAGCATATAACCATTTTTGTTATTATTAAGCTTTGAAACGGCACTTAAAGATGCTTGTTTTAAAAAGTCATTTCTACCATCTAATTTACGTTTCATGCCATCAAAAGCCAAAGTATAAACTTGTTTATTAGCTAGGAGTGGAGTATAAATATTAGAAGTATCAGTTTTTACCATAAAGCCATTATTTTGCAATAATGTTGTTAAATCCACGTTGTCTTTGCGGGATTTTATAAACTTTGAACCACCACCAATAGCAATATCACAATTGCCTTGCAATAAAAAACTGGCAATATCTTCTTCACTTTTACGTGAAGAAACATGCGCATAAAAACAAGCAGGAGTAGCATGTGTAATTGACGAAGTTACCACCACACCAGTTGCCATGTTTTTCTTTTTCATCATTTCAAATAAACTTGGATAAGCCATTGAATCAACGCCCACGCTAATGGCACCGTTAAAAGTTTTTTTGCCAATAGCAAATACAGTTGCACCAGCACCGCTATCGGTTACATAATTATCGGATGAAGAAGTTTTACTCATTCCAATTACGTTAAATCGTTCAAAAGCATTTCTTTCATTGGTTTCGCTCATGGTGCCACTAATTTGTGCCAAACCCATTCCATCGCCAATAATGAAAATTACCTTCTTTACTTTTTTAGTTTTTGACTTATTGGTAAATGAATAAACACTTATCAACGCAAGCAATACCAACAGCATTGCTCCAAATCTGAATACATTTTTTTTCAATTGTTTAAAAAATTTATGGGTTCAAATATAATAGCCTAATTCAATTCCTTATTCTTGCAGTGTAAATTAATTATTAATTATGGCAATTAAACTATTTGTAACAGGCGGAACATTTGATAAAGAATACAATGAGTTAAACGGACAATTGTTCTTTAAAGATTCACATATCAATGAAATTTTGAAACTAGGTCGCAGCCGATTAGACTTAAGTGTTCGCACCTTGATGTTAATTGATAGTTTAGACATGACTGACGCTGATAGAAGTATAATTTTAGAAAATTGCTTGCATTGCAATGAAGATAAAATTGTAATTACCCACGGAACTGATACCATGACAGAAACTGCCACTTATTTATCCGATAAAATACCAGGGAAAACAGTGGTAATAACTGGTGCCATGATTCCTTATAAATTTGGCTCTAGCGATGGTTTGTTTAATATGGGAAGTGCATTGGCTTTTGTACAAAGTTTACCAGCCGGAATTTACATTGCCATGAATGGTCGTTACTACGATTGGAACAATTGCAAAAAGAACAAACAAACTGGCTTTTTTGAGGAATTGGGGTAGGTTTAGTTGATAGAGGTTAATAAAATTGAATTGTAAATACGTTTTATAAGAATTGGTATTTTTTTTTGTTTTATATTGCAATGGAATTTCCTATTAAGATAATGGCACATTCAAAAATCAATTTTTATTTTTATTTTGCGCCAAAAGAAGAAAAGGATTAAATGAAGGTTTTTAAGTTTGGGGGAGCATCGGTAAAAGATGCAAATGCTGTAAAAAATGTAGCAAAGGTTTTAGGTGGCTTTGCTAATGAAAATGTATTAGTGGTTATTTCAGCAATGGGTAAAACTACTAATTTATTGGAAAAATTATTGAATGCTTATTACAATAGAACCGATGAAAAACAATCAACTTTTGAAGATTTAAAGCAATTTCATTACCAAATAATCAACGAACTTTTACCACAAACGCAAAGTCATGCTTTTGATGAAATTGAAAATATTTTTATCGAATTAGAATGTTTGTTGGAAGCTGAACCCGACCATTCTTTCGATTATCATTACGACCAAATAGTAAGTTATGGCGAAATTCTATCAACCAAAATTGTAAGTACATATTTAAATGAAGCGGGTTTAAAAAACCGTTGGATGGATGCTCAAAATTTTATTAGCACCGATAATGCTTATCGCGAAGGAAAAGTAAATTGGACTTTAACCAACGAAAAAATAGCAAAAACTTTAAAGCCAATTGTGCTAAAAAAGATGGTAATTACCCAAGGATTTATTGGTCGAAGTAACGCTAATGCTACAGTAACACTAGGTCGCGAAGGTTCCGATTATAGTGCAGCTATTTTTGCTTTTTGTTTAGATGCCGAAAGTGTAACCATTTGGAAAGACGTGGCAGGAGTGATGAATGCTGATCCAAAACGATTTGCTGAAGCAGTAAAAATTTCAGGATTAAGTTATAACAAAGCCATTGAAATGGCATTTTATGGTGCTACTGTTATTCACCCAAAAACCATTCAGCCATTATTAAATAAAGAAATTCCTTTGTATGTAAAATCGTTTATTAATCCAAACGATGAAGGAACAACAGTAGGGGTTTCCAAGGAAAAAGAAGACCAAATTTCGACTTATATTTTTAAGCAAAACCAAATGCTTATTTCAATTGCTAGCAAAGATTTTAGCTTTATAATAGAAGAAAATTTGAGTAGTATTTTCTCGTTATTTGCACGGTATGGTGTAAAAATAAATGTGATGCAAAATTCGGCCATTAGTTTTACAGTTTGTGTAGATTTTATAGAAAACAAATGCAATGATTTAATCATTGATTTAGAGCAGAATTATAAAGTAAGAACCAATAACAATTTGGAATTATTGACCATAAGTAATTATAAAACTGCTCAAATTGATAAGTTTACCAACAACAGAAAAGTATTGATGGAACAACGCAATAGACGTTCAATACAACTAGTTTTAAATTAACATTTTTTTTGAAAATATAACTCACTAAAAGCAACCTTTTTAAAAATCAGACTGACTTTTGCATATATAGTTTTTACAATTACTTTTGGCCTGTATTTTGTAAAACAAGAATTTAAAAATATCAATATAAAATCATGAAAAAATCACTTTTAATTTTATTATGCCTTCTAACTTTAAATAGTTGGGCTCAAAAAAGCCAAGTTGAATCGGCTGCGCTTTATTTTAACAATTTAGAAATGGAAGATGCAAAAAAATCAATTGATGCAGCATTTGAACATCCTGACACCAAAGACAATGTAAAAATGTTGTATTTTAGAGCAGCTATTTACGATACTATTTTTACTTCAAAAGATGAAAAAATTAGAGCTCTTGATTTAGATGCTGCTGAAAAATGGGCAAAAGCTGCTAAAAGGTGTTTGGAACTTGACAAAAAAGAACTTTACAAAGAATTGATGGAATATAATATTGTAAATGCCGCATTTGCTTGTAATAGTGCTGCTTACGATGCAAATAAAAGAGGTGATTATGCTAAAACACAATCATATTATCAGTTAGTAATTGACTTATTGCCTTATGATAAATTTGGCGATATGAAAACAAATAATTTAACAGAAAAGTCAATTGTTTTCAACCAATTTTATTTTTCGAACAAAGAAAAAAACAAAGTAGACCAAAAGAAATACCTAAAAAAATTAGTTGATTTGGATTACCAAGATCATTTGATTTATGCGTATTTAACCAACATATACTTAGAAGAAGGCGATACAGCAACAGCAATTTCATATTTAGATAAAGGCCGCACACTGTTTCCTGAAAAGAAAGATTTGATTGGAATAGAAATCAATTTATACATATCTCAAGGTAAAATAGATTTATTATTACAAAAAGTTGAGTTAGCAAATGAGCAAAAACCTGATGATGCTGAGTTAATTTATACTAGAGGGAACCTGTACGATAATGCAGCAGGAGGATTTAACAAAGAAATAAAAGCTTTGCGAGATGAAGTAAATGCTGCAACCAAAAAAGCAAAAAGCGAAAAAAATCCAGCTACGAAGAAACAACTAGAAGCTACTGCAAAAGATAAATTAGCAAAAGCGACAGAAATAAGCAAAAAAGCAAATGGATACACTACAAAAGCAGAAGCTGATTACTTTAAAGCCATTGAGTTAAATCCTGATATGATAGATGCTTATTACAATTTAGGCGCATTAACCAACAATAAAACAGTAGAAATTGCGAATAAAATTAACAGCATTGATGTGAAAACTCAGGCTGAATATGATAAAAAATTCAATGCACTAAAAAAGGTTCAAGACAGTATTTTTACAGTAGCTATTCAACAGTTTTTAAAAGTAGAAGAATTAGCTATGTTAAAATCTGCTAAAAATGCCGAAGAAAAAGCTTTAAAATATGCCTATTTAAAAGATACATATTATAGTTTACAATTGATTTATGCAGGTATGAAAAACGAAAATAAATCTAACGAATACAGAGCAAAAAAAGAAGAAGCTTCAATATCAGGAAAATAGTTTTTTGTTTTTCATAAAATAGAGTAAAAGCCAGTTAGAGCAATCTAATTGGCTTTTTTATTTTGTATAACCATAATAGAATTATTTCTTTACTTAACATAATGTCAATTATGAGTTACAAATATTTGAATTGTTTGTACCAAAAATTACGTAGATAATATATTCAAAATTCATAAGGTTGTTTCTATTTTGATAATGCAAATGTTTTAAAATTTGATGACTGAATTCAATTATCTCATTTAAAATTTAAAAGTTTCATATATCAAAAACAAAAAATAACTAAATAATTACTTAAAATAATTCACTATTCATTTAAGTTATTATATTTGAATCGCAAACAATGGAACTAATTAAAGCAAATATCTATTACTTAAAGACCAATATTTTATTGTTTTTTACACTTTTTTGCTTGAATATTACCTTGTTTTCTCAAACTGTTTTTTGCCCACCAAATTTAAATTTTGAAAATGGAAATTTAAACAATTGGAGGTTTTACACAGGTTATTGTTGCCCAATTGTTGCAAATTCACTTACTTCTCCAGTTTCTAACAGGCATGTTTTGATGTCGGGAACAGGTAGAGATCCTTATGGTAATTTTCCTGTGGTGGCGCCCGATGGAGGAAATTATTCGTTAAAACTAGGAAATGATAATACAGGAGCTGAGGCCGAAAGAGCGCGTTATTATATTAGAATTCCTGCTGGTGTAAATAATTATAAACTAATTTTTAAATATGCTGTGGTTTTTCAAGACCCTGGACATCTTTCATCGGAACAGCCCCGTTTTACTGTAAATGCTTTTGATTCAGCTACAAATGCTTTATTGCCCTGTGTAAATTTTAATTTCATTGCTACAGCTTCTTTACCCGGATTTACTCGAGTTGGTTTTTCAGATGTTTTTTATAAAAATTGGTCATCTGCAAATTTGGACTTATCGGGTTATGGTGGCAAAACCATTGCAGTTGATTTTGCTAGTGGCGATTGTGACCTATCAGGACATTTTGGTTATGGTTATGTAGATGTAAATTGCGATCAATTTAAAATTTCTACCATTTCTTGCAAAGGAAATCCAATTTCAACACTTACAGGACCAAATGGTTTTACTGAATATAAATGGTACGATTCTACTTTTTCAACACTTTTAGGTAGTTCTCAAGTTTTAAACATTGCAACACCTACCTACTTTAACGTTTATAAACTAATTACAAAACCTTATCCTTCATTTGGTTGTGCCGATACTTTGACAACTATTATTAGAATTTCTGATTTAAACCTAAATATACAAAACGATACTTTAGTATGTGGAAGTTCACCTTTTCAGCTACAAAATTCTGCTACGGTAAGTTCTTTTTTTCAACCAATTATTTATAGTTGGTCACCAGCAGCAGGGCTAAGTTGCACCAATTGTTTAAACCCAATAGTTTCACCACCAAGTACTACAAAATATATACTAACAACTACCGATGTAAATGGTTGTGTTCAAAAAGATAGTTTTACAGTTACACTAAGGCTTAATATTGTATCACAACCCAAAAGCACTTCTGTTTGTTTGGATAGTGTAGCAAAATTCAAAGTAGTTGTAAATGGTTCCATTGCTTTTACTTATCAGTGGAAAAAAAATGGCGTTAACATTATAGGTGCAAACACAGATTCATTAATTATTCCCAATGCAAACTACAACGATACCGCAAATTATTCTGTTATGATTAGTGCCTATTGCGATAGCGTACTTTCTAATATTGTTAGCCTTAAAATATTTAAGCCTGTCTTTTTTAAACAACCTACTAATTTATTACAATGCCCTAACACAAGGGCTGTGTTTAAAACTACTGTTACTAGCGATACCAACATGATATATCAATGGTACAAACGAGGAATACTTATTCCAGGGGCTAATAAAGATTCATTAGTAATCAATAATATTTCGAACTTAGACACTGGTTTTTATTATTTAAAAGTTACTGGTAAATGTAGATATACCATTAGCGATACCGTAAAATTATCTATTACTAATACAACCATAATTACCTCGCAGCCTCAGCCTTTTTCTCAATGTAGAAATACGTCTGTAATATTTAAAGTAACTGCCATTGGACCTGGAGTATTAAGCTATCAATGGAGAAAAGGAAATACCAATTTAATTGGGCAAACAAAAGATTCATTGATTTTAAGTAATATAAATTATTTGGATTCTGGAAATTATTCAGTAAGAATTTGGAGTTTATGCGATACAGTTTATTCTAATATTGCTATACTAATTGTTTTTCAAGGTACAAGAATTATAACTCAGCCAGCTAATGTTTCGGCCTGTAAAGACAGTTTTGTAAGATTGAAAGTAATAGCCATTGGTGCTGGAAATATAATTTACAAATGGAAAAAAAATGGGCAAGATATAATTGGGGCAAATGCCGATTCGCTCATTTTCCCTAGCGTAAATTATTCCGATTCGGCTAATTATTCGGTTTTAGTTTCCTCCTTTTGCGATAGCTTACAATCAAATACTGTAAAACTAAAAGTTTTCTCACCTATTTTTACCAAACAGCCTTTAAGTATTTTACAATGTTCGGGTACAAAAGCTGTATTTAAATCAACTGTTACCAACGATACTAGTATTATTTACAGATGGTATAAAAACGGAAATTTAATTACAGGAGCCAATAAAGATTCGTTAGTAATAAATAATATTTCGAACGCTGATACTGGTTTTTATCAAATAAAAGCAACTGGTAAGTGTACATACATTTTAAGCGATACTGTATATTTAAGATTATACAAAAACACGTCAATAATATCTCAGCCACAAGCCGTTTCACAATGTATAAACACCACTGCAGTTTTAACAGTAAAAGCCACTGGTTCGGGTGTTGTAACATACCAATGGAAAAAAGGAAACACCAATTTGTTAGGACAAACAACTGATTCGTTAATTATAAATAATATAAATTATTCCGATACTGGAAACTATTCGGTTAAAGTAAAAAGTATTTGCGACAGTGCTACATCTGTTAATGTAAAACTATCAATTGTTCCCAGCACCAAAATAACCCTTCAACCTCAAAGTGTTTTACAATGTGTAAACTCCAAAGTGGTGTTAAAAGTAAAAGGAACTGGAACTGGTTTAGTTACTTACCAATGGTTGAAAAACGACAATATTATGGTTGGTTCAACTGCCGATTCGTTATACTTTAACGCTGTAAATGCTGCCGATTCGGCTAATTATTCGGTAATTGTTCGCAGCTTTTGTGATAGTATAATTTCTCAAAAAGTAAGAATTGATTTGTATCCATTTAAACATCCAAACTTTCCCGATACCACTTTATTATGTAACCAATTTAATAGAATTACATTGAATGGTTTTAAAAATTACATATGGAACACAAGTTCAATAAATAATTATATAGATATTCCAAACAACGGAACTTATTGGGTTAAGGTAATAGATTCAAATAATTGTATCAACTACGATACCACTTTTGTTATTTTAAATTCTTTACCAAAGGTAAATGCAGGTACTGATACCATGCTTTGCAATAATTTACCTTTAAAATTAAATGGCTTTGCCATCAATTACGATACCGTTTTTTGGGAAAATAATACATTTGGGTTATTTGAAAACAAAGATTCACTTTCAACTATTTATAGGGTAAATCCAACAGTAACCGGATTTGTAAATATTGTAATATGGGCGAAAAATAATTGTGGAACTATCAATGATAGTTTACAAGTTGACTTTACCCCTACTCCAACTGCCAAATTTATTTTAAGCGATACTTTGGTTTGTCAAGGTTCGGCCAAAGTAATATTAATACCCGATGATTCTGTTGGCTATTTTTCAGGAAAAAATGTAAAAGGCTTTTCATACGATCCAATTGATGCAGGAATTTTTCCAATTCAGTATCAAATTACTAAAAACTATTGCTACAATCAAAGCACCGAATACATTGATGTAGTTCCAAAGCCAATTGCCGATTTTACTTATTTATCGTTGATACCAGATATAGATGAACCCGTTCAGTTTTTTTCAAAAAGCACCAATGAAAAAGAATATTTATGGACTTTTGAAAATAACGATACCAGTAGTTTAAAAAACTCATCTTATCATTATACCGAAGAAGGCATTTACAATGTGGAGCTAAAAGCAATCAATAGAATTTGTTTTGATACTGCAGTTCAACAAATATTGATAAAAGGCAGCAAATTTATATACATGCCAAATGCCTTTACTCCTAATCAAAACGGACTAAACGAAGCGTTTAAAGTAGTTTATAAAAACAGCCGTGGTGCCACTTTACATATTTATAACCGATGGGGACAATGGCTTTATACCAGCAACGATTTAACCAAAGGTTGGGACGGTACTTTTAACGGAAACCCTTGTGAGGAAGATGTATATTATTACTTAGTAGATTACACTACTAACAATGGCGAAGCCAAACAACTAAAAGGAAATTTCACTTTGTTGAGGTAGTTTTCCAACAAAAAAATCTCCGAAATCCGCATTCGCTCGCATCTTGCGAGTGAATATATTGATAAGCCTCCGGCTGATTTAAAACTGTATAACTTTTAAAGGACTGAAAATATTTGCACTGCTATAAATATAATTTTCAGGATCATTCACTAATCCTGCCCTTACTGGATTATCCGCATTCGCTCGCATCTTGCGAGTGAATATATTGATAAGCCTCCGGCTGATTTATTTTAAAAATCCGCATTCGCTCGCATCTTGCGAGTGAATATTTTGATAAGCCTCCGGCTGATTTACGTAAATAATGGCGAGACGCCTTTTAAACACACACTCGCAAGATGCGAGCGAGTGCAATTTCGCAGCATTCGCTCGCATCTTGCTAGAGAATATTTTGATAAGCCTCCGGCTGATTTAAAACTGTATAACTTTTAAAGGACTGAAAATATTTGCACTGCTATAAATATAATTTTCAGGCTCATTCACTAGTCCTGCCCTTACTGGATTACTGTGAATATAATCCATTTTTTGTTTAATAACATCATTCGAATATAATAAAACGGGGTGATTAGTATATTGCCAAAAATGATTTTTACTGTATTGATTATTTGCTTTTGCAAAATAATTAAACAAATATAACAACCACTCTTTTCGGCTTTCTTGTGGATTGTTTTCAATTGCTTTGATTATTTGTTTAGCACTATAACTTTTGAACCTCCCTAATAATTCATTTAAATCTTTGTCCTGTCTCCTACAAATCATATGAATATGATTGCTCATTATTACATAACTATATATTTCCAAGTTTTCATTTAATTGGCAATAAGCTAGATTTTCCACTAAAATATTTTTATAATCATTCCGCGTAAAAACATCAACCCAGCCTACTGTGGTTAGCGTTACAAAATATAATTCATCAGGAGTAGTTATTCTAAATTCACTCATAAAATATTGGGCAATATATAAATTAATTGGATAAATTGAATAATGGCGGGACTCCGCACTCGCTCGCATCTTGCGAGTGTGTGTATCGATAAGCCTCCGGCTGATTTATGTAAATAATGGCGAGACGCCAAACAAACTCACACTAGCAAGATGCGAGCGAGTGCCTAGAGCACCAATTTTCAACAAAAAAATCTCTTTTAAATATTAAATCATAATCGTTACATTGCGCCTTTATGGGAAAAGAACTTAGTTTAGAATACAATACCGAACGCAGTAAATTAATTTTATCGGAATACGGACGCAGTATTCAAAAAATGGTGGAGTATGCTACCAAAATTGAAGACGTAGAAAAACGTAAAAAAGTAGCAGACGAAATTTTAACTTTAATGGGTCAGTTAAATCCGCATTTGCGCGATATAGCTGACTATAAGCACAAATTATACGATCATTTATTCATTATTTCTGATTTTAAATTAGACCTAGAATCGCCATACCCGAAGCCTACTCCTGAAACAGTTTTTGTAAAACCAGAGGCCATGAAATATCCACAACAACGCATCACATATCGTTTTTATGGAAAAAACATCGAAAAAATGATTCACAAAGTTACTGAATTGCCCGATGGGCCTTTTAAAACTTCATACATCAATGCCATTGGTAGTTTTATGAAAACCAATTGCCGCAACTGGAACGATGAAGTAATAGGTGACGAACAAATTATGGCTCATTTGGCCCAATTAAGCAATGGCAAAATTATAATAGACGATGCAGGCGAAATTGATTTTAAAGCGCAACAAATGCGCAGAATGAACAATAATCAGCCTAATAATAATCCTAATCAAAGAAACAACAATAATAATAACAGGAATTTTAGGAATAATAATAATCCCAACAATAACCCAAATAACAACAATAGGAACAATAACAATCCTAATAACCGCAAGCCAAATAATAACAACAAACCAAACAATAACCCAACACTTGGCGCAAACGATAGCGGTTACAGAAAATTCAATAGTAAAGACCGTTAAACCCATGTAATTCCATGCATTTACAACGAATAATTTTCAATTTTAAGAATGGCATGGAAGCCTTGCTCACCAATAAATTCAGGGCGTTACTTACTTCGCTTGGAATTATTTTTGGAGTGGCGGCTGTAATTGCTATGCTGGCAATAGGTAATGGAGCCGAAAAACAAATTTTAGAACAAATAAAACAAGTAGGTTCTAATAATATTGTTATTAAACCCATTGTTAAAACCAAAGAAGAGGAAAAGCAACTCAAAGAAAGTGGCGTTCAGCAAAAAAAGTTTAGCCCTGGTTTAAATATTCAAGACGCTGAAAACATTAAATTGGTGCTGAATGATGTGGAAGTGGTAAGCAGCGAAATAGAACAACAAACTTTATTTATTAGAGAAGGCATAAAACTAGGCGGAAAGCTGGTTGGCGTAAGCAATGATTACTTTCATTTGCTAGATTTTTCATTGGTAAAAGGCAATTTTTTTACTGAATTTCAACAGCAAAATGCACAATCAGTTTGTGTAATTGGCTCCAAAGTTGCAAGCAAGTTTTTTAGTGCCATTGACCCCATTGGGCAAGAAATAAAATGTGGTAATAATTGGCTAAAAATTGTGGGAGTTTTAAATAACAAAAACATTGACGAAGGCAATATGCAAAAACTGTCAATTCGCAATGTGGATTTAGAAATTTATACGCCTGTAAAAACATTTTTATTGCGTTATAAAAACCGTGGATTGGTAACAGTTACTGGTATAAAAGCTTCGCAAAATCAGGAAGAAAACACCGATAAAAGTATCGATAATAATTACCATCAGCTAGATAGATTGGTGGTTAAAGTGAATAAAAGTGATGCCATTGAATCGACTGTAGATGTATTGCAACGTTTGTTAAACCGCAGACATAATGGAGTAAATGATTTTGAAATTATTGTTCCAGAATTACTGTTAAAGCAAGAGCAAAAAACCAAGAAATTATTCAATACCGTGTTAGGAATCATTGCTTCTATATCGCTGCTAGTTGGTGGAATTGGAATTATGAATATTATGCTGGCTAGTGTGCTTGAACGTGTAAAAGAAATTGGCTTGCGCATGAGTGTTGGCGCAAGTAAACGTGATATTGTAATGCAGTTTATGGCCGAAAGTGTTACCATTAGCGTAAGTGGCGGAGTGATTGGAATATTTTTAGGAATAGCCATCAGTTTAATTATTCAAGCCGCCACCGATATTGAAACCATTGTTTCACCCATTAGTGTATTTTTAAGTTTTACCATTTCAATCAGTGTTGGATTGGTGTTTGGAATATTACCAGCCAAACGCGCTTCCGAACAAGATCCAGCAGAATGTTTGAGATAGTAGCAGCCACAGATTTCACAGATTAAT